>Ga0255057_10002160_pt1 | contig 10737 bp, 10 predicted proteins | sample Cases_109_6_MG_FD_189022 | JGI IMG/M metagenome (GOLD analysis project Ga0255057, IMG submission 189022) | Seawater microbial communities from Amundsen Gulf, Northwest Territories, Canada - Cases_109_6 | ecosystem: Environmental > Aquatic > Marine > Gulf | place: Canada: Northwest Territories... | reverse complement strand
AACCAGCCCTACCACATTTTCCGCTTTCAACCCGGCGCCATCGGAGTTCCCGGTCAATAATCTTCTTCTCTACGCGATCGTCGTCCTGATCTGGGGCTCGACGTGGGTAGCAATCCCGTTTCAGCTCGGCGTTGTCGCAGCGGAAGTTTCGGTTGGCTATCGCTTCGGTATTGCGGCAATTGCCTTGTATGTTTACGCACTGGCATCACGCCGCAAACTGGCTGTGCCTGCCTACACGTTTCCCATAATCTTCCTGCAAGGCACGCTGCTGTTTTGCATCAATTATTTTTTCGTTTACTACGGCACCGCAAGAATTACGTCTGGTTTGGTTGCCGTCGTGTTCACGATGATCCTGCCGCTGAACGCCGTTTTCGACCGGCTGTTTTTTGGCACACGTGTGGATGGGCGACTCGCGCTGTCGGCCGTTCTTGGCATCGGTGGAATCGTCATGATCTTCTGGCCCGAGGTATCGAGCCTGAGCCTCGGGGACCAGACCGTAGTCGGTATCGGGCTGGTCCTGATCGGCACGATCGTCGCTTCACTCGGCAATATGTGCGCCGTAGTGAATACGCGACGAGAGTTGCCTGTCATCGCCGTAAACGCTCACGCCATGACGTTCGCCTCGCTACTGGCGCTGCTGCTCTCTTTCGTGATCGGGCGGGAGTTCGCTTTTTCCATGACCACCGGCTATGTGATTTCGCTGCTGTACCTGGCGGTATTCGGCTCGGCTGTGGCCTTTGGTTGCTACCTCGCGTTAATACGTCACATCGGGTCGGCCCGCGCCGCATACAGCAGCCTGTTGTTCCCGGTCGTCGCCCTGATTATTTCAACGGTATTTGAGGGTTATCGCTGGACGCCGGTCGCCGCAATCGGCATTCTGCTGACGCTGGGAGGCAACTGGTTAGTTCTTAGCGACCGGCAAAAAAAAACACAAGCCCACAATTAGAAAAGCCCGCAGAGGAATGCAGCAATGGCACAGGACACCCCGACCGCGTCGGCGATGGAGGCCCTCCAGGACGCCGACGTTAACAAGCTTATCGAGTTTATGCAGACGGATGGCCTCGCGTTTGGCATCGACCTGGCGCTGGCGCTCGTTATATTCTTTCTTGGCCGCTTCTTCGTCCGCCTTGTGGTACGCACGCTGTCAAAGACAATGCAAAACAATGGTGTCGAGAAGACGCTTGAAACCTTCATTTGCAATCTCGTTAGCATGGCCCTGCTGGTCGTCGTGGTCATCGCCGCGATCGGCCAGGTCGGCATTCAGACGACATCGTTCATTGCCATATTCGGCGCCGCAGGCCTGGCGGTCGGGCTGGCGCTGCAGGGCTCGCTGTCAAACTTCGCCTCTGGCGTTCTGATCGTCCTGTTCCGGCCCTACAAAGTCGGCGATTTCGTCGAAGCTGCGGGTATAGCCGGCTCCGTTGAGCAGGTGCAAATACTAACGACCATACTCAAGACCGGCGACAACAAGCAGGTCATCGTGCCGAACAGCCAGATCATGGACACCATTATCACGAACTACTCCGCGCACGATACGCGCCGTGTCGACATGGTCGTCGGCGTCAGCTACGAGGATGACCTCGACAAGGTACGCAAGACGCTTGAAGGAATCATTGCCGCGGATGATCGAATTCTGCTAGATCCCGCACCGAAGATCGCGGTTGCCGAGCTGGCCGACAGCAGCGTCAATTTCGTCGTGCGTCCGTGGTGTGCGACATCGGACTACTGGGCGGTCATGTGGGATCTGACCGAAACGATCAAGAAGCGCTTCGATCAGGAAGGCATCTCGTTCCCGTTTCCGCAACAGGATGTGCATCTCTACAAAGCTTCCGACTAGGTCAATCGGAGCTGTCGGGCTCGATGAAGCTCCATTTGAGGTTCGGCAAACGTTCTTTGAGTTCGCGCTCGAGCGCGTTGATACTGGCGACGGCCGCATCGATCGTCATGCCGCTGCGCATCTTGATCTTGGCCGCCAGCATAGTATCCGGACCGAATTGCATCGTGATCGTATTGAACACGCATTCGATTTCTTCCTGCCGTTGGATGATGTCATCGATCACCGCCTGAATTTCGGGGTCCGCCGAGCGTCCCACCAACAGGGACCCAATCCGCCAGGCAACGAAAATCGAGATGACGATCAACACCGCGCCGATGCAGATCGAGCCCAGCGCGTCGTACATCGGGTCGCCCGTTATCGCAGCCAGAATCAGGAACATCAGCGCAAGCAGCAGGCCGAGTTGCGCACCTATGTCCTCGCCCAACACCACGACGAGTTCCGAGTTCCGCGTATGCTTCAGCCACTCGCGGAACGGCCGCTTGCCGCGCAAAAGGCGAATCTCACGGAGCGCACCAAGCAGCGAGAAGCCCTCCAGGAGGAGCGCCAGTACGAGCACAACAATAGCAACCCACAGGTAAGACAGTTCTTCCGGGTGTTGCAGCTTGTGCAGGCCCTCATAGATCGAAAACAGACCACCCAGGCTGAACAACAGGATCGCGACGATGAAGCTCCAGAAGTAGCTGAGCTTGCCGTAACCAAGCGGATGCTCTTTGTCCGGTGGCCGCTTCGCCTGCGTCAGGCCCATGTACAGCAGCATCTGGTTGCCGGTATCGGCATAGGAGTGGATCGCCTCGGCGAGCATGCTGCCGGAGCCCGTAAACATGGCGGCCCAGGTCTTGGCGATCGCGATACAGAAATTAGCGATAAATGCGTAAAGAATTGCACGGGCGGTCGAATTATGTGCGTTCGATGCCATAACGGGACTGCATCCTCGTCAACGAAAGTGGTCTTCTGGCGTTATAATAGGCCGGAATTCCATCTAACTGGCAAATCATCATGCACAGCGCCCTCGCAGCTCCAACTTTCACGCTGCTCGCGATTCTCGCCACCGCCCTGGCAGGTTGCGCCGCGCACCCGGATCCGATCGTCGACATGCGGGGTGTCAATTCCGACGCCCTTGCCCAGGACTGGGACGAGTGCGAGGCCTACTCCGAGGAAATCATCATAGCCGCAGGCGCAGCCAAGGGCACCGCTACAGGCGCCGCCGTCGGCGCCGTCTCAGGTTCGATCAACAATGGCGATGTTGCGCGCGGCGCGGCCAATGGCGCGCTTTACGGTGGCACGCGCTCGGCGCTTGATGCTGACCGTGACAAACAACGCGTCTTCAAGCGCTGCCTCGCGGGACGCGGTTATCGAGTGCTGAACTAGGCACCCGTCGTATTCGCGCGTAACAAGGCGCCGTCCTGACCGGTCTATTTCTACCCGCATCGGGCCGCAGCCGGTATAGTTACAGGCCATAATTGAGCTCGGGGCGCGCGAACTAACGCAGCCGAAAAGAGTCTTAGTCCAAGAGCATGAAATTCATCAAAATCCTGGGATTTGTCGCCCTCGCGCCGATGGTTTGCGCGACGCTCGCGAGCGCTCAGGATTCCGGCACCAACGCTGCAAGCCCCGCGGATGACGAGCCCATAACGCTCCTCGATCAGGTCGTTCCAGTCGCCGGGGAGGGACCCCCCGAAGCAGACCCGGTTGACGAAGAGATCGACGCGCACGACCTGTTATTGCTTGAGTTTCGGCGTTTCAAGGACCTGAAAGCGGCCGGGTCGCTGGACGAAGCTGAAAATGTTGCCAAGCGCATGGTCGAGTTGTCGATTACGGCAGGCGGGCCCACCTCCAACGACACTGCGAAGGCATTGAACAATCTTGCCGTCATTCAACATGAAACGCAGGATTACGAGGCCGCGCAGCAAAATTTCAATGCCGCAATTGGGATCATCGAGGACAACGAAGATCAGCTCAACGCGCTGCTGATCAATCCGCTACGTGGACTGGGCGCCGCCCAACTCGCAGCCGGCCAACCCGGTCAGGCATCCCGCAGCTTCCAACGCGCGGTGCACATCAGCCATGTCAATGAGGGCCCGCACAACCTCGATCAAATCCCGATTCTGGAGTCGCTCGCCGAGACCAACCTCCGCCTCGGGGAAAACGACGAGGCGAAAAACAACCACGACATGATTTACGCATTGAACGTTCGCCACTACGCAGGAAACTCCATGGAGATGGTGCCCGCCTTGTTGCGACGTGCGGCGTGGCAGCGGCGCACGGGCTACATCCTTGACGAACGCGCTACCTACAGACGCGTCATTCGCATTATCGAAACTTCCAGCGGCAAGGATAATGTCGCCCTGATCCGCCCACTGATGAAGCTTGGTGAGTCCTACTTTTTTGTCGATACGTCGCAATCACAAGGCTTTCAGACGGCGACTGCCTCATCGGGCGAGATGTATTTCAAGCGAGCCGTGCGCATTGCCGAGGACAATCCTGATTCTAACTGGGTAACGCTGGCGAAAGCGAAGCTTGCAATAGGCGATTATTACAATTTCCGCTCCAACCCGAACCGTGCGAACCGAGCCTACCAGGATGCCTGGACCATCATGTCTGCCGAGGAAGATCGTCTCGACACACGCAGAATATCGCTTGAGGTGCTGACGGCACTTAACGATGACCCTATCCCGCGTTACGTCGGCAGCGCTACGCGTAGTGACCGTCAACTTGAAGACGACAGTCTGCGTGAGGGCCATGTCATCGTTTCCTATGACGTCAATACGCGCGGCCGCGTGTCGGCATTGAAGATCGTCGAGGCCACGCCAGCCGTGTTTGATGACATGCGGCGTCTTGTGCAGCGTGAGGTGCGAACACGTATTTTCCGACCGCGATTTGAAAATGCGGTACCAGTTGAATCGACTAATGAGATCTTCACACACAGTTTTTTTTACCGGCAGGAAGAGCTGGAAGAACTGCGTGAAAAGGCCGCAGCCGCGGCTGAGGCGAGTTGAACTCGCCTGAAAGTATGACTCACTTCGTAAATAGCAACCCGCTACGGGGCCCGTTCGCCGGGAATCTTGAACAGGCCGTTTTCGGCCTTGGCTGTTTCTGGGGCGCGGAACGGCGCTTTTGGGAAACCAATGGCGTGTTTTCAACAGCGGTGGGTTACGCGGGCGGGACAACGCCGGACCCGACTTACGACGAGGTTTGTACAGGGACGACCGGTCACGCTGAGGTTGTCCGGGTGGTATTTGATCCATCCGAAGTCAGCTTCGATGATTTGCTGCGAATCTTCTGGGAAAGCCACGACCCAACGCAGGGAATGCGCCAGGGCAATGACCGCGGCAGTCAATACCGCTCGGTGATCTACACGTCCAGTGATGCGCAGCTGGCGGCCGCAAAACGCTCACTGCAGGATTACGAGGCCGCGCTTGGCAAAGCCGGCTACGGCGCGGTTACGACCGAGGTTCTGCCACTCGACACCTGGAACTACGCTGAAGATTATCACCAGCAGTACCTCGCAAAGAATCCGGAAGGCTATTGCAGCATCGGCGGGACTGGCGTCAGCTGCCAATCCCGGTAGTATCTAGTCCCCTTTGATCGGGTACCAGACAGGAACACCGTGGCCAAAAAACCGAACCGCAAGCAGGCTGAAGAAGCCGTCAGCACATTGTTGCTATGGGCCGGCGAAGATCCCCGCCGGGAAGGACTTGTAGACACGCCTGCGCGCGTCGCCCGCGCCTACGAGGACTGGTTTAGCGGCTACAGGGAAGATCCGGTCGGCTTCCTTAAGCGCACATTCGAGGAGGTCGACGGTTACGATGAAATGATCGTGCTGCGCGACATCGAGTTTGAATCCCATTGCGAACACCACATGGCGCCGATCATCGGGCATGCGCATGTTGGCTACCTGCCAAACAACAAGGTCGTCGGCATCAGCAAGCTCGCACGAGTTGTCGAGGCATTCGCGCGCCGGTTCCAGGTGCAGGAGAAGATGACTGCGCAAATCGCCAATTGCATCTGGGACGTCCTGAGTCCGAAAGGTGTTGGCGTAGTGATCGAAGCAACGCATCAATGCATGACAACGCGTGGCATTCATAAATCCAATGTATCCATGGTCACCAGCCGGATGCTCGGCCTGTTTCGTAAAGACGCGCGCACACGTGCAGAGTTCCTGCGCATGATTGATGCCAAACGATAGGCACTGGTCCAATGCAAAGATCGACTTTGGCGGCACTCCTGATTGTTGTCGCGATCGGGTTGTATGTCGTTGCGTGGCCTGTCCCGGTCGATCCCGTCGCCTGGGAGGCGCCGACTGACCGCGGTTTGACCGGGGTATTCGATCGCAACGATCTGTTACGCAACGCGCAGGCAATCGACCTTGGCGAACATGGTGGACCCGAAGACGTCGCGCTCGGCCTCGACGGTTTTTTGTACGCAACGACTCACGCCGGCAAGGTCCTGCGGATTTCACCAAGCGGGCGCACGATCGACGTGTTCGCACAACCCGGCGGCCGGCCGCTCGGCATCGAAGTGGACGCCGACGGCTCACTGCTGATCGCAAACGCGTTCGTCGGAGTGCAGCGGATTTCGACCGACGGTGTAGTGAGTGACGTGCTCACCGAACTTGACGGAACGCCACTGCTTTATGCCGATGATATTGCTGTTGCCCGAGACGGCACGATTTACCTGTCCGAGGCCTCCACGAAATTCGGTGCATATGCGTCTGGCGGTACGCTGGAGGGCAGCCTGCTCGATATCCTGGAGCACGGCGGCAACGGGCTTGTCATCGAGTACAAGCCCGACACCGGCGTAGCGCGCGTCATAATGGCCGGACTGAACTTTGCGAATGGTCTCGCGGTCAGCGACGACCAGCGCTATCTCCTGATTGCCGAGACGGGAACATATCGTATCCACCGTTACTGGTTGCAGGGATCGAACGCCGGCCGAAGCGAAATCATCATAGATAACCTGCCGGGCTTTCCCGACAACATCAATAATGGAATGAACGGCCGTTTCTGGATTGGCCTGGTGGCACCGAGGAATGCGCTGCTGGACGATTATTCGGCGCATCCGTTTATTCGCAAAATGCTGCAGCGGGCGCCCGCTTTTCTGCGGCCGAAACCGGAGCCCTCGTCACATGTGATAGCAATCACCGGAAACGGTGAGGTTCTTATGAATCTGCAGGCCCCGGAGACCCGTTTCCCGATGATGACCGGCGTGCTGGAAACGAGAACCACGCTCTTTCTCACGACCTTGATAGGCAATAAACTGCCCTATCTGGTCAAAGAGGACCTGCTGTAAATGATGTTCCGGTTAGCCATTATCCTGATTGCGGTGCTGTCTGTGTCTGCAGCTAAGGCCGAGATTTACAAATGCGTTGCTGAGGACGGCGGCGTCACTTATTCGCAAATCCCGTGCCCGAAGCAGAAAACGACGACGGTCCGCAGCGCTGTGCCGAAGACCAGGGGAGTCGTCGATTGCCGTTGGGCCTCGGCATTTGCGGGTGATGTCACGCGCCGCATGCGCGGCGGCATGGCGTCGGACGTGCTCTTCGATTCCTACGGCGGGATCGACTCGGTGTCGCCGGGCACGATCAACATCATCAACTACGTGTATCGCTTCCGCGGCGACGAAGCCATACCCGAGCAACGCATATCCTCGCTCGCGGGCTCGATGTGCAAGGCCGGGTCGCTGGGCGATGTGAGCTGCGAGGCACTGCCCTACGGGCAGCATCCGGACGGCCGTTGTGACGCCGAAAATATAGAAAACGGCCTCGCTGAGGACGATGATAATCGCCCGCAAGACGGGCTCCAACAAGCGGCGCCTGCCGCCGCAGTCGACCTGCAAGGCAGCAACCAGCAGCAAGCACGAGCCGACGGGGCCAGTGCTCAATGCAAAAAGGGTATCCGGGACCAGATCGACGCGATCGACGCGCAGATGCGGGAGGGTTACGACTCCGCCCAGGGAGAGCGATACCGTGAGAACCTGCGTGCGCTAACCACGCGCCTGCACAACTGCTAGTTGTAGGAGCTGCGCTCCTACATGTCAGGCAATAAGGCCTCGTCGCCCGCGTAGTCGTCATCGAGCATCTGCCCGCGAATCAGCGGAATCGGCGGCGAGCCAAAACTCAGAAACTGATCGTGGAACTCGCCCCAGGCCTCGCGGCCACCGCGACCGGTGGTCCAGTCGGCGCGCAACTTGTTGATCATGAGTTTGCCGAGCGTGTAATTCAGGTAGCCGGGATCGAAGGTGCCACGATTTGCCTGCTGCACTGCATTGCCGAAATCCTGGAACGCTTTTTCTTCGAACAGCTTCTGGCTTTCCTCCACCGACATGCCCTCCGCATGCAGACCGATCGCTGATATGTAGCGGACGTTTCTCAGCAATGCGTTGAGAAGCTGACCGATTCGTACTTCAGGATCACCGTCGCCGAGACCGGCGTCGACCATCATTTGTTCCGTGTAGTGCGCCCAGCCTTCGGTAAACGTATAGGTGCCGAAATGCTGGCCGATATTGTTCGCGGCGCGATTCGCGTGCAAAAATTGCAGGAAATGGCCCGGCCAGACTTCGTGTACCGATATCGCGAGCAGGTCCGTCTCACCTGGAATGTATGCAGCCTGATCTTCCTCACTCCATTCCGGGTTGGGCGGTGCAATGTAGTACACCGACGGCAGTCCTGATTCGAACGGGCCCGGTATATCGATGTACGCGGCGTTGAAGCGTCGATGCGGTGGCGCCTCATCGACGAGCGCATCCTCGGTGCCCGGGATAGAAACGATGTCATTGTCCTCGAGGAACTTCCTCAGCCCCGGCAACTGTCGCCTGGCACCGCCAACCGCACCTTCCGGCGGCTTGTGGCCCTGCACCTGCAGGACGCAATCCTCGGTGCTGGCGCCGGGTGCAAACTCCGCACAGGCCTCATGCATCATGTTCAAATTGCGGTCGAGGTCCGCCTCACCCGCCGCTTTCAGGTCCGCCAACGTAATGTCGACACCCTGGGTTTCGCGCAGCATGTTCAGGAACCTTTGCTCACCCAGCGCGAACTCGTCGGTCGCCGTGTCCCGGTGGCCTTCAAGCCACGCTGTGGTTTGGCGCACGGCCTGCACTGCCGCGTCGTTCGCAGCTGCAAATTGCCGTTGCAATTGTTCGTCTTCAACGGCCGCAAACAGTTCGGGTACCGTCGTTTCCAGGTAGCCGCCCAGGCCGTCGAAAATCCGGTACGCGGTCTCGACGTAAGGCGACGGCATCGGTGTGACCAGGTTTTCCTTCATCTGCTTGAGAATGCGCGGCACATTCGAGATGTAATTCGTGTACGCCACGATGCGTTCTTCGAGTGGCGCGTATTCACGATCAACGTACACGCTGAAGCTCAGCGCGCCCGCATACAGGACCGGGTTGTTCCGCAGGAAACCGGATTCGCGCAGATACCAGAGCTCCCCTCTGAGCGCTTGCGTGAGGTAGTCACGCTCAAAGGCTTCGATGCCCTCGAGATCGTCGTACGCAGATGCTGCATCGATTACGCCGTCGAGCCAGGTCATGTATTCCTCGATCGCGGCAAAACTGAAGTCGGATGCCTGGCCATCGTAATCGTGCAGGCCGGCATCAACGGCGTTTTCCGGATTGTTGCTGTAATACTCGTCAACGGTTGCTGCCGCAAACTCGGCCCACGGCTGCCGAACCTCCGCGGTCGCTCCGGCCTCTTCCTGGCTGCCACCGCACGCGGCCAACACAAACAATGTTCCCGCCAGCATGGCGTTCGAAAGTATTCTCATGCTTGTACTCCTGCTATTTCTTGTTGTGCGCGTCAGTCGAGTCCTAACTCGCCTGTGCCCTGTTTGAACGCGATGTCGACCGGAATACTCGCCTCGGTCAGGCGATCGAGGTCCGCCTGCAATTGCGCGCCGATCACGCCCTTGCTGTTGGTCAGATCCGCTGCACCTTCGTAATCGCCGTCGCCCTGCAGCGTCAGCAGCAGGCGTGATAATTCCGTCATCGCATTCTGCATGGCTACTGCATCTACCTTGTACCTGCCAGTCTCCGGGTCACGGATGAACGCGCCGAGCTCTGTAAAGAAATTGAAACGCACCATGTTCGCCTTGCCATGCGCGCTGCTCGCCCCGAAGCGCGTAGAGCGGAAAATGCTGGTCATGAACGTAACGTAGTAGTCCATGATGTCCACATCGCCAAGCTCACCGTCCTCGTTGAGCTCCGTGATCATGTACAGGCCGAGCACGTCCGCCTTGCCTTCTTCCATGCTGGACGCCATATCGAGCAAGGCTGCCCGCACGGTGTTGCTACCGTCGATCGTGTTTTTGATGCCGAGACCGTGTGCAACCTCATGAAACATTATATTCGCGAAGAACGCATCGAAGGTGACGTGCTGGCGTTGCGAGTCATCGACGAGAACATCGGCAATCGGCTCGAGTATTTTGTCGAACTTGGCTCGCATTGCGTTCTTAAGCTGCAAACGGCGCGTGCCCTTGGCGAGCTGCACCTCTTCGTCGTTCGGCAGATTGATCGCGATCGTCTTCGAGCCCGAGTTCGAATGCCCCCCGTAATACACGACATCGTAGGCATTCAGGTCGGAGTCCGTGCCCGGCGATTCCCACTTGTATTCGTCGGGCACCGGCAGCCCTTTCTGTAATGCGGGCAAAAAGTCAGTGTAGCGGCTCAGGCGATCGCTCCATGCCTTGTCCTTGATCAGGACATAGGATTCGTACGCAGCCCGGAAGCCGAACAGGCGATCCTCGTAGGTCTCGATCGGCCCGATGACGATGTCGACCTGGTTGTCCTTCATATCCATCCAGTTCAAGTCACTGATCTGGAATTCGTCGCTCATCAGTGCGACAGCGCGCAGTTTGAGGTAGGTCGAAAATTCAGCGCTTGCCGCAAGATCAGCCGCTTCGACCTAC
>Ga0255057_10002158_pt1 | contig 10746 bp, 10 predicted proteins | sample Cases_109_6_MG_FD_189022 | JGI IMG/M metagenome (GOLD analysis project Ga0255057, IMG submission 189022) | Seawater microbial communities from Amundsen Gulf, Northwest Territories, Canada - Cases_109_6 | ecosystem: Environmental > Aquatic > Marine > Gulf | place: Canada: Northwest Territories... | reverse complement strand
GTAGTGGGATCCCTCTTGTATGCATATCCCGGAACGAAAACAATGAGATACGATGTAAACTTTTCATCGATGTGGAATATCTCAGTTACGCGCTGGGTTCTTAAGGCCGTAACGTGTGAATGAAATGCTTGTTGCGCGATTCGATTTTCGGGATTTATATAGATTCGGGAAACGAAATAGAGTGTCGCAAAGTCTGGAGAGAACTGTGTGGTGACGCGTTTCAGGTTATCGGTATCGAGTGGCCGTTCGTCCCACATCTGAAGTGCCTTGTTTATCTTCTCATCGTACTGTGGCTTTGTCCCCTTGTTCTGTAGATATTGTTCGAGATAATACCTCGTAATCTCAGAGTCTACGGTTGTGGATATATACTGGTCGGCCACTCTACCCTTCGCGGGATATTTAGGGATGGTGGCACAAGCAGTCAAAAGGAGGCAAAGGCAAATTGGGAGGAGGGCATGTGATCTTTGAGGGTGTATGCAACTCATGAGGATCAAAGGTTGAGCGAGGCAGGTCCGAAGTCAGGTGGACGGCTGCCTCAAAGGATGTCAGGCAGCAGCACCCGTGTTAACTGCCGGCAAGATCAGCAACGACTCGGGTGAGCCCTGAAACGACTCGCGCCGTTCGAGCATAGTCGAGCTTGTCCGGCGTGTCTTGCGGGGTATGATAGTGGTCATAGCGAAACAGAGCAGTATCAGTGACCATGATAGCCGGATACCCTTCCTGCCAAAAAGACCAATGATCCGACCACCCTACCCCGGTAATCCACTCAGGAGCGGCTAAACCCTCGGACGGGAAACGTGTATGTTCACGAAACGTTCCTATGGCACGACGGACTAAACGGCGCGATGAAAAATTACCGACAAAACCTATGAAGTTGGCAGTAGTGGGATAAAAATAGCTGAAAGGGAAAGGGTAATGCTGGCTTCCCGAAACCTCCGAGTAATAACCGATCGTCTCGATCGAGAGCATTGCCACAATGTCCTCTCCCCGTCGACGTGATCTGGATGCATACACGCGGCTCCCCATGTCCCCCGTCAAAAAAAATGGGGGCTCTTCATTGACGAACGCTACGAACCGTACTGTTCGGGAAAGTTCCTCAGTGGCAAGGAGGCGTGCAATTTCAAGGAGTCCAGCGACCCCCGAAGCGTTATCGTTCGCACCGGGAGTGCCAAACACTGAATCATAGTGAGCACCGACGACAACAATTTCTCCGGCTAAAGATGTTCCAATCCGTTCAGCCTCAAGATTCGCTACGGGTTTACCTTCGACCTTGTATTCTTGCATCTCGACTTGATATCCTAAATCCCCCAATACTTTTTCGATGTAGTCAACCGAAGCCTCTAGCCCTTGAGGATGCCAGATATTTCTCTCTCCAATTTCGCCTGCGAGCATCGATACGTGCCTCTCGAGGCGGTCGCGCACTTGCACCTCGTATTCAGAGAGTGGTTGAAAGGAACCTGTATAAGAACTCTTGGGCATATCTATCATGCAGCTTTGGCTCCCAACCAACACAACTGAAAGGACCGTCCACCGCAGGACAACGGAACACCATTGCCGACGTCCTCCTGGCACAAGCCGTAGCACCTTAACTCATCCCCTCGCCCAACTTGCGGGTTTACCCAATGTCTCATTTCTGATTTTCGATCCCCGAATACGAGCGGCGAAGCATGCTGCGCCAGAGCATATCACGAGTATGAAGGCGACGGCAGGCCTCCATGGTCGGGCCAGATCCTTCAGCACACCCAGAGAGGGCTCCGACACCAGCACACGGAGGGGCCGGCTTGCCGTTGAGACCCTGCGTATGAGGTGGCGTTCCCCCTCTGTATAGGGTATAGGGCCTTGACGCCCCCCCTGGCTTGTGGTAAGCATGTCTGTTGGACTGGATAGGTTCAACCCGGACAGTCTCTTTGGCAAGCTTCTTTGAGTTACTACATTAGCGGAGAGAACAATGCCGTCATCCCTCACCGGTAAGGTTTCCCTCGTTACCGGGGCGTCCCGTGGCATCGGCCGCGCGATCGCTTGGAAACTGGCCTCAGCAGGCTGTGACGTGGCGGTGAACTATTACAACAGTCACGACGAGGCCGAGTCGCTGTGCGAAGAAATTCGAGGCCTGGGCCGGCGCGCGTGCGCCCTCCAGGGCAGTGTCGCCACCCCCGACAGCGTCGATGAGGTCATTGACGCCTTCCGGAAGGAGTTCGACCACCTCGACATTCTGGTCAGCAATGCCGCGACCGGCGTGCTGAAGCCCGCGCTCGAGATGACCCTCAAACATTGGCGCTGGTGTATGGAGACCAACGCATTGGCCCTAAACCTGTTTGCGCAACGCACGGTCTCGCTCATGCCACGGGGGGGGCGCATTATCGCATTGTCCAGCCTCGGTGCAAACCATGCGATACCAGGCTACGGCTTCATCGGAGCATCGAAAGCGGCTCTGGAGTCACTCGTGCGCACTCTGGCACAGGAGCTCGGGCCACTCGGCATCAGAGTGAACGCGGTCAGCGCGGGACCGGTAGACACCAATGCGCTGAAGTTCTTCCCAAACCGCGAAGAGTTGCTGAACTCCTTCCTGCAACGCGCGCCGGCCCGGCGCGAACTCACGCCAGACGATGTGGCAGGCGCAGTCTACCTCCTCTGTCTCCCGGAGGCCGAAATGGTCACCGGTCACACGCTGGTCGTAGATGGCGGTTTCTCAATGTCAGGCTGAGGGATGATGTTGTTCCAAGCCTCCGGACTTGCAGACAAGGCGGTGATCATTACCGGCGGGACCCGCGGCATCGGGCGCGCATGCGTGGACCTTTTCTCGACGGAAGGTGCTGACGTCACCTTCTTCTTCCGCAACAGCACCGAGATGGCCAATGAAATAGTCGCCAGTGGGCGTGCCGCGGGGCAGCGGATCACAGCTGATCAGGTCGATGTCCGTGACCGTAAGGCGTGTGAGGCAGCCGTCGAGCAGGTGGCGGAACGCTGCGGCCGCATCGATGTGCTCGTCAACAACAGCGGGGTTATCCGTGACAACCTCTTGGCGATGCTCGAGGACGATGATTTGCAAACCGTCCTCGACACGAACGTCGCCGGAGTCTTTAACGTCACGCGCGCGGTGATCCCAGATATGATTTCGCGTCGCGCGGGAAAGATCATTAACGTCAGTTCGGTCTCCGCTGAGAAAGGTGGTCGAGGGCAAACAAACTACGCGGCCAGTAAGGGGGCCATCAATGCGCTGACGAAGGCGCTGGCGGTAGAATTGGCACCGCGAAAAATCACAGTAAACGCCGTGGCTCCCGGGGTCATCGAAACCGACATGTCGCGAGAGGTCGTCGAGCTAGCACCCGAAGAAGTCAAGTCGCGCATCCTCCTCCGGCGGCTTGGTACGCCGATTGAGGTTGCCCACGCGATTATGTTCCTGGCTTCGAGATACGCGGATTACATCACTGGACACGTCCTCCACGTCGATGGCGGATTCAAAATGGAGTGAACACATGCCGGATGCCATAACAAAGGATGATATCTCGGATGTGTATCCGAAGGTATCGGAGACCATTGCGGAAGCCTTGGGACGCGATGTCGATGAGGTGACGCTCACTGCCCCGCTTATGGAGGAGCTCGACGCAGAGTCGATTGACTTTCTTGATATCGTGTACCGCCTCGAACGGCAGTTCAAGGTAAAAATTCCACGAGGAAAGATCGTCGAGGACGCCCGTGGACCCCTCTCGGAGGCAGAGTTCGAGCAAAATGGCTTCGTGACGGAGGCAGGCTTTACACGGCTACAGGAACACATGAACGAGGTTCCCGCAGAGCGCTTCCGCACTCCGTTCAAGGTTCGCGATATTCCGCTGCTTTTTACCGTGGAAACCTTTTGCAAACTCGTCATACGTGCCCAAAAGAAGAGCGCGAAGTCCCCGACTGGCTAGGAGATTCGACACGCCAGTCCAACCAGGAGGAGCCCCGCGCGTGCGGCTTCAAACCACGGGAGCTGGAACCTGCGGCCCGCCGGTTGTTGTCGTAGATCCGCACCCCGGATGTGACCTGCGTCGCGACGTCGTACATGGGTTCTATGCCCAAACATGGTGATGGGTGAGGAATGGCATTCTCACTAGTTGATCGGATAACTGAGATCGAACCGGGAACGCGGGCTCGCGGCTGCTTCACAATCCCTCGAGATCTTTCAGATCTGTTCCCGTGCCTCGTGGCTGAAGCGGTTGGACAGCTCGCGGCGTGGGTGGCGATGGCAAAGACGGAATTCCGGAGCCGGCCGGTTGCCGGGATCGCCGGCGAGGTGAAGTTCAAGGACATGGCTACTCCGGGTACAATTCTCGACCTCAAAGTCGACCTCGAGAATTGTGAAGCTGACTCGATACTCTACGACGGATGGGCGTACGCCGGGGACGTACCGATTATTGAATTGAGCCGGTGCGTGGGTCCGATGCTTCCGATGGAGGACTTCGATGACCCCATAGCCGTGCGCAGGCGCTTTGAATTGCTCTGCGGGGCTGAGGCACCCCTTCAAGGTTTCTCTGGTGACGCCGCACTGACCCCCCACCTTACCTTTATTCATCGTGACCCCGGCACGCGGCTCCGGGCGAAAATGGTGATCCCCAAGTCGGCCCCGTTTTTTGCAGATCACTTCCCGCGAAAGCCGGTCTTTCCAGGAACGCTTCTTCTCGATGCGAAGGTACGAATTGCAGCCAGCCTCGCCGCAGAGGCGGTTGACCCGAGCATCCGACCCCTCCTCAGGCCGATACGCATCTACAATGTGAAACTGCGCTCGTTCGTGCTTCCGGGCCAGGCACTAGAGATTGATGCCAAGGTCTTAACGACAAGCCGAGCCTCGACCAAGATCGCGCTCGCCGCGGAGGTCGAAGGTCAACGGGTGTCAACCGCCCGTGTGGAAGTAGGTCTGTTGGAGGCATCGTGATAGGAGGACGACGCCGCGTAGCGATCACCGGGCTCGGAGTCGTGACTCCGCTCGGCAACACCATTGCAACCACCTGGGAAGCTCTCCTGGCTGGTCGCACCGGAGTCGCTCCGATTACCAGCTTTGATGCCAGTGGCTTTCCGGTCCGGATCGCAGCGGAAGTGAAGAAATTCGATCCACGGACCGCAATCGAGGACCGCAAGCTCCTCAAGTTCGCGAACCGGTATCACACCTTCGCGCTCGCCGCGGCCGAGGAAGCGATTCGGGACGCCGGCATCCGTCCAGAGAGTCACACCGCACCACGTTGGGGCTGTGCCGTCGGCAGCGGGATGATGGGGGTTGAGTTCGCGAAACTCGTAGAGGTTCATCAGCGTTTTGCCGAGAATGGGTCTCTCTCTTCCGAGCGACTCGGTGCCGCGGGGGTGACAGCCGCAGACCCGGTCGCCTTCTGCCGAAGTCAAGCGAATGCCGGACTCTCACTCCTCCTCCGCCATTTTGGGATCCGCGGCTACGCGACCTCGGTGAACACGGCGTGTGCCTCAGGGGGCCAGGCGCTCGGGACCGCGATGAAGTTGGTTCGGCGCGGGACCGCGGACTTTGTTCTCGCTGGCGGCTTTGACTCGATGGTGAACCCGGTCGGGCTCTCGGCGTTCTGCCTTCTCGGTGCCCTTTCACCTGACAATGATACGCCCCAGCGTGCGAGCCGGCCGTTCGACCGAACCCGGAACGGCTTCGTGCTCGGTGAGGGAGCCGGTTTCCTCGTTCTAGAGGAGTGGAATGCGGCCCGCCGACGCGGGGCACGAATTTACGCCGAGCTAGCCGGTGACGGCAACTCTCTCAGCAGCTACAGAATCACCGATTCTCATCCATCAGGTGATGGCCCCATCCAGGCGATCCGCCAAAGCCTCGCAAGTGCCGGCGCGCGGCCAGACGAAGTGGACTACTTGAATGCCCACGGAACCTCGACCCCCATGAACGACCAGAGCGAGTGTGTAGCGGTCCGGGCGGTGTTCGGCCGGCATGCGGATCGTATCGCGGTCAGCTCAACAAAGAGTCTTATGGGACACCTTGTCTCCGGAGCCGGGGCGGTCGAGGCCGCCATCTGCGCCCTGGCGATCCACCATGGAATCGTTCCGCCCAACGCGAACCTGCGCGAATTGGACCCCGACTGCGATCTCGAGTTTGTCCGCGACCAACCGCTCCTCCGGAGAGTGGGTGTTGCGATGTCAAACTCGTTTGGCTTTGGCGGGTCAAACAATTGCATCGTCTTTCAGAACCCTGAGGACGTCCGCACATGAGCAAGAAGGTGCTGGTAACCGGCGAGGGCGCCATCTGCGCCTCGGGCAAGGACCCTGCCGAGATCTGGGACGCAGCGCGGGCTGGGCGATCTGCGATTGCGCCAATCCAGCAGTGGGACTCGGCAAGCTGGCCGTCCAAGCTGGCGGGAGAGATAGCTGACTTCAACCCGCGAACATTAGTGGAGGATCGAAAGCTCCACAAGCTTGTCCGCCGCACCGATCTCCTCGGGCTGTATGCCGCGGCTAAGGCGATTGAGGGCGCTGGACTCGTTGCGTACCGAGATGCTCTTGATCCTACCGGAACCGATCTATTCAATGACCGCACCGCAGTCTACGTCGGGTCGGGCGGCAACAAGTACCAGGACCAGTATGACTTCTTCCCGCTTCTCACCGACGCAGCGGGGGATCTCGGGGCGTTCGGTCGTGAACTGACCGGAACCGTTAACCCCATGTGGCTGCTCCGCGTCCTCCCCAATAACGTCCTCTGCCACATTGGAATCCGATACAACTTCAAGGGGCCCAATGGGTGCGTGACCAACCACGGAGTCAGCGGGACGCTCGCGATCATCGAGACGGCGGCGGCCCTTCGTGCGGGCGAGGCAGACCAGGCGGTCGCGGTCGGACACGATGCGCCGGTCGAGCCGGAGAATATCCTTCATTACCATGCGCTCGGCCTCCTCGCCGCGGACACGATTCGGCCCTTTGACGCCGGGCATAGCGGGAGTATCCTAGGGGAAGGTGCCGGGGCACTGATCCTCGAAACGGAGTCTGCCGCGCATGCGCGCGGTGCGAAGGTCCTCGGGGAGTTTCTCGGAAGCGGCTGCGTGACGGAGGCCGAAGGGTTACTCTCGGTCCGCGGGGACGGGGATGGGCTTGCGCGCGCTATTGCCCAAGCGCTCGACGATGCTGGGATTGGTACCGCTGAGGTCGGCATGGTAGTGGCCCACGGAAACGGCACGCCGATCTCGGACGCATCAGAGGCGTCGGCACTTCGGCGTATCTTTGGTACGACGCCTCCGCCGGTAACCTCCTTCAAATGGGCCTTTGGGCACCTGCTGGCCGCATCCGGCATCATTGATACCGTCCTGGCCCTCAACTCGCTGCGTCACCGCCTGGTTCCAGGCATCGCGACCCTTCGGGACCTTGCGCCGGCCTGCAAACACCTGGCCGCGTCGGCGATGCCCCAACCGCCACGGAGCGATGTGGCTCTCGTCCTCAGCCGAGGCTTTGCCGGGACGGACGCCGCGTTGCTCCTCCGAGCCTCAGCCAGCGCAGGAGACAACTAATGGACTCATCTGTTCCGCTCACGCGCTGTGGTATCGACTCCGTGGATCTCTCGCGCATAGAGCGGTTGCTTCGCGAGACCCCCAGGGAGGACCTCTTGCGGATCTATTCCGAGGAAGAACTCAAAGACGCGGGTGACGGAGCCGGTCGAGTGGCTAGCATCGCGGCGCGGTTCGCTGCCAAGGAGGCCTGCCTGAAACTCTTTCCCCGTGAGACCGCGCTCGGACAAATCGGTCCAGCGGACTTTGTCGTCGCACAGGACGGCTACGGTGCGCCCCGTATCGTCCCCAGCCAGATGGCTCAAGCACTGCTCGACCGCTATCGCCTGAAGGCGATTGCGCTCTCGCTCACGCACCATGACGCGAGCGCGTCCGCACTCGCGGTGACCGACCCTCTGCAGACCCACGTCCCGCTCGTTGGCAAGATTATCTATTCCCTCCTCCCCATCCGCCGCCGGGTCGTCCTCTCGAATCTGCGTCTCGTCTTCGGGGGGAAGGTACCCGAGAGTGAAATCGTGCGGCTCGCACAAGCCTTCTACGGGCACCTGGGACGCTTTCTGGTCGAGTTCATCCGGTATTCCTGGCTCTCTAGTGCGCGGCGGGCTGCGCTCGTCCGGGTGGAAAACGTTGACGCAATTCTTCGCGCACATGCGCAGGGGAAAGGTGTTCTCGTTCTCACTGGCCACCTCGGAAACTGGGAACTGACCACCGTCGCGGGGATGGCAAACTTTCCGCAACACCGTGGTCGGCTCCACATACCCCGGAAACCCCTTCACCCCCCCTGGCTCGATGCCCTCGTCACCGGGCGGTTCCGCCGCGCGGGCCTCGGAGTCCTTCCCAAGAAGGGCGCACTTGAGGCCATCTTGGACCGGCTCGCCGCCCAGGATGTCATCGTGTTCATTCTCGACCAGCACGCCGGAGGCAGGGACGGTGTGGAGGTGGAGTTTTTCGGGCACAAAGCCAATACATTCCGAAGCCTCGCTACGATCGCGCTCGCAACCGGAAGCCCAGTGGTCCCGGCCACAACCTGGCGCGAGCCGGATGGCCACCACGTGCTCCGCTTCGAGGAGGCTCTTCCGGTGGTCGAGTGCGATGACCCTGACGAGGCGATCCGAGCGAACACGCGTGTCTACAATGCTGCACTCGAGAGGTTGATCCTCCGGCATCCCGAGCAGTGGTTCTGGATGCACCGACGGTGGAAAAATCTTCGTTGATTCACCAGCCTCCCCCCCCCAGGTTTTGCGCCACTGATTCAATCACCAGACCGACCCCATCAGACCCCTCCCCCGCTGCCTGTACAGCCTGCCGGCTCGTGTACGTCTGGAGGTACAGCCGTTCAGACAAACGCACGAAAATGACTGTCCATTTACCGGCAGCCGCTCAAAAATCGTCACCGGCAACCAGAGATCTCCCTTCGTAACTCCTTTAATATTCCATACTTCCAGCCCTGAGGCCCTGGCATAGAGATTGCGAACACTTCCTGTAAGAAGAATTGTAACCATCAATCCGTTACCCCCCAAGTGGGATTGGAGCCAAAAACTCATGGGGACCCAGCAATTCATGGAATGCCAGACATGCATTGGAGGGACGAACCCGCGTTACGATCTCACCCCTTGTCCAAGCTGTTGGGGCGCTCAGAAGATGCTCCAACTGCCCTCAGCCACGCGGAAAGAAATGGTCCGTCTCTACCAATGGTTAGCAACCGGAGTGACCACGCTCGTACGGCAAAGGCGGCCCGGTCACGATCTGGCTGAGTCAGGCAGTGCTGACGGAGCTACCTCAGCACGTGACAGGTGGAAAAGACGCCTTTCGAAGAGGCGATCCGAGCATGCAGGCCGCCATCGCGGTCTGTAAAATAGGAGGGAATACTGTGAAGAAGAAGAAATTAGGCCAGGTGAGTCGCAGTCAGTGTGAGGAGATCTGCGCGATGCTCCGGGAGGTCAACGGGACATCCCATGTGGAACTACGGGTGTACCGTCGCTCTCACCGCCCCGGTGAAGAGTCTCTGCCAGGGACGGAAGCAATTGCCGTACCTGTTGAGACGCTTCCAGATCTTCTTCGCATGCTCGAGCGGACGCAAGACCAACTTGCCCAGCAGGGGGTGCTGCATCTTCCATCGTGCAGCGAGGCGACGGCCATGCAGGCTGGCGAGGCGGTCACCCTTGACGCATTTACCCCTCCCAGCCGCCGACGCGACTCCCGCCGGCAGTGCCGCGTGCCCCTGGTTGTGCCTGTCGGATGTCGCCTCTTGGATGGAGAAGATCCCTCCAAAGCGCTGACCGGCGAAACCGAGGATGTGAGCACTGGCGGGGCGCAGATCTGGGTCTCCGAACGCTTCTCACTCTACAGCCGGGTCGAAGTCTTCATGCGGATTGGAGGCATGAACTTCCAAGGGCGGGCGCAAGTCGTAGGAGCCGAGGTGCACCCAAAGGGTGGACGCTACCGACACAGTATCAAATGGGTGGGCCTCAATGCTGAGGCGACAGCTGCCTTGTCGAAGCTCGCAAGCACGAATACTCAGCAAGCCGGGTCGCCGGCGCTTTCTCTCCGGTAGCGAGCAGGTACATTCCAGGTTCTGTCGTGACGCTGTGTATGCGGATACTACTCCTTTCTTCACACCCCCTCTAGTATCTCGGCGTCGTCGCGACTAATACCGCCTCCATATTTTCACGATGGAGAATCCTCACCTCTGCGCATCCAATTTCTTCCATGCGTTGGCTTGATTCTTTTTCTCTCACCACCCTATCGGGCGCTTGATCTGCGACGTTGTGCAGCACCCACTCCTTCAGAAGATCATGCTTCCCATCTTCAACCCGTTCCTCCAATTTTTCATAATGTGGATACGCATGCTTTACTAAGCGATACTCCTCGCTCAATCTTCCGGCGAACCTCCTATCCCGCCTCAAAACGTGCCTCCGATCCAACTCACTTACGGCGTGCCGATTGGATTACAACCGGCTGGACGGGGACGTTCTGGTACATGCCGCGATTGCTCGTTCGTACGGCGGCGATTTTGTCGATCACGTCCATCCCCACAACCACCCTCGCGAATACAGCATAGCCAAAGTCTCGGGTCCCGTGATCGAGGACCGCGTTGTCTATGAGGTTAATGAAAAACTGCGAGGTTGCGCTATTGACATCTCTCGTGCGCGCCATTGAAAGCGTGCCGCGCTCGTTCTTGAGACCGTTGTCCGCCTCGTTCTTGATAGGCGGGCGAGTTGACTTTTGCTCCATGTTCTCGGTAAAACCCCCA
>Ga0255057_10002157_pt1 | contig 10747 bp, 15 predicted proteins | sample Cases_109_6_MG_FD_189022 | JGI IMG/M metagenome (GOLD analysis project Ga0255057, IMG submission 189022) | Seawater microbial communities from Amundsen Gulf, Northwest Territories, Canada - Cases_109_6 | ecosystem: Environmental > Aquatic > Marine > Gulf | place: Canada: Northwest Territories... | reverse complement strand
TGGGTGAGTTGGCTCATGTCGGTTCCTTTGGGGAAGTATTGGCGTAGGAGGCCGTTGGTGTTTTCGTTGGAGCCTCGAACCTTCTGTGCTTTTCGAGGGCGACGCCTGTTCTTCGTCCGACCCGGAGAAGTGGCCGCCTTCTGGATCTCTGGACATTGAGGTGACCAACCACACCGAGACCGGGGCTGCTGTCGTCATGGGCACCTATCAGGATGGGTTTGGACACGAAGACCTGGTTGCCTTCGGTACTGACGTTTCGATACGCCCTGACTTCATTGACGCTCTGGAAATCTTCGAGGTCTCGTCAGAGTCCACCAGCATCCTCAAGTTCGACCATGGCCCTGGAACGTTTTTTCTCGTCTGCATGCCAGACACCAACACCATGATCGCTCTCGGTGACGTGACCATGGACGATTAGCAAGCCGCACATGACGGCACTTATGGGCGCTATTCAGCGTCACAAGAAACCGCACATAATGCCGGTTATGGGCGGGCCGTTTTTGGACGAGTCCGGGTTGGCCTGACCCGGTTTCGTCCTTCGCAACCCCCGTTGCTTGACCTGTTTATGTCCGTGTTCGGCCGGATCTCAGCGGAAATCTCCTCATGTTTTTGGAAACGTGGACATATATGTGTCATGGGACATGTCGTGCTGCCATTGTTTGGTCGATCGTGACAGAGTCTGATGTCAGATTCGCTGACCTGTATGACAGAGGCCCAGTTCAACGTCTTGCCGATGAACTGGGCGAACCAAGCAAGCGGCAGAAGATCGCTTCTTGGGTGGCCCGGGCGCGCCGAGAAGGGTGGTTGACATCAGCGGTGCCGGGGCGCGCGGGGGCTGACCCAGGGCCACGATTGATCAAGTGGCTGGAGGCCAACGTTGAGTGAGCGGGGGTGCGCTCAGGCGACGAGATCTGAGAGCGGCGTCGGAGACTGGCTGTGCTCCCGGCCCAGCGGCCACCACGGGCTTCATGTCGCAGAATCTTGGTCGAGAGGCCGAAAGCGAACACCGCAGGCAGTTTGGGGGGACGAGGCGTGGCACGTCGAACGGGATCAGCTCAGCGGAATTCTTGAGGCGGTGCAGGCGGCTCGCGACAACGAGTAGCAGGAAGGAGAGCGATGGCAGGACATATGCGACGGCGAGGCAAGGGGTGGGTGTTTGTCGTCGATCTCGGAACCCAGCCGGCGCGACAATGCATCGACTGCCGACGCCGGGAATGGATAGAACTCCATTCGATAGGCGACTCTTGTCGTCATTGCGGCGGTGAGTTGGACCCGCCGGAACTTGCCCGTCGTCAACGGTGGTCTCCGTCACATTCCACACGAAAGGCGGCGGAGTCCGAACTCCGGAAGGCTCTTGGCCAGGTGGATCGGGGCCGAGACCCGTTCCCCGAATCGGCGACTGTTCGGGAGTTCGCAGTCCGTTGGATCGACCACAAGGAGACGATTGTCCGTCCGCGCACACTCAGCCGGTACAAGTCGCTTCTGGGCCGTTATGTCCTCCCTGCGATTGGGGGTATGCCCCTGGCAAGGGTTCGTGTCGGCCATGTTCGCCGGGTTCTCGACGAGGCGATGAAGAGCGGCCTTGCTCCTCGGACTGTGCAGCACGTCCGCGCCGTCATGTCTGGTCTATTCGCGACGGCGATGAAATGGGAGCTAATTGAGGCCAACCCGGTCAAGGGTGTGGAGACAGCGACTGCTCCGCGTCCCGAGTTAGAAGTTCCGACGCCAGATGAGGCGATGGCTCTGGTCGAAGCCACGGAAGGCACGATGTGGCATACGCCGATGCTGCTCGCCATAGCCACCGGCGCTCGCAGGTCGGAGGTGCTTGGGTTGGCTTGGTCGGCTGTTGACATCGACCGTGGGCGGATTCAGATCGTTCGGAATCTACAACGGGTCCCCGGTGAAGGGTTGAGGTTCTTCGACCCGAAGTCATCCCGGTCACGTCGGATGATCGTCCTTCCGCCGTTCGTCCTCCCTCATTTGAGGGCCGTACGGGCGGATCAAGCAGAACGGCGGCTGGTGCTTGGTGCTGGATGGGCGGATCTCGATCTCGTGTGTGAGCGCGGTGACGGTCAGCCGCTTGACCCTGATTCGTTTAGCCATGCGACGAAACGATTTATGAAGAAAGCGGGACTCGATCCGGCGATGAGACTCCACGATCTGCGGCACGGTTTGGCCACCGCTCTGTTGGAGCAGGGCGTTGACGTCGCCGTCGTTTCCGCGGTCCTTGGGCATGCATCACCGGCTTTCACGATGGGCGTTTACCAGCATGTGCGCGAGGGAATGGTGGAGCAGGCGGCGGAGGCGATAGAACGAGGGTTCGGCCAGTAGGTTTGCATTCCGTTTGCGAATCGCCGTGAACCTTGTCTCCGGGCCTGCAGGCGAAGTCGGCGGATTCTCAACTGTCGCCTGCTGATTCACTCAGTGGGTCCCGTGGGAATCGAACCCACAACCTTCGGGTTAAAAGCCCGTTCAGGTGCAAATCGTTGACCTGGGGGAGGAGGGGTTTGGCTAGGTAGAAGTAGCCATTTCTATGGAGGTGCGTATCAAAGAGATGGCCCCCTGGATAGTTCACGTTTGGACCAGGCGTGGACCAAAAAGCATGCCGATCCGGTGAGACAAGGAGGGACTTCAACCGCCCTTCCAGAGGAGGGAACGACATCGTCGTTACACGCTCGGGAGGGCCGAGCGGAGCGGGCCAGCGAACCTGTGTGATGTGATTCGGTCGGAACCTTTCCTGTCACCTCCGGGGAGTAGGTTTCCTCTCATGGCGACGTCTACTGATCTGATCGACCGTTTCCGTTCGGCAGCCGAGGAACTCGAAGTCCGATACAGCAGTGAACTGTTTGACGATGAGGACACAGACGGGGAACTTCGTATCTGGCTCGACGGTGACGATGATCCGCTGCCATGGGCCGACCCGAGTCGGGTCACCGCAGACGAGTGGTTCTTTATCACCACCCTGTACGGGGAGATGAACTTGGACGGGCAACGTACCCACATCCGTAAGTACTACCCGACACTGTTCGTAGACGGTGCTGACCGCAACATGTCGAACTTCGTGCCGGACATGCCCGGGTATCAGGGTCTCCGTTCGAATTGGATGAGCGGTCGGCTGGCGAAAATGGGAGAGATTCTCCGGGACCGGGACCTGACCATGGATGACTATGCGAACCAGCTCCGGTCAGTCGAGAAGGCGTCCACGCCCCGCAACCCGACCAGGGCATTAGACGCCATCATCAGTGACCACCAGGCATCGGGTTGGAAGACCCTCAGCGTGTTCATCCGTGACTGCGTTGGAGGAAACTCGTTTCCGATCGACTCAAGAGTCGAGAAGGAACTCAACCGACATTCACTGCCTGTCGACGAACGCCAGCTCATTGGCCTCTCGCTGTCGATCAGTAGAAGCCCTCGAATCCTCGCCAGGATGTACTACACGGCTGGTGGAACCGACGAGTAGCGATCGCCCAGGGCGGGGTGTAGCCGATCGACTCGCCCAACCGATAGTGGTCAATGCCAGGGTATGGGTGACGTAGTTGAGGGGATGTAGAGCGGATGTCCCGGCTGGGACTTCTTGGTCAGTCGAAGGTAGTCCAGAGATGGATTCTTCTTCGCAAAGAGCGCCTTCACTTCCTCGTCCCTAGAAACCCCTGTTAAAGGATTCTGCATCACACCGTGGTTACCCCACGCGGCAACGATCACATCTACGGCCTTGCCAGCTTCCACGATGGCCACATCGTTCAGCGGGCCAACGGGATCGGTGGTCTCGGTTCGTAGCTCTTTCGGATGCGTAGTCCTCCAGGCGAACAGGTTGACCACCTCGGCGGCACCGTATCCCCACGACCGTGAGAATCCGATAATCCGGCGGACGGTCGGGTCCAACCGGAAGGCTGAAGCCGTCGACGGATTGAGCATGCACCAAGCAATACGGGGGAGCGTGTCATCCCAAACTCTCGACAGCCGGTATCGGTATGTCCGATCGTCATCGAATGTTGCAGTCCCGAGGCCATCAGATCCAGTGGCGGCATCGACAACTGACCCTATGGGGGCCAGGGCAATGACGGGATCAGGATCAACGACTACTGAAACCTCCAACTAGGAATCCTGATCGTCGACTGAGTCTTCCAACAACAACCTCGCACCACACGTACACCTCACCCAGATCCGCCCCTGATCGTCTGCCTCCCTAGCAAGGGCCTCCCAGACAAGGTCGTCCCGGCCTGGTGGGCAGCGTCGTGGGTCAGCTCCCAGTCAGCCTCCAACGGGTTGTCGTCACCGAAGTTCATGGTCATCCGGTCACATCCTCCCAATGTCGGTCCGCTGACCAAACAGTCCATCCGCCTCGTCGAATAACAGTACCGAGTCGCTCCCGTCGACAGGATGAACCCCGCCGATCTCAACCCCCGCCAACAACAACAGCTCGACTGGGTCGCCAAAACCGATCCGAGGCTGTGACGGGCATACCTTCTCAAAGAAGGACTCCGCTACGTGTTCAGGGTCAAAGGAGAAGAAGGCAAGACAGCGCTCGGCCAGTGGCTGATCTGGGCTCGCCGATCACAGCTCCCAGCCTTCGTCCATCTCGCCAAGAGGGTCACGAAACATCGTGAAGCGATCGACGCCAACCTCGACCACGGCCTCCCCCAAGGACTCATCGAATCGACCAACACCAAAATCCGGTTGCTCACCCGGATCGCCTACGGGTTTCGAGGCCCCCAACCCCTCATCGCCCTCGCACTACTCGCCCTCGGAAGCCACCCACCACAACTCCCAAGCCGAAAATGACCCACGAATACAGCAGAAGAGCGCGTTATGTGGGGGTTGTTGTCGGGGTTGGGTCGTCGCCCATTGTTGCTGTCGGATAGCGCGGCGGGGCTGGACTTGCATGCCAGACTAAGTGGCGATGACGTTGATGAGCAGGTGGGGTGGACTGTGAGTGTTGGGATTCCTTCTCTCGACGGGACGGGTGGGTCCCGAAGCAATCTGCGGTCGATTGAGTCCGCCGCAGTAGCGGGAATCGTGTACTCGGGATTGACAGTTTGGGCACTGTCGGTGTTCTCGCAGGTTCCGGATTTTGGACTCTCGGACGCGGAACTGACTGAATGGTTCACAAACACAGACCTGGTCCTCGGTTTGAACCTGGCGGCTATCTCATCGATTGCCTTCTTGTGGTTTGTGGCTGTGGTTCGGCGGCGTATCGGCGATCAAGAAGACCGGTTCTTCTCAACTGTGTTCACCGGGTCGGCGACCCTTTACCTAGCGGTTTGGCTTGTCGGCGCATCCCTTCTTGCAGCTCCCGCTATCGCTCTGAACCTCCAGCCGGACGGGCGAATCACCCAAGGAACTGGAACGCTCGCAGCCGGATCAGGAGCCGCCCTGATTGTGGTGGTGGCCCCACGCTTCCAGGCAGTGTTTGTCATTATCACCTCGGCGCTGATCCTTCGCACCGGTGTCCTGCCGAGATGGCTCGCCATACTCGGCTACCTGGTCGGCGCAGCACTGCTCGTGGTCCCAACCGTCACTAGCTACCTCGGAATCGGACTACCTGCCTGGGTTCTCGTGGTCAGCGTCACAACCCTGATGACCCGAAATCAGCCCGCCCCCAACACAGAACAAACAGACCACTAACTCTCCTCGAGCCTCAAGAACGGTCGTTCAGCGCGCCCATAACCGGCAATATGTATCCCTCACCAGTGATGCATAAGTGCCGTTATGTGCGGTTCAGTCGTAAGCCGCATCGATCGGAACCTGCCAGGGCCACTTACCGTCCATCTCCAATACCAGGCTCCAACTCAGGAATGTTCTGATCAGCACCAGAAGCCCGAGAATCGCCACATTCTCAAGCGTCGCTTCGAGCACGACGGTGTTGATAATGTCAGCGGCAATCAGGAGATCGAGTCCGATGAGCAGGCCCCGGGCTATGTAAAGCTTGAACGTCTTGAACGCCGCAGCTCCGTCGGAACGAAAGCGAACAATCAGTCCGCCCAGCACCGACACCACCACAGCAACCCCGATCACGATGACCGCGAGGATCTCGATCAATTCTCCGGCAACCCGGGCTATCTCGAATTCTCCGATCGTCAGATCATCCACCTCGTCAAGCTTTGCAGCAGCACTTGCACACAACCGGCATTTTGTGCGGCTCACAGGGCTCCAGTAGCTGTGGTTCGATGACACCACTCAAAGAGGGCCGTCCGCGGAGCGCGTCGGTCGCCGGAGGGCGTTGAGCGAACTAGGTTCACAGCATCACATGAAGGAGGCTGTCCGTGCCCGTCGAAAATTCAGATAGGAAAGCTCCACAGAACCCCTATGGCCCTCGGCCTGGCGGGGGTATCAGCTTGCCCGATTACTACCAACCTTGGCCCGCTATCAAGAACCGCAATTTTTATGCGCCCGGAACGGAAGTCCTCCCGAAGAACGAAATGCGAATCTCGTTCATGGGTAGCACCCCATTCCCGGTCTCCCAGGAGCAGTCGGGCACTTGCATGCTGGTCGAGTTGGGCAACGGTACGGCCCAGCCGCGTCGCTTCTTTTTTGACTTGGGTGGTGGAAGCATCCGAAACGTGATCGCCATGCAGGTCCCGATCGCGTTGGTCAATGACATCTTCATCAGCCATCTTCACGTCGATCACTACGCGGACCTGCCGCTCACCTACGCTTTCCGCGCGTTCCTAGGGGGATTCACTCCGCTGAGGATCTACGGGCCGTCGGGACGAACGCCCGAACTCGGTACTCAGTACATGATCGACAGCATGAAAGAGATGACCCGTTGGCACAGGGAGAACTTCAACGCCGGCCCTATCGGCGACGGCTATGAGACCGAAGTAACTGAGTTCGACTGGACGGAACGCAACGGCATTTGTTACGACCAAGAAGGGGTGACCGTACGTCATTGGCCGCGAAGCCATGTCAAGGACGGCGCCTCCGCTTACCGCCTGGACTGGGAGGACGCTGACTTATCCTTTGTCTGGACCGGAGACGGGAGACCGGACGTTTTGTCCGCCGAATACGGAAATGGAGCTGACGTTTTCGTGTCAGAGGGCACGATCGACACGCCTTTCCTCTCGGGACTCAAGGTTGGAGCACCAGCCGAACTCTGGGAGTACACCATCGACATCTACCACACGCTGTATTACGCCTCGGGTTACCTGTTCAACGAGGTTCAGCCCCGGATGGCGGTCATCAACCATTACGAGAGTGGTGGCCCGGCGTTGCATTCTGAGTCGGTTGCAGAGGTCAGAGCGCACTATGACGGGTTGTTCCAGTTTGGCGGCCCGGATGTCCAGGTTATCAACGTGACCAAGGACGCCATCTGGTCGCGTGAAGCAGCGATTCCCAAGAACGCGGCGCCGGCCTCGATGGACCCGCGTTGGTTCGTGCCGCCTGGCGCAGACCTCCCGGAATCGATTTCTATGCCGACACCGAGACTTCCACGTGAAGACCAACAGGAGCAGTGGGTGCGTGATCTGGAGATCGACCCGGATCTCTACTGGCCTTCTGATGCCAAGCGTGGGCTGACTCAGACGTGGCCCGGCATCACGCTCAATCCGCGAGAAATGTTGAAACAACGCGGCATCGAGATTCCCGACAAATGATCAGTTAACGACGTGAATCGTACGAGTCGCCGGATCATGGCGCCGCGTCCCCTTCCTCCGAGGACATCATGACTGGACAGCCTCCTTCGATACTCGTCCCTGCGCCGCGCACCGACCCGCTGACCATACCGGGGCGTGATCCCGTCCCTGTCACGCTTTTGACTGGCTTCCTCGGTGCTGGGAAGACGACGCTGCTCAACCGCATCCTCAACGGGGACCACGGCCTTCGGGTCGGTGTGCTGGTCAATGATTTTGGAGCTATCAATATCGATGCCGAGTTGGTTGCTGGAGTAGAGCAGAACACCATCAGCCTCACCAACGGCTGTGTGTGCTGCGAGATTCGCGATGATCTTGTCGAATCACTTGAGCAGTTGCTGACCCGCGAGGAAGCGATCGACTACGTGATCCTGGAAGCCAGTGGGATCGCGGACCCAGAAGGAATCGTGATGACGTTCCTGAGTCCGCGGTACGAGGGGCTGCTCTGGCTCGACAGCGTCACATGTGTCATCGACGCTGTTGGAATTTTTGCCGACGGGGAGAACGATCGTCTCAATGTGTTGAAGCTGCGCCAGATCGGTTTCGCTGACCTTGTTGTGCTCAACAAGACCGACCTCGTCGGCTCAGAACACGTCGAGGTAATCAGGGAATGGATAGGACTACACAAACAACCGGTGCGAATCATCGAGACCAGGTACAGCGACGTTCCCTTGGAGATTCTGCTCGGTACGGGCCGATTCGACTCAGGAGCGATGACCGCCGCACAAGCGGATGGTATGGGCGTTGAGCAACGTCACCATTCTGATGCTCTCGCCCCTGTTTTCGATCGTTGGAGTTATCGAACCACGGAACCGTTCTCACTCGACGCCCTTCGTCGCATGGTGCAGCGAGAACTCCCCGAATCTGTATACCGCTGCAAGGGTCTCATCTACGCCACCGACTCGCCGAACACCCGTCTCGCGCTTCAGGTGGTAGGAGGCCGCACCCAGATCGTCGAGCTCGACGATTGGGGAGAGCGCCCCAGACTCAGCGAGATCGTTGCCATCGGCAGCCACATCGAAAGCCAGCAACTGAACGACCTCTTCGACGCATGCCTAAGCCGCCAGGTACCTGACTAGATGACTCAATCGAAGGATTCCGACGGGTGAGTTTGTCGTTTGAAATGGCGTCATCCGGCGCCCTGTCCACGGGTCTGTCAGGAGAGTGATCCTGTCGATTCACTGAGCTGATGGGCCTCGTCGGAAGAGTCCCCAGACCGAAGTGACGAGCACGACGGCCGATCCGACCAGAGTCAAATACACCCCCGACTCGATGCTGAACAGATTGATGTTGGGAGCCTGGGTAACGACGAAAGAAACCACCCCTGCGTACAGACCGCCCAATATGCCAAGTATTGAGCTGCTAAGCGTGAAGTTGAGCCAACCAACAACCATCGAGAGTGCCATCAGGATGGGTATCAGAACCCAAAAGCGCACTGCCAGGTCGAAAGCTCCGTTCACGCTGAATCCGAGGTCCACTACGAGGCTGCGGAGGTCGGGGCTGGACCACGTAGCAAGACGACTGTTAGCCATGGTGCGAACACGCCCAAGATCGTAATGATGGCCCCCAATGTGAGTATCGCCGTCCTAATCCGATTGCCCATAGCGCCCCTGTAAATCGATAGCCCGAGCCAACCTACTCGCTGACCCTCAGCCAGGTCCTCTCTGCAATACGCGTTGGCCAGGCTCGCACCTGCCAGCAGAACGACCTCCATCGCACCCCGCATCAGCGCGCCCATAACCGGCTGGGAGAGAATGGTGTTGGTGGTTTCCACCGGTTGGGCGGTGTTCGCCGGTTGAACTGTTGAGACCAGTTCGGTCGGGTCACGTCCGCCGTCCCGGTGGTTTCACCACCCCTTCGCCTGTAAGCAACAGAAAGGGGCGACGATGAGAATCGTAGAAGTTACTGGTGGTGTCGACACTCACGCTGATACCCATGTGGCAGCAGCAGTCGACCGCAACGGCGGATTGTTAGGGGTGGAATCGTTTCCGGCGACCGAAGCTGGGTTCGCCGAGTTGTTGGGTTGGCTGATCGGTTTCGGTGAACTGGTTCGGGTTGGTGTGGAGGGGACTGGTTCGTGGGGTGTCGGCCTGGCCCGTTTCCTCAATGACCAAGACGTCACCGTGGTGGAGGTGGATCGACCCAACCGGCAGCAGAGACGGAAGGCCGGCAAGTCTGACCCTTCTGATGCGGTATCGGCGGCTCGAGCAGCCCTATCGGGAACAGCCACCACGACACCGAAGAGCAGGGATAGTGCTGTCGAACAGATGCGGGTCCTGTTGGTGGCGCGCCGTTCGGCACGCCAGCAGCGGATCCAAACACTCAACCAGCTGCGGCATCTTGTCTTCTGTGCTCCCCGAGCAGATCCGGGTCCGTTTCAAGGACAGGTATAAGACTGGACTGGTCACAGAAGCAGCAAACATGCGGCCCCGCCCAGGTTCCGACCCCATCGTGTTCACCACCAACATGGTGATCCGAAGTCTCGCCCGAAGGATCAAAGCTCTCAACAGCGAAATCAAAACCATCGACCATGCTCTCACCGGACTCATCGAGAACACGGCACCATCGCTGTTCAACCTGCACGGAGTCGGAACCGACACTGCAGCCTCACTGCTGGTTGCTGCCGGCGACAACCCAGACCGACTCAAATCAGAACGGTCGTGGGCGCATCTCTGCGGGGCGACACCCATCCCAGCATCGTCAGGCAAAGTGACCCGTCATCGGTTGAACCGGGGAGGTGACCGTCAAGCCAACGCCGCCCTCTACCGCATCGTCCTAACCCGAATGAGCTCACACCCCGAAACCAGGACATACGTGACCAGACGAAAAGCAGAAGGCCTCTCAACACCAGAGATCATCCGATGCCTGAAACGGTATGTGGCCCGCCAAACCTACAAACATCTAACCGTCTGACATCTCCGGTGAGGTCTGACCCAATCAACCGGCTGACGCATCGCTGATGCTGTCCTCATAATGACCTGTCGACCCCCACCACCCATTTGGCGGAACGTGTGACCTAATAAGAGCTTGTCCACCCGACCGGTGTGACCCATCCCAGTCCTGTCCACAAACCGCCGGCACCTTGACATAAGAGATTCATTATGTGCGGCTCAGTTCGG
>Ga0255057_10002156_pt1 | contig 10749 bp, 7 predicted proteins | sample Cases_109_6_MG_FD_189022 | JGI IMG/M metagenome (GOLD analysis project Ga0255057, IMG submission 189022) | Seawater microbial communities from Amundsen Gulf, Northwest Territories, Canada - Cases_109_6 | ecosystem: Environmental > Aquatic > Marine > Gulf | place: Canada: Northwest Territories... | reverse complement strand
CGCCGCCAAATTGGGGTCTCCTCCCGTGAGACCCGACGCGCCTATCCACGACTCGCCGAGGTGCCGTTCGACTCGGCCTACAAGTTCATGTCGACGTTGCATCGGGTTCCCGTCAAGGGCGAAGAGCGACTCGTACTGCTCACCAAAGGGGCTCCCGACATCGTCCTCGATCGCTGCTCCACGTCGACGACCGGCGATGGTGCATCCGTTCCGATTGGTGATGTCAGATCGGACATCGATGCCGCCAACTCGCAACTCGGTGGAGACGGCCTCCGGGTTCTCTCGCTCGCGTTCCGGCTGATCGACCACGAGGATGAGAAGGCAGCGATAGCCGAGCCGATGTCATATGTATCCGACCTTCAATTCGTTGCGCTGATCGGCATCATCGACCCACTGCGCCCAGCGTCGAAGCATGCTGTCAATGTCTCTCACGAGGCCGGAATCGATGTCCGAATGATCACGGGAGACCACGCGGTCACAGCCATGGCAATCGGCAAGGACCTCGGTCTTGGCACGGGGGCAATAAGCGGGAAAGAGTTCCGCGCTCTGAGCGACCAACAGGTGATCGACCAACTCGACGAGCTCCACGTATTCGGACGCGTCGCGCCGGATGACAAGCTGAGACTTGTCCAGATCATGCAGAGCCAGGGATTGGTTGTGGCAATGACTGGCGATGCGGTCAACGATGCCGCTGCTCTCAAACAGGCCGACATCGGGGTGGCCATGGGCAGCGGCTCAGAAGTGACAAAGCAGGCCGCCAAGATGATCCTCACCGATGACAACTTCGGGACTCTGGTGCGTGCGATCGAGCTTGGACGAAGCATCTATCAGAAGATCAGCCTCTACGTGCGTTATCAGATGTCCCAACTCATGGCGCTCGTGATCCTCTTCCTGGTCGCCAGCCTGATGAATATCGCCGATGGTGTTGCCCTTACACCGTTGATGGTCCTGTTCCTCAACTTTTTTGTCGCGTCGGCCCCGGTGTTCACAATCCTGGCCGAGCCTGTGAGCTCTGGATTGATGCAACGACGACCCCGCGATACATCGGTTCCGCTCACCAATCGGCACGAGGTCGTCAGGTGGCTGATCTATGGCGGCACCCTCTTCATGGTCACTCTGATCCCACTCCTGTATGGACCTGATGAACCATCAGCACATGTGGCTTCGATCTCGATGACCATGGCCTACGGCGTTATGGCTTTTGGCACCTTGATCACAGGATTGTCGCTGCGCAGAGACCCTGAAAGCGGAGTCGGTCCGCCCACGGCCAGGGCTCTAGGGATCCTCTCCATCCCGGCGGTTCTGGTGATTGTCACCACAACATGGGAGCCCTTCCAACGACTGCTGGGCACGACGAAGTTGAATGGCGATCAATGGCTCTCTGTCGCCGGACTTGCCCTAGTCGTGCTCGTGGTTGTCGAGACCGAAAAAGTACTCCGCCGCCGCAAACGACGTTGAGAACGCGTACCGAAGTGATACCGGAGACGGGTGCCACCGCTTCCTAACCTGACGGGACCAACTCAGGAACTACACCTTGTCACCAGAGATATCCAAACGCTGGCAGCGATTCGAGCGATCATCCGACGCTTACGTGGCCGTGACGGTGATGCTCCTGGTGCTCATACTCGTGCCCATCGCCCTCTCCCCCGATAAGGACTCCTCCGGGATCATTACCGCTGTCATCGCCGGTGGTGCGGCGACACTTGCCATGGCTGCTTCGGAGGCGAAACGGTGGGCAATACGGATCTCATGGTTCGCTTGGGTCGTTGTGATTCTGGGCTTCCTCATACCCGGCGATCAGGCGGTTGTGTCCGGAGTAGCATCACTGATACTTGGGGTCCTTCTCATCGCAACGCCTTTCGTCATCGTGAGACGCATTGGCCAACATGAGATCATCACCGGCACCACGATGTGGGGAGCGATCGCGGCCTACCTGGCGCTGGGCATTGCCTTCAGCTTCATCTTCGCCACCATTTACAGCGTGAATCCCGAAGCTTTCAAGTCTGTCATCGACGGTGGGCTCGGTGAATTCAACTACTTCAGTTTTGTCACCATGACCACGCTCGGATATGGCGACATCACACCTGTAACGGACCTGGCTCGAGCTGTGGTGGTCTTCCAGACGGTCATGGGCCAAATCTTCCTCGTTGTCGTGGTAGCACGGGTCGTTTCCCTACTCGGCACCGGCAGAACCATGAGACGGGCTCAAGAGGACTGAGTCGAAGTGCGGTCTGCTGTCGTGACCAGAATCCCTCCAAAAGCGATGGCGACGCCTAGCAGCGTTGCCAGTAGCCGAGCGACCCCTCCTTCAAGGGCATCCTCACCGCTCACATGGAGGGCGAAAACGAGCATCGCGGTGAGAAAGAGACTGAACACGGCGTAGTTCACCTTCTGGAGCGCGATCATCGCGAATCCGGAGAATAGAAATGCAGCGATAACGGCAAGCCCATATTCTCCAAGGATCACGAGGACACCACTTGCCACGGCCACACCGAGCAAGGTTCCGAGTGTCCGAAGCACACCAATGTCGATTGTCGCGCCGCGCTCCTCCCTCAAAATGATTAGAACGGCGATCACCACCCAGACCGGGAATTCAGGGAAAAGCAACACCCCCAGATAAGTCGCGACTCCCGCAGCCAGGCCTCGAACGACCGCAAAGCGTCCCAGCGGCGTCCGCATCTCAGCAAACACGACTGACATTGGAGGAAGTAGGTCGCCCTCATCATCGACATCGGCGAACCAACCGCGTACAGCGATTCCAATCCCTGCCAGAAGGCCCCCGCCAAGGAAGGCCAAGGACAGCTCGATCGGCCGCTCCACTCCACTGGACAGCGATATCACCATCACGACCCAGATGGACAAGAGGAGCCAACGTACGGCCGCAGATTTACCCCTTGCAGCAGCGATCGTCGCCAAGTAGACGACCGCCGCCATCAACAGCGACGCCAGCACAGGTCTCTCCGACCCTGCCCAGGCTCCACCGAAGGCCAACAGCGCTCCAACTGAGCTGAACGTCAAGACCGCGACAAGCCGGCTACGGAGCGAGCCTGGGGTGTCGGCGATCATCACGAAAAGAGTGGCCAGGCCCACCGCTATTCCAAGTGTGCCAAAAAGCGCCATAACCAGAGCCACGACAACGATGACGAGAACCGTGACCAAGCCACCACGAAGGTTGACCTGGCTCCAGTCCAGCTTGTAGATCGATCCGGCGATGATCGTCGAGTCCTAGAACCAGTGTCTACTGGACGACTTCGCCCACCTTTTCGATCGGATCCGTCATGACACCCGGTTCCTCGGCCTTGATCCGGGCGGCACGGTCCAATTCACGCGCAATGAGCGTGTCGTGGATAGCTTGCCTTTGCTTGTCGGTTACCTGCGGCAACCCATAGGCGGCCTCTACGAAATCGGCCGTGTCGCCTCGATAGTCGTGACCAAATGACTTGAACTCGCCTGGGACCGTGACCATTGCGTTCATCGCGTCGATCATGATCTGAATGAAAGAGATAACCGGTGTCCACTTCATCTTCTCAGGGACATTCCGACCTCGCTCGCCATCGAGCCACGGCGGTTTCTTGACCGCCAGGCGGAGCGACATCGTCGCTATCGGATCGTTGTCGTGATCAACGATGACAGCCCTGAGACCCTCCTTCTCTGTCTGTGTGAGGGTCTCGTATTGCTCGAAACTATCGAACGCCGCAACGGTCCCTTCCGGCGTGAGCGGGTTTCGGCCTTCGCGCATTCCGGCCTTGGACCAGCGGGCGAGACCGGGTAACCCAAACCAAAGCGCATTCGCAATGCCGTAGTGGTCGAAACCGTCGATCCCCTGGTGCATGATCACGTCCGAACTAGACCAGGCGCCGAGACTCTCCCCGAAGACCAGCACTTTGGGACGCTTCTTCTCCTCAACAGTGCGGAGCCGTTGGCGCACACCCCACAGCAATTGTCGGAACTGGGCTCGACCCAAGGACACTCCCTGGACCTCCAGGAACGACGGTGCCTTCCCATATTGGATACACACCGTGGCAATGTCACCACGCGTCAGTAGTTCGGCAGACTCGATCATGGTGTGATCCACCCAGCCTGTCCCTGTTGGAGACACGAGAAGCAGGTACTTCCTATCAAAAACACCGAGACGCTCCATCTCGTTGAGGGCCAATTCGGATCGGCCGGTGGCGTAGATCGGTTCCGAATCGACACCGACGTACGCACGGATGGGGTGAGCTTTGGCCGGCTCACCCAGTGTCTCCTCGATGACGTCGGAGGAGACGACCTCGGTCACGTACCTGCGACCCTGGAGCCCGAGTTCCTCGAATGGCGAGATGCTGTTGGGGCCGCCCGAGACGAATTCATTACTGGGTGGGGTGGAGAAGTTGGTCTCCATTTTGGCGTTGGCCCGCGATATGCGTCGGACAAGACTGCCGTAGAGAGCAACCGCGCCGGCAGCCCACAAGCCCCCGTTTATGGCTCGACCGATCGCCGAATGACCCTGGCTATCGCCGATGTACTCGACAATTGAGCCTCGGGATGAGATGTACCCGCGGCCAACCCATCTGCCGGCAAATGCCATACCGGTGGCAATGGCTATGGACATCGGCAGCTGGGCTGGTTTGTCATCTTCGGTCCAGCGCTGGATAACGGCCTTCCGGGTCTCCAGCTCCTTGCCCCATCGGCTCGCCACGTAGCCGAAGCCGCCTAGACCCGTCACGATGGGCACGATCGGTGTGTCGACCTTTCCCTGCAGCTCGTTTCCGGTCTCGTGGATGATGCCGCCGATCGCAGCGACGCTCACAACCTGTCCGGCGCTTCGCAACATCGCCTTTGATGTCGCTTCGTCATCCGTCTCCTGGATTCGAGCCAACGCCGCGCCGCCGGCCGCTATGACTGCCCGGGACCCGACCCGCCATGCAAGCGGTGAGCCCTTGGGGGCAACACTCCTGGCCAGAACATCGACCGTAAGACCGATAGCCTCGGCCGCGAGCACCGTCAGTCCCGCAGCGATGCCCTGGTGGATCGACGTCCTCGGCATGAGGGATGGGCCAAATGAGTCGAGCGCCGCGCTGGCCTTCAGCGGCCCGGCCGGTCCACTGGTGATCGGGTTGAGACGGTCCGACACAGTGACCGCGACCTTTACAAAGTTCTCAGTGAAGTTCATATAACAGAGAAATCTAGCCAACAACCCTTCTGTGTCGGAAAACCCGGCTCTAGGCCTTGTCTCGCGACACAGAACAATCTGGGACCGCCAAGCCGTGACCCCTTCGCTCTTAATGTGTCCCGGTCTTGACCATTGCAATAACTATCTCCCTGCTTGTCATCGTCGTGGTCGTAGCACATCTGGTCGGTGGGTGGATCTACGCCAACGGATTCCGTGACACCGCCCTCCGCATACAGCCGCCAAAACGCACATATGGAGTTTGGGTTCGTTCGGTCGACAGGAGACAAATCACCCTCGCCGTTGTCGAGCCGCGCCCAGACATCGGACACCCAGGAACCCTGGGCGTCTACTGGAATGAAGGATACGGCCAGGTTGGTCCGGTGATCGGAGTCGAAGGACTGGATGTCACCCGGGAGTACATCCACCTGACAGGTGACCAACCCCCGATTTGTCTGGACGAGTCCATGGAGAATTGCCCACAGGTCGATCTGGAGGGCTACGCATTCCCGTCCAACCCTTCCGATGTTGATCTCGAGTTCGAGGAGGTTTCATACGAGAGCCCGCTGGGGACCTTCGGGGCATGGGTTGTGCCCGGTGAGAGCACCGGCACATGGGTAATCCACTTTCATGGATGGACGGCTGAGAGACGAGAGGCGATCCGTCTGCTCCGACCCATCCATCGGGTAGGGGCCACATCGTTGGTCGTCGACTATCGCAACGACCCCGACATGCCAGAAGACCCAACCGGACGGTATCGGTTCGGCCTATCGGAGTGGGAGGATGTTGAGGGGGCCGTCAAGTACGCGTTGGACAATGGCGCCGTCGACATCGTGCTCGTCGGTTACAGCACGGGTGCTGCCCACGTCATGTCATTTCTGGAGCGATCAGACTTCGCCGACCGCGTCCAAGGAGTAGTCCTGGACTCCCCGAACATTCTTCTCGCGGAAGCGATCCGATACGGATCACAGGATCTGCGCTTCTTGGGTACAAATATCAAGATCAGTCGCCTGGTCACCGAGTTCGGAATGTGGATCGCCGATCTACGTTGGAAGATCGACTGGGAAACCACCAACTATGTACAAAGGGCCGCAATGATCTTGAAGGTCCCGACTCTCGTCTTTCACGGCACATCGGACCATAGGGTGCCCATCTCGGTGAGCCGGCAGCTCGAAGTCCGTGCTCCTGACATAGTGACTCTCGTGGAGGCACCAGCCGCAGGTCACGTGATGAGTTGGAACGCCGACTCGGAACGTTACGAGCGGTATTTGGAGAACTTCCTGAGAAGGATTCAGAATTGAACAGCCGCGGCTGCCCAATGGAAACCAGCGCCGAACGCGGTCAGAACGACCAAGTCACCCTTCTGAATCGTGCCATTGCCAACGGCCTCCCACATGGCAAGGGGAACGGTTGCCGAACCCGTGTTGCCGTACTCGTCGACATTGACGTAAACCTTGTCTTCGTCTAGTCCCATGCGTTTGCGCACAGCATCGATGATTCGCAAATTGGCCTGGTGAGGAATGACCAGGGCCACATCGGAGACCGACTTGCCGATGCGGGCCAGAACCTCGCCAGAGGCTTCGCTCATCCGTCTCACCGCTTCGACGAACACCTTGCGCCCGTCCATGATCAGACGGTTGTAGTCACCATTCAGCAGTGTCTTCTCGTTGAAAGGATTGCGTGTTCCCCCCGCCGCAAGGGTGAGAATCTCAGCACTTCCTCCATCGGTCCCGGAAACCACGTCGAGAACCTCGGCGCGGGCAGGCTCAGGCCCCATGATTACGGCGCCCGCCGCGTCGCCAAACAAAGGTGCCGTGTTTCGGTCCTCGGGGGAGATCATCCTCGAGATCAACTCAACACCGATCACAAGGACATTCTTGGGAGACATCGCAATCCGGCTTCGAGCCACGTCGACGGCCTGGACAAACCCTGCACATCCGCTTCCGCCGAGGTCGTAGGTGGGAATAGCGCGACAGCCAAGTTGATGCTGGACCAAGGCCGACGTGTCAGGGGTCATCATCTCCGGCGTGTCGGTGGCCAGGATGATCTCGTCTATGTCATTTGCCACGAGGCCGGAGTCCTCCAGAGCGCCCTCGGCCGCCGCCACCGACATGGTCATCGTCGACTCGTCATCAGCCGCCATGCGTCGTCGTTTGATGCCGGTTCGCTGGGTGATCCACTCGTCGGAAGTATCAACAAGCTCAGCCCAATACTCGTTGGTGACTATCCGCTCGGGGGTGTAACCCCCGAAACCCATGAAATGCGCCATACAGAATGTGACCTTAGGTCGCGACGAGCGGTTACGGCTCGATCACCTCAGTCCCCGTGGAGCGTCATCTGTTTTTGCTTCATTATCTCGATTCCATACAGAAGAATCATCGATGCGTAATAGACGAACACCAACCCGAGAAAGACTGAACCTGCGGCGCCCGCTGCCGACTTGAGTGCGTATGCCTTTATGTACAACCCGTAGGCCCAGGCGCCGACGGAAAGAAGGCCCATGGCCACAATCGACGCCAACCAGACGGATCGCCACTCGATATCGTCATCCGGGGTGTACTTGTAGAGGACTGCTATAAACACTGCACCGAGGGCCAATGGAACCAGTGAACCGGTGGCCTTTATCAGGATGTCCGCGATCAAACTTCCAAACACTCGATCGAGCATTCCGAACACTGCATCCGCCAGCAGTGTGAGAGTGAGCAAGGCACCGGAGCCAAAGACAGCAAGCACTCCGAAGAGCCTTCTCTGAATGGTCCCTTTGGCTCCAGCCACCCTTGGCACGTCCCAGATGATGTCAACCACATCCTTCCAAGCAACAAACAGGAGCGTTGCCGTGAACAACAGGACACCAAGCGTGATCAGGGATAGAAGCGACTCGGTTTCAAGGAGCTGAAGCTCTTCGAGAAGGCTCGTGATAGAGGTCGCTAGATCCTCTCCGAGGAGGTCGGCGATCAATTGCTCCACTTCGGCAGTCACGGCGTCCTGACCGAAGAAGATCGACGCCAAAGAAACTGCCAAGAACAGGACGGGGATCAAGGCGAAGAGGCTGTAGTAGGCAACCGCAGCACCAAGCCGAATCGCGCGATCGTCGATCCATGATCGCATCGACGCGATCAACAACCTCACTGTTGTGATCAGCGGTCCGTCGCTCATGGACGGGTCACACGTAGCCCCGCTTTTCCAGCCACCTCATCGAGAAGAAACCCGCCCCCGATGGTATGTAGAACGTGGCCACCCGGTAGATGACGGCGGCTGCGAAGGCTGTGGTCTCCTCAACACCGAACAGCACAAGAAACCCGGTGAGTACAGCCTCGGTGACACCCACGCCACCGGGAACGGGGATTACCCCGCCTATGAGACCGGCGGCCACTGTGGCTGTCAGCACAGACCAGATCCCAAGGGACACATCAAGGCTGAGCAGTATGAGCCACATGCTCAGCGCCAACACGAAACGGGCGCCAAAGTTGCTGGCGAGAAGCCCGATGGTTCGTTTCGGGTCTGTCAGAACATCACGGAGTGCACCAAACGCCTCCCCAAGAATGGGCAACACCCAGTCCCTCAGTCGCTGCACCCTCCGGACCAGATACACGACCAGGAAAACCAATCCGAACAAGACCAGAAGAACCAGACCCCACTCCGTTTCTCCCGTGCTGAGGCCGAGACTGAGACTGCCGGAGGCAAAGGCCAGAAGGAGGATCACGACTTCCACACTCAGACCCGAAATGGTGTCTATCGATCCTTGAACCAGCGACGACGTGAGAGAAACCCCGTACTTTCTCAGGAAGGCCGCAGTCATAGCGATTCGGCCCGCCGAACTCGGAACCGCGAGGGAGATGAACTTGACGGCCGATTGCAGGATCACGACCGGTTTGAGTGGGATCGGGTAGCCAACCGCTGCCAGCATTGCCGTTGCTTCTGGAAAGTAGACAGCCTGTCCCACGATGAAAGCAACGACGATGAAAGCCCACTCCGCGTCTTGAACCTCTTCCCAGACCGCAACAAAGTCGATGTCCGAAAGCAGCGAGATCAAGAAATAGACTGCGAGTAGCGACACTGCCATCATCGCCAGGTTCTTCCCCTGAACCCGGCGAATTTGGACCTGTTCCTCGACCTCTGTGTCGGTAACCCTGGCTACTTCCTCGTGCACCTCACGAACGAAGGCCTTCGGCTTGGAAAGGGCTCGACGCTCTTTGGCGCTCACTCCAGGAACCTGGATGTAGGGAAGTACCTCGGATAGCACTTCCTCTCCCAACCCCTGATGGGCGCTCGCAACAACCCTTTCGACACCGAATACTCGGGCCATCGAGACGAGCAGCTCAACTTTGTCGAGAGATAGGGCAGGACCGAGTGCGGCCACCAGTCCCGATCCGAAGTCACCAATCTGATGACCATCAGTGGTCACCGTTATGGCGGCAGAGTTGAGACCGCCATGAGATATTCGGCCGTTGTGGAGAGCAGACACAGACCCCCAGATCGCGACAAGCTGATCGTCCGCTATTTCTTCGGATTCGAACTCCGACAACCTCCGGCCTGACATGCTCACGGCAAGGATCGCCATGTCATCGCCTCCCAGACCCGCTGCGAGCACACGAGGGACCGACGCACCGGTGCGCTCGGCCATCATGGTGACCAGTGCCTCATGTTCCACGCTTTGCATTCGGGTGAGAGCCAAAGACGGGGTGGTGTCCCGGTACCAGAGGTATCGCCATGTACGAGCGAAGAATTGTGAGTCGCTCGAATCCCGGCCATACGCCTTGACCTCGACGCGCCCATGAACATCGCTCACACCCACGAGGCGGCGCACCCCCCAAGATTGATCATCGTCAAGCGACAGGTCCGCGACATCCAGCCCGAGACCGCTGAGGCCAGATGCGATCGAACTGATATCCGGGAAACCGCGTGGTGATCCAAATAGCAACAACACGATGCCAGATGCAGCTGCTCCAAGTCCGAAAGCACCAAATGCGCTACTCGGAAGACCAAACCCGAGACCAACGGCCGAAACACCAACAACCAAGACCACACCCCACCCGAGCCGACGCATCGGTCTGGTGAGGTGAGGGGCCACCACAAGCAGCACCCCGGTGATGAAAGCCACCCTGAATAGGGGAAACTGCGAGATTGGTTCGGCGAGGCCAAGTTCGGGAAGAACTCGCGGCCAGGTTCCACTAATCAGTCGAACCAGGGTTGTTGCCAGAATCGCGATGGTGACACCCACAAGAATCATGTCTCGAGCCGCATCCAATCGATGCCTCCACTGGATCAAAACGGCCACGATCAGGCCGACCACATAGAGGAGACCAAGTGCGTACGTCGCTGACAACGTCCCGGCGAGCCAATCCGGAACAGAGGCGACAATTTCCGACACGGTGGCCTGGACATCATCGACCCTGTTGTAGGCCCGCCACGACCACAGAAAGAGCAAAACCCCCAGGGCCACCCCGGTCGCATCAGCCGCTCGCCGCACCCGTGGTTGCTCGGTCGCGGCTATCAGGTATCGACTGCGAGCCATGATCACTCCTGCCCGGACAGGTGTTCGTTGATCCAGACAACGGCTTCGTCATGGGCACGCTTCACCGTTGACCCGACCCACTCAT
>Ga0255057_10002155_pt1 | contig 10753 bp, 9 predicted proteins | sample Cases_109_6_MG_FD_189022 | JGI IMG/M metagenome (GOLD analysis project Ga0255057, IMG submission 189022) | Seawater microbial communities from Amundsen Gulf, Northwest Territories, Canada - Cases_109_6 | ecosystem: Environmental > Aquatic > Marine > Gulf | place: Canada: Northwest Territories... | reverse complement strand
CTGCCGGTATGGCCGTCGGCATGAGTCGCTATGCCCGCAAGCTGCGTGTGCTTTTGACCGCGGATACCGAGATGTCCCCCCATCACCGCGAGCGCCTGGCCAAGAAAGAGATCGCTGTGGTGTCCGGAGCTATCCAGGAGTTCGTGGGCAAGAAGGGGCAACTGGAGGCATTGAAGCTGGAAGACGGCAGCAGCATCGAGGCCGAGGCCTGGATGGTCTCCAGCCCCAACCGGGGTCGCACCGATCTGGCTCAGCAACTGGGAGTGGAGATGGCCGCCACCGGCCACCACGCTCAACCCAAATCGCAGCGGGGTGACACCAACGTGCCGGGTGTGTGGATCGCCGGTGATCTACGTCCCATGACCCAGCAGGTGGCGGTGGCGATGGGGACCGGCAACATCGCGGCCGTGATGATCGACCAGCACCTTCGCAAACAGGACGTGGCGGACTAGTCGGGGTCCGGGGTCACCAGCCAGATCCGCTCGAGCGTTTCCGGCTCCCCTGCCACCAGTACCGCCCACAGCAGCTCGGCACAGCGACTCGGCTCGAGGACACCGTGGACGGCGCCCAGCAGTGGCATCGCGATCGATCTCAGCCGCAGGCGATCGGTCTGGCGCAGGGTCTCCTCCAGCGCCGCCACCACCCACTCTTCGTCGCAGCTGGGCTCCCTGCTCAGGTCATGAACTACCGCCAACAGCTCGAGCGGCTGGCCGGACCTGACCACCACCGAGCCCGGCGGCGCCGGTTCCGACTCGTGGGCTGCGGTCATCACCCGCAGCGGATGTTCAGCGGAAATCCGCAGATCCGGCTCCGCGCTCAGTACGAAATAGGTGTCCTCCTCGGCGACGACTGCGTCTACCGGAAAGGGCGGCTGATCCAATGGTGAGGCCACCAGACGAACTGCGCCCACTACCCGCTCCCGGTCGGCCCCACCCCGCAGCAGTTGGAAGTCTCGCCGTTTCAACAGTCGGAGCGCCCTCTCCCCCGGCAGGCTAGCACGGCCCCCGGCAAGAGCCCTTGCCAGTGCACCTCGGCATCGAGCGCGAGTATTGCTAGAGTTCGAGTCTGTGAAACCGACGTCGCTCGATATCGATGGACTCCTCTTCGACCTGGATGGGACGATCACCCAGGGCGATGAGGCGATTCCTGGGGCAGCCGAGGCCCTGGCCCGCCTGCGCCGTGCCGGAGTGCCCTTTCTCTTTGTCACCAACACGACCCGGCGGCCCCGATCCGAGATCGTGGCCAAGCTGATAGGAGTCGGGATCGAGGCTGCGGAAGAAGAGTGCCTCACGGCCCCGATGGCTGCCGCGACCTGGCTGAGACAGCGCGGAGCACAGCGAATATCTTTGCTAGTCGATCCGGCTACCCAGGTCGAGTACCAAGCCTTCGAGATCGATGACGAGTGCCCCGAATACGTTCTCCTCGGCGATCTGGGTGACAAATGGAGCTACTCGGTTCTGGATCGCGCCTTCCGGGCGATCATGTCGGGCGCCGAGCTGGTGGCCATACAGCGCAACCGCTACTGGAAGAAAGGCGATCATCTCAGCCTCGATGCCGGGCCGTTTGTTGCGGCTCTCGAATACGCCACCGGCAAGAAGGCTCATCTGGTGGGCAAACCGAGCTCTGATTTCTTCTTTGCCGCCACCACCCGGCTGGATCTCTCACCACGAGCCATTGCCATGGTCGGCGACGACGTGGAAGCGGATGTAGCCGGTGCCCGTGAGGCCGGTCTGCGAGCGGTCGCTGTGCGCACCGGCAAGTTCCGGCCCTCCGATGAGCTACGGGGACGCCAGGTCGCCGACGCGGTGCTCGACTCGATAGCCGACCTGCCGCAGTGGCTCGGTCTGGAGAGTTGAGCTATTCCGACTTTTTGTGGAGCAGGTAGTAGAGGTTGAGATCACCGCCGGCGCCGTCCGCGCGGAAGGATTCGACAACTTCCAGATTCACCGACTCGACCAGCCTCGCCGCCTCGCTCGGATCCGCGAAGTGGCAGTAACGGCAGGCAGTCTCTCCCCACCGCAGCAGATAGTCCCCCGGCTCCAATTCGGCCGGATCGATGGACTCGCTCGCCGACCGGTTGTACTCCTCCCAGTCCATAAACCGACGGCGGAAACGCTCGTGGTCGGCGAATTGCCAGAAGGTCACCGCCATCAGCCCGTCTGGAGTCAGCCGCTGCCCCAGGCTCCCGAGGAGAGCCCGCCGGCGCGCAAAGGACGGAAAATGGTGGAGGAGGCCGAAGAGGGTGATGAGATCGAAGCTACGGTCACCGAGGTGCTCCTCCAGGTCATCAAAGACGAGATCCGCGACGAGCAGCTCCGTTCGGCCGGCTTCCCGGTGTGCCAGGGTCGAACCGACGATCTCGATGAGTCGGGTGCTGGAATCTACACCGGTGTAGTCGTGGGGATGGTCCAACATCTCGCCCAGCCAGACACCAAATCGGCCGTTTCCGCAGCCCAGGTCTAGAATAGAGGCTGCTTCGTCCGCCGGTGACGCCGAGCGCCGCCGCCACCAGGTCTCCAGCACCCTGGCCCAGCCGGGCCATGGTGCCTGACGGGTGCGGCTGAAAGACTCGGCAAACCGGTCATAGAAGCCGGTATTCAGACGTGCCAGGGCAGAGACTGTATTCGGATCCATCACCAACCGTGAGTAGAGCTTACCGATTCACGCCGCAAAGTCACGAGCAGGAGCTCGTCGCCTTGATCGGCGAGCTCGATCGACTCGAGCAGTTCGACTTGACTGCGGTCGATCGCCTGCTGCGCAGGTACCCCAAGCAGGGCCGTGGGTTCTTCTCCAAGAGCGAGATCATCCAGGGGTTCCGCCACTTCCATGCTCGACACCCGTGGCAGCACTCCACCGAGTCGTTCGCCGCGAAGTTGCGCAAGAAACCGATCCGGACCCTCAGCGGTGTGGCTCCGGTCACGGTGCTCACCAAGCCCTTTCCCTGTCCGGGTCGCTGCATCTTCTGCCCCAGCGATGTGCGGATGCCAAAGAGCTACCTGTCGGACGAGCCGGGGGCACAGCGGGCGGCGCAGCATCAGTTCGATCCCTACTCGCAGACGCTCTCACGGCTCACCACCTATCACCACAACGGCCACCCCGCCGACAAAGTGGAGCTCATCATCCTCGGCGGCACCTGGTCCTACTACCCGGAGGACTATCAGGTCTGGTTCATCAAGCGCTGCTTCGACGCCATGAACGATTTCGCCGAGCAGCGGGAGAGCGGTTTCGCTTTCGACCCTCCTCCACCGGCAATCGATTTCCGTGAACTGGCCGAGACCGTCGACGGTCGCACCCTCAATCGCAACTACAACAGGATCGTCACCGATTTCACCGCCCTGCAGCCGGCCTCGCCAGAGCCGGACGAGGGAGCGGGCTGGGACGAGCTCAGAAAAGTCCAACAGCTCAACGAGACGGCCGAGGCTCGCTGTGTCGGTCTGGTGGTGGAGACCCGGCCCGACCATCTCGACTCCGAGGAGGTCCTCCGCCTACGGCGGCTGGGTACGACCAGAGTTCAGATCGGGTATCAGAGTCTGTCCGACCGGGTGCTGGAGCTCAACCACCGGGGACACGACGTCGCCGCCACGCGACGAGCGATGCGGCTGCTGCGCGAGGCCGGCTTCAAGATCCACGCCCATTGGATGCCAAACCTCTACGGCTCCTCACCGCGTGAGGATGTCGAGGACTTCGAGCGCATCTTCTCCGACCCCCATTTTCGACCCGACGAGCTCAAGATATATCCCTGCAGCCTGATCGAGAGCGCCGAGCTGATGTCCTATTTCGAGACGGGAAAATGGAGACCCTACACCCACGACGAGCTGGTCGAGGTCCTGATCGAGTGTTTGCAGATGACCCCCGAATACTGCCGGGTCACCCGGGTCATCCGTGACATCCCCGGCGACGATATCGTCGTCGGCAACAAGATGACCAACCTCAGACAGGTGGCCGACGAAGAACTGCGGCACCGGGGACTCGTCTGCCGCGACATCCGCAGCCGCGAGATCCGCCACCGCCCCGTCGCCCGGCAGGAGCTCGAGCTGAAGGTCACCGAGTACGACACCTCGGTCGGGCGTGAGATCTTCTCCCAGTATGCGACCCGCGAAGATCGGATCGCGGCCTTCCTCCGGCTGTTGCTCCCCGACCATCCAGGATCGATCGCGGAGCTCGAGGACAGCGCCATCATCCGGGAGGTCCACGTCTACGGGCTGCTGGTGCCGATCGGCGAGCGCCAGGACGGCCGGTCGCAGCACCTCGGTCTGGGTCGATCTCTCGTCCACAGAGCCACCGAGACCGCCCGCGCGGCCGGCTTCGAAGATCTGGCCGTCATCTCCTCGGTCGGGACCCGCGAGTACTATCGCGGTCTCGGTTTCGTCGACGGTCCCCTCTATCAGCACTTGGGACTCTAGAAAAACGGCCTCCGCCCGATGGGGACAGAGGCCGCGGAGTACAGCGTTGGGAGGTGTGGATCTAGCCGCCGTCGACAAACTGCCGCAACTTGGCCGTGCCGTCGCTCTCCTGCAGCTTCTGCAGCGCCTTGGCCTCGATCTGACGGATCCGCTCGCGGGTGACCTTGAACGAACGCCCCGCCTCGGCCAGGGTGTGGGTGTCCTCCTTTCCCACACCAAAGCGCATCCTCAGAACCGTCTCCTCCCGAGGAGTCAGCTCCCGGAGAGCCTCGCCGGTCTGCTCACTCAGCCGGGTGAAGATCACCGATTCGAGCGGTGAAGTGGCCGACCTGTCCTCGATGAAGTCGCCGAGGAATGAATCGCCGTCGTCGCCGATCGGGGTCTCCAGCGAGATGGGCTGCTGGGCAATCTTCAGGACTTTGCGCACCTTGGCAGCCGGCAGATCCATGTGTTTCCCAATCTCGTCCACCGTCGGCTCCCGTCCCAACTCCTGCACTAGATAACCGGTCACCCGATGCAGCTTCTGCAGAGTCTCGTTCATGTGAACGGGGACACGGATGGTGCGCGACTGGTCGGCGATGGCGCGAGTGATCGCCTGCCGGATCCACCAGTGGGCATAGGTCGAGAATTTGTAACCGCGGCGGTACTCGAACTTCTGCACCGCCCGCACCAGACCGATATTGCCCTCTTGGATCAGATCCAGAAACTGGAGACCGCGATTGGTGTACTTGGCGGCCACCGAGACCACCAGCCTCAGGTTGGAGACGATCATCTCCTCACGTGCACGCTCGGCCAGCGCCTCGCCACGGCGGATCTTTTCAATCGTCGCCGAGACCTGGGCATGAGTGGTCACGAACCGCTCTTCGAGAGCCTTGACCTCCCGCCGGTACTTCTCGATCCGACGCCGATGCAGCGACCGCAGCTCCTTGTTGGTCTCCCGGTCGAGCGCTTTGGTGGCCCGACGGATCGACTGCTCGGCCCGGCGAAACCGCCCGTCCAGTTCCCTCAAGTGACCAGTGAGGCGGTTGAGCGTCTGCACCGAAAGATCGATACGACGCAGCTCGCTGGCGATGCCTCCCACCAAGCGATCGACCTGGCGCTCCAACTCCTGGAAGGCCTCCCCACCCGGCTTGCGCTTCTGCTGCCGACGGTGAAGGGTCTGGATCTTTCGCTCGAGCTGGGCGATGTGCTTGAAGGTCTTGAGCAGCTCTCGAACGTTCTTTTCTCCCCGCACATCCAGAAACTCGTCCGGGTCGGCCAGATCGGGCTGATGTCCACCCCTGTGCGCCATTTCGCTCAGCCGGAGGATCCTCCCCAGGACGATGGGATTGGCGGCGAGCCCCTGATAGACCAGACGCTCTCCCTCCTCGATGCGGCGGGCGATATCCACCTCGCCGGCGCGATCGAGCAGAGGAATCGTACCCATCTCCCGAAAGTACATCCGTACCGGGTCGCTGACCTTCTCCTGGTCGGAAAGGCTGAGGTCGAGACCCTCATCCTCCGCGGCCTCGAAGTCAATCACGCCGGCCCCGTGCTCATCACGGTTCATGTATCGCCCGGGCCGGTCGATGACGCCGATGCCCATCACGCTGAGACGCCGGTAGATCTCCTCCAGCTCGTCAGGGAGGCTCAGGATCTCGTCAGGTAGCAGCTCACAGATCTCGTCGTAAAGCAGATACCCCTTCTCGCGGCCGACTTCCATCAGCCGCTTGAGCGAAGGGATTCTGAGCTCGACAGCACTCTTTTCCATCAACACAGCCAATTCTCAACTCCTGCTCGATGTTTTCGAGCCACTCCCGGTACCGGTCCGGAGACAGGTTACCCGTCTCTCCGGCTCCTGGCGCCGGTTAGGTTCCGTGTTTATAAATGCTTTACTCCCTATCTGGAGAACGCAGACAACACCCCACACGGTCTCGCCAACGGCCACTTGCGAGTCGATGCCGGGCCTACCCGACCCCTCGAAATACTTCTAGGCAGATGGAAAGTGCCATTCTGCCGCCGTCCCTAATAATGACGAAAACAGGCCGCGGTTTATTCCTTCCCACGGCTCGTGGGTTGATTCTACCCCAAAAGGGCCCAAATCTTCCAATTGGGTTTTTGCCGCCCTTTCGAGAAGTTGTCTTAGGGCTTCAGAATCGAGAAAGCACTGGTGTCGTCGTCGGTCTTGGAGCCCACCGAGGTTTCACAGACCGAGCAGCGGTAATCGTATTTGTTGCCGCTCGGAAGGATGATCAGCAGGTACTTGCGGGTGGGCGTGGCCCGCCGACACTTGGGGCAGAAGAGCTCGGTTGCCTCGAATTCCTCGAAGGAGTCGGGTCGTCGTGTCATCGGTTTACTTGTAGCGAACACCATGCTTGATCACCAGGTCGACGTCCTGGAGCAGATTGATGTAGCGGAGGACATCGCCGCGGACAGCGATGATGTCCGCATACTTGCCCTCGGCGATGGTCCCGACTTCGTTCTCGACACCCATGAGCACGGCCGGCCAGTAGGTGGCCGAGCGGATGGCTTCCATGGGGGCGACACCCAGCTCCCTGACCCAGATGTCGAGCTCGTTCCAGGTCGACTGGCTGTGGAACTTCATCGGGATGCCGCTGTCGGTTCCTATCAACAGCTTGACCCCGGCATTCTGGAGCTGGTGGAACTTGTGCGCCAGGGTCGGCTTGCGGTCGGGAGTAATCTGGAAGTAGGGTAGCCGCTCCGGATGCTCGATCGAGGCCCTGATGTCCTCGACGATATCCGGTGGTAGACCTTCCTTCCATGACGGGTCGTCGAGCATCTCGGGGTTGTCACGTACATACTCGTAGTTCCAGAGGCCCTCGATGGTCGGCGTCCAGAAGAGGGGTCCGATGTTCATCTTGGCCGCGCGCTCGCGGATCAGCTCCAGGACCTCGGCGGGATATTCGGGTGCCGTGGCGAGACCGGTGTGCTCGAAGCAGTCGACGCCGGCGGCAAGCCCGAGACGGATCTCCTCGGGCCGATGCGCATGGCCGACGACGGTCAGTCCCTGCGCGTGAGCCTCGTCGACAACGGCCACCAACTCGTCCAGGGTCATCTCGTCCTGATCGATCAGCTTGATGACATCGACACCGGCGTCGGCCAGCTTGCGGACCTTGGCGCGGGCATCTTCGGGGCCACTCACACCCCAGCGAAACAGCTCGGTCCCCGGATAGGCCATCTTCTGAATAAAGGGACCCGAAACATAGAGCGTCGGTCCGTCGATCTCGCCCAGGTTGATGGCGTCGCGCACCGCGATGCTCGCCTCGAGCGGTGCCCCCAGATCACGGGCGCTAGTCACCCCGGCCAGCAGCAACTGCCTGGCCGAGGCCGGCATGATCACCGACTCGAACTGCTCCGGATAGGTCTTGTCCCAGTAGGCATAGTCACTGTGACCGTTGATCATCAGATGGACGTGCATGTCCCAGAGACCGGGGAGCACCGTCATCCCCTCAGTCGAGATCACCTCGGCGCCTGCGGGTACCGCTAGGGTGTCCACCTGTCCTACCTGCGTGATCCGCTCACCTTCGATAAGCACCACACTGTTGCGCAACGGGTGACTGCCATAACCGTCGATGAGCGTTCCACCCACCAGGGCTTTGGTCTCGGCCGCCAAAGCCGGACTCGCGTGCATCCCCAACAGACAAACGACGGGTACAAGTGCCGCCGCAACCAAAAGGACGTTAGTACTTCTCCTCATTTGCCTCCTCCAGTGCTGACATGGGCTGACCGGGTGTACTAGCGGCTGAAGACTAGCACCCGATCGACCTCTATGTCGGTTAGAACCTTCTGCGAGCCGTCGGGCCAGAGCAGGGTCAGCTTCGACACCTGGTCGGTCCTGCCGAGTCCCAGGTGAAAGCGCTGGTCGCTGACCGATACGTAAGAGGCGCCGATAACGCGATGGCGGATCAGCCGGTTGCCGCCGATTTCAACGGTCGCCCGCAACGCCTCTGGCGCCTCGATCATCAGCCACGAACCCCGGCGCTGGGAGTCGTTGCGCAACAGAGTCGGCGGCGCATCGACGTTGGAGACCACCAGGTCGAGATCGCCGTCGCCGTCGATGTCCCCGACCGCCAGACCACGACTCGACTCGACGACCGCGAGACCCGGACCCGAGCGAGCGCTGACGTCGACAAACCGCCCCCCCTCGTTGAGCAGCAGCAGATTGGCCTGCTTGAAACTGGTTTGCGACGAGGTCGGAGCCTGGTCGGCCTGCGGAAAGATGTGGCCGTTGGCGACAAGGATGTCCAGATCACCATCGAGGTCGAGATCGGACAGCGTCGTGCCCCATGACAGTGGCAGGTAGGTCGACTGCTGTAGCCCGAGCTCCTGTGTCACATCCTCGAAGATGAAGTCCCCCAAGTTGCGATAGAAGGTCGAGACGTCCTTCCAGAAGTTGGAGACAAACAGATCCAGCAAGCCGTCGTTGTCCAGATCCCCCGCCGCCATCCCCATCCCGGCCTGGGCATTCCCCATCTCGTCGAGCGCGGCGCCGCTCCACAGACCCACCTCTTCGAATACCCCGGTACCGTCGTTGCGATAGAGATAGTTGGGGTTGGAATCATTGGTCACATAGAGGTCGAGATCCCGGTCACCATCCAGATCGAGGGCCGAAACAGCGAAAGAGTAGAAGAGACCCGCGTCCTCGAGCCCCGACTCCTCGGTGGCATCCTCGAAACGACCGTCGCCCAGGTTGCGAAAGTAGCGGTTCCCGAGCCCGTCGAGACCAAAGGGACCGACCATCACCCTCAACCCTTCCCACAAGAGGGTCGGTTCCGCGAAGAGGACCTCTTCCAGGGTGGCATCCACATAGGCGGCCAGAAAGAGATCCTGGTCGCCGTCGGCGTCGGTGTCGAAGAAGACCGCGCCGGTCGACCAACCCTCGACGCTCGGGTTCGCCGCCATCGCAAGGTAGGTTCCGTCGCCCTGATTCCGGTAGAGGATGTCCGTACCGAAGTTGGTTACATAAAGGTCGGGCAGCCGATCGCCATCCACATCACCGATGGCGACACCGGTACCCCACTGATCGTCGCCCACTCCCGCCCGCTCGGTGACATCCAGAAAGACGCCGTTGCCTTCGTTGCGGTAGAAGAGGTTACGGCCGCGCTCCGCGATCTCGGTGCCGTCGAGCCGCCAGCCGTTGACCAGGAAGAGGTCCAGGTCCCCGTCCATGTCGTAATCGAAAAGCGCCAGACCGGTGCCACCCGACTCTAAAAGGTGGGGTTTCTCCTCCCGACCACACCAGGTGGGAGCCCCGAGGCCGGCCTCGGCCGCTATGTCGACAAACAAGAGCGGCGAGTCGGACCCGGCCGCATACACGGCACCGCCCGCCGCCCAGCAGATGACGCTCAGCAGAGAAAAACCGGATCTAATGCGGGTGATCACTCCCCTGCCAGCAGCGGCTTGACCACCTGGGCGAAATCGTTCCAGGCAGCCTGGCGGGCCACATCGTCCTTGGCCTGCCGCAGCGCCGACGACGCCGCCAGTAGCTTCTGCTTGGCCTCGCGGGTGACGACCACAAAGCCCGGCTCGAAGACGCCCTGCTCCTCACCCTCGGCGTTGAAGTGATGACCACCCTCGAGCAGGCGCTTACGGACACCGCCCATGGCATTGTCGCCTTCGTTGGCAAACAAAGCCATTTCGGCTGCGGCGCCCTCGTAATTACCCCTCTCGAACAATATCTTTGCCCCGTGCGCGTGGCCATCCAGCACTGCCACCACGAAGTCGTACTCGGCTTCGCGCATATCGAGGATGATGTTGGCGAGGGCATCGTAGGCCGCCACTACTTTCTCCGGTGTCTTCTGGGCCATGGTCGGCAGGGCGACAAGAACAACAGCCAGAACGGTTAGTGAGATCTTGGTTTTCATCATCGACCTCCTAGAAAAAGGTTTACGTTGGAATCGAGGCGGTCAGAGAACTCGAATACTTTAGTCTCTAAAATCGGTTTTGGCTCCACCCAAAGGGGTGGGACCTATGGCGTTATCCAGGTGCCGGTTTGACCTTCGAGGGCGTCACTGAGCTTGAAAGGGTCGGTAATCAGGGTCCGGCTGCCGCCACCCTCGATAAAGCGGCAAGCGGCGTCTATCTTGGGACCCATGCTACCAGCGGGAAAGTGGCCCTCTGCTTGATACTTGCGGGCCTCCAGCACCGACATGATGCTGACCGGTGTCTCCTCAGGCGTCCCAAAGTTGAGCATGACCTTCTCGGCCCCGGTGAGCACGACCAACTCGGGAGACCGGACTCCGAGGGCAACGATCGCCGAGGCCAGGTCCTTGTCGATGACCCCCTCCACCCCTTCGAGCTCACCCGATGGGGTCCGCGCCACCGGTATCCCACCACCACCGGCACAGATG
>Ga0255057_10002154_pt1 | contig 10754 bp, 7 predicted proteins | sample Cases_109_6_MG_FD_189022 | JGI IMG/M metagenome (GOLD analysis project Ga0255057, IMG submission 189022) | Seawater microbial communities from Amundsen Gulf, Northwest Territories, Canada - Cases_109_6 | ecosystem: Environmental > Aquatic > Marine > Gulf | place: Canada: Northwest Territories... | reverse complement strand
CGCACGTTGCGCCACTTCACGGAGGGGCTGGGTGCCCTGACCGGCGGGCGGCATCTGCTCTGGATCAGCGTCTACACGGTCCTCATCACGCTGGTCGTTCCCGTGGTGCCCGTGTGGGCCGCCTTCCTGTCACTCGGCCTGCAGCTGGGCTCGCCCTTCCAGGTGCTGGGGGCCGCCTGGACCACACAGGCCGCCATCGGGGTGGCCGTCGCGGTGCCTTCGGCTCCCGGCTTCTTCGGGATCTTCCACTGGGCCTGCAAGCTCGCGTTGGTGCGCTTCGGGGTCGCGCCCGGGACCGCGGTTGCTGCGGGGACCCTGATCCACACGGTCATGTGGCTCACGCTGACCGGGATGGGACTCGCCGTGCTCCGCGCCCGCCGCACGCCACTGGAAGAGGTGGACCGGGCAGCGGGCCCTCCTACCTCATGAAGCAGCGGCCCCCAGCTCGGGGGCCAGGCGTCCCCTAGGCGTCTTTCCCGCCTGTAAAGGTAGCTCCCCGAGCCACCGATAACTCACCGGGTTCTCGACGCTTTCACGCGCGCTGCGCGGGTGTGGGCCGAGCCTGGGGGGTTACGTGAACGAGCGAATCGGGGAACTCCTTGTCAAGGAGAATCTCCTCAGCGCTGAGCAGCTGGCGAAGGCTCGCGAGCAGAGTCGCTCGAAGGGCGGCCGGCTCGGCGCCCAGATCACCGCCCTGGGCTTCCTCGACGAAAACGAGCTGACCGATTTCGTCGCCAAGCAATACGGCGTTCCCTCGATCAATCTCGACGAGTTCGAAATCGAGCCCGCCGTGATCCAGCTGATTCCCGAGGAGGTGGCCAGCAAGCACACGGTGATCCCGGTCAATCGAGCCGGGTCCACGCTGATCCTGGCCACTTCCGACCCAGCCAACATCTTCGCGCTCGACGACATCAAGTTCTTGACCGGCTACAACATTCAGGCCGTCGTTGCGGCGGAAGATGCCATCAAGCGCGCCGTCGACAAGTACTACGACCAGAGTGCGTCTCTCGACGACGTCATGGGCGACTTCGACGACACCGACATCGCCCTCGTCCACGAAGATGGGGACGTCGACGTCGGGGAGCTCGCCAAGGCGTCCGAGGATGCGCCGGTCGTCAAGCTGGTGAATCTGATCCTCACCGACGCTGTCAAGAAGAGCGCCTCGGACATTCACATCGAGCCCTACGAGAAGAGCTTTCGCGCGCGCTACCGCATCGACGGCGTTCTCTACGAGGTGATGAAGCCGCCGATCAAGCTGAAGAATGCGATCACGTCTCGGCTCAAGATCATGGCCGAGCTCGACATTGCGGAGCGTCGCCTGCCGCAGGACGGCCGCATCAAGCTCAAGATGGGCCGCGGCAAGGAGATGGACTTCCGCGTTTCGGTGCTTCCGACGCTCTTCGGAGAGAAGGTGGTGCTGCGCCTCCTCGACAAGTCGAACCTCCAGCTCGACATGACGAAGCTGGGCTTCGAAGAGATACAGCTCGGCGTCTTCAAGGACTCGATCCACCAGCCCTTCGGGATGGTGCTCGTCACCGGCCCGACCGGTTCCGGAAAGACCACCAGTCTCTACTCCGCCCTCTCGGAGCTGAACCAGACCTCCGAGAACCTCTCGACGGCGGAGGATCCCGTCGAGTTCAACCTCACCGGTATCAACCAGGTGCAGATGCACGAGGAGATCGGGCTCAACTTCGCTGCAGCCCTCCGATCCTTCCTGCGTCAGGACCCTGACATCATCATGGTCGGTGAGATTCGAGACTTCGAGACCGCCGAGATCGCCGTGAAGGCGGCGCTCACCGGTCACATGGTGCTTTCAACGCTCCACACCAACGACGCGCCGTCCACCATCAATCGGCTGCTGAACATGGGCATCGAGCCCTTCCTGGTGGCGTCCTCGGTGAACTGCATCGTCGCCCAGCGCCTCGCACGCTGCATCTGCGAAGAGTGCAAGGAGCCCGACCCCGATACGAAGCTGGATGCCCTGTTGGCCGCCGGGATGGACGAGGAGACCGCCAAGGGGATGACGCCGCTGCGGGGCAGCGGCTGCCGCAACTGCTCAGATACCGGCTTCAAGGGTCGAATCGCGGTCTACGAGGTGATGCCGCTCCGGGAAGAGCTGAAGGAATTCGTGTTGAATGGTGCTTCCGCGCTCGAACTCAAGCGCGAGGCCATCCGACTCGGTATGCGGACACTGCGGGCGAGTGCCCTGTCGAAGCTGGCCGATGGTACGACGACGCTCGGCGAAGTGCTGCGCGTCTCGACCGCGGACCAGTAGGAGCCTTCGATCGATGGCGAACATGCACCAGTTCCTGAAGGCGATGATCGAGAAGGGGGCCAGCGACCTCCACATCACCACCGGAACTCCGCCGCAGCTCCGCATCGACGGCAAGCTCCACCCGCTCAAGGTGCCGCCCATGTCGGCGCCGGAGACGAAGCAGCTCTGCTATTCGGTATTGACCGACGCCCAGAAGCACCAGTTCGAGGAGCGCAACGAGCTCGACCTCTCGTTCAGCGTGCAGCGATTGTCGCGCTTCCGCGCCAACATCTTCGTGCAGCGCGGCAACATCGCCGGTGCCTTCCGCGCGATCCCCTTCAAGATCAAGAGTTTCGACGACCTGGGCCTGCCCAGGATCGTGTCGGAGCTGGCTGCAAAGCCGCGGGGCCTGGTGCTGGTGACCGGGCCCACGGGCTCCGGCAAGTCGACCACGCTCGCCACCATGATCGACAAGATCAATCAAGAGCGCAACGAGCACATCGTCACGATCGAGGACCCGATCGAGTACCTGCACCACCACAAGGGTTGTGTGGTCAACCAGCGCGAGGTCGGAGCGGACACGCAGAGCTTCAAGAACGCCTTGAAGTACATCCTGCGCCAGGATCCGGACGTCGTGCTGATCGGTGAGATGCGCGATCTCGAGACCATCGAGGCGGCGCTCACCGTGGCGGAGACCGGCCACCTCGCCTTTGCCACGCTGCACACGAACTCGGCGGTGCAGACGATCAACCGCATCATCGACGTCTTTCCTCCCTACGCCCAGCCGCAGGTGCGGGCCCAGCTGTCCTTCGTGCTGGAGGGTGTGATGTGCCAGAGCCTGCTGCCCCGGGCCAACGGACCGGGCCGCGCGATGGCGCTCGAAGTCATGATTCCGACCACGGCGATCCGTGCGCTCATGCGCGAGGACAAGATCCACCAGATCTACTCCTCGATGCAGATGGGCCAGGAGGCGTCGGGGATGCAGACGATGAACCAGGCGCTGGCGGCCTTGTACCAACGGCGGCTGATCTCGATGGAAATGGCCATGGCGCGCAGTGCGGACAACGACGAGCTGCGCAGTCTCATCGGTCAGGGTGCTTCCAACCTGCGCCCGCCCGCACCGCGGGCGGCGCGACAGGGTGGTTGAGCAGGCACGAGATCGATCTTTGGAGGGGGGTGACAGGGCATGACGGTCTACCTGTGGAAGGCGCGTACGCGTCAGGGGACCATCAAGAAGGGTGAGCTCGAGGCCGCCAACGACCAGGCGGTGATGGCTCAGCTGCGGGCACAGATGCTGATGCCCGTGACGGTGAAGAAGAAGCCCAAGGACATCTCCGAGGTCCTGCCCTTCTTGAAGCCGGGGATCACGACCAAGGACCTGGTGATCTTCACGCGCCAGTTCGCGACGATGATCGACGCGGGTCTGCCGCTGGTGCAGTGCCTCGAGATCCTCGGAGATCAGAACGACAACCCGACCTTCCGCGACATCATCCGGGAGGTCAAGGCGGACGTGGAGCAGGGCTCGACCTTTGCGGATGCGCTTCGCAAGCACCCGAAGCCCTTCGACTCGCTCTACGTGAACCTGGTCCAGGCCGGCGAGATTGGCGGCATCCTGGACACGATCCTGAACCGTCTGGCGGTCTACCTGGAGAAGGCCGACGCCCTGGCGCGCAAGGTCAAGGGCGCCATGGTCTACCCGGCGACGGTGCTGGTCGTGGCGACGGCGGTCGTGGTCCTGATGCTGGTCAAGATCATCCCGACCTTCGAGAAGATGTTCGCCGATTTCGGAGGCGAGCTGCCCGGCCCGACCCAGGTGGTGGTCAACATAAGCCACTGGATGCAGGAGTGGCTCGTCGTCTTCATGGTCGGCACCGTACTGGTGGGTGTGGCCTATATGCAGGCGCGCAAACGCTCTCTGCGCTTCCGGCGCCTGACGGACGCGGCCTACTTGAAGGCGCCGGTCTTCGGGCCCTTGCTGCGAAAGGTCGCGGTGGCCCGCTTCAGCCGGACGCTTGGCACCATGATCGCCAGTGGTGTGCCCATCCTCGACGCCCTCGACATCGTGTCCCGTACGGCGGGCAACGTGGTGATCGAAGAGGCGCTGAACGACGTGCGCTCTGCCATCTCCGAGGGCAAGACCATCGCGGAACCGCTGATGGAGTCCGAGGTCTTCCCGGGCATGGTGGTCCAGATGATCGCTGTGGGTGAGGAGACGGGCGCCATGGAGTCGATGCTCAACAAGATCGCCGACTTCTACGACGATGAGGTCGATGCGGCCGTGGAGGCCCTCACGGCGATGCTCGAGCCGGCCATGATGGTCGTGCTGGGTGGCACCGTGGGCGGTCTGCTCGTAGCGATGTACCTGCCGATCTTCAAGATCGCGGACACGATCGGCTGAGGCCGGGGTCCACCGTGGACGCCACCGTGCAAGAGGAGGCGGCCGCGGGCGTGGAGGGATCTCTCTCCTTCCTGAGGCGTACCGGAGCGCTGCGTCAGCGCCTGGTGGTGCTGATGGGCGCACGGCTGGCCCTGGCACTGGTGAGCCTGGGCCTCGCGCTGGCGCTGGATACCGTGGGCGAGCCTCGTGAGGGTGAGTGGGGCGGGCTCTACGGCACCGTTGCCTTCGCCTTCGGAGCGACCGTGCTGTATGGGCTCCTGCTTCCCGGAATCCGTCGCCCCCAGCGCTTCGCCGCCACGAATATCGCCACCGACATCGCCGTGGTGTCGGCGCTGGTGCACTTCTCGGGGGGGCCGGACTCGGTCCTGGCCTTTCTCTACGTGGTCGTGGCGGCCTATGGCGCGCTGCTCTTCGACCGGCGGGGCGCGCTGATCACCGCGGGTCTCGGGGTGATCTCCTACGGCGCCGTGCTGGTTGCTTCCGTGGCTCTCGAGCCCGATGGCGCCAAGGATCTGCATCCGCCGCAGGTGCTCTTCACGGTGTGGGCCGCCCATGCGGGGGCCATCGTGCTGGTGGCGGCCCTTGCGAGCTTCCTGGCCGCCGAGCTGCGCCGCACCGGGGAGGCCCTGCACCAGCGAACGAGCGATCTGCGCGACCTCGCACAGCTCCACCAACGCACCGTCGAGAGCCTGATGAGCGGCCTGCTCACCACGGATGCATCCGGGCGCGTGACCTCCTTCAATCCGGAGGCAGAGCGCATCACGCAGCGCACGCGCGCTTCGGTGCTGGGCAGCCACGTGGAACAGACCCTGCCCGGGGTCGAAGCGCTGATCGATCGGGCCAGCGCAGAAGGCCCGCACGCCCGGACCCGAATGCCCTTCCGCGACGTCACAGGGCAAGAGATGCACCTGGGTGTTGCGGCCTATCTGCTGCGCGACCAGGCCGGCGGGCACAGCGGCTACGTGGTCATCTTCCAGGACGTCACGGATGTGGTGGCCATGGAGCAGGAGCTCCGGCGCTCCGAGCGTCTGGCCGCCCTGGGCGAGCTCTCGGCCGGCATCGCTCACGAGATCCGCAATCCGCTGGCGGCGATCTCGGGCTCGATCCAGATCCTGGGGAGCGGAGATCCCCGCAGCGAGGAGTCTCAGCGCCTGATGGGCATCGTGCTGCGCGAGGCCGACCGCCTGAACCGGCTGATCACGGATTTCCTGCACTACGCCCAGCCCGCGCCCCTGGACCTGGAGGCCGTGCCGGTGGCTCGCTGCGTGGAGGAGCTGGGCGAGATGCTGAAGGCCGCTTTGCCCCGGGGAGTGAAGCTGGAGCTGGCGGTCTCGGCGGATCTGGGCGTACGGGCCGACCCTTCCCAGCTGCGCCAGGTGCTCTGGAACCTGGCGCTCAACGGCTGCCAGGCCATGCCCAGGGGCGGCCGGCTGCGCGTGGAGGCGAAGCGAGCGTGGGAGGGAGATTCTCAAGAGGGCTCCGCGACGGACCGAAACGGGCAGGAAGCAGTCAAGCAAGCCTGGGTCGAGATCAGCGTTTGCGACGAAGGGGACGGGGTTTCCCGCGAGGCCATGAACCAGCTCTTCGAGCCCTTCTTCACCACGAAGGCCGAGGGAACCGGGTTGGGCCTGGCGACAGTCCACCGCATCGTGCAGGAGCACGGCGGAAGCATCCGGGTGGAGAGCCCGCCGGGGAAGGGCGCGGTCTTTCACGTGCGCCTGCCTGCGGTCGAGGTGAGTGGATGAGCGGCAGTCCGCGAGTTCTCGTCGTCGACGACGAGCGCAGCATGCAGGAATTCCTGGAGATCTTCTTCAGGAGCGAGGGCTACGAAGTCGTCACGGCAGGCGACGTGAAGAGCGCGCGCCTGCACCTCGAGGGTGACGAGTTCGACGTCGTGATCAGCGATATGCAGATGCCGGACGGTTCGGGCATCGACGTGCTCGCGTGCGCTCGGGAGTCCTCGCCCGAGACGGTCGTCATCATGATCACAGCCTTCGCCAGCACGGAGAACGCCATCGCCGCCATGAAGCAGGGCGCCTACGACTACATCACCAAGCCCTTCAAGGTGGACGAGATCCGCATCGTCGTGGAGAAGGCCCTCGAGAAGAAGGGCCTGGCCAGCGAGAACCGGCGCCTGCGCAGCGAGCTGCGCAGCCAGTCACGCGACCGCTCGATCGTGGGGCACAGCCCGGTCATGCAGCGCGTCTACGACCTGGTCGCCCAGGTGGCGGATACCAAGGCCAACGTGCTCGTGACGGGCGACAGCGGGACGGGCAAGGAGATGGTCGCTCGCGGCATCCACCGCGGTGGTGAGCGTCGCGATCGGCCCTTCATCGTGGTCAACTGTGCAGCGATCCCCGAGGCGCTGCTCGAGTCGGAGCTCTTCGGGCACGTCAAGGGTGCTTTCACCGGGGCCGTGCACAGCAAGTCCGGGCTCTTCGAGCTCGCCGACACCGGCACCCTGTTTCTCGACGAGGTGGGCGAGCTGCCGGCCTCGCTCCAGGTCAAGCTGCTACGCGCAATCCAGGAGAAGACCTTCCGCCGCGTGGGTGGCACCTCCGACCAGCGGGCGGACGTGCGGATCGTGGCGGCCACCAACCGGCGCCTGGAGGAAGAGGTCCAGGCGGGGCGCTTCCGCGAGGATCTCTACTACCGACTCAACGTGATCGAGATCCGGCTGCCGCCGCTGCGGGAACGCCGCGACGACGTCGTGTTGTTGGTGGAGCACTTCATCAAGAAGTACTCGAGCGACCTTGGCAAGGAGGTCGAGGCCTGCAGCGAAGCGGCCCTGGAGAAGCTCCTGGCCCACCCCTTCCCGGGCAACGTCCGCGAGCTGGAGAACGTCATCGAGCGGGCCGTGGCCCTGTCTCGCGGTCCTGTCATCGAGGTCGACAGCCTGCCGCCCGCGATCCTCAATCCGAACGCCGGGCGCCGCGTCAGCCGCATCCCGGCGGACGGGGTCGACCTCGAGCAGCTGCTCGAGGAATACGAGCGGAGCCTGCTGATCGAGGCTCTGGGCCCGGCGGGCGGCGTCAAGAAGAAGGCGGCGCAGCTGCTGGGCATCTCCTTCCGTTCGTTCCGCTACCGCTGCGAGAAGCTGGGCCTCGACGACCCCGAGCGCGGCGGCTCCTAGCCCCGGTGGCGCGTCGCCACGGTCTCCAGTCCGAGGTCCTGCTCAGCCTGGCGACCGTCATGCTCACCGCGACACTGGTGCTCGCCGCGCTGCTGGTGAAGACGCACGAGGTCAGCGTGCGGAGACTTCACCCACTGGCGGCCCGAGCGCTGCTGGATGACAGCCGTGGCCCCCTCCACACTGCTCACAACCTCGTGCCGGAGCTGCGCTGGTGGACGCTGGTTGGGGATGGCACTTCTCGAGCGCGAGGCGCCCACAACGAGGCCATCGACGCCGGCTCGCGGGAGCTGGCGCGGGAAGCGGCCCGGCGCGGTTTGCCCCTGCTCGCGGCTGGCTTTCCCTGGGAGCCAGTGCGCTTCGCTGCCCCGGAAGCGGGCCAGGTGCTGGTGGCCCGGCTGCCCCCTGCCGTGCCCGGGACCGTGGTGCTGGCCGTTCTGCTCGCCGATGGAGCGGTCTTCACGGCGTTTGGCGTGACGCTGCTGCGGCGGCGGCTGGTGCGCCCCCTGCAGCGCCTGGCCGGTGTCGCCCGTGGCCTGGCGGATGGCGACCTCGGTGTTCGCGCGCCGGCTGAGGGGCCGCGCGAAACCTGGGAGGTTGCCACTGCCTTCAACGATATGAGTGAGGCGTTGGAAACGCGCACCGGCGCGCTCGAGAAGGCAGTGTCGGACCTGCGTCGAAGCAACGAGCAGTTGCGGGACGCGAGGGTCGAGCTGGACCGTGCAGAGCGCCTGGCGGCCGTGGGCTCACTTGCCGCCGGTGTGGCTCACGAAGTCGGCAACCCGATGGGTGCCATGCTGGCCTTCGTCGAGCTCGCCAAACGCGACGTCGGGCTCACGAACGAGGGCCGCGGCCACCTGGAGCGCGTGCTTCAGGAGGGGGAGCGGGTGCGGAACATCCTCCGGCAGTTGCTCGACTTCTCACGGCCCCCGCGCACGGAGCGGCTGCCCGTGGACTTGCTGGCCGTGGCGCGAGAGACGGCGGGCCTGGTTGGCGCGCAACCCCGCTACAGCGCCGTGCGCGTGGACGTGCTCGCCGAGGAAGAGCCGCCGCTGGCCCTCGCGGATCGGGCCGCCGTCGGGCAGATCCTCTTGAACCTGCTGCTGAACGCGATGGACGCCCTGGTGGCATCCGAGGAGCCCGACCCACACGTGGGAATTTCGGTGCGCGCTCTCGCCGGCTCCGCCCGCGCCGGCGAGGATCTGGGGCAGGCGTCCGGCAGACGCTGCTTTCGCGCCGTGGAGTGCCGGGTATTCGACAACGGGCCGGGCATTGCCGAGGCGGATCGGGAGCGAATCTTCGATCCCTTCTTCACGACGAAGGATCCGGGTGAGGGGACGGGCCTGGGTCTCTCCAACGCGCTGCGCATCGCCGACGAGCTGGGTGGGCGGCTGCGACTGCAGCCGGCGGAGGGGCAGGGCGCTGAGTTCTCGCTGGAGCTTCCGGTGGCGGGTGGGCCGGGTGGGGGCGAGGTCTCGGTGCGCGGCGCGCGGGGCTGAGGCTGGCTCAGGGCGCGGGGGCGGCCGGCGAAGTCTCGGTCTTCTCGAGCTCGACTTCGAGCACGAAGACCTGGGTGGCAACGCCACCGGCGCTGTCGTCTACGGCGATCTCGATCTCGTGTTGTCCCGTCTGGTCCGCGTTCGGAGCCCAGGAGAGGGTCCCGCGCAGCCAGTCGATCTGCATGCCTTCCGGGGCCTGGAGCAGGCTGAAGCGCAGGCGGCGATCGCCGTCGGCGTCCTCCACCACCGGCGTGTAGCGGAAGCGCCCGCTGTCGTCGAAGCCCTCGGGTGAGGAAGTCACCACCGGCACGGAATTCTCGATCTGGATGACGGGTGCTCGGATGGGCTCGCTCTCGGACTGTCCGTCGCTGGCGCGTACCTCTACCTCGACGCTGTCACCCCGTGAGAAGTGCTTGTGGCCAAGCGTCGCTCCGAAGACCTGCACGCGCCGGTCGTTCACGAGCCAGGTGTACTCGAACTCGATCGGGTCGCCGTCGGCGTCGCTGGCCCGCGGGCTGGCGACGATCTCGCTCGTCACGGTGACGCCGCTTGCCGGTTCGATCAGGAGGTCGACCATCTTCGGCGGCTGGTTTCTGACCTCGGCGCCCAATGTGCGCGGGTCGCTCTCCACGCTGCCGTCGTGGGCGACCACGGTGACCTCGAGGTAGGAACCCTTTGCCTCCTGAGGAATGTCGAAGCCGCTCTCTCCGCGCCGTGTCTCCTCGCCATCGAGGCGCCAGGAGTAGACCAGCCGCACGGCGTCCCCGTCTGCGTCGGAGGCCTTCGCGCGCGCCGAGATCCGTTGGCCCGGAACCGGGGTGTCGGGCTCGAAGTGCAGCTCGAGCAGTTCCGGCGGCCGATTCGCCGGGGTCGGGGCAACCGCTGTGGGGAGCGGGTCTGCCGCCGGCGGCACGGCGGGCTCATCTCCACCGGAACAGCCGCAGGCGGCGGCCAGGCCCAGAGTGCCCAGGCAGCGGGCCAGAGCAGGCAGCGGCCGCAGCTGGCGCCGCAAGGGGTTGTCTCTCCGCATCGACGATTCTTCGGCGGCCCCGCGCTGGCTCTTGACTGGCGGCGCCGCCGTCCGACGCCCCGGCGGACTGCGTAGAAAACTGCGTAGGCCGCAACAGAGTGCGGCGTCGCGGCAGGGGCGTCAGGCAACCAAACGTCAAGCCTTCCGGCTCGTTGGCCGATTCTCTTCACGTGGCATGAGGCTTGCTCGCTTGGGGGGTACGCCCCGTGCGGGGCGGAGGGGCTGATGGATCGCAGACGAGCGCAACTCGGATTCACCCTGCTGGAGATGATGCTCGGCCTGGCGCTGGTCGGGATCTTCGCGGCATCGGCCGTCATCATGATGGGGGATTCCACGGGTCAGGCCCGGGCCAAGGGGGCCGCGCGTTCCATTGCCGACTTGATGATGCTGGGGCGGACGGAAGCGATTCGGACCGGCGACAACCACGTTGTCTTCTTCTTCGA
>Ga0255057_10002153_pt1 | contig 10757 bp, 12 predicted proteins | sample Cases_109_6_MG_FD_189022 | JGI IMG/M metagenome (GOLD analysis project Ga0255057, IMG submission 189022) | Seawater microbial communities from Amundsen Gulf, Northwest Territories, Canada - Cases_109_6 | ecosystem: Environmental > Aquatic > Marine > Gulf | place: Canada: Northwest Territories... | reverse complement strand
CGTGGTGGTGCTGGCGACGGCTTTTCAACAGCGACCGATAGGCCGCGTCCTGGACGAGCGCGTGCTTGAATTCGTAGTCCACGCCCCCCGCGACGGCGCGCCGGTAGACAAGCTCGGCGGCGACGACGCGCCGGGACCCCGACCACCCGGCCAGGAAAGTAGGGGGCGTCCGGGGTCCGGCTCACGTTCCCCGCCTTGCACAGGGTGGGCCAGGGCGAAGGGAGCCTTCCTAGTGACGATACACCGCGGCGGCGTACGGGCGCCTGCGGGCGCGCCTGATGTGGTCAGAATGTGGTCGATCGCAACGTCAACCGGGAATGACCGAACGAGCAGCGGGCGGAAACCCGTACCGCGTCACGGTTTCTGTGGTGGGCGCTACTGGGATCGAACCAGTGACCTCTGCCGTGTCGAGGCAGCGCTCTGCCGCTGAGCTAAGCGCCCGGTTGAAGTGGTGATTGTATCGCGCCTGGCTGTGACTACGCCTGGCGCTGCTGGACGACGCCGACACCGAACGACGTGGCCATGAGTGCCCCGCCCGCAGCCCCCAGCCCGATGGCGATGGGTCGCACCGGTTCCAGCACCCATGACAACAGGCCGGCGATGTCCCCGGCGTCGATCGGTATCTCCGAGGGCATCGACCCTACGACGATCTCGCTGGTCAGCGCCGGCATCACGAAGGACGCGACGAGCAGGGGAACCCCGATCAAGGCCAGCGTCCGACCGGCAGAGCCGAGGCGGGCACCGGGCTTGGTGAGGAGCACGATGAGGCCGAAGAGCCCGATCAATGCGAACGGGATCAATCGGCGCACGCTCCGCGCATCGGCGAGGTAGTCGCGGGCAGCGAAAAGCGGTTCCGGCGCACCCGGGGCCGCATCGCCCAGCATCTCGACTTCATCCGGTACCCCGGCGAGGGCAGCAGCGAAGCTCCCCTCGACTTCCTCAGAACCAACCATGTCGGCAACCAGGAACAGGGCCTCGGGATCGGCGGCGAGCGTCGCCTTCACCGGTCTGAGATCGATAACGAGCTCCGGTGCCGTCTGGCTGGTGCCGCCTAGCCAGATCTCGAGCTCGCCGGTGACGCTGCGTACCTGATCATCGAACCACTCCTGGGACAGGCTCCGATCGAAGATCGACCGCATCTGCGGCGACTCGGTCGGCGACTCGCGTCGCTCGGCCAGCTCAGAGGAGAGTTGATCGACCAGCGACTCACGCACCGCGGCGGCGAACCCTGCCTCGATGGCCTGAGCGCCAACCTGGCTCGGGCTGGTGAGGCGCGGCATCGTGGCCCACACGATCAGCGCAAGCGGCGCGGTGATCGTGAGCACAAAGAGCAGCACGCCCCGGCCAAATGATGCAGCGGCCCGACCGGCGCGTCGCGAGCCGACCGGAGGCTGATAGCCATCACGACTGGTGTCGTCTTCGTCGTCGCGCGGCAGTGTCGATGTTGCCGCTCCCGCCCAAGGGTCGTAGTCGGTGTCCATAGAGGTATTTCGGCGCAGACGGACGGCGGGTTGATCGGGACCTCGACTTGGCTAGGACGAAGCCGGATAGCTCACTCGGCAGCGAGGCGCTTTCTCAACGCCCGCACATACTCCAGATACCGGTCCATCTGCTCGACGTACGCCTTCGAGTCGGCTTTGAGGCCCTCGTCGAGGTCCTTGTGACGGTACCCGAACGCGGCGATGGCAAAGCGGGCGCCGCGCAAGTAGTACGGGAGACCGTCCAGCGGCATGGCACGCTCACCCGGCTCGGGGGTTCCCGGTGTCGGCGGCACCTGTTTCGTGGGACCGATGTCGAGCGCACGCACGGTTTCCAGGACGTCGTCCTCGGGGAGCCGATCGGCATAGTCACGCGACATGAACCGGAAGGCCTCGTTTCCATCCGGGTCCACGAGGATCATCCCGGGGAGTGCGAGCTCACGCTGGTCGACGTCGTCCCTCATGCCCAGGGGCTCGATTGCCAGGGACCGGTCCGGATCGGAAAGCAGCGGGAACGGAAGGTCGTATCCGTCGACGATCGCCGCCTGTTGACCCACCGAGTCCTTGGAGATGGCAGCGATTCGCGTCCCTACCTCGAGGAACTCATCGTGCCGCGACGCCAGGCTGACCAGCTGGCCGAGACAGTACGGTCACCAGTCTCCGCGATTGAAGACAAGCAGGGTCGCTGCATCGAAGTGCTCGGAGAGCGTCCAAGGATCGCCAGCCTGATCTGGAAGTGTGAAGTCGGGTACCGCCATGGGTGGAGCGTAGACCTCGTGAAGCTCAAGAGTTCCGAGACAACAACCGAGTGACGGCCCCGCCCACCACACCGAGCTCGCGTTCGAGAAAGCGGCCGACCACGCTGTCAACGGCCAACAGCAACAGATGGATGAGGGCGATGCCGGCGACAACGCCGAGGGCGATAACCACCCAGGTCTCAGCGCTCGGCATCGCTAGCTCGAAGAAGTCGCGTGTCCAGGGCAGTAGCAGCACCACCGCAAAGACGACCAGCATCGCCGTCACCAGCGACAACCGCCGCGGTGTCAGCGGGCGCGCCACCTCGACGAGGATCCACAAACCGAGCAGCAACATGGTCACCGTTGCCGCCGTCCTCGCCTCGACCAGACCCTCGTCGAGAACCGACCTGGAGATCCCGTATACCCCGAAGGTCACGATCGCCGCAGCGACCCCAGCGGGTATCGCAAACCGGAATACCCGGGGCAGGAACCCCGGCTTCACCGGCTGTTCGGTGGGCTCCAGCGAGAGGAAGAAGGCGGGGATGCCGATGGTCAGGGTTCCGATGAGCGTCATATGCCTTGGCAGGAACGGGAAGGGGAAGCCGGCGACCCCGATGAGCATCGCGAGGAGGGTGGCGTAGACGGTCTTGGTGAAGAAGAGCTGGGCGACCCGCTCCATATTTCCGATGATCCGCCGGCCCTCGGCGACGACTTCCGGCAAGGTGGCAAATCGATCGTCGAGCAAGATCAGCTGGGCCACTCCACGGGTGGCGGATGCGCCGCTCCCCATCGCAATTCCGATATCGGCAGTCTTGAGGGCCAGCACATCGTTGACACCGTCACCGGTCATCGCCACGATGTGATACTCGGCTTGGAGCGCCTTGACCATGTCGCGCTTCTGGTCGGGTACCACCCGACCGAAGGCGGCGTGGTCATTGACGGCGTCGACAAAGTCGTCGGTATCGGGATCGGGTAGCGATCTAGCGTCGACGGCCGGCTCGGCACTGGGTACGCCGGCGGCAGCAGCTATCGCTCCGACCGTGCTGGGGTTGTCACCCGAGATGACCTTCGGCGTGACGTGTTGCTCAACGAAGTATCGGATCGTGTCCGCCGCGTCGGGCCGGAGGGCTTCGGTGAGCGTCACATATCCGGTGGGCTCGATGTCTTCGGGGAGCAGGTTGCCGTCGATCTCACGATCGCTGTGTGCAACGGCCAGCACGCGCCTGCCGGTGGCGGCGGCCGCGGTGATCTCGGACGGCACACTGGAAAGGACGACCTCGGGAGCCCCGAGGATCCAGGTCCCTTCGCCACCAAAGGACACCGCCGACCACTTCCTTGCCGAGGAGAACGGAACCCGCCCGGTTACCTCCCATGGCGGCGGGTTCGGGTTTGCCGCAGCGACGGCGGACGCAGTGGGATTGGGGCTGGTTTCCGCGGCAGCAACCGCCGCGATCGCGGCGGTGACCTCGTCGCCATCATGACCGGAAAACGCAAAGGTGCGCTCGTAGACGATTGCTCCTCCAGTCAGGGTTCCGGTCTTGTCGGCGCACACCGTGTCGACCCGCGCCAGTGTCTCGACCGCAGGAAGCTCCTGAATCAGCGCATTGCGCTTCCCAAGACGGATAACGGCGACCGCAAACGCCACCGACAAGAGCAGCACGAGGCCCTGGGGAACCATCGCTACCACCCCGGCCACGGTGGAGGTCATGGCTTCGGCAATTGATTCGCCTGCCTGCCATTGTCTCCACAAGAGCAGCACAGCGGTCGGAACGAGCAGCCAGGTGACGATCTCGAGAATGCGATTGACGCTATTGAGGAGGTCGGATTGGGTGAGGGCGAACTCCCTGGCCTCGGCGGCGAGCTCGTTGGCATAGGCCTCATCGCCGACGGCAGTGGCGCGAATCGCACCCGATCCGGCGACGACGAAGCTCCCGGAGAGGGTCTTCGCACCCTCCATCTTGTCCACCGGATCGGCTTCACCGGTGAGCAACGACTCGTCGATCTGGAAGCCGTCGGTACGGATCACATCCCCGTCGACGGGAACCTGATCACCGAGATGGAGCACGATCACGTCGTCGAGGACGAGCTCGCTAACGGGGATCTGGATTTCTTCACCATCGCGAAGCGCCGTCACCTCCGGGGTTGCGAGCACGGTGAGCCGATCGAGAGTCCACTTCGCCCGCAGCTCCTGCACGATGCCGATGCCCGCGTTGACGATCATCACGATTCCGAACAGAGCGTCGCGGGGATCGCCGAAGACCAGAATCACGACGAGCAGGACGCTGATGATGGCGTTGAAGCGGGTGAGGATGTTGGCGCGGAGGATGTCGGTGATCGATCGGGACGAGTGCGACAGGACGCGGTTCACCTGGCCCTCGGCGACCCGCGCCTGGACTTCCGGAGTCGTGAGACCGGTGACGCTCGTCGGGCGCATCTAGAGGCGACGCCGGGAATCGAACCCGGGTAGAGGGTTTTGCAGACCCTTGCCTAGCCACTCGGCCACGTCGCCGAGACAAGAGGGCGGCCACGCGACCGCCCCAAGTCGATTTCCCGTCGAGCGGACGACCGGGATCGAACCGGCGACCTCAACCTTGGCAAGGTTGCGCTCTACCAGCTGAGCTACGTCCGCGATCGCGGTGAGGGTAACACGCCGCATCTCGAACCAGCTATGCCCCCGTCGACCCAAAACCATCGGTTCCACGCTCCGATTCCGGTAGCTGATCTACGACGGTGAACGCCGGCTCGACGACGGGAATCACGATGAGCTGGCCGATCCGGTCGCCGCGTTCGATGACGAACGGCTCGGCGCCGAGGTTGATCAACACCACCTGGATCTCGCCGCGGTAGCCCGAGTCGATGAGCCCGGGACCGTTGACCACCGATATTCCCCGGCGAGCTGCCAGCCCGCTGCGCGGTACCACGAGACCCGCATACCCATCGGGGATGGCGACGGCGATACCGGTCGGGACCGTCGCTCTGGCGCCCGGGTCGAGCTTATCCGCGGTTCTTGCTGCCAGATCCACCCCGGCATCGCCGCGGTGCGCCGGGCGCGGAGCGGGCAAGCCGTCGTCGAGCAGCTGGATGAGGATCTCCATCAGACTCGATGCTATCGGTTCGGAGTGACATCGACTTTGTGCGACCCGCCGGTATCTTGCGAGCATGCCCAAGCACCCCCCACGGGACCCGCTCCCCGGGAACGACGGGCGCTGGTTCCTCGAATTGGTTGGCGTCGTCGAGCCATCCCTGGAATCGACCGACACCTACGCCACGCTCGAGGGCCTGGTGCCGCCGCCGGCCCCGGATGACACGGCCACGATCACGGCTGCTGCCGGTGCGGCCGCGGTGAAGGGTGCGCTCGTCGACGACTCGGCACCCAATGGGGAGTACGTACCGCTCGGAACGGAAACGCCGGCGGGCACCCCCCAAAGGCGGCGATGGCCATGGGTGGCGCTCGCGATTTTGGCCATCACAGTCGTCGGTGTGGTGGCTTCGGGCGCCTATCTACTCCCACGATCGGCCGACGAGGAAGCGGCGCGGTTGGCGTCGCAGTATCGGTCGACGCTCACCAATATGCGGAACGAGCTCCCCGCGACCCAGCTCGCGCTGGGAAGCCTCACCGATCCGGCGGCCGTCGATGAGGACGTCGCCGCGGTGCCGACCGCCATCGCGCGGCTCAACTCGGCGAGCGGACTGACCGCGAGCGAAGCGACCGCTCCACTCCCTGAAACACTGCCGCTGGTGCCGCGCACGGCGTTCGATGCGCTCAAGCCCACCCGGTCGACAATGACCATTCTCGGCGCCACCGGCCGCGACCTCGCCGGCCGGATCGGTGTCGCCTACACGTATCGCACCACCATGGGATCGCTCTTTGCCGTCGACGTGCTGCCCAACAGCGCCTCCGGCACCGCCGTCACCGAGCTGAGCCTTGCCCTCGCCACCGACCTCGCCGACACCGGGCGGCTCGTCGCCGACCTGCCCCCGGATGCCTCGTTCATCGAAGTGCGGGACGCCGCGGTGTCCGCGTCGGAGCGGTACGCGACATGGCAGTTGGAGTACTTGGAGGCGTTACGAGCCAAGGACGCCGACCGCGCCGCCCAGCTGATCGCCGAGCGTGGTGCAGCCCTGGCTGCGCTGGACGAGATCCTCGGCCGCGCTCTGATCGGGGTGCGCACCGAGCTCGACCCGCTGGTCGTCGAGCTGGCAGGAGAGCTCGAAGCAGCGATCGTGGTTGTCCCAGGCTAGGAGCTACGACTCCTGTTCGAGTGCGGCGACCTCTCGCTCGAAGTCGCTCGCACCCTGGAACCCTTTGTACACGGAAGCGAATCGCAGATAGGCGACCTCGTCGCGTTCCCGTAGTGCGTCGAGGATCATGCGCCCGATCTCCTCGCTGGACACGACGCCGCTCGTGGCTCGCGCCCACTGATCGATGTCGGCAACGATCGCTTCGACCGCGTCGTCGGCGCCGGGTCGATCGGCAAGGGCCGACTCGAGCCCGCGCCGCACCTTCTCTGAGTCGTAGGGCTGGTGGCTCTGATCACGCTTCACCACTGTGACAACGACGGTCGACCGTTCGAACGTGGTGAAGCGCTGCCCGCAGCTGCCACACTCCCGTCGCCGCCGTATGGCACGGCCATCTTCGGCGGGGCGCGAGTCGACCACCCGGGTGTCCTCAGTATCGCAATAGGGGCAACGCATCGCGCTGGTGAGCGTACCCGAGCGGCCGGTCATGCGCTCACGCCGGTTGGGAGGTCTCGCCGGCACTCAGGCGTCCGACGGGACCTCGATCACGTCGCCGGCGCGAATGACCGCGCCCGGGATGTCGTTGAGGTCGCGGATGCTGGCGACGACGCCACGCACGTCGGCGTCGGCCGGTGCGATGTTCTCGGCGATCGACCACAGCGAGTCTCCGCTCCGGACCCGGTAGTCGACGGTGTCGATGGGCCCAGAGCCGGAGAATGCGTGCACGGCGGTGGCGAGGAGGAGCACGAGCACTGCAACGATCGTGGAGATGATGACCAGAGCTCTAGCGCTGGCACTTCGCTGCGAGACCATCTCGTGCTTCCTCCTCGTTGATCCGCCGTCTTGCCCGAACGTACCGCCAGGGTGTGACACAAAACCGGGACCCAGGTCCGAAATCGGTATTGCCTGGAGCGATTGCACCACTACCTCCGAACGTATGTTCGTTGCCTGAGGGCACTATATAGAACAGGTGTTCGCAGGTCAAGTCGAACGAGTGTTCGGGGGAGGACGCCGGCAGAGACTCAGGCCTGGGCTGGCAGTCCGATGCGGTAGCGGACTTCGTTCAACGGCTCACCAAAGGACTCGTCCATCTTCGTGGCGGTATCGAGCCTCCACCCGCCGCGCTCGTAGAAACCGCGTCCGACGGTGTTCGTATCCAGGACCCACAACATGGCGGCCGAAAAGCCATCGCTCCGCATCCAGTCGAGCGACTTCATCATGAGACCCTTGCCGTGGCCGTGGCCGGCATGCTCCGGCACGACATAGATGGCAAAGACTTCCCCGATCCGCTCAACGTCCAGATCGCCGTCGCGGGTAGCCCCAACGTGCGACATGCCAACAACAGCGCCATCGTGCTCGGCGACAAAGACCGCAGTGCGGGGGTATGGGTCGGCGAAGATCTGATGCCATTGTGCGGTACGGAGCTCAATGGTCACGCCATCGACGACCGAGTCCGGCATGAGCCCGCGGTAAACGTTGCTCCACGACTCCACCATCACCTCTGCGATTGCTTCTGCGTCGGCGGCCGAGCCCCATCTGATCATGGTGAGCGAATGCTGGTCGTCACCGGGGAACGAGGCAACGATCGAACATATGTTTGGTCGAAGTGCGAAATCCCGCTACCGTTGCTCCAACAGAACCGAGAGAGGCGGCCATGGCACTGCGACAGGACCTCACCGACCGACAGCGACAGATTCTCAACCTCATCACCGAGACGGTCAGCGCACGGGGCTATCCCCCATCGGTGCGCGAGATCGGCGACGCGGTTGGGCTTTCGTCGCCGTCGACGGTGCACAGCCACCTGTCGGCGCTCGAGCGATACGGCTACGTGCGGCGAGACCCGTCCAAGCCGCGAGCAATCGAGGTCATCGACGACGGCACACCCGAAGCCAGCCTGCATCGTGCTCCCGTCAGGGACGTCCCGCTGGTTGGAAGCATCGCCGCCGGCTCTCCGATTCTCGCCGATGAGGACATCGAGGAGATCTATCCGCTTCCCACCGAACTGGTCGGCAGCGACCCCGTCTTCATGCTCCGCGTCCGCGGTGACTCGATGGTCGACGCCGGCATCTTCGAGGACGACTACGTCGTCGTGCGGCGTCAGCCGAACGCCAGCGATGGCGAGATCGTTGCCGCCCTGGTCGGCGAAGAGGAAGCAACCGTGAAGCGGCTCCGGCGCAAGAACGGGCAGGTGATCCTCGAATCCGCGAACCCGGCATATGATCCGATGGTGTTCACCGAGGGTGTCGAGCTGCTCGGCATCGTGATCGCTCTGCTGCGACGGGTCCAGTAAGGAAGCCCCCTCGGCGGCGGGCCTCCGGCCCGCCGCGTCTCCCCCGCTTCGCGGTGGAGACGAAGAACTCACAGCGACCCGCGATACACGATTTCGGCGGGACCCACCATCCAGGCACCGTCTTCATCGAACTCGACCAGAAGATCGCCGCCCTCGAGCTCGACAACGATCATGTCCCCGAGCCCGTTGGCGGCGCGTACGGCAAATGCAGCGGCCGCGGCACCGGTCCCGGAGGCCTTGGTCTCCCCCACCCCGCGTTCCCACACCCGCACCTTGACCCGGTTGGCGTCGACCGGCTCGGCGAACTCGACGTTGATGCCCTCTGGGAACAGCGGATCGCGCTCGATCTGTGGTCCGATCTCACCGACCTCGGCCTTCGATACGTCCTCGACGAGAAGCACGGCGTGGGGGTTGCCGACCCCGACAGGCCGCACGGTGTGGCCGGCGACCGTCATCTCCTCGGTTCGGAACGGGTGGGGTCGACCGACAAACGCTCTGACCATCCCGTTCTCCAACACCGTCACCGGATGGTCCCCGACCGCGCTCTCGACGACAAACGACTTGCCGTCGACCAGCCCGTCGGTCACCGACAACAGCGCCAAACATCGCACCCCGTTGCCGCACATTTCCACCTCGCCGCCGTCGGCGTTCCAGTACCGCATCGCCACGCGGCTCGAGTCGACCGGTGACAGCAACAGCACGCCGTCGGCGCCGATGCCCGTGTGACGCTGACACCACTCGCGGACCTGTTCCGACGTCGGCTCCTCGCCAACGACGATGAAATCGTTCCCCAGACCCTCGACCTTTACGAACTCCATGTGTCCTCGAGATGCGACCAGGCTGCCGCGGTGCGTTCTTCGGGGTCATGGTGCCACGGAATCCAGTGGATCCGGGGATCGCGGCGGAAGAAGGTGCGCTGTCGCCTTGCAAGGGCGAGGGTGGAACGGATGGCCTCGGACGTGGCATCCTCGAGTGATGCATCGTCGGCGACGACCGGGATCAGCTGTCTGTACCCGACCGCCTGTCGTGCGGTGCGACCCATCGTCGGTGCGAGCGCAGCGACCTCATCGAGCAGGCCGGCGCCCAGCATCGCATCGAAACGTTCCCCGATTCGCCGGGCGAGCTCGTCGCCCGGGTCGATGCCCACACCGATGAAAGGGCGGCTGGGAACGTACTCGCGTACGGCGGTGGCATGCGGCGCCGCAACCCTGCTCGTCGGGGTCTCCCCCGTGAGCCGCAGCACCTCCACCGCCCGCAAGACCCGACGCGGGTTGGCCAGGTCGACCACGTCGCCGGCGCCGGGATCGGCCGTCATCAACTCCTCGAGGAGTCCGCGAGGCGAGGTCTCTTCGAGTTCGGATCGGAGCTCCTTGTCGGTCGGGGGAAAGTCAAACGGATCGACCAGCGACCGCAGGTGCAGACCGGAGCCACCGGCAAGCACGACGTTCCGCCCAACCTCGGCAAGCTCGTCGACGACCTCCAGACCCGCGGCCTGATACTCGGCCACTGAGAGTTCCTCGCTCGGATCGACGAGATCGACGAGGTGGTAGCCGTACCGTCGGCGAGCGGCTGCGTCCGGTTTGGCGGTGCCGATGTCCATGCCCCGGTACACCTGCATCGAGTCGACCGACACGATCACGCCGTCGACCCGCTCGGCGATGGCCTCGGCAAGAGCCGACTTCCCCGATGCGGTCGGACCAACGACGGCGAGCAGCGTCAGACCGGCTCTCCCTCGAGGTAGTGCGGTGCCGCCCGGGTGATACGCACATCCAGGAAGGTCCCCGGCTGGAATTCGCCGGCGACGTGGACGATCCGGTTTCCCTCGGTGCGGGTCGTGGCGACTGTCGGATCTCGACGTGAAGGGCCTTCGACCAGGACTTCCAACTCGGCGCCGACCGCAGCCTGGTTGGCCTCGAAGGTGATGCGGTTCTGCTGCTCGACCAGTCGGTCAAAGCGCTCCGTCACGATCTCGGCGCCGATCTGGTGCGGCATCTCGGCCGCCGGTGTTCCCGG
>Ga0255057_10002152_pt1 | contig 10762 bp, 8 predicted proteins | sample Cases_109_6_MG_FD_189022 | JGI IMG/M metagenome (GOLD analysis project Ga0255057, IMG submission 189022) | Seawater microbial communities from Amundsen Gulf, Northwest Territories, Canada - Cases_109_6 | ecosystem: Environmental > Aquatic > Marine > Gulf | place: Canada: Northwest Territories... | reverse complement strand
CGTTCTTGACGTCTGGGCTCAGGCGGAAACGGCGGCGGCCGTCGCACTTGGGTGCAACGTTTATCGTGACGACGTCCAAATATCCGGCGTCATCTTGAATGGCATATCCAGTGTGCGGCACGAACAAATCGTTGGCAGTGCCATTCGTCGTCTCGACCTTCCCCTTTTTGGTGCACTGTATCGCAACGATGGCCTTGCTCTCCCAGAGCGCCATTTGGGTCTTGTGCAAGCCGGCGAGACAATTGACCTCGACAATCGGCTCAATAGGATCGCCGATGCGGTTTCTGATTCCATCCAGATCAATGAGCTGGCCGCGGCGGCGAGTTCACTTGCGATCAACCCCGCAAAAGCCGAGCAGCGTCGATCCGATGTCGTGAAGATGCTTCAACCGCCCGGACAAAGGATCGCGCTCGCACAAGATCGCGCCTTCTCCTTCATCTATCCCCACCTTCTCGAAGGATGGCGCGCTGCCGGCGCGGAAATCATTCCGTTCTCGCCGTTGGCTAACGAGCAACCCGCCCCCGACGCCGACGCAATCTGGCTCCCTGGCGGATATCCTGAGCTGCATGCCGCAGAGATTGCGCAAGCTGACCGCTTCAAGATCGCCCTACACGCCGCAGCCGCGCGAGGCATTCCTATTCACGGCGAATGCGGTGGGTACATGGTGCTTGGTGCCGGACTGCAAGATGCAAATAGTGACCGGCACGAAATGGTCGGACTGCTCGGTCTCGAATCAACATTCGCAACCCGAAAGCTGCATCTGGGCTATCGGAGGGTGCGTTTTCATGCTCAGACGGCCATTGCAATACCTGACGCTGAGCTGTTCGGGCATGAGTTCCACTATGCCACCGTGACGAGCAATCCCGATCAGCCCTTGGCGGACGTTAGTGATGCGACGGGGGCGACGGTGGCTGAACGCGGCTCACAGCGCGGCTCAGTTACTGGCACATTCTTCCATTTGATTGATCGGGGGGACGAATGACCAGCCGGCAACCTCCAGACCCGCCCTGCTTCGATGCAACATTCCAGGCCTCGTTGCGCGAGCTCATTCTTTGGAGGCGCGACGTCCGCCGCTTCAAGACCGAGCCCGTCGACCCCGAATTGATCTTGTCTTTGATCGAACTCGCGGCCAGCGCACCTTCGGTAGGGCATTGCCAACCCTGGCGATTTGTCCTTGTTGAGCGCCGCAGTTGCCGCGACGAGATCAAAGCGACTTTTTCCCGCGCAAACGCTGATGCCCTCGAAGGCTATTCAGGAGAACGCCGCCGCACGTATGCACGCCTCAAGCTTGAGGGGCTCGAGGCCGCACCTGTGCATCTGGCGATCTTCGCCGATGAAGCAACTGACGCTGGCTCCGGCCTGGGTCGTCAAACCATGCCCGAGTCCCTGCGTTATTCGGTCGTCGCCGCTATCCAGACACTTTGGCTTGCCGCACGGGCACACGGGTTAGGCGTGGGATGGGTCTCTATTCTGGAGCCCGAGCGTGTCGCAGTAGCTTTGGACGTTCCAAAGGCCTGGAGCCTCGTCGCCTACCTTTGCCTGGGTTGGCCGCAAGAAGAGCACGTTGATCCCGAACTCGATCGAAAAGGTTGGCAGTCGAAGATTGAAGCAGAGAAGCTCACATTCCGCCGTTAGGGCGAGATACAGCGTCTTCAAAGACGTTGGCTCTCGCCTCCGTGAACGCGCTGTCATCAAGGTTGGCGCCTGGCGCACCATGATAATCTGCCAGCCGGAGGCGCTTGAAGCTACGCTAGAAGCAGCTCTTCCGGGCGAAGGACCTAAGAGCACAGCGCGGATCTGACGGAGCTGGGCCACGCGCGGCTTGATCGAGGTCAAGTCGCGCATCACGAAAGAGCTGTGGAAGTTGTGGGAGTTTGCCCCAATTTTGCCCCATCAAGTCATCATTGCAGCCCCGCTTACACAGAGTGGAACGGGGCTCCGATGGACGTTTATGTACTGTTGATCATTGCGACGTTCGCGCCGGGCGAAGAACGCGCGGAGGAATATCGCACTTACTACTCGCTTGCGCATTGCGAGCGGCACGCGCGCGCGCTGCGCCGGGAGGGGAGCGCTGAGCGCTACAAGGTAAAATTCGAGTGTCGTTCGCTCAAGTCATACGCGCTGTTGATGCCAAGCCCCAAGGCCTAGCGCTTCTTAGGTGAATGCTAGCCGCTCTCCCCTTTTTATAGAACCCTTAGAACGACCGTTCCGGCGCCATGCAACCGAGCGGCTAATGCACCGGTCGAAGCCACAGTGTCTCACGTGCTGCCCATAGAAGGACGATGGGTAAGGCCCGGAGGATAAATTCTTTCATTATCGCAAGCGCAATTCCCCGCTGCTTGAGCATGGAACTCAAGCGGAAATTAAGGGGGAGGTCACTAGGCGCATATATGCGCGCATCAAAAACCCGTAAGTTTTTGATTCTTATAAGTTGAGATGCTCGCAGATGGGGAGTATCTTTTTTTTTGAGCATATGCTGGGACGGATGTGTTCTGGCCAGCTCTGCAGCTGTCGGTGACCAAAGTGATTGCGCTGGTCCCAAGTGGGTGCGTTGACGTCTTGGCAACCCCGAAAGAGGAAACCAAAACGGGGGCGTGTGATGTCAATCAAGTCCCGAACATCACGAGACGATCCGTAGACGCGCTTCACACCTTACGACCTCCTCAATTTCTGACCTCCCGCCAATCGCTTTGCAATCAGGGCCGCGATTCTACCTGCGGTGAGGGAAGGCACTTTGATTGGTGGTGCCAATCGCGACATCGTGCCCGAGCAGGCGCGGCGCCTCTAGGCGTCGCGCGATCCCCCTGACAGAGCACCGGATCACAAGTTCCGGCTGCAAACATTCATAAAAAATGAGTGACCAGCGCACGGTTCAAACGGAGCGTAGAAGCCCGCTTGTTCCCGCGGCGCGGTCGAAAGGGAGAAACAGCAATGGCTCAAGGATTCATCAGAACAGCAATCTTCTCTGGGATACTGGTGGCTTTTGCCCCCGGGATCGCCTTAGGAGGAGACCCGATACCACAGAAGGGGACCACGCCCTACGTAACGCACTTCATTTTTCGGCCTTTGGTGAGTATGGACGTTCCCGGCTTTAAGGCCACGGCGTTCGAGGCGACCGGGACCACCGAGAATATGAAGGGTGAGAAGATGCTCGATAAGATGGCGGCGCGCTGCTTAGCGATCAACATTGACACGGGCCCCAAGACATACATTGACGGTGCCTGCGTGTTGGCCGATAGCGACGGTGACAAAATTTTCTCGACCTTTGATACGCGCGACGTCGACAAGTCGATGGGGGAGAAGGGTGCTTGTGGCACCCATATCCTCACGGGCGGTACCGGGAAGTACGCGGGAATCACTGGCAAGGAGCCGTTTTCTTGTGAAGGAATGCCAGCACTGGCTGGTGCCGGCGGCTATACTGCGCTGGACATTCCGCACGTCACAACCTGGGAGATCAAAAAGGAGGTCGCTAACTAGCGCCTAGTGAATAAGCCCAAGTCGCACTTAACATAGCAATGGCCCGCCACTAGCCCTGGCGGGCCTTCTTCTCGACCTTGCCGTTCCCGACAGATGTCAAATCGATTTTCCGCAGCGTCCAATAGGTTCAGTTACTGCTGCTACCTGTTAACGCGATGATCTCGCGCGGCTTCTCCCCGAAACGCACACAACGGGCTGCTGTAATTGGTCGACGCCGAGATTTGTGTGTGTCTGTTCTCGATCGAAAAGGTTGGCAATCGAAGATTGAAGCAGAAAAGCTCACATTCCGCCGTTAGGGCGAGATACAGCGTCTTCAAAGACGTTGGCTCTCGCCTCCGCGAATATCGACCCGGCGCTAATCTGAAGCCATAAAGCCTGCTGCTTGATGAGCGCCGTCGCAAACTGGCTTATTCTTGGAATGTCCGCACCGGCAAAGCGTCGCGCGCCAACCCAGCGAACGATGCGGCCAGATAACGAACTTGCGCGACAGCAGCCCGGCGCCGTCTATGGCGCCGGGCGAACCGTCCCTCCCCCCATCAACGCCCATTTCATCGGATTTTGGGCAGCGTATCATAAGTGTGGTACGGCGGCGGCGAGGGAAGCAGCCACTCAAGCGTGGTCGCGCCTTCACCCCAAGGATTGGCCGGAGCTTGTTGCTTGCGCAGGAACGCGAGCAGCATGGCGTAGAAGAAAACGAACATTGCGGCCACCGAGATGTAGGCGCCGACCGAGGAAACCTGGTTCCACAAGGTGTAGGCATCCGGGTAGTCGGCATACCGGCGCGGCATCCCCGCGAGCCCGAGGAAGTGCTGCGGGAAGAACGTGACGTTGACGCCTATGAATAGCAGCCAAAAGTGCAGCTTTCCGAGCCGATCGGAATACATCCGTCCCGTCATCTTCGGGAACCAATAGTACCATCCGGCAAACAGCGTAAATAGCGCGGCGACCGACATCGTGTAATGGAAGTGGGCGACGACGTAGTAGGTATCGTGCAGGGCCCGATCAACGCCGGCATTTGACAGCATCACGCCTGTGACGCCGCCAAACGTGAACAGGAACACGAAGCCGAGCGCGAACATCATTGGCGTCGTGAAGCGGATAGAGCCTCCCCACATCGTGGCAATCCACGAGAAGACCTTGATGCCAGTAGGCACGGCGATCACCATCGTCGCGAACTGGAAATAGGCCTGGGTGCTCATCGAGATCCCGGCCACGTACATGTGGTGGGCCCAAACGAAGAAGCCGACGACCGCAATGGCCACCATTGCATAGACCATCCCGAGATATCCAAACACGGGCTTTTTGGAGAAGGTGGCAATGACCTGGCTGGCAATGCCGAAACCCGGGAGGATGATAATGTAAACCTCAGGGTGACCGAAGAACCAGAACAGGTGCTGGAAGAGGAGCGGGTCGCCGCCGCCCGCCGCAGTGAAGAACGTTGTTCCGAAATTGCGGTCCGTCAGCAACATTGTGACGGCGCCTGCAAGAACAGGCAGTGACAACAGCAGCAGGAATGCCGTGATGAGGATCGACCATACGAACAAAGGCATCTTGTGCAGGGTCATGCCTGGCGCCCGCATGTTGAAGATCGTCGTAATGAAGTTAATCGAGGAGAGGATCGATGATGCGCCGGCGAGATGCAGCGACAGAATCGCAAAGTCGACCGCTGGTCCTGGATGGCCGGAGGTGGAAAGCGGCGGGTAGGCCGTCCAGCCTATGCCTGCCCCGTTCAGTCCTGGCGGCCCTTCGACAAACAGCGAGATCACGAGCAGAGTGAGCGCGGAGGGGAGCAGCCAGAACGAGATATTGTTCAGGCGCGGGAATGCCATGTCCGGTGCGCCGATCATCAGCGGCACGAACCAATTGCCGAAGCCGCCAAATAGCGACGGCATGATCATGAAAAAGACCATGATCAGACCGTGCCCCGTGGTGAATACATTGAAGGCATGCGCGTTGGAGAAAATCTGCATGCCGGGCTCTTGAAGCTCCGCCCGCATGGCAATCGACATGAATCCGCCGACCAACCCGCCTACGAGTGCGAAGATCAGGTAGAGCGTGCCGATGTCCTTGTGATTGGTTGAAAAGATCCACCGCTTGATCCCACTTGGGTGATCGTGTCCGGCCTCGACAGCGGCTGCCATGTCTGCCTTCCCTCTTGGACTCGAATTCGCGGCGCGCAAGACCACCGCACGCCAAGGACAACATCCAAGGGTCTAGGGCGTTTCGGCTACGTATCCTTCCGCGGAGAGCGCCATGATCCATTTGATCTAGATCAAGGTGCTCGGCGTCGAATTGACGCCCCCAAGACGTTCGAGATCATTGGATGCGCTGAGATGTGGAGGGCCGATGCTGAGGATGTACTATCGTGACGGCTGGCGATAACATCTCGCTAGGTGCGCGATGAAGTGGCAGGGAATGCATAAGGCTCGAGCAAACTGCGTTGCATGCCCAGTCCTGAGCCAAGGGCTGTGCGGAGCGCTCAACGACCAGGAGGCGTTGCGGCTGAGCAGCGTCTCGTGGCACAGACGATTTTCCGCGGGACAGATTATCCACGCCGAGGGGGAAAAGCCCTCGTACTTCTGCGCCGTCATGACCGGCGTCGTAAAGCTTATGAAGAGTCTCCCAAATGGCGATCAACAGATTGTCGGCCTGTTGCTGCCGGGAGATTTCCTTGGGCGCCCGTTTGGCGGGGATTCGCGTTCATCGGCCATTGCGGCCACCAATGTCAGACTTTGCTCGTTTCCGCGCGCCGTCGTTGAAGGTCTTGCCTCCGAGTCCCGCGTTGTAGAGCGCTGGCTCCTAGATCACGTTTCCGACGAGCTTGAGAAGGCTCAAGACTGGATCGTGCTGCTCGGCCGTATGTCGGCAGAACAGAGGATCGCGACGTTCATTCTCTCGGTAATGCGCAGCACACATTTTGAGGACGCCGCAGCGCCCAAATCTTGTGGCGAAATACTTATAGAGCTGTCACTCTCGCGGACGGAGATGGCCGACTACCTCGGTCTTACGATTGAAACGGTCAGCCGGCAGATCGCTCGCCTTCGCGAACGCGGTGTCATCAAGGTCGGCGCTTCGCGCACGATGATAATCCGCCAGCCGGAGGCGCTTGAAGCTACGCTAGAAGCAGCTCTTCCGGGCGAAGGACCTAAGAGCACAGTCCGGATCTGACGCAGCTGGGCCACGCGCGGCTTGATCGAGGTCAAGTCGCGCATCACGATCGGATGATATCCCGCAACGGCCGTGCGGCATCATTGCTTCTTGATCCATGAATGCACTCATAGGATCTAGATCACGCAGGCTTGCACGAGCGAGCGAGGATATGGTGCGGCAGATGACTCCTGAGGTCGTGAAGCGGTATTCGGCTCCCGTTCCGCGTTACACGAGCTATCCTACGGCTCCACATTTCTCCGACGCTGTCGGACGCAAGGAATACGCGGCATGGTTGGCTGCGTTGCCGGAACGCGCGCACCTTTCGCTCTACCTGCACATTCCCTTCTGCGACGCGATGTGTTGGTACTGCGGATGCAGCACCAAGGCCGTGCGTCGCTATGAGCCCGTCGCGAACTACCTGCAAACGCTGATATCCGAGATTTCCGGCGTCTCGAGCCGCCTGCCGCGCACGCACCGGGTCACACACATCCATTGGGGCGGCGGCTCGCCAAACGTACTGAGATCGAAGCACATCTTGGACCTTGCGGACGGGATTCGCGCCCATTTCAACGTGAGCGATGACGCCGAGTTTGCTGTCGAGGTCGATCCGCGAGGTCTCTCGGGCGACCGCATCGCCGCCTTCGCTCAAGCGGGGGTGACGCGCGTCTCGATCGGCGTGCAGGACTTTGATCCGAAGGTTCAAGCAGCGATCAATCGCCTGCAATCCTTCGAAACGACCAAACGTGTTGTCGAGCTGTTCCGTGAGCAGGGCATCGCCGCGATCAACATCGATCTCGTCTACGGCTTGCCGCATCAGACGCGTGACAGCGTTACGAGGACAATCAAGCAAGTCTTGGCGCTGGAGCCCAATCGCATCGCGACCTTCGGCTATGCGCATCTTCCCTCCCGCCTAAAGCACCAGAGAGTCATCGACCAGTCGACGCTTCCCGACGTCGTGGAGCGCTTCGCCCAATCGAACCGCTTAGTGGACATGCTGGCCGCCGCGGGATACGTGCGCATCGGGCTCGATCATTTCGCCCGCGCAGACGATCCTCTCGCTACTGGGCCGGTCAGCCGTAACTTCCAGGGCTACACGAACGACGCTGCCGATGCACTAATCGGACTCGGTGCCTCGGCAATTGGGCGCCTGCCGGAGGGATACGTGCAAAACTCCGTGCCGGTTGCCGACTATGCGCGACGCATCGGCGAGCATGGGCTTGCAACGGCACGCGGCGTAGCGCTTACACCCGATGACCGCATGCGCGGTTTCGTGATCGAGCGCCTCATGTGCGATCTGTCGTTCCCTGCAACCGAGTTGCGCCGTCGTTTCGGCCAGTCCGCAGCGCCTTTACTTGAGGAAGCGGCGGCGCTGATTGAAGCGGACCAGGACCGCCTTGTCGAACGCGACGGCGACGGCTTCCGTGTCACGCCGCGTGGCCGGCCCTTCGTCCGCTCCATTGCGGCCTGCTTCGACACATACCTGGGCACCGAGCAGGCGCGGCATTCGTTGGGTGTCTAGCCGACAGTGCGGCGACGGCGAAAAGGAGCACCAATGATAGACGATCATTTCTGGCCATCCATGTATCCCGGAATCGTGGTCGGGCTGCTTGTCGGCCTCACGGGCGGCAGCCTCCTATCAACGATCCTCGGGGCAGCCGGCGGTCTCGCTGGCGCTATGTTGCTCTTTTTTGTCTTCGCCTGGCTCGGCTTAGAAGACAGCATCCTGTCTCTCGTCGGACTTATCGGCGGGGCCGTTCTTGGCGCCTACCTCTTGATGGCCGCTGGCCGTTGGATGATTCAGAAACGATCGAGTGAAGCGAAATAGGCTGTCTGCGCTGTGCCGATACTATTGAAGTTCAGATGATTGCTGGGGCGAATGCTGACCAGAGTTTGAGAGGCGGGGCTCGGAGAGCACGGCAATGACGGGACGGGATACATAGTGAAGGCCGTAGTCCAGCGCGATGCCCCTGCCGCCTGTTGGCCTTTCGTCGCACATTGATCTGCGTCAAAGCGTTAAGCCATCACCGAAGCGAGAAAGGAGGCCATTCGAGGTTAGCAGGTTCAATAAAAAGAGGGGGCCCGCACCATGCCGCCGAGAGAAGAGGTGGTTGCCTTTTCGCATGGAATGTCGTTGCTGACAGCCGTTGTCGGCACCCTTTTAGGTTTGACGGTCGCACTGCTCGCCACCGACGAGGTGATGAGATTCCACGCGATCCTATTTGTGATCGCCTTTGTGGCAGGCGGATATTACGTTGCACTCCACCCACGCAAGGCCGGACCCCAAGAGCAGCAAAGCTATATGGACGGCCCCGTTAAGGTCGCGACGATTGCTGCGGTCTTTTGGGGTATCGTCGGGTTTCTCGTCGGTGACGTGATTGCTTGGCAGCTCGCCTATCCAATCTTTAACTTCGATCTACCCTGGACGAACTTTGGGCGTTTGCGCCCCGTCCACACTTCCGCAGTGATCTTCGCCTTCGGCGGCAATGTGCTGCTGGCGACCTCGCTCTACGTCGTACAGCGCACCTGCCGTGCACGTATCGCCGGGTACTGGGCACCCTGGTTCGTCGTGTGGGGCTACCAGCTCTTCATCGTATTGGCGGCAACGGGCTACGTGCTGGGCGTTACGCAAGGTAAGGAATACGCTGAGCCGGAGTGGTACGCCGACATATGGCTCACGATCGTCTGGGTCGCTTACCTGCTCGTCTTCCTTGGAACACTGTGGAAGCGCAAGGAACCGCATATCTACGTGGCAAACTGGTTCTTCCTCGCCTTCATCGTCACCGTGGCGATGCTGCACGTCGTCAACAACCTCACGGTTCCGGTATCGCTCGCGGGAACGAAAAGCTACTCGCTATTTTCCGGCGTGCAGGATGCCATGACGCAGTGGTGGTACGGGCACAACGCGGTCGGCTTCTTCCTCACCGCCGGGTTCCTCGGCATCATGTATTATTTCATTCCAAAGAGAGTGGAGCGGCCGATCTACTCCTACCGGCTCTCGATCGTTCACTTCTGGTCGCTGATCTTCCTCTACATCTGGGCTGGCCCGCACCATCTTCACTACACCGCGCTGCCAGACTGGGCGCAGACGCTCGGCATGACGTTTTCCATCATGCTGTGGATGCCGTCGTGGGGCGGCATGATCAATGGCTTGATGACGCTATCGGGTGCCTGGGATCGTCTGCGGACCGATCCCGTTGTGCGCTTGCTCGTCGTTTCTGTGGCCTTCTACGGCATGTCGACGTTCGAAGGTCCGCTCATGGCCATCAAATCGGTTAACTCGCTGTCCCACTACACAGATTGGACTATTGGGCACGTGCATTCGGGCACACTTGGCTGGGTCGGCATGGTGTCCTTCGGCGCCATCTACTGCCTCGTCCCCTGGCTTTGGAAACGGCGTGGGCTGTACTCGTTGCGACTAGTCGAGTGGCACTTCTGGATCGCGACCATCGGCATCGTTCTTTACGTCTCGTCCATGTGGGTGTCTGGCGTCATGCAAGGCCTGATGTGGCGCGCCTACGACAAGCTTGGATTCCTCAAGTACTCGTTCGTGGAAACGGTGGAGGCCATGCACTGGCCCTACGTGATCCGCGCCACGGGCGGGCTGCTGTTCGTCATTGGCGGGCTGCTGATGGCCTACAACGTCTGGCGCACCATTCGCGGGGACGAGCCGGTCGACATCGCCGATCAGCCAAGCGTGGCGGCGGCGCCCGAGCTGCGCGCCGGCACGCTCGCCGCACCGGCAGAGTGAGGGGGCGGCCATGAACCACGGCATCTTCGAGAAGAATTCGATCGTACTGCTCATCGCCATCCTGATCGTCGTCGCGATCGGTGGCATCATCGAGATCGCGCCGCTGTTCATGCTCAAGTCGACGATCGAGAAAGTGCAGGGCATGCGTCCCTATACGCCTTTGGAGCTTGCCGGGCGCGACATCTACATCCGTGAGGGCTGCTACAATTGCCACAGCCAGATGATCCGCTCGTTGCGCGACGAGGTGGAGCGCTATGGCCACTACTCGCTCGCGGCGGAGAGCATGTACGATCATCCCTTCCAGTGGGGATCGAAGCGCACCGGCCCCGATCTGGCGCGCGTCGGCGGCAAGTACTCCGATGAGTGGCATGTCGTTCACATGCGCAG
>Ga0255057_10002151_pt1 | contig 10771 bp, 14 predicted proteins | sample Cases_109_6_MG_FD_189022 | JGI IMG/M metagenome (GOLD analysis project Ga0255057, IMG submission 189022) | Seawater microbial communities from Amundsen Gulf, Northwest Territories, Canada - Cases_109_6 | ecosystem: Environmental > Aquatic > Marine > Gulf | place: Canada: Northwest Territories... | reverse complement strand
AAATCGAGTCCGCGAAGAGCCTCGGTCTTCTTGTACTTCTTGGTGAGGCCGCTGACTCTGATGGCGACCGAAGGCGGATTCATGTTCTAGAACATTAGGGAGAGCCGGAACCGGTCGTCAATTCGACCCGGGGAGCCAATGAACGTCGAATCCATCTTTGTCAAGACGTAATCCCATGAAGTCCACTCGGTGCGCACCGACACCCCTGGCAAGCCGCCTCACCCATCGCCGCTTCTCCACGCCGACAGCATCGATCGGATCATCGGAATAGCGAGTGGTCCTCACTTCGACAGCAACCTGGGTCCCATCGTCGAGCGCGAGGAGGTCGATCTCCCCATCGTCGACCATCACGTTGGTGCGCAGTATCTCCAGACCGTGCCCGGTCAGAAACCAGGAGGCGAGCTTCTCCCCTAACTCTCCTACTTCGCGACGAGAATCGCTCAGATCGAGAGCTCGGGCTTTTCCAGCTCTTCCACGTTGACGTCCCGAAAGGTGAGCACCTGGACGTGCTCGAGGAACCTGGCCGGGCGGAACATGTCCCAAACCCATGCGTCTCTCATCTCCACTTCGAAATAGACCGAACCGTTGACCTCTTTGACATCGATGTTCACATCGTTGGCGAGATAGAAACGACGCTCTGTCTCTACGACATATTGGAACATCGGAAGTACATCGTGGTACTCCTTGTAGAGCTTGAGCTCGACTTCAGACTCGTAGCGCTCCAGGTCTTCTTCCATTACTCCTCAGCACAAATCGGGACTTGGCGATCATATGTCAAACCCCGATCTAACACCTACGCCAAATGGGTGGAAATTTCTAGATAGGTGTTGGAGGGTCGCTAGAGGGGCCCGAAGTTCGCGATGGGCCAGATGGTGATGAAGGCCCTTCCGATCAGACTGTCGCGAGAAATGGGCCCGAAGCGTCGACTGTCAAAACTGAACTGACGGTTGTCTCCCATCACAAACACCTGGCCAACAGCAACCACGAATGGTCCTTCATCGGCCATAGTCACATCCGGGCTGAGATATGGCTCCGATATGGGGTTCCCGTCGATCAGCACCCGGTTCCCCTCGATCACCACTGTCTCACCGGGCAGGCCGATGACCCGTTTGATCAGGTCGTCACGACCGCGGGTGCGAATCCCGATTGCCTCGAGCACTGAGCGGATGACAGCCTCGGGCAGAGATTCCTCGACATCTGGCTCCGCGGGGTCGCGGAAGACAACGACGTCACCCCGCTCGGGATCACCCAGTTGAAATGCGAGCTTGTTCACCATCACGCGGTCGTTGACTTCGATGGTGGGAAGCATCGACTCGGACGGGATCCAAAATGGTTGGACGAGGAAGGTCTTGATGACAACGGCGATGACAAGCGCCGTCAGTAGGAGACCTGGCAGCTCCGCCCAAAACGATCGCCGGTGCTTACGCTTCGACGGGTCTTCCGAATCCTTCTCGAGGTGCGTGCCTGGGGTCTCCGAGGTCAGTCGCGGAGCTCCTTGATTCGGGCAGCCTTGCCAACCCGATCACGCAAGAAATAGAGCTTCGCCCGACGGACATCGCCACGTCGCACTACCTCGATGCTCTGGATTATTGGGGCGTTGACGGGAAAGACACGCTCGACCCCCACACCGAAGCTCAGTTTGCGGACAGTGAACGATGCCCGTGAACCGGTCCCATTGCGAGCAATGACGATGCCCTCGAAGATCTGGATTCGCTCGCGACCGCCTTCGACAACGCGAACATTAACCTTGACGTTGTCGCCGGCGCGGAATGCTGGAATGTCATCGCGGACATGCGCGCTTTCAACAGCTTGAAGATCGTTCATGGGGACTCCTAGACGCGTCCGGAGGATTTACACGTGGTTTCGGGACACGAATTCTATCAGGTCTCGGAATCCTTGCCATTCTGGAGCAGGTCTGGGCGGCGCTCCCGAGTTCTTTCGAGACTTTGGGCGGCTCTCCATCGTTCGATCCTGCCGTGATCACCACTCAGGAGCACTTCGGGCACCCCCATTCCCTCATATTCTGCGGGCCTCGTGTACACCGGCTCTTCGAGAATGCCGCCCCGAAACGATTCCTTCTCGGTCGACTCCGGGTTGCCGACGACGCCTGGAAGGAGACGGGCGATGCCTTCGATGGCAGCGGCCGCTGCCACCTCCCCACCGGCGAGCACATAATCGCCGAGACTTGACTCCTCATCTATGAATCCGTCAATAACTCGCTGATCGACGCCCTCATATCTGCCACAAACGAACGTGATCTCATCTAGAGCGGCCCACCGATCAAGCGTGCTCTGCGACATTGGCGATCCCGACGGAGTGAAGAGGACTCGATGGGTGTTGGCCAGCGGTTTGAGTGCGCCGGCAAGTGGCTCGACCATCATCACCATTCCCGGCCCACCGCCAAACGGCGAGTCGTCAAGCTGGCGATGCTTGCCGAGCCCATGCTCTCGAAGATCATGAAGATCGACCAGGAAGAGGCCGTCCTCAATTCCCCGGGCGACGATGGAGACATCGAGCGGTCCCTCGAACCACTCCGGAAACATGGTGACGACGTGGACTCTCACGTCGTAGGGCGGCGCACTACACCACTAGGCCGGTCGGATGAAGTTGATCCCGGTGTGCCTCAAGACCTCATCGATCGGCTCGTTAAAGTGATTGAGGCTGTGGTGCTCCCTGTAATGAGCCGCTGCCCGTTCGCGCAACTTCTTCTCAGACTCGTCCTTGTCTTGGTGGGTACAACCTGGCACCAGGTGATCACATACGAATTCGAACATCGTTCTCTTCTCCTAACCCATCTTCTCGGCGAGGAGTGTCGCTCCCCTATGGGCAATCGATGCAATCGACAGCATAGGGTTGACTCCGGACGGGGTTGGAAAGCAGGAACCGTCCATGACATAGAGGCCCTCGACACCGTGCACCTGATTGTTCGAATCGACCACCGATGTTGCCGGATCCGAGCCCATGCGGGCCGAACCCATCTGATGGAACGTGAAGTAGCTGGTTTGGTTTGATCCGTAACCGACCCCGTCGACTGCGGACATAAACTCATCGATCGAGCCACCCCGACGCCACCTCACCGGGCGGATCGTCGACGCAATCACCTCGTCCGCACCGGCAGCCCTGTAGATCTCGGTTGCCCGCTTCACGCCCTCCCGGATATGGGCCTGGTCGTACTTCGACACCGCATACTTCCAGACGGGACTGCCATCTTTTCTGATGACGACCTTCCCGTGATCTCGATCACGAAGAAGGATCCCACCAACGTCGAGATAGGCCAGGCCGAGGATGTCCCGCTTGAATTGCTCGCCGCTCTCCCATCCGATGAATCCGGCTGGGAACAAGGGGTGCACTGGCGCCGTCTCGAATCTGAAGCCGTACCCCTTGCCGTCGAGATCGGCGAACTCGTCGCTGTACCGGGTCTGGAGGATCCCCGTCCAAGGGTCGACCGGCTCGCCAAACCGGGCCCACACACCCGTCACCGGATGAAGTCGCAGATAGTCGCCGGTTGCCGGACCACCGAGCCCGCTGCGAAGCAGGATGGCCGGAGTGTTGAGGGCACCGGCCGCTAGTACGACGACCCGGGCCTTCACCGACAGAATGGAGTCGCCAACCTTCGCCATCACCCCTCGAGCCATCCCGCTGTCAGTGAACACTGAGTCCACGTAGGCCCCGGTGATAAATCGGGCCCCCCCGTCCGCGGCATCTTGGAGATACGTCAGAAGTGTCGACCGCTTGGCGCCGATCCGACATCCGAGCGTGCAGTAACCGCAAACCTCTTCTGTGCATCCGTCGACATTGCGCGGCATCTCCTCGACGTGCCAGCCGAGATCCCGGAGACCCTTCTCCATGAGAGTGTCCCTGGTCGAAGGCCAACCATGGTCTTGGTTGACGTCGAGTCTCTGTTTGACGGCCTCGATGCTCCGGGCGTAATCCTCGCCTGTGAAGACATCCCGGAATCCGCCAACCCGGTCCCATTCCTCTTTGACTTTCTTCGGAGTGGAGAACGAGGTTGTGTAGTTGATTACCGTTCCGCCACCCAGTGCGGCACCAGAAAGAATCAGAATCCCGCCATCGGCTGTGGTGCTCAGGGTTTTGTCGAGGTACATGTCGCGGTAGGCGTCAGCCTCCAGATGGGTGAAGTCCGACTCGTTGTGGTATTCGCCCGCTTCGAGTATCACGACGTCGAGTCCCGAGGACGCCAGGACTCCCGCAACCGTTCCGCCCCCGGCCCCAGTGCCGACCACCACGACATCGCAGATCAATTCAGTGTCCGATGTCACAGAGACTGTCGAGATCGGCTTGGGAACATCAGGCGGCGGGCCGTCGGGGCCCGGGTAGCCCATGGCTGCCCAGGAGATCGGCCTATCCGATACATCCTCGGTGGAGACCCAAAGAAAACCTGTAAGCGTTTTGAGCGCTTTCACACCACCACGTATCAGACTGAGATGATGGCGCGCCATCTTCAGAATCGCCGCGGCTCGGGCCTCACCGTCGAGCTTTGCGAACGCCTTCGGCCGGCCATAGAGAAGTAGACCACCCACGTCCGAGCTGAGAAGCCCGAGAAACAGCTTCATATCCTTGCGGTTCTGATCGTGAGGCAGTCGGTCGAAGATGACTGGAAGCTTCTCGGCTAGTCCTAGTTCACCTCCGGACGTCGTCCAGGCCGGAATGTCCCCTTCGACAGCCGGCAGCAGGGTGTCGACGACGGCTCTGAAAGCTGCGATGTCTCTATCGGTCAACGACATGAGATTCTCCGGCTTGGAACCCGAAAACTAGCGGTCTCATCAACAGGATGTCCGACCGGCACGCGAGGAAGGTTCTCTCGTAAGACGCTTAACTACGAAGGTTGGAGAAACGCCCTCAAGACTCTCTCGTATAGGTCCGCTGTGCGATCAACGGACTCAATAGACACCCGCTCATTGTGACCGTGAAACAAGGCAAGCATCTCGGAGAAGTTGGTCTGGTCGTCATACAGCCCCACCCCGTAGGCGGTCGTCCCTCGTCTTCGCCAGAAACGGGCGTCGGTGGCAACCGTCATAAGCGTCGGGACGAGGTTGCGGTGACCCTCCATCTCACTGACTCCATCGGCGATTGCCTCCAGAGAACTCCGTCCGCCGGGCTTGTTGTTGCGTCGTTATTGCCCAACGACTTGATTCGCACACTGTCCCCAGCAGTTCCCATTGCCTCGTAGAGGTGAGCATCCACGAACTCGCGGTCCATTCCGAACGGCGAGCGAATGTCCAGGATTACTTTTGCCTTATCTGGAATGACATTCACCTTCGAGCCACCCCCCCGCTGCATTGGGTGCGGTTGTCAGGTGTGTCGCGGCATGCACGTAACGCGCAAAGAGAGGATCGTCAACGGCAATGGACTCAATTGCCTCGTCAACGGCGGCCGGGTTCAACAACGCCTCGGCCAGCCCAGGGTCGAGACCGATCTCGCCGACGAACTCTGACCACACTTCGCCAACCGAAACCGGCGATGTCGATCTGTTGAGATTGTCGAGGGCTTGAATCAGTTTCTCGAGGGCGTTGTCGGCTCCGTAGGGCGCTGATCCATGTCCGGGAACACCGGTGGTTGTCAACCGCGAGAAATGACTGCCTTTCTCCGCAACGGCGACAGGTATCGGTTCTTCGGAACCAGACAATACCTGTGGATAGGCAACCTCAGTGAGGAGGTATTCGGCCCCCACGAGATCCCACCGGTTCTTGACCAGTTGGTATGCGCCGTGGATGCCTCCGGCCTCCTCATCGGCCACAGCGGCAAAGATGAGGTCCCCCGGGGTGCGAGTTCACCGCGCACATATGGTCTCGCACCGATAGCGAATGCCGCCGTTATGTTGAGCATGTCAACGGCGCCCCTCCCGTAGATGAATCCGTCAACCATCGCCCCGCCAAAGGGGTCATGAACCCATCCGGCGGGTTCGACCGGAACGACGTCGAGATGGGGCACTAGGGCAAGAGATGGCGCATCCGGATCGGTGCCCGGAACTTTGTATACGACCGACTGGCATCCGGGGGCGGGCTCGAAGACTTCGCCCTTTTCACCAAAGAACTCCTGCAGCGTGGCGACCGAACGGTGCTCGTGGCCACTGTCGATCGATCCGGTGTTGACACACTCGTTTTGAATCAGACGTTGCAGGAGACTAATGACATCGGAGCTCATTGCTGTCCCCATCGACCTCTTTCAACGGCCAAGGCAATCCGGGCGATCGCATCCTCCAGCACGTCTTCTGTCACGGCAATCGTCATGCGAGCGAAACCTGCCCCTTCCCTACCAAACCAATGGCCCGGGCTGAGGGCGAGCTGTGCCTCCCGGACCAGCCAACTGGATAACTCTGGGACCTCCATCCCCAATTGCCTGAAGTCGAGCCATGCAAGGTAAGTGGCATCTGGGATGACAACACCAACCTCGTCGGGAAGCCCAGTCTTGAGACTCTCCACGTTCCTGGCAACGAGATCGAGAAGTCCGTCGAGCCAATCGCCACCATCGAGATAGGCGGCCCGTGTCGCTGAAAGGGCGAACACGTTGTTTCGGGTCAATCGGAGACGCCCACTCATCGACACATACTGCTCGGCAATAGTCTCATCGTCGGTGACGAGATAGGTGTCGGCTACACCGGCGAGCCCGAAGGTCTTTATCGGTCCGTGTGTCGCCGCCCAACGTACGCCGGACCCTTTCGCTGCCACGGCGAATGGGGTGAAATGGTGGGGTGGCAGCGCTAAATCGGCATGTATCTCATCCGCTACTACGAACACGTCGTTCTGGCTACATATCGCGGCAACCGTGCTCAATTCCGTTTGGTCCCACATCCTCCCCACCGGGTTGTGGGGGTTGCACAGGATCATCAGCTTGTTGGCCGGGTCCTTCGCACGAGTGGTCAGGTCATCCAGATCCATCGAGTACCGAGCATCGTTGAGAAGAAGCGAGCTCCGGACGGGCTCTCGCCCTGAACGATTGATGAGAGGTTTGAAGTCGGTGAAAACGGGTGGCTGGAGAATCACACCATCGCCTGGATCGGTCAGGATATCGATAAGGGCGCCGATCGACGTGCCGACACTTGGGCTCACCAGAGTCGTCAGATCAAAGCCTGACCAGCCATGACGCCGATTCATCCACGACCAGAAGTTGTCCCTGAAATCATCCGGTCTCGTCTCGTACCCATACCAGGCGTCCCCGGCCCTGGACTCGATCGCGGCAACGACTGCTGGAGCCAGTGGCACATATGGTTCCGATATCCACAACGGGAGGAGTTCCTCTGAGGATCCGAATAGCCGACTTAGTGATTTCGAATTCGACGCCGACGGGTTACCGGTGGCCGTCAGTGGCCCAAGCCCGTCAAGTCCTTTACTCATCGCGTCAACCTATCGCCCTCTCGAAGATCAGGACTCTCCCCACTACCTTGACCCTATGGCCGACCCACTCAAGATAGACGCGGACAAGTCCACCTGGGCACGCTACGCCGAGGGCACCGTCGGGCGTGATCCAATGAAATTTCTCGCCCAGGCAATCGAGCAGACCGCTGGTGAAGAGGGTGACGGGCGTCTGGCGATCGACCTCGGCAGCGGAGCCGGTAACGAGACGTTGGCCCTCCTGGAAAGGGGATGGAAAGTTCACGCGGTTGATAGCGAACCCCGTGCGATTGAGATGCTCGAGTCGAGGGTCGATAAGACTCAACGCTCCCGCTTGACGACACAGGTGGGGGCGTTCGACAAAGCAGCCTTGCCACTAGCCGACCTGGTGTTCGCCTCTTTGTCGCTCCCCTTTGCCGGCGACAGTCACGACTTATCCGTACAACGAGCCCTCAAGGCGGTAAAGCCGGGAGGCTGGTTCGTCGGTGTGCTCATCGGCCATAACGACACCTGGTCGTCGAACACCGAGGTTTCATCCGTCGATAGAGGTGATATCGCTGCCCTCTTCACGGGTTTCGACCCGGTCGAAATCGATGAGGAGGAATTCGACGGCTCCTCGAGTATCGGGGAAAAGCACTGGCACTGGTACGTGGTTTCGGCCCACCGACCAGGCTCGTCGAGAAGCAAGGTCTAATTGAGACGCTCCACAATCATCGCCATGCCCTGACCACCACCGACACACATGGTTTCGAGACCGTATGTGCCGTCGAGCGTGCGCAAGTCGTTGAGCAGGGTGCCCATGATGCGTGCACCGGTCATGCCAAATGGATGACCGAGGGCGATCGCGCCACCGTGAGGGTTGAGCTTGTCCATGTCGATACCGAGTTCGTCGGCCGAAGCCAGGACCTGCGCCGCAAATGCCTCATTGATCTCGATGAAATCGATGTCGTCGAGACTCATCCCCGATTGCTCGAGGACATTGCGTACAGCGAAGACCGGCCCCATGCCCATGTATTCCGGCTCGAGACCGGCAACGGATGAAGCGATGATGCGGGCCAGAGGCTCAAGGCCGAGCTCCGAAGCCCGGTCTTCCGACATCACCAGCACTGCAGCAGCGCCGTCGTTCAGAGGGCAAGAGTTACCGGCCGTGACGATCCCGTCCGGCTGGAAGGCCGGCGGCAGAGAAGCCAGTTTCTCCAGTGTGGTGTTGGGTCGAGGCCCATCGTCATCCCGGATTGTCCGCCCGTCTGGCACTTCGATAGGTGTGATCTCCCAGTCGAAGAAACCGTTCTTCTGAGACTCGACCGCTCGGTCCTGTGACCGCTTGGCGAACTCATCCATCCTCTCCCTCGTGATCCCGTATTTCTCTGCGACATTCTCAGCTGTGTTGCCCATGGGGATATAGACGTTGTTGATGAAATCGTCGCGGGTCATGTCGGTGAAGCGTGGGTTGAGATCATCGCTATCGAATGCTTTGCCGTAAGTGCGGGATACCGACTCGACGCCCCCGGCAACATAGGTGTCTCCCTCACCTTGTTTGATGGCGTGAAAGGCCATGCGGATAGTCTGCAACGAGGAAGCGCAGAATCGATTGACCGTCGTGGCCGGCACCGAATCGGGCATGCCACCGAGCATCGACGCGGGACGTGCGACGTTGTAGCCCTGCTCGTGGTGAGTCAGCGCACATCCGACCATGACATCCTCCACGGAGGCCCGTTCGACCTCCGGAATCTTCTCCATCACCGCATTGATTGCAAAACCGGCCAGATCATCGGCTCTGACATCGATCAGTGATCCTTTGTACGCCCGGCCGATCGGTGTGCGGGCTGTGGCAACAATTACTGCTTCCGGCACGTTCACTTCCTATATGGGTATGGCTCTTCAAACCTAGTGATCGGTCTTACCATTCCAGACATGCGGATGCGGGTCTCACTTGTGGTTGCGATGGTTCTCGCCGTCGCAGCCTGTTCCTCTTCGACCACCGACCCCCAGCCGACATCGACTCAGCCTGGGACGACTACCACTCCAACAACACCTCTGCCAACGACAACAACCGTTCCTCTTGTCGCAGGGTGTCCCGAGGGAGGAGAGTTTGTGGAGGATGGCTTCATCGCTGCCATCGACCAGACCCAGTCTGACGGCCGCGTCATAGGTCATATTTCATGGACTGCAGACTCGGCGTGTGAGACTTTCACGTTCTCGTTTGTCACCTCGGAAGGTGCCCCGGCCACCACACCACCAACCCTCACCGTCACCTATGTCGAACTCACCCCAGTAATCCGGGTCGCTTTCGATACTGATGAGACTGTGGTCACGGACCAGTTGGTGGAGACGGCACTCATCGATCGCCTATATGTGGTCAAGGCATTGGATGGTGGAATGTTCGTCGATCTCCATCTGGCTGGACCGACACAGGCACGAGTCAGGATTGAAAAGTCGCCTGCCAAAGTGACCCTGGATCTTCAGCCGGGGATCGTGGAGTATCCGACTGCACCTGCCTATTCGGATCTAGCCGTACTCCTGACCCCGCTAGATGGCGAGACTGTGGGCGGACCTTTGTCGTTTTCGGGCTATACCCGCACCTTCGAGTCCAACGTCTTGATCATCGCGACGGCAGGCGACGAGGTGGTTGCGGAGGCATTCACAACTGCGGCCGGCGGTTTGGAGACATGGGGGGAGTTCCAGACTGACGTCGTCCTGTCACCAGGTGATTTGTCGCTGTTTGTTGGCGATGAGAACGCGGAAGACGGTGGTCTCGAAGGCGTGACGATCAATCTGATGGTTCGATAAGGCCGTCAATCTCCGCTATTTCGACGTAGCCGGCATCGAGATCGACGGCAGGGACCAGCGCCTCGACGAATGGCACTTCGAACCTGGCGTCGCCACGTTCGATGACAAGCCGGTCCTGGGCGGTGCCACTGATGACAGCCACGACCATTCCCCCACCGGGACGCACCTCGAGACCCTCCAACTGGTCCGGCCAGTATTCATGCTCCGCGAGAGAACGTCGTTCCTTCACATAGACATCCATGTTTCGGATCTGCTCGGCGGCGTCACGACCGGCCACCTCGTCAAAGGCAACCTCATGCCCCTTCTTACCGCGACGAAGCGCCCGCACTACATGGGGACGATCCTCGATGAACACGGTCGAGCCCAGTTCGAAGTAGACGAGATCAGTCGGGTCTACATACAGCCCGAGGAACCCTTCCATTCCGTGTGGTCGACCGAGTCGACCAGCGGGAACGTGGGGATGGCTAGTCGAGGAACTCGACTCCAGCAGTGATCCCCTCTTCTTCGCCTGCGGCGCTGGCAGCAGCGCGAACAGCCTTCGCCACTCGCCCGCGTCGACCGATTACGCGACCCATGTCGCCTTTAGCTGTGCGGACTTCTGCAACGACCTCGTCCGGACCTTGCTCGAC
>Ga0255057_10002148_pt1 | contig 10778 bp, 10 predicted proteins | sample Cases_109_6_MG_FD_189022 | JGI IMG/M metagenome (GOLD analysis project Ga0255057, IMG submission 189022) | Seawater microbial communities from Amundsen Gulf, Northwest Territories, Canada - Cases_109_6 | ecosystem: Environmental > Aquatic > Marine > Gulf | place: Canada: Northwest Territories... | reverse complement strand
ACCCATAATAAATGCTGCAATCAATAGCTTGGCGTCAAGCCGATCCAAATTGGGATGAAGTAGCGGCCATCGAAGTCCTGGGAGCCGCCATCCTGCATGGTCTCAAACTCGGCCTCCGGAAGACCCTCCTCGAACTGAATCCGATCTTGAGCCTTGGCTCATCTCCCTGCCAAGGCTCTTCGAATCACCGATTCACGTGGCTGGATGGCGGCTGATCGAGGTGCGTAAGCAGTAACGATCTTGCCACCAGTCTCTGGTCTGCTCTACTCTTCGCTCCAGCTAGTCCAAACACTGGCACATGAGCACCGGATTCTAACTTAGAAACTGGTACCGCTTCGTGGGGCAGGTCAGTTAATGGAATTGGGGACGCTTAAGGTGCTGGGCATCCACTAAGAGTGCTTTTTAAGTGTATGGCGGAGATCGTGCTGGCCGGGGACCTGGTCCACGATTTTGGTTGCGCCCCCATTAAGGAGCTCCAACCTCACTTGACACGCTGCAAGTTGCACAAAGCGATAAGATGTCTCCCTTGAAAAAGCTGAAGCGATACCTGGATCGACGCAAGGGCGCGACGATGATACGTAAGGCCGGATTCTGGTTCGTGGATATCCCGAGAACATCATCGTCGTCGATCAAGGCCGATCTGGGACGACACTTCGGCCCGGCCTACGGCAAAACCAATCTGATCGAGCGGGAGTACGCGACCGAACAGATATTCAGCGACCACATTCCCGCGCACAAGATGCGGAATATCGTGGGCGCCCGAACCTGGGATAACCTCTATACGTTCACGATCGTCCGGAACCCCTGGGACCGGATTCTTTCTCTCTACTTCTATCTGAAAAAGCGGCAGAGGATCCCAGACGGCTGGAACTTTCCCGACTACGTGAAGCGGCTGGTCGATTCCGATGAGAAGACGCCCTACTTCGGGTTTCACGGGCGACGCTACGGAGCGGTGGACTACATCCTCGACGAGAACTCGGTTGTTGTGGTGGACGAGATCCTGCGGTACGAAAACCGTGCCGCGGGACTGCGGCGGGTCGCCTGTCGCATCGGCCTGCCCAATCTCGGATCCCTCCGCGTCCAGGCTGCGTCACCCACGGACGGGAGTTATCGCGCCATGTACGACGACACCACACGCGAGCTGATCGGGAAGCACTTTGCCCGGGACGTTCTCCTACTCGACTACGAGTTCTGACGCATGGAACCTGGCGCCCTTTCCTGCATCTTTGACAATCTTCCTGTCGGGTCACCGGGCGAATGAAGCGATTTCGAAGATTGCTTGCGCGTTTCGGGCCGACTGAGCCGAGAGCCTATTTCCCGCCGAACATCTCCGCGGAGCTGGACCTGATCCGGCGGGGCCTGTCGAAAGCGGCGGGGAACGAGATGCGCATGCTGGAGTTTGCGTCGGGGCTGAGCAGCAGCCAGCCGCATTTTACCCCCTTTGACTATGAGCCGGACGGCTCTATCGTACGGATCCGCCAGCAGGAGCAGACGCTGACCTTTCCGCGACCGATTCCACGCGTGAAGTACACGCTGCTCGTCTCGGGATATCTGCGTTGGCTCGAGCGAAAATACACGCTGCCAGGGTTTTGCGAAGTCGAGACGGGCGATCATGTTATCGATTGCGGCGCATATATCGGGGGGTTCGGGCTGAGCGTCGCCGGGACGGCCGGACACGTGGCTTTCTTCGAGCCCGATCCGGATAACTACGCCTGTCTCTCGCGGAACATCGAGGGTCAGAACACTCTTGCTGCGCATCGCATGGGATTGCACAGCAGTTCCGGAATACTCAGGTTCAACAGGAGCGAGAGTTCGGTCGAACACTCCTTCCTGTCACCGGACGACGGGACCCACTTGGAGACGATTGATGTCGAGATCGTTAGGCTCGATGAATTCGCGCAATCGCGCGGTATCTCCGAGGTGGATTTCTTGAAAATTGAGGCTGAAGGGGTGGAGATCGAGGTTTTCGAGGGAGCGGGAGAGCTTCCGGTTCGCAAGATGGCGATCGACGTTAGCGACGAGCGGGACGGGCAAAGCCCGCGTGGTTATTTCGAGGATGCGCTGCGACGGCGCGGTTACGAGGTTAGCGTCAGACGCAACGTTCTGTTCGCGCGGCGCGTCGGGACATGACTTCTTCGCTTCCGATCGTCACGTTCTGCAGCCGGGACTACATTCCGGTCCTCGCGAATTTTCTTGCGGCGTTGCAGAAGACTGGCGAACGGCAGGTTCGAGTCTACGGGCTCGACGCGGATACCGTCGCACTCGCTGAGGCCGCAGGTCTGGAGGCGGTTGGTCTCTCTTGGGACGGCTCTTTCGGGTCGCTGTGGTCTGCTAGGATCGAAGTGTTCCGCAACCTTGTTGGCGCTGGTCAGGATTTCGTCCACTCCGATGCGGACGCGATTTGGCTGCGCGATCCGGTCGAGGACTGGATGTCGACGGATACCGACATGATCTTTTCGCAAGGTACCATCCATCCGTCCGACGCACATGCTGCGTTGGCTTCGTTCTGTGCTGTGGCTTGTTCCGGATCAATGCGACGGCAGCGTCAGCGCGGTTCCTCGACCTCGTCGCCGAGCATGTCGTGTCGACGGGTGACGATCAGTACTCCGTCAACGAAGTCCTCCGCACAAATGGCGCAGCATGGGACAAGGCGACTGTGCCGGATTACCGTCTGCGGATGCGCGGCAAGTCGTTCTCTTGCTGGAAAAACCCGATCGAAGGCGAGTGCGCCCAACTCGGCCTCAGAGTGGCCCTGATCCCGCACAGTGTGGTGCAACGGATCCATGATCCGATCGATACGAACGGGCGGGTCTGTGTGAAGCACCTGCTCACACCGAAGAAGGCAGGCGAGAAGCTGGACCGGCTCCGGCGCGAGCGGCTTCTCTTCATTCGAGAGGATTGGCGCGAGCTTCCCCCGCAGGCATCCTTCAAGGACTATCTCGCGCCGCAAGGATAGCGGAAGCGAACCGAAGAACCGCTTTCTAAGATCCCAAGGGGACACAAGTTAGTACGCATCTGCACCTCCCTTTGATTGGGGTCCAACGGTAAATCCATTGGAAGTCAGAACTGATCTGACACCTGTGATGGGAGCCGCACCCCGCCCCTGGGCACCATTTGTTTTAAGCGCTTACAATCTTCGCTTTCAACCCGCTCGATGACGCGTGCACACACCATGCACACGCGCGGTGCCTTCGCTTACCAATTCCCCCGCCTCGCTGTATCTAGTGTGAAACCGCGGGGGTGCTTCAGGGGTTACTCGAACGCGAATTCAAGATCGAACCGCTGCCGGAGCCAGCGTCCCGAAGTGCCGAAGGCCATCCAGTCTGACGGCCGAGTAGCGTCTATCACTCCAACTAAGACAAAGCAGTTGAATGCTTATTGCTACCTATTTCTAGAAAATGGAAGTCGAAAGCGTGTCGATCGCGGACCTAGCGCTTGAAGAAGCCGTTTCTCATAACGCTTGCCCCAAGAACCCCTGCTGCGGCGGATCGCGACTTCAATCGGCTGCGAAAAAATCCTCTCAAACGCATCAAGAATAAATTCCTCGCTAAGATTCGATGGTGTTTTTCCATTCGTAAAGTTCGGCTGGCGCAAAACTTCTGCAAATAACTCGCTGTTGTTGTTAATTTCCTGAACGCGTTTCAGCGCATTATCTAGACCCGTCAGGTGAATATTTATCATGCGGTCAGGATTGAATATGCGGTGCAGAACAGGGTCTCCGAAATAGATTGGAATTGTTCCAGCAGCCAACGCATTAACAACCTTCTCTGTGGAGTATCCTGGAGTTGAGCTGTTCTCGACTGAAATCGAAAACCTGTAGTTCGACTGCCATTCAACTGCAACTTCCTCCCAATTTGACTTGTAGGCGGGAACGGCCAGAGAGCTCATATTTCTGCGGTGAGCACCCGGCGAATCGACCCTGCCGATCCTTTGCAAGCGATCGAATAGGATGTCTCGCATAGGGTGAGCATTGGGATTCGAGTACAGAAAGTTGCAAAAAGTTCGTTCCCCGAATGGGATGCGAAGTAGAGGCGGGGTGCCGCCAATGACACTTTTAAACGACGGATAAAGAATGTAATTGGGTGCGCGGTAGTAGCGATCATCGAACTCCAGCCAGTCAAAGCCAAAGGAGTAGTCGCTTAAGTTGAAGTCTGGCCTGACATTCTCTCCGATGAATGCGATTCTTATGGCCTCTTCAGGCTCGGATAGGAACGAGTACCCAAAGACCGAATGGATGACGTATTCGGGATCAGTTTCAACCTCTTGGACCTCGAACCTTGTTTTCAGGAGTGCAAGCAGTTTGTCGGGGTTAAACCGACCGGGAAAGTCCCGAAATGCAATCCGTAACAATCGTCACCTCTAAAAAATTGTGACATGACTACGAGCCTCCGCGCCCCAATGACCTGCCCCACGAAGCGGTACCAGTTTCTAAGTTAGAATCCGGTGCTCATGTGCCAGTGTTTGGACTAGCTGGAGCGAAGAGTAGAGCAGACCAGAGACTGGTGGCAAGATCGTTACTGCTACGCACCTCGATCAGCCGCCATCCAGCCACGTGAATCGGTGATTCGAAGAGCCTTGGCAGGGAGATGAGCCAAGGCTCAAGATCGGATTCAGTTCCAGGAGGGTCTTCCGGAGGCCGAGTTTGAGACCATGCAGGATGGCGGCTCCCAGGACTTCGATGGCCGCTACTTCATCCCAATTTGGATCGGCTTGACGCCAAGCTATTGATTGCAGCATTTATTATGGGTACCGATTTAACTGCAGCTATCTTGCTGGCATCCCCCAATCCCTGAAAGAAGGCATGCGACTTTATGCACGGCGGTTCAGCAGTGTTATTTAGCCACTGTAACCATTCACACGATCAAACACTGAAGGTGCCAGATCGAGGGTATGGTGCGAATGGTCCCCAGCCTCCCCCCTACTAGATCGTGTATGAAGCGGGTGTGGTGTCGGCCGTCTGTTGGGCGCTGACTCCTCATTCGCTGTCGTCATCACTTCCGATGTTCATGAAGAACGCGGCAGGGTATTTGTGGTGGAACGACGCCTTCTTTCTCACATGCCCCAATGCCAGCGCTGCACCCGCCGCCCTCCACGATAGGGCGTGGACGACCACTCTTGATCCTACAATCTTCGGTTGTGTTATTACTCTGACTCCCTCTATGATAGCGCGTCGCTTGGCAAGATGAGGGGGCCCATCATGCCCCTGATCCGCATCGAGTGGATCCCCATCCAAATCCTTGGTCTTGGGTTCTTTGGCTTCGACCACCTACAGCTTGTGTATCAGCAAAGTGCCGCCGATTTCCGCCAGGACGAGTGGTTCGTCATGGAAGGGGTTCGCGAGGAGCGTACTAAGGACGCCTATCTCGGAATCGAGGGCGCCGACGGCCGCACCAGTATGGCTGTGGCCAACCTCGCGGCGCGCAACGACCTTACCGCAAAAATCGGCACGCCCAAGCAGCGCGGCAGCCGCTTGCTTAGCTATGGCGGCAACGAGTTCCAAGCATGGGAGTCCATGGCCTCGTATGCGCGTGAAATCGAAGAACAGGATTTCCCCTATGTCGCATTGGGGCTGCCCGGCTCGCCAACGCCGACAGTAAACTCTTCTTCGGCCATCGCCTCGCTGATCCATTACTCGGGGCTTGATCCTTCGCTGCTGCTGCCGCTCGGCGTGCACCTGTCTCCTGGGTTCACGACGCTACTGGGAACGGCGAACAATGACGCGATGCGAATTGAGCATGGCTTCACGACTCTGCTTGGTGGTCATGGCCAAGACGCATTTGAAGGCGGTTTTGCGCCGCATCGAATCGACAAGTTTTATGGTGGCACCGGTGACGACTTGTTCCATTGGTCCCCGGGCTTCAACATCATTCACGGCGGTCAGCCTGGACTCAACTACAAGAACGACGGTACCGACGTCGTCGATTACTCCGGTGCCGGCGCCATTACGATCACGCTCAACCGCCATTGGGTGCCCCACAAAGTGCCGAACTACGTAGTGGAGTTCGAGAACGGAACCGATCACCTCTTCTCCGTGGAACGCATTCAATGGAACGAAACGAGCGACATGATCGTCCTTGGCAAGGGTGTCGGCCTTGTCGAGGACGGCGTTACTTTGGAGCCGGATCTCCAACGCAGGAGCGATGGCAGTGATCGCCCGGGCTCGCAGCATATCGCAAGCGGACGACTGATCGAGCTCGCTAGTGGTGCTCAGATCTTGCCGACAACCGCCGGGAGCGCGTTGTCTGATGGTGCCCGCCATCTTGAACTCAATGGTGCCGCCGTTAATGGTCAGGGAAACGAGTTGCGAAACCGGATTGTCGGCAACAGCTCTGACAACAAGCTCATCGGATTGGCAGGCGATGATACGCTCTATGGCGACAGCGGGAATGACACTCTGATGGGTGGCCATGGAAGCGACAGCTACGTCTACCTACCCGGCGACGGAAACGACGTAATTATTGACGAGGGTCCCGGCGTAGACACCGACGTCCTCATCTTGGCCGGCGGTATTACACCGGAGCAAATTTCATTCTTCCGGTTGCCCGATGCCCCCAACGATCTCGTGCTCTGTATTTCGCTAGGCGGCCGCATCCTACTCAAAGGCATTTTCGGTGCGCCTGGCGCGAGCATCGATCGCATCGTCTTCGATCACGCCCAGGCATGGACACGTGACGATCTGCTTCGCTTCGCTACAATAGCGCCGGTGCTCGAGGTGGCATCATCACCCGACAACAACGAAAGAGCACAGACGCCCGAAAGTGCGAGCCGCGCCCACGCGCACACCATTTCGACATTTATTGACCGGGGCACATGACGGTGTTGTAGGCGCGCACTACGCCGTTCGATCGCCGCATGCACTCAGTCTCTGGAGATACTCGTATCCTCAGCTGCCTTCGCGATTAGACATGCTCTGAATGCTGAATAAAAAACGAGATGTTCGCTAGTAGAATTGAGCGATACAACTGATGAGCCTTAGTTCGTGCGCCTCTCCCAAGTTATTCCTCATGCTTGGCGAAGGACCTTGGCGCGTCGTGTCAATGGAGGAGCGATGCAAATATTGATGTTTCTCCGAAAGGCTTCCTCGCATTATGGGTCGAAATTGCTGACTTCCAATAAGCGACACGAGAAGCGGGAGGTGCGCTCGTCAAAAGCATTTCCAGGTGATCACGGAGCCAGAAGCGACAATTCAATAAAATTCGCGGGCCCGATAATTTCGATCGGTCTCATGTTTGCATTCCCGATTCCGGAGCTATTCGCGCAGGACAGGACCCAACCGGCGTGCACATTGCAGGCAGGACCCACACGCGCAGTCACTCGCGTCCTAGATTCCGAAACCTTATTGCTCGACAACGGTCGCGAAGTGCGGCTCGTCGGGGCGTTGGCGCCACGCTCGCCCAACCATCGTGCCGACACCCGGCCGTGGCCGCCTGAGCGCGCAGCCATCGCAGCCCTAGACGATCTTGTACTAGGCCAATCGGTGGAACTCGCATTTTCCGGCCGTCGCAGCGACCGTTACGGCCGCCTTCTGGCCCACGTGTTTCTTAAGCGCGGTGGCGAGCGTGTTTGGGTTCAGGGAAAGCTATTGAGCAGCGGCCACGCTCGCGCCTACGGGCTGCCGGGAAGTCTTGCGTGCATGCCCGAGCTTCTGGCCCACGAAAGCATTGCACGAGCAGCCAATGCGGGCCTCTGGTCCAACGCAGCCTATGCTATGCGCCCGGCAAAACGCACCCACGCATTGATGCGCCTAAGAAATACCTACCAGATTGTCGAAGGCCGCGTGGTGAGCGTAGTAGCCACCAAGGGCCGGACGTATATCAATTTTGATCGTAACTGGCGCAGCGACTTTACCGCAGGCGTCAGCGCCAAATTGCTTCGCGCGAAGCCCGACTGGGCGAAGGCGCTCGCCGCGCTTGAAGGCAAGGCGGTCCAGGTTCGCGGCTGGATCGAATACCGCAACGGCCCATTCATCGACGTTTTGGATCCCGGCCAAATCACAGCGATCGAAAAGGGACGTCGCAGACCACCAGCAAAACCTGGCGCGCCGAGGATGAGCAGCGACCGGCGCGATATCACTCCCGATCCGAAACAAAAACGCCCGGCGCAAAAGACGCCGGGCGCTGTCGATCTTTGAAAGTGCTGCCTTACAAGGCACGCATCATGCGGCCCTGCTCTCGTCACCGTTGGCCTCGGCAGCCTCAGCAGCCTCAGCAGCAAGCCGGCGTCCACGGGCGCTCTTTGACAACACTTCCGTGATGCGCTGCACTGCACCGCGGTCGTCGAGTTTCTCGACCACGGCAATCTCACGCGCCATACGATCGAGCGCGTCCTCGTAAAGCTGACGCTCTGAGTATGACTGCTCAGGCTGAGCTTCGGAGCGATAGAGGTCGCGCACAACTTCAGCAATCGAAACGAGATCGCCGGAATTGATCTTGGCGACATATTCCTGTGCACGCCGGCTCCACATCGTGCGCTTTACGCGGGCGCGGCCCTTTAGCGTATCCATCGCCTTCTTGACGACGCCTTCCTCGGACAGCTTGCGCATGCCGACACTCGCTAGCTTGCCAGTGGGCACACGTAGCGTCAGCTTCTCCTTTTCGAAGTTGAGGACAAAGAGCTCAAGAGAAATTCCCGCAATCTCCTGCTCCTCAATGCCGACGATGCGGCCCACGCCGTGAGCGGGGTAGACGACGAAATCGTTGATTTTGAAACCGTGGCGCTGGTTGACGGGCTTTCTCTTCGCCGCCATCAACTGACGTGCAACGACCACCTTCTCCGCAATCGACTTCGGTGTTGGAGCCGCTTTCGCTGCTGGAGCCGTTTTTGCCGCTACAGACGCGGTGATCTTCTGCACAGCCGGCTTCACCGCAGCAGCGACCGCACGAGCCGGAGCAGCCTTCGTCGCGGCGGCACCCTTCTTCGCTACGGGCTTCACTGTGCGGCTGGCCGCAGCGGCCTTGCCGCGAGCCGACTTTGCACGCGCCTTGACGGTAGCCGCCGATACTGATGTCTTTCTTACGGTCGGCTTCTTGCTCTTAGCGGAGGCCGCCTTGTTGGCGACGGTTTTGCGCGCGGCTGGCTTGGCTGCCTGACGACCCGGCTTCTTGGCTGCCACAGTCTTGCGGGCGGCCTTCTTACCGGAGGCGGACTTGGCCGACCGGCCGGTAGTGGTTAATTTTTTCTTTTGAGCCATTAGGGTCGTCTCACTTTCTCGTCTGGTACTGCGAACTAAGACCACGGAACATCCGCACAATTATCCCAGCGCGGCAGCGCAATCGCCGTCATCCGGGGCGCCTGTTTGACGGACACGCGCCCGTTGCCGGCCAAATCGTGATCCTGTTGTGTGACTTGAGCTTCTGCCAAAATCGCTCAGTATCGGCCCGCAAGCAGCCCGATTATTGCTCGTGCAACGGGAGAGCGTGTACTGTTTGTTTCTCTCCTGTTCCGACTACGTACCTATTTTTATGTGTTGAGTGATGCCAGCATAACACAAACTTCGTCGAAAATGAAGGGCGACACCTGCTCAACAGGTGCGCCCACCTAACAAACACCCCTAACTGGCCGGCGTTTCAGGGCGGATCGGCACAAATTGCCGCAACCGCTAACCGGATAAAAATCCTACGAAATTAGTCCCCCTCCCCTGGATTCGACGAAAAGTGTTTCTCGAACTTGCCCTGCTCGTCCTTATAGGCGTCCGCGTCGGACGGCGCCTCTTTCTTGGCAGTGATATTCGGCCAGGTCTCTGAGTACTTCCGGTTGAGCTCAAGCCACTTCTCCAACCCTGGCTCGGTATCCGGCTTGATCGCGTCCACCGGACATTCTGGCTCGCAAACGCCGCAGTCGATGCACTCGTCGGGATGGATGACGAGCATGTTCTCTCCCTCGTAGAAGCAATCGACCGGGCAGACCTCCACACAATCGGTGTATTTGCACTTAATGCACTTCTCATTGACGATATAGGTCATCGGATAGGTCCGGATCGTTCCTCTTGCATAGGGTGATATGGGGTCGGCCCCGGTCGCCAACGAGAACCGGTTCCCCGCAACGCACGCTGGTTAGCAGAAATGGCCCGCTGGGATCAGCGAATTTTCGCGTTCAGTCGCTCGATATCACGGCGTTCTTTCTTGGTCGGCCGCCCCATGCCAGCTGGCCGCCGGCCAGGACTGACGTTATTTCCACGCGCGATTAGATCATGGAGCGACCTGTGCCGTTGAGGTTTGAGCGGATCGGCCTCTGGTGTCAATTCCTCATAGAGCGCACGCGCGGCAGGTGCTGGCCCGCGCCTGAGGCCGAGATCGAGCACTTTCAAGACGCGCACCACTCGACCGATAACGACAGTTAGAACGTCATCCACGCGAACCGCATAGCTCGGTTTGTCGACTCGCGCACGATTGACCCGCACCTTGCCGGAAAGCACGAACTCTGTAGCAAGAGTCCGCGTCTTTGCCAGCCGCGCAAACCAAAGCCATTTGTCCAGGCGCTGAATTTCCTTGGCAGCGCCTGCTTCCTGCGGGCCGCGGGGCCTCAAGTGTTGCTCTCCTTGCCACGTTTCTCGAGCGCATCGCGCAGCGCACCCAGCGCGGCAAACGGCGAGTCAGGATCCGTCCCCGCTTTGCGTGGCGGTGCAGCCGAAATGACCTCGGGCGCATGGCGCTCATCGCGCACACGCCGCTCCCCTCCCTTGGGTCGGCGGTGGCGGCCATCGCGGGAGCGGTCTGGGCGATTCTTCGCGCTGTTGTGCCTTCCCTCGCGGCGATCCTCGTGGGAGCCCGCCGATTTCT
>Ga0255057_10002147_pt1 | contig 10778 bp, 3 predicted proteins | sample Cases_109_6_MG_FD_189022 | JGI IMG/M metagenome (GOLD analysis project Ga0255057, IMG submission 189022) | Seawater microbial communities from Amundsen Gulf, Northwest Territories, Canada - Cases_109_6 | ecosystem: Environmental > Aquatic > Marine > Gulf | place: Canada: Northwest Territories... | reverse complement strand
GCCAAGGACTTGGTCTATGTTCGGATCGACCGCCGCCGCAAACTGCCGGCGACGACTCTGCTGATGGCGCTCGACGGTATGGCCACGGCGGCGCTGCGCAAGGAGCGCGAGGCCGAAGGCAAGGGGCTCGAGCCGGACGAGATCGTCGGCATGACCCCGGAAGAGGTGCTCGCCTTCTTTTACGACACGGTCTCTTACAGCCTGACCAGCAAAGGTTGGAAGACGGCCTTCGTGCCCGGTGGCTTGCGCGGGGTCAAGCTGACTCGCGATCTGATCGACGCCAAGACCGGCAAGGTAGCGGCCGAGGCGGGCAGCAAGATGACGCCGCGCCTGGCACGCCAGCTGGCGGAAAAGGGGCTGAAGCATCAACTGGTGTCGGACGAGGAGCTGCTCGGCCGCTTCATCGCCAACGACTTCATCAACGAAGAGACCGGCGAGGTCTTGGCCGAGGCCGGCGACGAGGTCAGCGAGACCATGCTCCAGGCGCTCGGCGAGGTGGGCGTGAAGGAGCTGGTGACCCTCGCGATCGATCACATCAACGTCGGGCCCTATATCCGCAGCACCTTGGCGGCGGACAAGAATAGCACCCGTGAGGACGCGCTGATCGATATCTATCGCGTCATGCGCCCGGGCGAGCCGCCGACTCTCGAGACCGCCGAGGCCATGTTCCATGGCCTATTCTTCGATTCCGAGCGTTACGACCTGTCGGCCGTCGGCCGGGTCAAGATGAACTCCAGGCTGGGCTTCGAGACCGAAGACCAGCTGCGCACCCTGCGCCGCGACGACATCCTGGAGATCGTCAAGCGGCTTTGCGAGCTGAAGGACGGCCGCGGCGAGATCGACGACATCGACCATCTCGGCAACCGCCGGGTTCGTTCGGTGGGCGAGCTGATGGAGAACCAGTACCGCATCGGCCTGCTGCGCATGGAGCGCGCGATCAAGGAGCGCATGTCCTCGGTCGAAATCGACTCCGTCATGCCGCACGACCTGATCAACGCCAAGCCGGCGGCCGCGGCAGTGCGAGAGTTCTTCGGCTCCTCGCAGCTGTCCCAGTTCATGGATCAGACCAACCCCCTGTCCGAGATCACCCACAAGCGGCGGCTCTCCGCCCTCGGTCCGGGCGGCCTGACCCGGGAGCGGGCCGGTTTCGAGGTGCGCGACGTGCACCCGACCCACTACGGCCGGATCTGCCCGATCGAGACGCCGGAAGGCCCGAACATCGGCCTGATCAATTCGCTCGCCACCTATGCGCGGGTCAACCAATACGGCTTCATCGAAAGCCCCTATCGCCGGGTCGAAAAGGCCAAAGTGGCTGAAGAGGTGGTCTATCTCTCGGCCATGGACGAAGGCCGCTTCACCATCGCTCAGGCGAACGCGGGGCTGGACAAGAACGGACGCTTCATCGACGACCTGATCTCCTGCCGGCGCGGCGGCGAATATCTCATGGCGCGCGCCGAGGACATCGAGCTCATCGACGTCTCGCCGAAGCAGTTGGTCTCGGTGGCGGCGTCGCTCATCCCGTTCCTGGAGAACGACGACGCCAACCGCGCCTTGATGGGCTCCAACATGCAGCGTCAGGCGGTGCCGCTGCTGCAGACCGAAGCGCCGCTGGTCGGGACCGGCATGGAAGAGACCGTGGCGCGGGATTCCGGCGTTGCCATCGCCGCCAAGCGCTCGGGCGTCGTGGATCAGGTGGACGCGACACGCATCGTCGTGCAGGTCAGCGAAGAGACCTCCAGCGGCGAACAGGCGGTCGACATCTATAACCTGCTGAAGTTCCAGCGTTCCAACCAGAACACCTGCATTACCCAGCGGCCGCTGGTGCGCGTCGGCGATCACGTGGAGCGTGGCGACATCATTGCCGACGGACCCTCGACCAACCTGGGCGAGCTGGCGCTCGGACGAAACGTGCTCTGCGCCTTCATGCCGTGGCAGGGGTACAACTTCGAGGACTCGATCCTGATCTCCGAGCGCATCGTGCGCGACGACGTCTTCACCTCGATCCACATCGAGGAGTTCGAGGTCATGGCCCGCGACACCAAGTTGGGCCAGGAAGAGATCACCCGCGACATTCCGAACGTCGGTGAGGACGCGCTGAGGAACCTCGACGAAGCCGGCATGGTCTATATCGGCGCCGAGGTGCAGCCGGGCGACATCCTGGTCGGCAAGGTGACGCCGAAGGGCGAATCGCCCATGACGCCGGAGGAAAAGCTGTTGCGCGCCATCTTCGGCGAGAAAGCCTCGGATGTTCGCGACACTTCGCTGAAGGTCCCGCCGGGCGTCAACGGCACCGTTGTCGAGGTGCGGGTCTTCTCGCGCCGCGGCGTCGAGAAGGACGAGCGCGCGCTTGCCATCGAACGGGCGGAGATCGAGCGTCTGGCCAAGGACCGGGACGACGAGAAGGCGATCCTGGAGCGCAGCTTCTACGGCCGGCTCAAGGACCTTCTGGTTCACCAGACGTCGGTCGGCGGCCCCAAGGGCCACGCCCCCAACACCAAGATCACCGAGAAGGTCCTGTCCGACTTCACGCCCGGCCAATGGCGCCAGATCGCGGTGAAGAACGACAAGCGCCAGGGTGATATCGAAGCGCTCAACAAGCAGTTCGACGAGTCCATCGACGAGCTGACCAAGCGGTTCGAGAATAAGGTCGACAAGCTGCAGCGCGGCGACGAGCTGCCGCCGGGCGTGATGAAGATGGTCAAGGTCTTCGTCGCGGTGAAACGCAAGCTACAGCCCGGCGACAAGATGGCCGGCCGCCACGGCAACAAGGGCGTGATCTCGAAGATCATTCCGATGGAGGACATGCCCTATACCGAGGACGGCACCCCGGTCGACATTGTCCTCAACCCGCTCGGCGTGCCGAGCCGCATGAACGTGGGTCAGATCCTGGAGACCCACCTGGGCTGGGCCTGCGTCGGCCTCGGCCGTCAGATCGGCGAGGTGCTCGATGCGGTGCGCCGCGGCGGCAAAGTGGATGAACTCAAGAAGAAGCTGAAGCAGGTCTATGGCGACAAGACCTACAAGGCCGAGGTGACCGAGCTCAACAATGAAGAGATGGTCGAGTTGGGCGAGAACCTGCGAGGCGGCATTCCGATTGCGTCTCCGGTGTTCGATGGCGCCCGCGAAGACGACATCGTCGAGATGTTGGATCAGGCGGGGCTCGCCTCCTCTGGCCAGGTGACCCTGGTCGACGGGCGTTCCGGCGAGCCCTTCGACCGGCCGGTGACCGTCGGCTACATCTACATGCTGAAACTTCACCACCTGGTGGACGACAAGATCCACGCCCGCTCGATCGGCCCCTACAGCCTGGTCACCCAGCAGCCGCTGGGCGGCAAGGCGCAGTTCGGCGGACAGCGTTTCGGCGAGATGGAGGTCTGGGCGCTCGAGGCCTACGGCGCCGCCTATACCCTGCAGGAAATGCTGACGGTGAAATCGGACGACGTCTCCGGCCGCACCAAGGTCTACGAGGCTATCGTCAAGGGCGACGACAATTTCGAGGCGGGCATACCGGAATCCTTCAACGTCTTGGTGAAGGAGCTGCGTTCGCTCGGGCTCAACGTGGAACTCAAGCAGGAATCTTACTAGAGGCGCCGGAGCCGGCCACGGCCGGTTCCGCCGCAGGTGGACGAAATTAGACGCTGATTTATAGCGATTCGGGAGAATCCGATGAACGAGTTGATGAACTTCTTCGGCCAGCCGACTGGAACCCAAAGCTTCGATCAGATTCGCATCTCGATCGCGAGTCCGGAGCGGATCCTCTCCTGGTCGTACGGCGAGATCAAGAAGCCGGAGACCATCAACTACCGCACCTTCAAGCCGGAGCGCGATGGGCTGTTCTGCGCGCGCATCTTCGGCCCGATCAAGGACTACGAGTGCCTCTGCGGCAAGTACAAGCGCATGAAGTACCGCGGCATCATCTGCGAGAAGTGCGGCGTCGAGGTGACCCTCTCCAAGGTGCGGCGCGAACGCATGGGCCACATCGAGCTGGCCAGCCCGGTGGCGCACATCTGGTTCCTGAAGTCGCTGCCGAGCCGGGTCGGCCTGCTGCTCGACATGACCCTCAAGCAACTCGAAAAGGTCCTCTATTTCGAGAGCTTCGTCGTCACCGAGCCGGGCCTGACGCCGCTCAACCAGAAGCAGCTGTTGACGGAAGAGGAATATCTCGACGCCCAGGACGAACACGGTGAGGACGCCTTCACTGCGATGATTGGCGCCGAGGCGATGAAACAGATGCTGGGCGTGCTCGACATGGAGGAGGAGCGCACCACCCTGCGCGTCGAGCTCAAGGAGACCAACTCCGAGGCCAAGCGCAAGAAACTGGTCAAGCGGCTCAAGCTGGTCGAAGCTTTCCTCTCCTCGGGCGCCAAGCCGGAGTGGATGGTGCTCGACGTGGTCCCGGTGATTCCGCCGGAGCTGCGGCCCTTGGTGCCGCTCGACGGCGGCCGTTTCGCGACCTCGGACTTGAACGACCTGTACCGGCGCGTCATCAACCGCAATAACCGGCTGAAGCGGCTGATCGAGCTGCGCGCACCGGAGATCATCGTGCGCAACGAAAAGCGCATGCTGCAGGAGGCGGTCGACGCGCTGTTCGACAACGGCCGCCGCGGGCGGGTGATCACCGGCGCCAACAAGCGGCCTTTGAAGTCGCTGTCGGACATGCTGAAGGGCAAGCAGGGCCGGTTCCGCCAGAACCTGCTCGGCAAGCGCGTCGACTATTCCGGCCGCTCGGTCATCGTGGTGGGCCCGGAGCTCAAGCTGCATCAGTGCGGCTTGCCGAAGAAGATGGCGTTGGAGCTCTTCAAGCCCTTCATCTATTCCAAGCTCGAGCTCTACGGCATGGCCTCGACCATCAAGGCGGCCAAGCGCATGGTGGAAAAAGAGCGCCCCGAGGTCTGGGATATCTTGGAAGAGGTGATTCGCGAGCACCCGGTGCTTCTCAACCGGGCGCCGACGCTGCACCGTCTGGGCATTCAGGCGTTCGAGCCGGTGCTCATCGAGGGTAAGGCGATCCAGCTTCATCCGCTGGTTTGCACGGCCTTCAACGCGGACTTCGACGGCGACCAGATGGCGGTGCACGTGCCCTTGTCGCTGGAGGCGCAGCTCGAATCGCGCGTCCTCATGATGTCCACCAACAACATTCTCTCGCCGGCCAGCGGCAAGCCTATCATCGTGCCCTCCCAGGACATCGTGCTCGGCCTTTACTATCTCACCACCGAGAGCGAGGGCGAGATCGGCGAAGGCATGGTGTTCACCGACCTGGGCGAGATCCATCACGCCCTCGAGGTCAGCACGGTCACGCTGCACACCAAGATTAGGTCGCGCATTACGACCATGGACAGCACCGGCGAAATGGTGACCCAGGTGGTGGCGACCACGCCGGGGCGCATGGTGCTGTCGGAGATTCTGCCGCGGCACCGGGCCGTGCCGTTTTCGCTGCTGAACCGTCTGCTGACCAAGAAGGAGATCACCGAGGTCATCGACATCGTTTACCGCCACTGCGGGCAGAAGGAGACGGTCCTCTTCGCCGACCGCATCATGGCTCTCGGGTTCAGCCACGCTTGCCGGGCCGGCATCTCCTTCGGCAAGGACGATCTGGTCGTGCCCCATGCCAAGCACGCACTGGTCGAGGGTGCCCAGGCACAGGTGAAGGAGTTCGAGCAGCAGTATCTCGACGGCCTCATCACCCGTGGAGAGAAGTACAACAAGGTGGTCGACGTCTGGTCGACCTGCACCGACCAGGTGGCCGACGAGATGATGAAGGCCATGTCGCACGATACCGGGCGGCATGTGAACTCGGTCTACATGATGGCCCACTCGGGCGCCCGCGGTTCGGCCGCCCAGATCAAGCAGCTGGCGGGCATGCGCGGCCTCATGGCCAAGCCGTCGGGCGAGATCATCGAGACCCCGATCATCTCGAACTTCAAGGAAGGCTTGACGGTGCTGGAGTATTTCAACTCCACCCACGGCGCCCGCAAGGGCCTGGCGGACACGGCGCTGAAGACGGCCAACTCCGGCTATCTGACGCGGCGGCTGGTCGACGTGGCGCAGGACGCCATCGTCATCGAGCACGACTGCGGCACCCAAGACGGCCTGACCATCAAGGCGGTGATCGAGGGCGGCGAGGTGATTGCACCGCTCAACGACCGCATCCTCGGCCGCACATCGGCGCTCGACGTGGTCGATCCCTTGAAGGACGAGCTCATCGTCGCAGCAGGGAAATTGATCGATGAGATAGCGGCGGATCAGATCGAAACCGCCGGCATCGACTCGATAAAGATACGCTCGGTTCTGACCTGTAAAAGCCGGAGCGGTGTCTGCGGCACCTGCTACGGCCGGGATCTGGCGCGCGGGACGCCGGTCAACGTCGGCGAGGCGGTCGGCGTTATCGCGGCCCAGTCGATCGGCGAGCCGGGCACGCAGCTCACCATGCGCACCTTCCACATCGGCGGCGCGGCGCAGCGCGGCGCCGAGCAGTCGAGCGTGGAGGCCCCGGTCGATGCCACGGTGGCCATCAAGAACCGCAACGTGGTGATCAATTCCGATGGGATCCCGGTGGTCATGGGCCGCAATCTGGAGATCGTTCTGACGGACGAGTCAGGCCGCGAACGGGCCCATCACCGCGTGCCCTATGGCGCCAAACTGCTGGCCGACGATGGCGCGACGGTCGAAAAGGGTACCAAGCTGGCCGAGTGGGATCCCTACACCCTGCCGATCATCACAGAGAAGGAGGGCGAGGTCGGCTATGTCGACCTGACCGAAGGCATCGCCATGCGCGAGATCTTCGACGAGAACACCGGCCTTTCCAACCGCGTGGTGATCGACTGGAAGCAGCAGCCCAAGGGCAACGAGCTGAAGCCGCGGATCACCCTGCGCGACGATGACGGCGAAGTGATCAAGCTGGCCAACGGGCTTGAGGCCCGCTACTTCATGTCGGTGGACGCCATTCTGTCGGTCGAAAACGGCACCCACGTGAGGGCGGGCGACGTCATCGCGCGCATCCCGCGCGAGACCTCGAAGACGCGTGACATCACCGGCGGTCTACCCCGGGTCGCAGAGCTGTTCGAGGCGCGCAAGCCCAAGGACTATGCGATCATCAGTGAAGGAGCGGGGCAGATCGAGTTCGGCAAGGACTACAAGACCAAGCGCCGCATCGTCGTTGTGCCTCAGGACGAAGACCAGGAGCCCACGGAATACCTCATCCCCAAGGGCAAGCATATCTCGGTCCAGGAGGGTGACTTCGTCGAGCGCGGCGATCTGCTGATGGACGGCAACCCGGTGCCGCACGACATCCTCAACGTGCTCGGCGTGGCAGCGCTGGCGGAGTACCTCATCAACGAGATCCAAAGCGTCTATCGCCTGCAAGGCGTCAAGATCAACGACAAGCACATCGAGGTGATCGTGCGCCAGATGCTGCAGAAGGTGGAGATCTCGGACGCCGGTGGATCCACATTCCTGGTCGGCGAGCAGACGGATCGCGAAGAGTTCGAGGAAATCAACGAGAAACTGGTCGAAGACGGCGGCGAAGCGGCCGTGGCGACCCCTGTCCTGCAGGGCATCACCAAGGCGAGCCTGCAGACCCGATCGTTCATCTCGGCGGCCTCGTTCCAGGAGACGACGCGCGTGCTGACCGAGGCTGCGGTTCAAGGCAAGACCGACAACCTCTTGGGGCTCAAGGAGAGCGTCATCGTGGGCCGGCTGGTCCCGGCGGGAACCGGCGCGGTGATGAACCGGGTCAAGAAGATCGCCGCTGAGGAGGACCGCAAATTGCTCGAGAAGAAGGAGCAGGCGGCCCTCGAGCTGGCCGAGGCCGCCGAGGCCGAGGAAGCCCTGGCCGAGGCCGCGAAGGAGAGCGAGCAGGCGCCGGTCGCCTGAGGCCGCGGTGACTGATTCGGAGTTTGGCCGGCCGGCGGGCTCAAAGCAGCCCGCTTGCCAGCTTAACATATTGATATAAAGAGATTTCTCGGCCCTTGACGGGGTTGGGGCGCGTCAATAGTATGCGCCCACCTTGCGGGGCTGGTGGTGGGTCCGCGCGACCTAGACGCAGCGCCAAGAGATAACGGGAACAGACATAGCCGACGAGGGCGCCAATCGGTCCGCTGGGAGCAAGCGGTTTGCTTCCATGCGGGCATTTGCGTCGCAATTATACTGTTGAGGGTGCGAGTTCATGCCGACGATCAACCAGCTGATTCGCAAGCCGCGGAAACGTCCGGTGTCGCGCAACAAGGTCCCCGCGCTGGAAGCCTGCCCGCAGAAGCGCGGCGTGTGCACGCGCGTCTACACCACGACGCCGAAGAAGCCGAACTCCGCGCTGCGCAAGGTGGCGCGTGTGCGTCTGACCAACGGCTTCGAGGTGACGAGCTACATTCCGGGCGAGGGGCACAATCTGCAGGAGCACTCCGTGGTGATGATCCGCGGCGGGCGCGTCAAGGACCTGCCCGGGGTGCGCTATCACATCATCCGCGGCACGCTCGACACCCAAGGCGTCAAGGACCGGCGCCAGCGCCGTTCCAAGTACGGCGCCAAGCGCCCGAAGTAAGGCAGAAGGAACGCCTCCATGTCGCGCCGTCGCAGAGCCGAAAAACGCGAGGTCTTGCCGGATCCCAAGTTCAACGATCTGGTGCTCAGCAAGTTCATGAACAGCTTGATGTACGCCGGCAAGAAGTCGGTCGCCGAGGGTATCGTCTATGGCGCCTTCGACCGCATCGGCAAGCGTGGCGGCAACGATCCGATCCGCGTGTTTCACGAGGCGCTCGACAACGTCAAGCCGGACCTCGAGGTGCGATCCCGCCGGGTCGGCGGCGCCACCTATCAGGTGCCCATCGAAGTGCGCAGCGACCGCGGGCAGGCGCTCGGCATCCGCTGGCTGATCACCGCCGCGCGCGGCCGTTCCGAGGCGACCATGTCCGACCGCCTGGCCAATGAGCTGATGGACGCCGCCAACAATCGCGGCACCGCGGTGAAGAAGCGCGAAGACACGCACCGCATGGCGGAGGCCAACAAGGCCTTCTCCCATTACCGCTGGTAATCGGGACCCTCGACTCATGGCCCGCGCTACGGACATCAAGCGGTACCGCAACATCGGCATCATGGCCCACATCGATGCCGGCAAGACGACCACGACCGAACGGGTGCTCTTCTACACGGGCCGCTCCTACAAGATCGGCGAGGTGCACGAAGGCACCGCGACGATGGACTGGATGGAGCAGGAACAGGAGCGCGGCATCACCATCACCTCGGCCGCCACCACCTGCTTCTGGCACGATCACCGCATCAACATCATCGACACGCCCGGCCACGTCGACTTCACCATCGAGGTCGAGCGTTCGCTGCGGGTGCTGGATGGCGCCGTCGCGGTGTTCGACTCGGTGGCCGGCGTCGAGCCGCAGTCCGAGACGGTCTGGCGCCAGGCCGACAAGTACCGGGTGCCGCGGATCTGCTTCGTCAACAAGATGGACCGCGTGGGCGCCGATTTCGATCGTTGCGTGCGGATGATCCTCGATCGGCTGGGCGCCCAACCCCTGGTGGTTCAATTGCCGGTCGGGACGGAGTCCGATCACAAGGGCGTGGTGGATTTGATCGCCATGAAGGCGATCATCTGGAAGGACGAGACGCTCGGCGCCGAGTTCGAGGTGACCGACATTCCCGCCGACCTGCAAGACCGGGCCCTCGCGGCGCGCGAGACGATGATCGAGCTCGCCGTCGAGCAGGACGATACCGCGATGGAAGCCTATCTCGAAGGCAGCGAGCCCGACGAGGAAACGCTCAAGCGCTGCATTCGCAGGGGCACCTGTAGCCTTGCCTTCGTGCCGGTGCTGTGCGGCGCGGCGTTCAAGAACAAGGGCGTTCAGCCGCTGCTCGATGCCGTGGTCGACTTTCTGCCGTCGCCCGCCGACGTGCCGGCCGTCAAGGGCGTCAAGCCCAATAGCGATGAGACGCTCGAGCGCAAATCCGAAGACAGCGAGCCGCTGTCGGCGCTCGCCTTCAAGATCATGACCGATCCCTTTGTCGGAACGCTGACCTTCGTGCGGATCTATTCCGGTGTGCTGGAAGGCGGCACCCAGGTGCTCAACTCCGTCAAGGATAGAAAAGAGCGCGTCGGCCGGATGCTGCATATGCACGCCAACCACCGCGAAGACATAAAGCTGGCCCATGCCGGCGACATCGTGGCCATCGCCGGCCTCAAAAGTACGACGACGGGCGAAACGCTGTGTGACCCGTCGGACCCGGTGGTGCTGGAGCGCATCGAGTTCCCCGATCCGGTGATCGAGATCGCGGTCGAGCCCAAGACCAAGGGTGACCAGGAGAAGATGGCGACGGCGCTCGGCCGTTTGGCCCAGGAGGACCCCTCGTTCCAGGTCGCCAGCGACCCCGAGAGCGGCCAGACCGTCCTCAAGGGCATGGGCGAGCTGCACCTCGAGATTCTGATCGACCGGATGAGGCGGGAGTTCAAGGTCGACGCCAACGTGGGCCTGCCGCAAGTGGCCTATCGCGAGACCATCAGCCGCGAGACCGTGACCGATTACACCCACAAGAAACAAACCGGCGGCGCCGGACAGTTCGCCCGGGTCAAGATCGTGTTCGAACCGTTGGAGGTGGGCGAGGGCTTCGTCTTCGATAACGCCGTCACCGGCGGCTCGGTGCCGAGGGAATATGTGCCGGGCGTCGAGAAAGGGCTGAAGGGCGCGCGGGAGTCGGGCGTCATCGCCGGCTTCCCGGTGATCGATTTCAAGGCAACTTTGATCGACGGCGCCAGCCACGACGTGGACTCCAGCGTCATG
>Ga0255057_10002146_pt1 | contig 10784 bp, 7 predicted proteins | sample Cases_109_6_MG_FD_189022 | JGI IMG/M metagenome (GOLD analysis project Ga0255057, IMG submission 189022) | Seawater microbial communities from Amundsen Gulf, Northwest Territories, Canada - Cases_109_6 | ecosystem: Environmental > Aquatic > Marine > Gulf | place: Canada: Northwest Territories... | reverse complement strand
AAGAACAGCTCCGACCCCTGTGAGAGCGATCGCGACGGGAGTGAAGAGCCAGTCGTCTCCAGTCATACCGGTGACAAGCTGACCGCCGACCGAGAACAACCCCAAGACGAGTACGAAGAGAACGATGGCGACACGATGCTTGTGTTTCATTTGTCCCCCCTTCACCAAAGCAAGCCTGGCACCCCTTCGTTACGTGAACGCAACGAAACTGAGTGATTCTCTCAAACGTTCCGAAACTTGACAACCTCCTCAATCGTAACGATGAGCTAACTTTGGGTCAGGAGAGGAGAAGCGAATTGCTCGATATCCGGCTACTTGGCCAGCCCGAAGTGACACTCGACGGTCTGCCCGTCGAAGTTGACACCCGAAAAGCCATCGCTTTGCTTGCCTATCTCGCAGTGGAACAAACCGCTTCGAGGGACACGCTCTCGACCCTCTTCTGGGCAGATTCTTCGAGTGACCGTGCTCGGGCCACGCTCCGCCGCACTCTTTCCTCACTCAGGGGAGGCATCGGCTCCGACGCCATCGTGGCCGACCGGCATCACGTCGAACTTAGTGTCGACGACACCGACCTGTATCGGTTCGGAGCGGCGCTCGCCGCCACGGCCGAGCATGGCCACGAGCCCGCAGACGTGTGTTCCAAATGCATCCGTCCTCTCTCTGAGGCGACCGTTCTTTATCGCGGTGACTTTCTCGAGGGCTTCTCTGTGCGAGATGCACCGGAGTTCGAAGACTGGGAACGGACGGTCACCGAGGGACTGCGACTACAAGCGGGAGAAGCCTTCAACCGTCTTGGAATGGCTCTGGCCGCCGCAGGGGACTATCCAAGCGCTATCGCCGCCATCACACGATGGGTGGAACTCGATGAGCTCCACGAGCCGGCGCATCGCCTGCTCATGCTGCTGAACGCCTGGGCCGGCGACCGGCCTGGTGCCGTCGAGGCATATCGAAACTTCGTCGCTGTCCTCGACCGTGAATTGGGTGTCCCACCGCTCGACGAGACGACTGAGCTGTACGAGGCGATCCTCGACGAGGACCTCCCACCGGCACCAGGCCTCCGGCGACGCATCAAGGCCACTACGCCGATCACGTCGAAAAGCAATGACCTGCTCAACCGCCAGGACGAGATGAACGCCCTCCGTAATGCTCTGGGATCGATCGACTCCCAAGGGCACATCATTTCTCTCTCCGGGAACGCATGGATGGGTAAGACCCGACTTCTCGAAGAACTCGCCTCCGAAGCCGCCGGTAGAGGGCATGGGGTAGTGATCGGTAGGTCGTTCCGGATGGAGCAAGGCCTTCCCTACGGGGTCGCTACTCAGATACTTCGAAGCGGAGAGACACTTATCAAGTCCGGTGAAGGCGAGATCCCGCAATGGGCACTTATAGAGGCCTCCCGACTCGACCCATCTTTGACTTCGGGGAGGCCGCCGACCGACTTTGACCGATTTGGCGAGCTCCGACTGTTCGAGGCGCTGCACGAGATTCTGTCTGTCCTCTCCCGCCCTCAGCCCCTGCTCCTCATCGCCGACGACATCCAATGGATGGACCCCGCGTCGGCCTCACTCCTCTCGTATCTAGCCCATCGCATCAGCGAGCTACCCATCCTCATGCTGCTTGCGCACCGGGCAGGTGATCCACTTCCCGAAGGCATCAGCGATGTCGTCACGTCAGCGCCAGAGGTCGAACTCCGTCCCTTGACCGCGGATGACTTGAAAGCAATGGTTGAAGAACCCGATCAGGCAATCGAGATCATCAGTCAGACCGGAGGTGTCCCTCTGCTGGCCCTAGAGGCAATCGCAGCAGACGGAGCAGAAGGCAACGATCTCTCCGGAGTTGAGCGTTACATGGAGTCGAGGCTGCGCGATGCCAGTGAGTTGAGCAGACAGGTCCTGGCCACCGCAGCTGTCCTCACCGGCGTGTGCGATGCGTCTCTGCTCAAAAGGACCTCGGGGAGATCGGAAGAGGAGGTCGTGGAGGCCGTCGAGGAGTTGATTGGTATCGGGCTGCTTCGCGAACTCCCAGAAGGCGAAGGCCTCAGTTTCACGCTCGATTCGCTGGAGAAGCTCTCGTACGACTCTTTGTCGCTGATACGACGGCGTCTTCTGCATCGCCGAGCCGGCGAGTCTCTTGCGGATAGGCCGCGTTCGGCCACCGATCCTCTTCTCGCAGCGGGTGTGGCCGGCCAGTTCCGCGGTGCCGGAGATCCCCGGGCCGCTGACTGGTATCGCCTCGCCGGTGACCTGGCGCGAAGGGTCTACGCCAACGCCGAGGCTCGGAGCTTCTACGAAGCGGCCATCGCTCTGGGGTCGGGTGCCGTTGGTGAGTTGCGTTTGGGTCTCGGCGATCTGGCTATGACAAGAGGTGACTACAGCACTGCAATTCAGGAGCTAACGGCTGCGGCCGCACAGTCTGACGACAGATTGCTGGGGATTGTTGAGCACAGGCTCGGCGATGCCAATCGACTGCTGGGGCGTTTCGACCTAGCCGCTGAACACTTTCAACGATCGGCTGATGCCCACCCCGTACTGGCGAGCCTCTACGCCGATTGGGCTCTCCTCGAGCAACGCATGGGCAACGCTGAGAAGGCTCTCACCATGGCCAAAGAAGCGAGAATCGCTGCCGATGAGTCCGTCAGTGATCTGGTCCGTTCACGGGTTCTGAATGTCTCAGGGATCGTGACAGACGATCCGGCAGTCGCAATGCAATACCTGGATGAAGCGCTGCTACTCGCCGGTGACGATGAGTTGGCCAGAATGACCGCCCTCAACAATCGAGCCCATCTACTCCTGCAGATCGGGAATGGTGACGCCGCGATCCGACTGATCGAGGAGGCGATAGAGATCGCCGCGAGCACAGGTCACCGACATCGCGAGGCGGCGCTTCACAATCATCTGGCCGACCTTCATCATGTTGCTGGTCGCGAGAGTGAGGCAGAACAGGCCATGACCGAGGCTGTGGCACTGTTTGCAGACATCGACTCTGGAGAGTGGGAACCCGAATTGTGGCTGTTGTCCAAATGGTGATCTCGTAACGGTCCGGTAACGCATCGCCTGGCAATATCGGGCTCATATGGCTTAGACAAGACGTGGCGCAGTGCTGCTCATCATCGCGTGGGTTGTCTTCGTCGCCTCGGCCGTTACCGCCGCGATCCTGTCACCAACCCTTGAAATTGGCCTAGGACTCGTCGCCAACACACTCATCATGGTCAGCGGCTCAGTGATCGTACGGAAGACGGAACAACAAACAATCGGCTGGCTGCTCATTGGACTCGGTCTCATCTTCACTCTCGCTGGTGGAGTGATCCTCGGTATTGAGCGGTTTCGACTCCTCGCTTATCCGGCTTGCGGTGGAGTTCGCCCTTCTCGCTTCCGGGATCCTGATTCTCGCCAACGTCCGGATGCACAAGGTCGGATTCCTCCTCTTCATCGCAGGCGCTGCCTTCTCCCTCGCGGCCCCATTGTTTGTGAGCATGGAGGTCCTCGAGGACGTGTTTTCGGAGAGTGTCCTCGCACTTGGCTTGGCATCAGGAGACGTCCTGATCACAACCTGGCTCCCGCTAACCATTGCCGCCATCGCCCTTTTTCCTACCGGTGATTGGCCGAAGCGGAGGTGGCGATATCCAGGATTGCTGATCTGGTTATCACTGCTTCTGGCTGTCCTCGCTCCGATGCTGAACGGTGGTTTTGGTGGTGACAACTCCGACGGCGACGCCACTCCCTGGGCAGCTGCGATTGCTCCCGTTGGTGATATCGTCTCCAATCTCTTCTTCCTGTCGATGCTGGTTTCTGCCGCCCTGGCTCTCGCCTCAGTCGTCTATCGATTCATCAAATCCGAGGGTGTAGAGTGTCAGCAGATGAAGTGGTTCGCCCTCTCGGTTTCAATCTTGACCGTTGGGTTCGTCCTGGATCAGACAGTTCTCGGCCTCACATCTGCCGACGGCTTGCGGGCGGTTTGGGTTGGGTTTCTTGTCATCCAGACACTGGCGGTCATGGCGATCGCCATCATCAAGTACCGGATCTATGAGATCGACCGGATCATCTCCAGGACGGTTTCTTACTTCTTGGTGGTTGGTGTGCTCGGAGGAACGTTCGCACTACTCACGTGGCTACCCGGATTTCTCATCGGCGGCATGTCCGATACGGGGTCGGCAACTGCCCCCCCGGTGATCATCGCCGTATCGACCTTGGTAGTTACCGCCCTATTCAATCCTCTGCGCAGAAGAATCCAGCGTTCCGTCGACCGTCGCTTCAACCGAAGTCGATATGAGAGCCAACAAGTGATCGATGAATTCGCGTCAGGGCTACAGGATCAGACCGACCTCGAAGACCTGGCTAGAGACCTCGGAAGCGTCGTCGAGGAAGCACTCGAACCTTCGTCCGTCGGGATCATCACGGGCTGACCTCTCAGAACCGTTCTGTGCGTGTCTTTCGCGCGTCACGCGTAACTAACCCGCACAGAACGGTCTTGGGCTAAAGCATTTGCCGCGTTCTGCCGAAATAGTCACAGATATGACTACTTCAGACATCGTCCTCGAAGAGTGGGCCACCAAGCCGATGGGTAAGGCCGCCCGGATCGCCATTGCGGCCGGCGGCATGATCACCGCGACACTGGTCCTACTGATGGCAACCATGCTGACCAACGGCGCGTGGCTATTTGTCCTGGTGGGGGTGGCTCTTGCCGCCACATCGGTCAGAGCCGCCAGTGCTCCGACCATCACCCGACTGAGTGTCGTGGCAGCCAACCTGATCGCCATCCCGCTCATCGCCCAAATCCTCTAGCTCTCGCGGCGTTCGATAAGGGCACCGCACGTCAGCAACGGCCACCGGTTAACGGTGGTCGTTGATGTATGTCTTCATGCTTCAAATCGCATCGAACTCCGACACCAGATATAGTCACTAGCCGTCAAGACACCGGGTGCGACGCAGTCGGTGCCACTAATCACATTTCTCTCTATTTGGAGGTTCAATGCCGCTTCTTGACCTGTTCTGGTCCATGCTCTGGTTCTTTATGTTCTTCGTGTGGATCTGGCTACTGATTTCGATCTTTGCCGATATCTTCCGTAGTGAGATCTCCGGGTTCGGGAAGGCAGGATGGATCCTGTTTGTGATCGTCCTTCCCTTCCTCGGCGTCCTGATCTATCTCATCGCCAATGGTGGCGACATGCAGAACCGCTCGATGAAGCAGGCTGCTGACGCGCAGACCGCTCAGCGCGACTACATCCAGTCGGTTGCTGGTGATAGCTCATCTGCCGCTGACGAGATCGGAAAGCTCTCCTCGTTGAAGGACTCCGGCGCCATCACCGACGCTGAATTCCAAGCACAGAAGGCCAAGCTTCTCGCCTAGCCCAAGTCCACACTCGATTGATGAGACCCCCATCGATGATGGGGGTCTCTTCTTGTTGCAACCAACAATGCGTTAGCCGTCTGCCTCATACTCAAACGTCGTGGTCGGAACCCACTTGACCGAGACGCCAATCGGATTGCCGAACTCCTCTTCGAATTCCGCCGCCAAATCGTCGATTGGGGGCGGCTCCTCGGACCCTTCAACAATGACGAAGAACTCGTCACCGGTGTACTGAGAAAGTATGACTTGAAGATCCGAATCCCCCAACCAATCCGAAACAAGGCTCTCCGCAGCCGCAATGCCAGCAGTCTGTTTTGAGAATGTATCGGCGCTCGCCCCGAGGGTCGATATCACGGCGATGGCCAACACCGCGACCATTCCCAAGCTTCTCTTCACCCAAGCACGGTTCTCCAGTAGTCGAAGCACGGGCACCACACCGGTGAGGATGAATACACCCCCTCCGACGAGGATGATGGCGACCAGGTTTGTAATGAAGAGCAGGAGGGCACCCGACGCCGCCGACCACTCTGCCTGCGAGATCATTAGACCTATGACAGCCAGAGGAGGCACCAAGGCGATCGCCACTGCAACGCCGGGTAGGGAATCCGAAACGTCGGGCCTCGATAATGCGAAAGCACCGGCACCTCCAGCCGCGACAGCGATGGCGAGGTCAACGATAGTTGGGCCGATCCGTGAAGCTACTTGTGAGTTGGCAACGGTGGAGATGTCCGGTCCGTACATCCAACCGAAGAGAACGCTGAGACCTATGGCGAACAAGACACCCCCGAGCGCCACCCCGCCAGACATGGCTGCTCGCCGTGGCCAACCCATGACCATGGCAAGAGAAGTCCCCATCAGCGGAGTCATCAATGGGGCAACGAGCATCGCGCCGATTACGACCGCTGTTGAGTCGCCGATGATGCCAAAGGCGGCTATCCCCGTGGCAAATCCCATGAGCGTGAAGAATCTCGAGAGCCGGCGGGGTCCGATGTCCCCCTCGTAGAAGAGCTTGTCGTAGAGTTGACGCCGATCGTCGGCCGTGTTGGGTCGGGTTTGGATCCAAGCCAGGAAGGTCTGCCAAACACCACCGGGTTCGATCGTTCGGTCATCCAGTCGGATATTCGTGACGAGCGTCAGCACGCCGGCGAGGAACCAATAAGTGGCAAGGAGTAGAACTGCCAATCCGAGTATGGAGCGGGGCGAGGTGACTAACGCAGCCCCAATGGCCACGTAGAAGAAAGCACCAAGCATGGGCTCGAGCAGAGACCCGTTCTCCCGCCCACGAAACGCCCGGTAGCCGTTGATGACGCCCAGAACGATCAGGGCGGCTCCACCCGCTCGACCGAGTTGCTCACCTGTAAAGTCGGGGATGAAGAAGAGCCCGACAGCGGCCGTCACGAGGAACAGAACCCGAGCGAAATCCCAACGCGTTCGAGACTCATCATGACGAAGATCGATAACTCCCCCAACAGCCCAGGCAAGCAGAATTGCAGCTACGAGAATGCCGAAGGTTTTTGGTGATGTGCTCGGGGAGCGAAGCACTATGACAGAAACGACAATCGCCGCCATTCCTCTCAAAGAGTCAGCCGTAAGCAGCTGTGACAGGTCGAAGTCGGCGCCTTTCGGAAGAACAGGGCCTTCGTAGTCCTGGAACTCCTCTGACTTCGTGTCTATGTTTGGGCGGTCAGTTGATTCCTGGCTCACTCCAACTCCGCCGCTTCCAGTCGTCCGTCTCTGATCTCGGTCACAAAGGCCTCATAGTCCATTTCGTTCTGACGAGAGTATCTAACCGCAAATTCGCCAAGGGCACGATCGAAGTTGGAACCTGATCCGAGGTAGGAAGCGATCGAGGCCGGGTCTCCGGAGACTGCATGGGCTCTCGCAAGTGTCCAACCGCACATCCTCGCGTAGCGTCCCATTCCCTTCTCACCCGCATCTTCGAGTTCCACGGACGCTTTCCAATCCTTCAACTGACGCCAGTAATAGTGGCTTCCCGAATATGAGCCTTCGCTCCACCCTAGAAAGATGTCACTCGAGGCTTGCATGAGTCGCTGACCCTCCACCACCCTCTGACCACTCAACGGGTATCGGCTTGGCGTCAGGTGTTCTTCGAGGACCGACCTACCGGCCTCCTTGACCTGTAGGAGGAGGATGTCGTCTTGGGCTCTACCAACGAGAAGGGCTACGAAACAGCGGGTCCCCACACTCCCGACTCCGACCACCTTGAGAGCTAGATCCACCACCTGGTACCGACCCAGAAGATGCTCAACGTCGTCGCCGAGACTACGGCGATACGCGGCATAACTCTCATGTATCGCCTTCTCGACCTGTTCTGCGACAACCCCGGCGGGCATGTTGCGAAATGGAACCAGGAATGGGGGGTCGCTCCGAAATCTCAAATCCGCGCCATCGCGCTCGACGAGCTTTCTGGCCGCCCGAAGATTGTCCTTCTTCTTGGCTCTCGTCAGAAACTTCTCCAGATGGTCTTGATGCTTCTTTTTGACGTGCTCCTCTTCAGCACGAACCGCAAGATCGTCAAGGGAGAATCGGCTGTACCAGGTCTCCAGCCAGCCTTTCATCGCGAACTTCTGGATGACTTGTCGGTAAGCGCGGACGGAATCCTCGGCCCAATCACGTCCGTCATCCTCATCAAATCCCAGGTCTTCCGCAGCGATCACGAACGAGGCGGCGAGTCTCTTGACATCCCATTCCCAGGGTCCTGGAAGCGTCTCGTCGAAGTCGTTGAGATCGAAGAGGAGGTCACGTTCTGGCGAGGCGAAAGTACCGAAGTTGGAGAGATGAGCATCTCCACACAACTGGACCTCGAAACCTGTGCTTGGTGTTTGCGACAGATCGTGGGCCATGATCCGGGCAGCACCGCGATAGAACGTGAATGGCGACGCGGCCATCCTCACCCTTCGAACCGGGGCAAGAGAAGGCAAACGATCGACGTTCTGGCCTTCGATCAGCGCGACAGGATCCGGTCTGGTGGAGGAAGGACTCCAATCTCCGTGGCTGCTGCGTGGAAATGCTTTTCGAAAAGACCGGCCATCCTGGTGGGGAGCGGATTGGTCTATTGAACGGGGCATGGCGAGCCAGTTTGGCACGCGCGGGACATCGGCAGGTTGGTTCAGGCTCGAGCTCGGCCGAAAACCCTTCTGTGTCGCGAAACAGGGCTTAGAACCGGGATTTCCGACACAGAAAGGATGGAGACTCGGTTAGACGTCCGCCATCTGACGACGAGCAGCAAGTCGGGCATAGACGGCCATGGTCATGTTGATGCTTGCGTGGACAGCTACCGGAACCCAGATCGAGCCGGTCTCCATTCGAAGCCACACAAGAGCTGCGCCGGCAAGAGAGGTTGCCAACACTGTGATTCCGACGTGAAGGGCGTTTCGCCGCCAGTCCTTGCCCGTCGCCCGTGCTTGATCGAAACCGGGACCGACATGCCACAACCCAAAGAGGAGTGCGCCACCAACGAGAGCGACCGACGGGGGATAAAGAGCGATGAGAGCGGCATGAAGAACACCCCTGAAGAACGCCTCTTCGATGAGAGCGGTCATAACCGGAATCCGAACAGCGATCTGCATGAACGCCTGGCGAGGGCTCAGCGCGGCGAGTCGGGGATCGGCCAGTTGGGGACGAAGCTCAGGGTTCCTCAGCATGTATCCGCCGATGACTGACATCACCAGAACAGTGGCAATGGCCCACGCTGCTACGACAGTCATATCGGGAGCGCCGAGCCCGATCGTCTCGAAACCGAATATCCATCCAGCCCCAAGCGTCAAGACTGCTCCGACCACACCGGTGAGTACAGGCGCCATCAGCGTCCTGCGACGGGCGGGGATCAGCAGATAGACGATCGTCTGAAAGACGATTGCGTAGCCGGCAAGCGGAGCGACGGTAGAAACGAGTGTCATTGTTTTGAAGCTGAGAGGCTGAGTAGTTACCTATCTTGGACGTTCTTGCGCGCTACTTGGTTCCTCGATCTCAACCACCATTCGTGAATGCGTCTTCCGGCTAAGTTCCCGACTGCACAACTCGGCGTCTGGGAGAAGATGACAACCGCTACCTCTGTTGATCAAACCCGCTGGTATGCGAAAACTGTTGACGATGTCATTGCACGACTCGACTCGGACATCTCCAACGGACTGACATCTCCAGAAGTAGAACGGCGGCTCCAGGAGCACGGTCACAACGTGCTTCGCTCCGAGCCGCCGCCATCCAAATTGGAGATCGCGTCAAAGCAGGTCGCTGACCCGATGAATCTGATGCTGATAGGCGTCTCGGTCATCAGCCTCGTCATCGGAGAGGTGGCCACAGCTGCAGTAGTCGGCGTCCTCGTCCTTCTCAATGTCTGGATGGGTACAAAACAAGAGCTCAAGGCAAAGGCTGCAGTCGACGCTCTGGCCAAACTCCAGGTACCAGGGGTCCGGGTGGTCCGAGACGGGACGATCATGGAAGTGGAGGCTCCCGATCTGGTGGTCGGAGACATCGTCAACATCGAAGCGGGCGACCTCGTGGCTGCGGACGGCCGGATTCTGCGGTCGGCCACGCTCGAAGCGCAAGAGGCTGCATTGACTGGCGAAAGCGCCCCCGTGCCAAAAGACTCCGCTGCCACCCCCGACACCGAAGTCGAAATTGGAGATCGCAGTTGCATGCTGTTCCAGAACACATCGGTGACCCGTGGCACCGGAGCGATTGTTGTGACTTCAACGGGAATGGCCACAGAAATGGGGCGTATTGCCGAGATGCTCTCGACCGTTGAACGCAAGCGCTCTCCCCTCCAAAAGGAACTCGATCAGCTGACGAAGGTTCTCGGAGTGATCGCATGGAGTGCCGTCGCCGTCATCATCGGCATCGGCTGGAGCCGGGGGCTGGAGACAAGCGATCTTCTGCTCCTGGGCACCGCCATGGCCATATCTGCAATCCCGACAGGTCTGCCCACCTTTGTTCAGATGATGTTGTCATATGGCTCGCGGCAACTGGCAGAGGCCAAGGCTGTTGTGAAGAACCTGACCGATGTCGAGACGCTCGGATCGACAAGTGCGATCAACACCGACAAGACCGGCACCCTGACGATGAACGAGATGATGGCAAGCCGTCTCTACCACGCGGATAGTTGGTACCACGTCGAGGGAAGTGGGTATAGCAAAAGGGGGTCGATCAGGGCCGTTGCCGGTGAACCCGATCATGACTTCACATCAATGGCGTACGCGCTGGTGCTCGACAGTGACGCGACAGTCAGTGATGACGGTGCAGTCGTTGGAGACCCCACCGAAGCAGCCCTCGTAGTGCTCGCCGCCAAATTGGGGGTCTCCTCCCGTGAGACCCGACGCGCCTATCCACGACTCGCCGAGGTGCCGTTCGACTCGGCCTACAAGTTCATGTCGACGTTGCATCGGGTTCCCGTCAAGGGCGAAGAGCGACTCGTACTG
>Ga0255057_10002145_pt1 | contig 10785 bp, 6 predicted proteins | sample Cases_109_6_MG_FD_189022 | JGI IMG/M metagenome (GOLD analysis project Ga0255057, IMG submission 189022) | Seawater microbial communities from Amundsen Gulf, Northwest Territories, Canada - Cases_109_6 | ecosystem: Environmental > Aquatic > Marine > Gulf | place: Canada: Northwest Territories... | reverse complement strand
ATAAGTATACTGTCCCCCTATTAGAAACTGTCTGTCCCCCTATTTATCCTCGTCCTGCACGGCGGCGAAGACTTCGGCGGCGGTGGTGAGTCCGGCAGCGACTTTCTGGGCGCCGCTGATGCGAAGTGACAGCATGCCGCCCTGCAGCGCCGTGCTGCGCATCTGTCGGCTATCCGTATCGGCGGTGATGTGTCTGCGCAAATCATCCGTGATGCGCATGACCTCGTAGATACCGATGCGCCCGAGGTAACCGGTATGGCGGCATTCGTCGCAGCCGACGGGCGCAAACACTTTTGCCGGCCGGCGCGGTCGCTTAGGCGCCACCAGCGAATTCCATTCATCCTCCGAGATCTCGATTGGCTTCTTGCAGTGACGGCAAAGCGTGCGCACCAGGCGTTGCGCGACCACACCGATCAACGCCACCTTGAGCAGATAGGGCGGCACGCCAAGCTCCAGAAAGCGCGTCACGGTGGAGGGAGCGTCGTTGGTGTGCACCGTCGACAGCACCAGATGGCCGGTGAGGGCCGCCTGCACGGCGGTGTCCGCCGTCTCCTCGTCGCGGATCTCTCCCACCATGATGATGTCGGGGTCTTGCCGAAGCAGCGTACGCACGCCAGTAGCGAAATCGAGACCGATTTGATGTTGCACGTACATTTGATTGAGGTCCGGATCCACCAGCTCGATGGGATCCTCGATGGTGCAAATGTTGACCTCGGGTCTGGAAAGACGCTTCAAGGCCGAGTAGAGCGTGGTGGTCTTGCCCGAACCCGTGGGACCCGTGATCACGACCATGCCGTAGGGTTGCTCCACCATGCTTTGCCACTGCTTCACTTCCTTGGGCGAGAAACCCAGGTTCGGCAAGGACCGCACCAGCACCTCCGGGTCGAAAATGCGCATGACGAGCTTTTCGCCGAATGTCGTCGGCATGGTGGATAGCCGCAGCTCCACTTCCTTGTGATCCGGTGTGCGGGTTTTGATGCGCCCGTCCTGAGGCCGTCGCTTCTCGATAATGTCCAGCCGACCGAGGGCCTTGAGACGGCTGATCGCCGCATTCAACACTGGCGTCGGGATCTGGTGCACGAGGTGAAGCACGCCATCGATGCGGAAGCGGATATTACCGGTATCCCGGCGTGGCTCCAGGTGGATGTCGCTGGCGCGTTGATCGAAGGCGTATTGCAGCAACCAGTCGACGATGCGCACGACGTGCTGATCGTTGGCGTCAAGATCACCGGATTTTCCGAGCTCCACCAGCTGCTCGAGATTGCGGACGCTGCTGATCGGCGACGACCCGCTGTCTTCGGTGGCTCCGGCGATAGAGCGGCTGACGGCGTAGAACTCGGCCAGGTAGCGTTCCAGATCCAGAGGGTTGGCGATGACGCGGTCGAAGTGCAGCCTCAGCATGCCCGAAAGCTCGCGCTCCCACTCGCGTATATAGGGCTCGGCGGTGGCGATGGTTACCCGGTCACCGGAGACCGCCACGGGCAGTATTTTAAATCGTGTCGCGTAGGCTTGCTTGATGACTCCGGTGACCGCGCCGACGTCGATCTTCAACGGGTCGATGCGCAAGTAAGGCAGGTGCGCCTTGTCGCTGAGCCATCGGGTTAGACGCTCCAGGGTGAGTGGCGTGCGAGGTGGCTTGGCGCTCTGCCAGCTTTGAGCCGCGACCCGAACCAGGGGGTGCTCGGATGGATCCCTCTGGCGGCCGCTGCCGGTATCCAGCTCTCGCGCTTGTGCCTCGGTGATGAAGCCGTCGCCAACGAGCTCCGCGAGCACGAATGCGAGGGTGAGCTTCCATTCACCGCTCGGTACTTGTCGATTCGTATTTAGCATCGATTATCTGCGGACCCAACTCGGTTGGACTATACGTAGGGGGTCAGGGACCGGCAAGGTGGGACTCCGTCACAGAACTCGATGGCGGATGGAACTCGCAGGTGACGCCGGCGGTCTCAGCGCTTATGCTGCGATTAATATCCAAGAGAGTAAATTCCATGTCCAGGACCGGTGCATTGGCGATAGCAGGCGCGGCTGTCATGAGCATTTTGTGGCAACCGGCCGTCGCGGAGGGTCCACCTGCAAAGGTGGTTGCCGCCCTCGAGAGGATCGTTCCCGGAATTGCGCCGGACAGAATCCGGATGTCGGTTTTGCCGGGCCTCTACGAGGTATCTTTTGGCCCCTCCATCGTTTATGTATCCGCCGACGGCCGCTACCTGATTCAAGGCGACCTGGTAGAGCTGGACTCAGGCAAGAACCATACGCGTGATCGCAGGCGAGAGCATCGCCGGGAACGCATGGCCACGGTCAAAGAGAACGACATGGTCGTGTTCGGTCCCGAGAATGCCAAGCACACCGTGGACGTATTCACCGATATCGATTGTCCGTACTGCGTCCGGTTGCACAATCAGATGGCGGAGTACAATCGCCTGGGTATACGGATTCGCTACCTGGCATTCCCCCGTGCTGGCGTATCTTCCAGCTCTTATGACAAATGGGTATCGGTGTGGTGCTCGGGCGACAAGCAGATTGCCATGAGCAAAGCCAAGAATGGTAGCCGCATTCCGGAAAAGAAGTGTGATAATCCAGTTGAAAAGCAATTTGCGCTGGGTCGCGCTGTGGGTGTGCGCGGCACGCCCAGCTTGATACTCGAAAATGGCCAGCTCGTTCCCGGCTATGTTCAGCCGCTGGAGCTTCTGGAAATTCTCGAAGGAAACAAAACCGGCTGATCGCTTGCTGCCGTCTTCGTCCAATGCGCGTCATCTACATCCTGCTGACGTTGATCATCGTCTGCACATGGTTCGGGATCGAGCTGCGGAAAAGTCATCGCGATTTCTCTCACCTGCTTCTCGGGATCGCCGGGCTGCTGACCGTTCTCGCGGTGGTGGCGTTCTTCGGCATTCACTGATCGCCAGTTTATCGCCGTGAGTGTACGCATAGACAGACTCGACCATCTGGTACTGACAGTAGCGAGCATCGACAAATCTTGCGACTTCTACGCACGCGTCCTCGGAATGCACGTGTCGCGCTTCGGCGAAGGGCGCACGGCACTCAAATTCGGCCGCCAGAAAATCAACCTTCACGAGGTGGGTAAGGAGTTTGAGCCCCGCGCTGCCCGTGCCACCGCCGGGTCTGGCGATCTATGTCTGGTGAGCGCCACGCCATTGGACGACGTCATTTTGCATCTGAACGAATGCGGGGTGACGATTATCGAGGGACCGATAGCCAAGACCGGTGCCACCGGGCCGATCCGCTCCGTCTATTTTCGCGACCCGGATGGTAACTTGATCGAAGTGTCGGAATACGTCGAATCCTAATCGGCCAGTTTCTTCATGTTCTTCGCGACCAGCGCCAGGAAATCCGAGGCGAGAATGGGCTTGCTCAAGAGGTAGCCCTGGTATTCGTCACAGTCCCTGTCGAGTAGAAAATCGAGCTGCTCCTGCCTCTCGATACCTTCCGCGACGACGCCCATTCCCAGACCGTGGGCCATGGCGATTATGGCGCCGACGATCGCCGCGTCGTCGGTATTGTTCGGAATATCGTTCATGAACGAGCGATCGATCTTCAGTTCGTCGAGCGGGTAACGTTTCAAGTTGCTGAACGATGAGAAGCCGGTTCCGAAATCATCGATGGAGATCTTCACGCCCATCTGCTTGATGATCTTCAGGGTACGGGCAATCTCCTCGGGATTCTCCATGAGCATGCTCTCTGTGAGTTCCAGACCCAGATATTTTCCCGTCAGCCCAGTGGTCTCGAGGGCATTTCGCACCGTGAGCATCAGCCTGTCGCTTTTGTGAAACTGCCGGCTCGAAACGTTGACCGACACGCATATCGGATCGATTTGAGACTGCCAGCGTTTAGTCAGCGTGCAGACAGCATAAATCACCCATTCACCGAAGGGCACGATCAGATCCATTTCTTCCGCCATGGGAATGAACTCGTCGGGTGGCACCATGCCGAGCTTCGGATGCTTCCAGCGCAACAGAGCTTCAGCGCCGATTATGCGCCCGGTCCTGACCTCTGTTTTCGGCTGGAAGACCAGGAACAGCTCGCGGTTGCTCAGCGCCTTGCGCAGATGATTCTCCGTCGTGAGCCGCTCGACGGAGCGGGTATTGAGATCCTTGGCGTAGTACTGGTAGGTGTTGCGCCCGCGCTCCTTGGCGTGGGAGACGGCGACCGCGGCGTGCTTGAGCAACATGTCCACGCTGTCGCCGTCGGTGGGGCACACGGCGATGCCGATGCTGGCCGTGATGAACAGCTCTCTCGCGTTGACACGGAATGGTTCCGCTATTGCCTTGAGAATGCGGCGAGCCACCAGCGTGGCGTTTTCCAGACGCTCGACATTGGGTATGAACAGCGTGAACTCGTCGCCGCCGAAGCGGGAAAGCTCTGCTTCTTCCTCTTCGCTGCCAGGTCGGCCGACCAGATCGCTATAGCGAACGCATTCCACGAGTCGCGCTGACACGGCCTTCAACAGCGAGTCACCGAAGTTCTGCCCCAGCGTGTCGTTGATCTGCTTGAAGCGATCCAGATCGATGTGAAGGACCGCGCAAGCCTTGGCATCGTGCTTCGCTCTCACCAGAGCATCGTTGAGTCGCTTGGTAAACAGCCGTCGATTGGGCAGACCCGTGAGGCCGTCGTAGTACAATAGACGATCCTGATAGGCTTTCGCCGCCAGCGTATTGCGCAGTCGCAGCGCCAGCTCACTCGGGTCGACGGGCTTGGCGAGAAAGTCGGTGGCGCCTAGCTCCAGAGCCTTGAGTTTGGTCTCCGGGTCCGTCGCCGACGTCAGAATAATGGTGGGAATGTGCCTCAAGGCCTCCTTTGAGCGCATCTGCTCGAGAATTTCCAGGCCGGTAATTTCAGGCATCATCACGTCCAGAAGCACGACGTCGGGCTTTTTGAGCACCACCATGTTGAGCGCCTTCTTCGGTTCCGTGGTGGTAATGAAATTGCCGTAACCTGCATCCTCGAGGAACATTTGCAGGGTTTCGAGGATGATCGGTTCATCGTCGACCATCATGATGGTCGATTGGGCGGACGCGATCGCCAGACTGCTGGTCTCGTTTGCCGTGTCGCTGCCCAACACCGCGTCGCTGTGTCGCTTAGCCGCCACCGGCGCGCTATCCGGCTCGGGCTTTCGCGCTAGATTTTCCTGCTTTGACATCGATCTCGTTTCCTCGTGCGTGTATGCCCGCGTCCGCGCCGCCCTCAGGCGCTGGCGGCCAGCTCCGAATCGTCCGGCACAACCAGTCGACTGGAAATTTCGCGTAGCGCGGCGAGTGCCTCGGCTACACCAGCTTCGCTGTTTGCTTTGGCCAGATCCTCGAGGGTTTTCGCCGGCTCGGTGAAGTCGTCGTATCCCACGGTGCCGCCTGAGCCCTTGAGCCAATGGGCGAGAGCGGCAAGCTCGGTGAAGTCACGCGCCTGCCAGGCGCTGTCCATTTCGTCGAGTTTCTCGTCGAGGCGCCGGGCGAACTTCGCGATGGTGGCGCGGATGCGCGGCCCGCCACTGGCGAGACGCGACGCTACAGGCGGACCGTCGCCTGCACCGCCGCCATCGGCCGGTTTGTGTGGCGCGTCGCCGCCGGGAACCTCCAGCCTCCGGGACAGCTCGCGCAACTCCTGGAGCGTTACCGTAACGCCGTCCTCGCTGCCCGCCTTGGCGAGAGTCTCGAGGTTCCTGGCCGGTTCGGTGAAGTCATCGAAACCGACCGTGCCGCCGGAGCCTTTCAACCAGTGGGCGAGGGCGGCCAGCCCCTCGAAGTCACGTTGCTCCCAGCATTTCTCCATCTCGTCCAGCTTGTCGTCCAGGCGGATGATGAACTTGGCGATGGTGGATTGGATACGCAGGCCGCCGCCTGCCAGGCGGGAGACGATGGGCGGGCCTGCCATCCCATCGAACTCGCTGGCGGCACCGACATCGTCGTCCCAGTTGTCCGTGGCGGCGATCTCGGCGTCTTCGATCTTCCTGCGATCGCCGCCCAGCAGTTTTCCGAGGGTGTCCAGGAGCAGGTCGATGTCCACCGGCTTGGTGAGATAACCGGTGCAGCCGGCGGCCAGGCACTTCTCCTCGAAGCCCTTCATGGCATTGGCCGTGAGGGCAAAGATGGGTGTCTCCACGCCGGCCTGGCGCAGCGCCGTGGTGGCCTCGTAGCCATCCATGACCGGCATCTGGATATCCATGAGGATGACGTCGTAGTCGCCCTGGCGGCCCTTGTCGAGGCCGACCTGGCCGTTTTCCGCACCTTCCACCGTGAGCCCCGCTTCTTCCAGCACCAGGGTCACCAGCTCGCGGTTCTCGTCGCCGTCGTCCACCACCAGCACGCGCCCGGCGTTGAACTGCCAGGCGACATGGCTCGACTCCAAGGCTTCCTCGCTGGCGGCGAGGGCCTCCTCGGGCTGCAGAAAATTGACGCCGTCCAGGGCTCCCGGATCGATGCTTGCATGGAACACGCTGCCCTTGCCGAGCTCACTGGTGGCGACGATGTCGCCGCCCATCAAGCGGGCAAAATCGCGGCTGATGGCGAGCCCGAGGCCCGTGCCGCCGAACTTACGCGTGGTCGAGCTGTCCGCCTGGGTGAATGGATCGAATATCGCTTCCACCTTGTCCGCCGCGATACCGATGCCGTTGTCCACCACGTCGATGGCGAAGCGCGGCTCGTCGCCGGCCGCGCTCATGTGCAGAATCACCTTGACGCCGCCTTCGTCGGTGAACTTGACGGCGTTGGAGATCAGGTTGGTGATGATCTGGCGCAAGCGCGTGGGATCGCCGAGCACCTTCTCGGGGATCGGTCCGTCGACTTCCATTCTGAGAAAAATGCTTTTCTCTTCCGCCTTGACCAGCAGCGTTTTGATGACTTCGCCGGCGAGCACGTGAGGGGAGAGCTCCAGGCGCTCGACCTCCATGCGCCCGGCCTCGACCTTGGAAAGATCGAGCACGTCGTTGATGAGCTGCAGCAGGTGCTTGCCGCTCGAGTGAATGGTGTCCAGGTGCTTGCGGCGCTCCTCCATGGTCCTGGCATAGCCGCGCCGCAGGACATCGGCAAAGCCGAGGATGGCGTTCATGGGCGTGCGGATCTCGTGGCTCATGTTGGCCAGGAAGTCACTCTTCGACTGGTTTGCGGCCTCGGCGGCTTCTCTGGCTTCCTCCAGCTCGCTGACGTCGTCGAGGCTCACCAGCGCGCCGCCAGGCTTGTCGCCGCTGCCGAGCACCGGTGAGGAGTTGACCTTGAAAATGCGCAGGCGCGATTCGCTGTCGTGAAGGTGGATTATGTCGTCGCGTTGCGTGGTCCCCTCTGTCAGCGCCTTCGTCCACGGATAGTCCGCAGGGTCGAGGGGCTCGCCCTCGGGCCCCAGCCATTCGAACTCGCTCGCGTGTCCAGTGGCGAGATCGTCGGTGGTGCGCCCGACGATGGAGGCAAAAGCCTGGTTGGCGAGCACGATGTTCTCTTTCAGATCGAGCACCATGAGGCCCTCGGCCAGCGTGTCCAGTGCCGCGCGCACGTGGGGCGGCACGGCTTGTGATGGATCCAAGTGCTTCAGCATTCTGCGCAGATAAAGCCAGAAAAAGATGAAAGACGTTAATGCCATGAACACTACGAGCTTGGTCAAGGGATGATCTAGGAACATCAGCCAACCCTGTGCAGTCAGTGGCGTGAAGCGCAGCTCCACCTGTCCCCACTTCTTTTTCCCTGACCAGATGGGTACCTTCAGATGGGTATCCGTCGAGTATTCGCCACTGTCCTCGATCCACTCGTGCTCCCCAATGGTGACGATGGCTTTGCCACTGTTGTGGCGTACCGCCGCGGAAATGATGTCGTCGTTTCGTTCCACCACCATGCCGAGGATGAGCTTCAGTACCTTGAACTCGTTTTTGATGATGAAGGCGGAGCTGTTGATGGCGACCGTCTCGGCGAGCGCCCCACGACCTTCCCGAATGGCGCCGATACGATCCGGTATCAGCTGAAGTGAGACAGCGGCCAGCAGTAGGGTGATCACCAGAAACGCGAGCCCCATTGCGATATGCGTCTTCGCATTCAACTTCGGCATCAGCTTCAGTTTCGGAAACTTAAACTTCGGCATCGATTCGGTTTTCCGTGTCAGACGAGCCAGAGGGCCTCGCACAGCGATGTTCTGTCAGTGCTTGCGCCGTAACTGGAAAGGGGTCTGTTGTGGGCGCAAGCCGCGCTACGCGGTTGTGTCGTCGTCGAGGGGAACGTCCGGATCGACGCTGTCGGGAGTCGCCGCAGCGTCTTCCCCAGCGTCTTCCCCAGCCGGCTTCGCTTCCCTGTTGGCGCCGCCCTTCCTGACAAGCGAGTCGAGGGACTCATCGTCCGCGTCGTCTTCGTCGTCGTCGCGGAAGGCCGCGAGCACCGGAAGAGGATCGATGGCGCGCCAGGCGGGCATCGACGAGAGCAGGCTCGCGAGCAGCATACCGCCGCGGGCCAGCCAGACGACGTAGCCCACCGACAGGCCGGTGGTGAGGACGGCACTCGAGCCGACCACCGTCGCCTCGATTTGGGCAAGCTCACTGAGTTCATCTTGGGCCTTGTTCAGCTCTTCCTGGAAGCCTTCCTCTTCGTTGACCATGGCCGCGACCGCGATCTCCACCTCCGTCACCGGGGCCTCATCGGCCTGATTGGCGGCCGCGGTCAGGCTGTTCAGCTGCGAACGGCCGGCCGCGGTCGACTCGGTGCTCACAGAGCCCAATGACCTCAGGGTGGTCGCGGTGGGCTTCTCCACCGGCTCATCGGGCTTTTCGGCCTCCGGCTCTTGCGGTGCTGGCTGGTCATCGCCTTCGGCCACCGAAACCGGGGTGGGCGCGCCCGTTGCCGAGCCGCTGGAACCGTCGCTGCCGCTGGCACTGCCGCCGCCACCGCCACCGCCGGTGCCTCCTATGGTGATTTCTGCGTCCCCGCCTGGACCTGGATCGGGCGTCGGCTCCGGCTCCGGTGTCGGCTCCGGTGTCGGTTCCGGTGTCGGTTCCGGTGGCGGCGGAGGAGGTGGCGGCGTCACGACCTCGACTAGGTCATTAAGTTGTATCGTCACATTCGCCGTGTCACTAAAGGCCGGCACTCCGGAGTCCGTCACCTGAACTGTCAGAGCGATGCTGGGGCTGGTCTCGAAGTCCAGCGCCGCCGGATTCGCCACCAGCACCTGCCCGGTGGCGGCATCGACGCTGAAGGCGCCGCCATTGTTTCCGCCGACGATGGAGTAACTAAGCGTGTTACCGGCATCCGGATCCGAAGCGCCGAGTGTACCCACCATGGTCCCCGCCGGGCTGTTCTCGTCGACGGACAGGGTCTGATCGTTGATGACCGGTGGGGTGTTCACAGCCACAGTGATGTTGAAGGCCTGGCCGCCGATTACATTGCCCTGGCCGTCGTCCACGGAGAAGGTGAAGCTGTCCGAGATGGTGGCGCTGCCGTCATGGACGTATACCAGCAGTCCGGCATCGATGTCCGCCTGGGTGAAGCTGCTTATAGGAGTTCCCGGTGTGGTGGTGAGCTCGAGCTGCCCGTTGCCAGGCAATGTCGTGATCGTGTAACCGACACTGGCGGCGTTTTCGGTGTCGTCGTACATGAGCTCGGCGTTGAGTATCGGATCGGTGCCGCCCCGAAGGACCAAAGCACCGCTGTTGGTGATCGCGAACGGCGGTGTGTCGTCGACCGCCGCCACCGAGAACAGGAATGTCTGCGGCCCCAGGCTGTTCGCGGCATCGTCGACGACGGTGAATGTGAAGGCGTCGGACGTGGTCTCGGAGCCATCATGCACATAGATGAGCTCGTTCAGATCGATGTTTTCCTGGGTGAAGCCGGAGATGGGCGCCAGCGGCGCACCAGACAGCGCCAGGTAGCCGTTCGCCGGGCCGGCGGTCACTGTGTAGTCGAGCTGGTTCGACGGCGAGTCGATGTCGGTGACGCGCAGTTTCGCGTCGGTGATCCCAGCGGTGGCGCCCTCGTCGAGGTTGAGAACGGCGTTCGTGGCCAGTACCGGTGGCGCGTTTGCCACTGTCCAGACGAAGCTATCGATAACGATGCCGCCCTGGCCATCGTCGACGGTGACGTCGACGCTGTAGGGACTCGTCGCCGAGGCGTTTGCGGCAAGGGCGCCGCTGACGACGCCGGTGCTGGCGCCGATCGTAAGACCCGCGGGCAGCCCGGTCGCACTGTAGGCCAGCACGTCGCCGTCCGAATCGGTGAAGGCGCCCGACAGGTCCAGGTTGATGACTTCGCTGTTGACGCTGCTCTGATCGGACGTCGGCGTGCTCACCGTCGGCGCGGGATTGGTGACCGTCCAGGCGAAGACGTTGCTGACGGTGCCGCCCTGGCCGTCGTCGGCGCTGACGGCGACGCTGTAGGCGCCGGCGAGGGATGCGTTGGCGGCGATGGTGCCGCTGATGACGCCGGAGGCGCTGTCGATGCTGAGACCTGGCGGCAGACCCGTGGCACTGTAGGTGAGGGTGTCGCCGTCGGGATCGGTGAAGGCGGCCGCGACATCGAGGCTGATGGTTTCACTATCGACGCTGGTCTGAGCGGGCGTCGCTGCCGTCACGGTCGGCGCGGGATTGGTGACCGTCCAGGCGAAGACGTTGCTGACCGTGCCGCCCTGGCCGTCGTCGGCGCTGACGGCGACGCTGTAGGCGCCGGTGAGCGATGCGTTGGCGGCAAGGGTGCCGCTGATGACGCCGGAGGCGGTGTCGATGCTGAGACCTGGCGGCAGACCCGTGGCACTGTAGGTGAGGGTGTCGCCGTCGGGATCGGTGAAGGCGGCCGCGACATCGAGGCTGAT
>Ga0255057_10002144_pt1 | contig 10786 bp, 9 predicted proteins | sample Cases_109_6_MG_FD_189022 | JGI IMG/M metagenome (GOLD analysis project Ga0255057, IMG submission 189022) | Seawater microbial communities from Amundsen Gulf, Northwest Territories, Canada - Cases_109_6 | ecosystem: Environmental > Aquatic > Marine > Gulf | place: Canada: Northwest Territories... | reverse complement strand
TGCCTTCCCCGCGTCTGGCTCTGCTCGTCGGCGGCCGTTCGGGCCAGTACCACCTGCCCGCGGCCACGGCCCGATCCCTCGGCGAGGCGGTGGCGCGAGAAGTGCGGCAGTCCGGCGGCTCGCTGTTGACCGCAACCAGCCGGCGCACGGGCCCCGAAGCCACCCGTGCACTGCGCCAGGCCCTGGCGGGTGTTCCGGGTGCCTTCCACGCCCCGGGAGACCCGGGACCCAATCCCTACCTGGCTTTTCTCAACGCGGCGGACGAGCTGGTGGTGACGGGCGACAGCGAGTCCATCCTCTCGGAGGCGGTCTCGCTGGGCAAGCCCGTGGCGATCTATCCCCTGCCCCAGCGCGCCAGCTTCCGGGCGCTGCGCGCCCCACGCGACCGCGTGTTGCGCTGGGCCACTGCACAGCCCGCGGGCCCACGCGGTACCGGGCGCCCCCAGCAGGGTGTCGAGCGCATCTGCGCCCGGCTCATCGAGCGCGGTTTCGTGCGACCCACGCGAGACCTGGAGCTCTTCCACTCGGAGCTGATCCGGCGTGGCCTGGCAAGACGTTTCGGCTCGGAAACCCAGGCCCCCGCCGGCAAGCCCCTCCACGAGGCGAAGGAGGTGGCGGCCCGCATCCGCGCCCTCCTGGGCAGGCCACTTTAGCGGCCGCTATCATCCGCCGATCGGTCGACAGGGACCGACGCTTCCCTCCCCCCCTGTTGCACCCCAAGCGCACAGCCGAGAAGCGCAGCCCCCGCGGTACGACCCATGCGGATCCTCGTCTACTTCACACGCCTCTATCCCTGGCAGAGCTTGCTCGTGCTGGTGTGCCTGCTGTTGTCGGGCGTGCTGGAGGGCCTGGGCTGGAGCGCGGTGATGCCCCTGGCCGACGTCATCGCCGAGGGATCCATCGAGAAAACCGATGGCTTCAGCCGCAAGGTCGCCGAGTGGCTCCAGCTCGCCGGCGTGCCGGTGAGGCCGGTGCCGCTGGCGGCAACCGTGCTGATCGCCTTCTGGCTCAAGGCCGCGGTGCTCGTCATCGCCAAGCGACGCGTGGGCTACATGGTGGCCAAGGTCGCGATGGACCTGCGGCTGCGCCTGCTGCGCGCACTGCTCGGCGCGCGCTGGAGCTATTTCATCGAGCAGCCCTCGGGCGAGGCGCTCAACGCCATCGTCTCCGAGTCCAACCGCAGCTCCGTGGCCTACTACTCGCTGGCCTACATCCTCTCCTACGTCGTGCAGGGAGCGGTCGGCGTGCTGCTGGCCTTCGCGATCTCGTGGCAGGTGACCCTGGTGTTGATCGGCGCTGGAGCCGTGAGCCTGGGCCTGCTCCATGTCTTCGTGCGCGTCTCCGCGCGTGCCGGTGCCAAGCAGACCCACTTCTTCCGCTCCCTGCTCGGGCAGCTGACCGACGTGCTGCAGGCCGTGAAGCTGCTCAAAGCCACCGGCAAGGAGCCGCTGGTGGGGCCACTGCTCGAGGAGGACACCCGGCGTCTGTTCAAGGCGCAGCGCAAGCAGGTACTCAGCAAGGAGGTGCTCCGCTCGCTGCAGGAGCCCCTGCTGGTGACCTTCGCCACCCTGCTGCTCTACGTGTGCATGGGTGTGCTGGCGCTACCCGCCCAGGAAGCGCTGATCCTGATCCTGCTCTTCGCGCGCACTCTCGGGGCGCTCCAGAAGGCGCAGCGCAAGTACCAGAACCTCGCCACCGACGAGAGCGCGCTCTGGTCCATGGTCTCGCGCATCGAGCAGGCCGAGGCGGAGGAAGAGCACCCGGGTGGCGGGCGTGATCCGGAGCTCGAGCGCAGCGTGGCGCTGCGCGGCGTGCAGGTCGAATACGACGGGCGCGCCGTGCTGGATGGTCTCTCCATCGAGATCCCCGCTGGGCTCGTCACCGCCATCGTCGGCTCGTCCGGATCCGGAAAGACGACCATCGTCGACCTGATCGCCGGGCTGCTGCGGCCGGATCAGGGCAGCGTCCTGATCGACGGCGGCCCTCTGGAAGAGCTCGACCTGGCTCGCTGGCGCCGGATGATCGGATACGTGCCGCAGGAGATGCTGATGCTGAACACCTCGGTGCGGCGCAACGTGACACTCGGCGACCCGGAAATGAGCGACAGCGATGTCGAGCGCGCCCTACGCGACGCGGAGGTCTGGGACGCCGTCTGCGAGATGCCCGGCGGGCTCGACGCGGGCGTGGGCGAGCGCGGCGCGATGCTCTCGGGCGGCCAGCGGCAGCGCATCGCCATTGCGCGGGCTCTGGTCGGCAAGCCGCGACTGCTGATCCTCGACGAGGCCACCGCGGCACTCGATCCGGAAACGGAGGCCGCCATCTGGGCCACCGTCTCTCGCCTGCGCGGCAAGACCACGGTGGTCGGCATCTCGCACCAGCCCGCCCTCATCGCCGTGGCCGACCGCGTCTACCGGATCGATTCTGGGCGCTCGGAGCTCGTGGAGCGCGAAGCCTCCCCCGCCGAAGAGGTCGCCTGAGGGCAGGTGGCGACGCTCACCGGCCTGGTCCTGGCGGGAAGCCGCGGCGAGGGAGACCCCCTGGCCCGCACCCAGGCAGTTCGCCACCGCGCGCTGCTCGAAGTATGCGGCGAGCCGATGCTGCTGCGGGTGCTGCGCACGCTGCGGGCGTCGCCGCGCCTGGGAAAGCTCGTGGTGAGCATCGACGAACCCTCCGCGGCTGCGGCAGTGCCGGAGATCGCCGCCTGGGTGGAGGCCGGCGAGCTGACGCTCCACCGCAGCCTCTCCTCGCCCAGCCGCAGTGTGTCGGACGTTCTGGAGCAGCTGGGCGAAGCAGGGCCCCTGCTCGTGACGACGGCCGACCACGCCCTGCTGGACGCGCCCATGCTCGACTGCTTCCTCGACGCCTCCGAGCACAGCTCTGCCGACCTGCTGGTGGGGGTCGTCTCGCGCAGCGTGCTCGAAGCCCGCTTCCCGGGGGCGCCCCGCACCTATCTGCGCTTCCGCGACGACGCCTACTCGGGGGCGAACCTGTTCAGCTTCAGAACGGGCAAGGCCCGAGAGGTGGCGCTCTTCTGGCGTCGGGCCGAGAAGCTGCGCAAGCAGCCCTGGCGACTGGTCAGCACCTTCGGGCCCGTGGCCCTCACACTCTTCCTGCTGCGCAGGCTGACCCTCGCCGCCGCGCTGGCGCGCGCCTCGCGGGCCATCGGCGCTGAAGTCGAAGCCGTGCCCTTGCCGTTCGCGGAGGCCGCCGTCGACGTCGACAAGCCCGAGGACCTCGCGCTCGTATCGGAGCTATTGGCGCAACGCGAAAGCGAGTCGTCCGATCAGAGGCGACGTTCACCGGCCGCGGCGAAGCCACCCTCTGCCGGCTGGTAGCCGCGCACGCGTGCGGTGATCTGGAAGCGCGGTCCCGCAGCTGGATTCGGCTCGATCTCGTAGACGTGGTACTGCGCGCGCTTGCTCGAATCGTCGCCCGCATAGGAGGCCGAGCGGACGCCCACCACCGGGATCGGACCCTCGGGGCCCTGGAGCTGCTCGAAGACCGTGCGGTGCCCGTGGCCGTGGAGCACCAGGTCCGCGCCGGCGCGCTGCAGCACCTCGCCCAGGGCCTGGGAGTCGCGCAGGGAGCAGCGCGGCGAAACCGTGCCCGCGACGGGCGGGTGGTGAATCAGCACCACGCGACATAGAGACGTCTCAGCCAGCTCCCCCAACAGCTTCTCGAGGCGTTCCAGCTGCTCAGCACCCAGCTGGCCCGAAGCCAGGAAGGGCAGCGTGGGCAGCGCGGAGCACAGCCCGACGACCGCCAGCGGGCCGCGAACCCGAAGCGAGGGAAAGGGGGCGTGCAGGTCGCGGTCGGAGCCCATGTAGCCCGCCCAGAGGTCCCAGGAGCGCGAGCGCGGCACGGCGACATAGGCGTCGTGGTTCCCCGGCACCAGCGAAACCCGCTGGGGTCCACCCAGGCTCTCTAGCCAGGGCAGCGCTTCACTGAACTCGAACTCGCAGGCGGCGTTGGTGAGGTCCCCGGTGACAGCGACGTGATCCGGGTCCAGCTCTTCGAGGTCACTGACCAGTGCCTGCAGTACGCCAGCCTGGTGTCGCTGCCGCCGCTTCCAGCGCCACGAGATCCAGGCAAGCAGGCGCTTGTTGGCGAAGTCCCCGAGGCGCTCGACCCGCACCGCAGTCGCATGCAGGTCCGAGACGTGCGCCAGTCGGAACATGGGAATTTCCCCTCATACGCCGGCGAGAGCCTAACCCACGCCCAGGTGCTGTGATAGGCTGCTCGAGCTTCGATTCCCTTCCTCCGTCGACCACACCGACCCTCTCCTTGACGCGCACCACTGCGGACACACGTCCGGCCGCGTGGATTCTTTATGAACCCGCGGCCATGGCCTTCGAGCTGTGGGGGCTCACGCCGGCTGAGCGGCTGCGCCGCTCGCTGGAGCGCGCCGGCTGCGGCCCCATCGAGGTGTGCAGCGCGACGAGCTCGCCCCCGGTGCCCCTGGCGATGGGGCTCCTGGTGCTGCGCGGGGACTGCATCTACGACGAGCGGCTGATCGAGGCCCTGACGGGGGCCCCGGACACCGTGCTGTGCCACGAGCCGGCGGGCGGCTGCGTCGCAGCGCACGTGGCGCCGGAGCGCGCTGCGGAGATCGTCGACGCCCTGCGCAGCGGGGCCCCCGCGCCCGCCGGTCTGCGCGAGCTGTGCCCCACCGAGTTGGCCCCCTCCTACAACGCGAAGCTGCGCAAATCCGATCCGCCCTATGTGTTCGCCGCCCGTCGCGATGCGCTGAGGGAGATCGAGGCGCGCACCTTCGCCGCCTCCTACAAGGGGGCCACGGATCTGGTGACGAAGTGGGTCTGGCCCGTGCCGGCCCGCGCGCTCACCCGCTGGCTGGCGGTGCGCGGGGTGCACCCCAACACGGTGACTCTCGCCAGCTGGGGGCTGGCCATCGCGGCCTTCTGGCTCTTCGCCCGGGGCAGCTTCGGCTGGGGGCTGGCCGCAGCCTGGCTGATGACCTTCCTCGACACCGTCGACGGCAAGCTCGCACGGGTGACGCTGACCTCGAGCCGGCTGGGCGACGTGCTGGACCACGGGCTCGATCTGGTGCACCCGCCCTTCTGGTGGTGGGCGTGGGGGGCAGGCATCGGAGCACCACTGGGACCGGCGACCCTGATCGCGGTGGGGGGCTACTTCGTCGGCCGCGCTCTCGAAGGGGTCTTCCTGGCCGCTTTCAAGTTCGAAACCCACAGCTGGCACCGCATCGACACGCTCTTCCGAACCATCACCGCCCGCCGCAACCCGAACCTTCTGCTGCTTAGCGTGGGGGCCGCCGCAGGGCGCCCGGATCTCGGCATGACACTGCTGGCGATCTGGACTTCGGTCTCCCTCGCCTTCCACGCCCTGCGCCTCGTCCAGGCCTTCGCGGCCCGGGGGCGAGGAGAACCCGTCTACGCCTGGAGCGAGGCCCAGGGCAGCGCGGGTGAAGCTCCCAGCGTCGGCGCGCGTCCAAGACCGGAGACGCTTCCGGAGGACATGTGAAGCCCGCCGCACTCGCAGCCATGGCCGTGGTCTGGCTCAGCTCCCCCGCGCCCATGGCGAGGGGAGAGCTGCCGGAGCTCGCGGCGCGCATGTCCGCCCAGGAGGGCGCGTCCGAGTACTGGGACCTCGCCGCCCGCTTCGACACGGGCCACGCCCTGGTGGCCCGATTCCTGATTACGAACCAGGGTCCGGGCAAGCACACCGCGATCGCACTCGGGCATCTGATCTTCCCGGACGGACGCACGGCCTCGTTCACGAACGGCCGCGCTCGCGACAAGTGGAAGCTGAAAGACGACGGCCTCTACCTCGACGTCGGATCCAGCGAGCTCGGCCTGCGGGGACCCGAGCGAAGCTACGAAGTGGACAAGGACCGAGACGGCGTGAAGATCTTCCTGAAGATCCAGGCCAGCGCCGCCCCGAGCCCGGCGCCAGAGGGCCCGCCCGGATATCACGTGAGCGTCCTGGACGTGGCGGCTCCCATCGAGGGCACGATCTGGATCCGCGACCGCAAGATGCCGGAGCCGCTGGCGGTGCGCGGCCGCGTGGCCCTCACCCACACCTGGGTCGACCGGAAGGAGTCGGCACTGGCCCTGCGGCGCATCGACTTCGCGTCCCTGGGCGCCGAGGGCGCCTTCGTGCTGCTGGACATGCGCGCGTCGAAGGGCCCCGGCCTGCGCTGGATAGCCGTGGAACGGGAAGGACGCATCGCGTACCAGACCGCGGACTTCCAGATCTCCCAACAGCCTTCGGCGGACTCCTCGCGGGGCGACGACTACCCCGTGCCCAGCGGCCTGCGTTTCCACAATGACAGGCTGGACGGAAGCTTCGCACTGGAGCGGATCCTGCTGCGCCGCAACCCCCTGGAGGAGCTCCCCCTGCCGCTGCGCTTCCTGTTATCCTTGGACACCCGTCCCCGGAGGGTGTGGGCGGAGTCGCCTTTCGAGCTGAAGTTCCAGGGCGGTTCAGACCGATCAACCTGGCAGCTACGCGGAACCGGAATCGCGTCCCTGACGTATCTGAATCCCGCCAAGTTCTAGACTCTAGACGCCCCCCGCGTCCCCCCCGTACAGAGAGTTCTTGCGAGAGGAGCCGATGTTGCAAATCGGTGTGATCAACAATCTGCGGGCCGGGAACAGCGGAGACCAGGTGCGCCGCACCCTTGAGCTGCTGCGGGCGCACCCCGAGGTGCTGCACGTGGAGACGGACTGTGCGGGCGCCCTGCCCGAGGCCATCGCCGACCTGGCCCGGCGCGAGATCGACCTGCTGATCGTCAACGGAGGCGACGGAACCCTTCAGCACACATTGACCGAAATCCTGAGAGAGGATCCCTTCGAGCGCCCGCCCCTGGTGGCGCCTCTGCGCGGCGGGCGCACCAACACCTCGGCCCTCGACATCGGGTCTCAACGCGACCCGCTGAAGGGGCTCGACGCCGTGCTGCGCGCGGCCCGGGACGGCAGCCTCGAGAGGCGCCTGGTGCGGCGCCCGGTACTCCGCATCGAGTACGACGGGGGCCGGCGCACCGAGTTCGGCATGTTCTTCGGCGCTGGTGTGATCCGCCGCGCAATCAGCGTGGTGCACGAGGCCTTTCCGGCGGGACGCAGCCGCGGTGCCCTTGGCGCCGGCTTGATGACTCTCGGGCTGATCGCGAAGACGGCGCTGCGACCCCGCGAGGGCATCCTCCAGCCCGACAAGATGCAGGTGCGGCTCGACGGCAGCCCGCTCGCGGGTGGAGAGTACCGCCTGGCCATGTCCACCACGTTGGACCGGCTCTTCTGGCGGCTGCGCCCCTTCTGGGGTCGGGAGGCGGCCCCCGTGCGCGTCACCTGCATCAGCGGCGCGGCGCGCCACGTCGGCCGCGCGGCGCCTGGCATTCTGGCGGGACGTCCCTCGGCCCGCGTCACACCCGACAACGGCTACACCAGCCGCAACGTAGAGCGCGCAGAATTCCGCCTGGGCTGTGGCTTCACCATCGATGGCGAGCTCTACTCGCAGCCGCGAGAAGATGTCGCAACCACCACGGCCGACCGACGCATCACCTTCGTGCGCGCCTGAGGCCACGTGGGCGAAGGCGCGCACGATCTCGCCGAGCTCGTCCGCGCAGAGCTCTCCCGGCAGGCTCCCCCCCACGCGCGCAGGCTGGCAGCGGCCATCCTCGAGCGGGTGGGCCCGGCGGCCGCAGCGGTGGTCTTCTACGGCTCCTGCCTGCGCAAAGACACCGCCGAGGGCGTGCTCGACTTCTACGTGCTGGTGGACGACTACCGGAGCGCGCTGGGCTCGGGTCTGCTGGCCTTGTCGAGTGCCGCGTTGCCGCCGACGGTCTTCTACATCGAGTGTCCGGACAGCGAGTGTCCGGAAGGCGAGCGTCCGGACAGCGAACGTCCGGAAGGCGAGCCTCAGGGCGACCCGGGGTCCACGCTGCGGGCGAAGTACGCGCTGTTGTCCCTGGCGGACTTCGCCGAGGGAGCGCGGCCCGGAGGCTTTCGCACCGGCATCTTCGCCCGCTTCTGTCAGCCGGCCCTGGCCGTGGAGATCCGGGACGAGCCAGTCCGCGAGGCCCTGGTGAGCAGCTGCGTACAGTCCATCCTCACCGCCGCGCGCATCTTTGCGCCGGTCGTGGGCGGCCCGGCCAGCAGCGCCGAGCTGTGGCAGACGGCCTTCGCCGAGACCTACGCCGCCGAGATGCGCGCCGAGCGGCCCGAGACGATCCGCACGCTTCACGATGCCGCCCCGGGGCGCTATGCGCGGGCGCTGCGCGGCGCCCTTGCCGAGCTCGACGACACTGGTGTCTTTCCGGTGCGTTGGCAGGGCGAGCGCTTCGAGGTGACGGCGGCGCACGGATTCCTGGAGCGTTCCCGGCGCTCCTGGCGACGGCGGCGCAGCGCGGCCAAGTTCGTCTACGTCGGGCAGCTACTCAAGACAGCGTTCACCATGGGAGACTGGCTGCCCTACGCGCTCTGGAAGCTCGAGCGCCAGTCCGGTGTGCACATTCCCTACACCGAACGCCAGCGCCGCCACCCCTTCATCTTCGGCTGGCCGCTGCTCTACAAGGCACTCAAGACCCGGGCGCTGCATTAGCGAAGGCCCGGCTTAGGTGCCAATCAGCATGCCGGCTTCGACGGGGAGGACGTGGCCGGTCACGAGGTCGGGGCCTTCGATCACGGCGAGGATCGCCGCGGCGATGTCTTCTGGCGTGGAGACGCGCCCGAGTGGTGAGCGCCCCTGCACGGCGCCCTTGATCGTTTCGTAGGCGGGGCCCAGGCCGTTGCGCAGCCATTCCCCGTCGATGAAGCCGGGAGCGATGGCGTTGACGCGGATGTTCTGCGGCCCCATCACACGGGCCAGTGTCACGGTGAGGATGTTCAGCGCGGCCTTCGAGGCGCAATAGGGAATCGAGCTTCCGATGCCGGCAATGCCCGCAACGCTCGACACGTTCACGATCTCGCCGCCTTGTTTCGCGAGCAGCGGGCGCGCCGCCCGGGCGCACTGGAAGGGCCCGCGCAGGTTCACCCCGAGGATGCTGTCCCAGTCGTCGAGGCTGACCTGCTCCAGCTGGTCGTGGGGGATGAAGGAAGTCGTACCGGCGTTGTTCACGAGCACGTCGAGGCGACCGAACTGGTCCGCGGCCAGCTCAAGCATGGCGCGGCAGGCGGCGTCGTCGGTCACGTCACACTGGTGGGGAATCGCGCGGGCCCCCAGCGCTACGACCTCCGCCGCTGTCTGCTCGGCGCCCTGCTTCGAGCGGCTGTAGTTGACCAGCACGGAGCAGCCTCGCCGCCCCAGTTCGACGGCCGTGGCTCGGCCGACTCCCGTACCCGCCCCAGTGACGATCGCAGCGCATCCAGCAAGCTCCACGGGACCTCCTCCTCGCTGCGGTCGCGGGCAGCGCTGCGAGCCTATCACTGCCCTCGTGACCCGGATCACAGCCCCCCGGGACTTCAGCCAAACGCGAGTCTGGACGAAGTAGAGGGCGCCCTCACCCCCCGGTGAACGAAAAATGCCGGGAAAACACCACGATTCCACGCCTTCGCTACTTGACATCGCCTTGGGAGCGGTAATTTTTGCGGCCGCTGGTCTCGGACGCGGGGGGGGTCGTCGCGTCTGGGAAAGTTCCCGGCAGGAGAGTCCCGATCGATGCGTGACGTCCAAAACGCGCCCGCGGCGCTAACGCCCGAACTCGATCGCAGCGCAATCATGCGCCGCTGCGCGGACGCGTTCCGGATTCGCCCGTGGATCTACTGGACCGACATGGTCGGCTCCGCCGCTGTCGGCTGGACGTTGTTCTATCTCTCGACGCTGGCGCCGCTCGGCTCGGTCGCCCACGTCGTGATGACGCTGGGCGCGATCCTCGGGCTGCTGCGCGCGGCGCTGTTCATCCACGAGCTGGCTCACGTGAAGCGCACTCAGCTGCCTGGCTTTGACGTGGTCTGGAACGCCATCGTCGGCGTTCCCCTGATCGTGCCCGGCATCATGTACTCGGGCTCGCACATGGATCACCATCGCCGCAACGGCTTCGGCACCATGGAAGACCCGGAGTACGCGCCGATCGCGACCTGGAGCCGCCCGCGCATTGCTCTGTTCGTGCTGACCGTGGCCTTTGCGCCCATCGCGCTGGCCTTCCGCTGGGCCGTCCTCGGACCCCTCTCGTGGATCTGCCCGCCGCTGCGGGTGCTCGTGGTCGAGCGCCTCTCGACGCTGGGGATCAACGTCCACTACCGGCGCGCGATGCCGGAAGGCCGGAAGAAGGTGCGCTGGTTCCGCGAAGAGGCCGCCTGCGCCCTCTTCGTGTGGGGTGTGGCGGTGAGTGCGGCTCTCGGCTGGATCCCGCTGATCGCCGTGGTGCAGTGGCTCATCGTGGGCGCCGGCGTGCTGGTGGTGAACCAGCTGCGCACGCTGGCGGCGCACGGCTACGAGAACAAGGGCCACCCGGTCGACAGCGAGGGCCAGCTGCTGGACTCGATCAACCTCACCGGCTGGCCGGTTCTCACGGCGCTCGTGGCCCCCGTGGGCCTGCGCTACCACGCGCTGCACCACTTCCTGCCGAACCTGCCCTACCACAGCCTGGGCATGGTGCACCGCCGGCTCCTGTCGGAGCTGCCCGACGACTCGCCCTACCGGAGCACGTCGCGCAACAGCTTCCTGGAGCCGGTCCAGAAGCTCTGGAACCAGGCCCCGGCATAGTTTGCCCGGTCCTGCCTATCCGACTGGCTCAGCTTGTGACCGGGGCTGACACGTGGGTTCTCGACTGTCTGTGGACAGGAGGGAATACCCATGGCGAAGCTGAGGGGTC
>Ga0255057_10002143_pt1 | contig 10793 bp, 12 predicted proteins | sample Cases_109_6_MG_FD_189022 | JGI IMG/M metagenome (GOLD analysis project Ga0255057, IMG submission 189022) | Seawater microbial communities from Amundsen Gulf, Northwest Territories, Canada - Cases_109_6 | ecosystem: Environmental > Aquatic > Marine > Gulf | place: Canada: Northwest Territories... | reverse complement strand
CCAGGGAATCTCGAGCTGTTTGATCATGAGTTGATCGCGTTTGGCCGTTGACGGCCAATGCACCCGTCGCAGATCGTCACCGGTCTGGTATTCGCGCAGCGTAAAGAAGTCCTCACCGCCGTGAGGAGCAAACGTCGGACGGGTGGACTGAACGCTGGGATCGAGGCCGCGCACCGCCGGAAATCCGCTAAAACGTTCGATCCGCGGATACACAGTGAGTCGATCCTGGGTTCCGGTGTGGTTGCGGCGTTCGGTGAGCGCAAACGCATCGCTCACCGAGATCTCGGCAGGGCCCACCTGGTACACCCCCCGGGCCCGGCACAAGACCTCGTAGCGAGCGAGCAGGGGTTGACCGGGTGTGGTGGTTGCCGCCGCGAAGCGTGCGACTCCGAGCCCGTGCACCGTGTCCACTATTTCGAGGTTGCGGATACGACGAGCCGCCGTGACATCGACCTCCACTACAACCTCATCGCCCTCGTGGACCTGCACCGGGTAGATGTGGCGGGTAATGGCGACGCCGGGATTGGCGAAGCGGACGAAGAGCATGCCGACTGCGACTGCGGCCACGAGAAAGATCGCCGTGGTCATCAGCTCGGTTTCACCAAAGCCGACCCAGAGGACGAGCAGAGCTGTGGAAACACCCAATGCCGCCCAGCCCCTGGTCGTGGGCATCAGGCCCGCACTCCGCTCCCTGGTACGGGGACACCCTGAGCGATCCCGTCGACGATCTCTTCGGCAATGGCTCCGCGCATCTGGGCTTCCGGTCGCAGGATCAGTCGATGGGTGAGGACCGGCTTGAGCAGTGCCTTAACGTCGTCCGGCGTCACAAAATGACGGCCATCGATCGCGGCGCGAGTGCGGGCAGCCCGCTGCAAGAACAGAGTGGCTCGGGGTGAGGCTCCCAGGAGGAGGTCGGGGTCGTCGCGAGTTGCCTCGACGGTATCGACCAAATACTCCTTGATCGGATCGGAGACGTAGATCCGGCGAGCAATATCGATCATCCGAACGACGTCATCCGCGCTCACGACGGCCTCGAGGTCGGCGAAGGTGGAGGTGCGTCCGTGGGCTTCGAGCATTTCGAGCTCTTTATTTCTGGATGGGTAGCCCATGACGAGGCGCATCATGAAGCGGTCGAGTTGTGCCTCCGGCAGGGGGTAGGTGCCTTCGTGCTCGATCGGGTTCTGCGTGGCCATGACCATGAAGGGAAGATCGAGTATCCGGGTTGTACCGTCGACCGTCACTTGTCGTTCTTCCATCGCCTCCAGAAGCGCAGACTGCGTCTTGGGGCTGGCGCGGTTGATCTCGTCGCCGAGCACGATATTGGCGAAGATCGGACCGGCTCTGAAGACGAAGGCACCTCGTTCTCGGTCCCAAACCGAAACCCCGGTCACGTCCGAAGGAAGTAGATCCGGCGTGAACTGGATTCGCTGGAACTCGCAGTGGATGCTGCGCGACAGCGACTTGGCAAGCAGGGTCTTGCCGACCCCCGGGACATCCTCGACCAGGACGTGCCCTTCTGACAGGAGAGCCATGACTATCAGCTCGATGACATCGCGCTTGCCCTGGATAACGCGCTCGATGTTGTCCGATACGGTCTGGAACTGCTCGGAGAACCAGGCCAGGTCGTCTTGCCCAACCGGTTGGGTGGTCACCTCACGCCTCCTGCTTGTGTGCGGCCCGCAGGTTATCAGCGACAAGGGGCTGTGCAGCTGAGGGAGGTATGACAATTGTCCGCTCGGCACCAGGTGACAAGTAGTGGTCGAAATGACTACACTCCGTGGTGACAGTCCCGGGTGACAATGCGTCTACGTTCGGGATGCGAGAGGACGGTCAGCTGTGGGTGCCGAGACCCTCCAGATAGAACTGCTTGGCGTGCCCGGGGTGTCGGCGGCCGAAATCGACGCCGGTGCCGGGGCCGTTCCGGCCGGGGTAAAGGTGAGCCTCTCACCGGATGCAGATGCGCGGCGGGTGGGCATCGAAGTGCAGCGGATCCTGGCAGCTCACGGAATGCGCTCCCGATTCTCCTCCGGTGTGGATGATGCGCCGTCAACTCTGCCGACCGATGCTTCGCCTCCGATCCCACCTGTGCCTGAGCCGCCGCCGCCGCCCGTCGTCGAATCATCGGCTGTGCCGCAGCCTGTCGCAGTTTCCGTTGAGTCCGTACCGGATCCGCCACCGAACGCACCACCGTCTCCGAGCTCGATTCCAGAGCTGCGGTCCGTCTCGGTCGAAGAGCGGGTGGATGGCTTGACGGCGTCGGTAGTGCTGTCCAACGGGCGAGCAGCTTCTCGTGCGATCGGAGCCGGTGCCGACGCCGAGCAATTGCATGCCGCCATCGTCGGCGCAGTTGCAGAGGCGGCCGGGGAAGCGGTTGCGGCAAAGGCCATCGAGTGGCTCCAGATCGACGAACGGACCGTGGTCACGGTGGTGGTTGAGCGGGATGACGGATCGCTGGGAGCCGGGGCGGGTGTAACCAGGTTCGGACGAGCCTTTGCGGTCGGCACGGCCACCAGATCGGCCCTCCAGAGCTGATCAGGCTGTCTGGATGGCGTCGGAGTCGCTTACCTCGGCCTCGTCGGCAGCGATGATGTGAATCAGGACGTCGCCATCGGGGAGGATTCCGGGCCGGTCGATGCGGTGCGCTCCGATGCCGGCGGCATGCTCGCCGACTCGTTCGAGGACATGGCGGATCACCCGCCGCGACGGATCTGGAATGGCTTGCGTGTCGAGCGTCGGCAGGTCGTCCGGGTCGGTCGAAACGACTTGGATCCCGCGCCCGTGGAGATCCCATAGCATTATCTCTTGGACGACGGCATCCGCCGACAAGGTAGCGATACCGGGAACGAGCACTGCATCCACTCCGCCGGCAGCGATGACACCGAGCAGGCTGAGGTATCCGTCACGATTGGCGGCTTGACCGGGACTTTGCAGGTCTTGGCATAGCGCCACCAGGCGGTGGCCATTGTCGCCGGCATAACGGCGAATCTCTTCCTGCTGGCTGAAGGCGGGGCGCCCATCCGATGGATCTGGCGACTCCCGCACGTATCCGACCACCCGCACCGGTGATACCTCCGCAATCTTGCCGGCCCATCGCGGCGCGACCGGGCCGCCGCGTCGGTATTTCGTGGCCCCGACGCGTCTCAAACCACAGTACCACCGAGAGTGTTGGGTTGCGCTTCCGAGCGTGGTGTCGCTGAAGGTCTATCCGGAGCCGGCCATCTCTATATAGGCGGCCCACGACGGGTGAGGCATGGTCCCGAGTCCGATGAGCATCCATCCGTGGCGCCGGGGAGCATGAGGTCGGTTGGCCAGAGTCATCGACGCCTCCGACGGCGTGCGATCTCCTTTGCGGGCGTTGCACGCACGGCAGGCGGCAACGATGTTTTCCCAGGTGTGGTCGCCACCGCGAGACCGGGGAAGCACATGGTCCAGATTCTCAGCCGGTCGTTCGCAGTACTGGCATCGGTGCCGATCTCGGGCGAAAACCGCTCTGCGGTTTAGAGGGATCCGGCGGTGAAACGAAACTCGGACGTACCGGCGCAGTCTCACGACAGTGGGAACCGGAATCTGGAGGTGCTCAGATGCCCAGGATTCTTCTCCGGAGTGGACGAGCTCGGCCTTGCGGTTGACGAGCAGTACTACGGCGCGGCGCGCCGACACGACTGAGAGGGGCTCATATGTGGCGTTCAACACCAGCGCTCTTGCCATGGGGTGGCGACGATACCAGCGCCGGTGTGATTGTTCCCGAGAGTGCTGATCAGCTCAATGGGAGCCTGGGGCGACCTGAGGCCGAAGATATGCGAGGACTGTTGCCGCGCGCCTCTGGTTCTAGGAGCCGCTATCGGCGGCGTGTTTGCGCAACACGTCGAGTTCCTGCTTCAGCTGCTTGCGGCGCCTACGCCACCGGCGCCATCCCCAGCCGGCCACCTTTCCTCCAACCATGCCGGACAGAAACGTGGCGATCAAGATCAGCCACAGGGGCTGGTCGAACCGGAACCCGGCCCAGGACACCTCGATGGAGTCGAGATTCGAGAATATGAGGATTCCGATGGGCACTAGCACCAGGGCAGACAGCAGCGCCGGACCAATCCAGCGTCGTTCCGAGATCGATCGGCCGACATCGATCTGCGGTTCTGCGGCCTCGGGTCGGGTCGGGTCCGTCATCAGCGGATGATCAACACCGGCGTGGGGGAGCGCCGGGCCAGCTTGGTGCTCACCGAGCCGAGCAGACCTTCGAATAGCCCCTTGCCGTGGGATCCGACACAGATCACGTCGACACCGAGTTCGGTAGCAACCGCCACGATGCCGGAAGCGGCCTCACCTTCGCGGACGATCACATCCGGAGTGAGACCCGCAGCCTCGAGGGCGGCGACGAGTTCGGAGGTGCGCATCGTCTTCTGGTCATCGAGGTACCTGTTGAGCATTTCGTCGTCTCCCGGCCAGTCGGCTCCGACGGTCGTTCCTGCTTCGGGTTGCAAGCCGACGTACTCGCCATCCTGATGAGTTGCGTCGAGGACACGCTCACCGAAGAGGCTGCGCAAGTCGCGCAGCAGATTCCGGTTTAACTCAACCATCGTGAGAACTGTTATGGAACCGCCGGTACCGGCCAAGGCCGATGCGAAGTCCGTCGCCTTGGTAGCGTCGAGGGTGCCGTCGGTGGCAATCAGTACGTGCATGGTCCTCCTATTCCCCCTTTACGGCAGATTAGTGGTTTGTCGCTGGGAATAGCGCGTCGACGATCGCTGCGACGACCAGGGGGCGTCGCAGCGATGGCAGTGCGGAGGCAGGTCGGCAGATATCGGGCTCCGAGTCCACCGCAATGAGCCATATGGTCGGCGGCCATGGAATTGCGTAGGAGCGGCGCCGACGGATGCTTTCAGTGAACCTCGACTCCGTCCCAGGGGTCTGAGCCGATCCAGTCGCGCGCATCGAAGCGAGTTCCGGTTGCTTCGGGTGCTCCGGCGTGGGCGAGCCTGAGGAATATCGGTGCGATGTCCATCGGGGAGGGGAGTGACGACGGGTCCTCGTCGGGGACGGCCACGGCACGCATTGGGGTGCGGGTACCGCCCGGGTTCACGGAAAAGACCTTTCCCTTGAACTCGTAGGCCAGGGTGGCGAGCCACCCCTCCAACGCGTGCTTTGAGACTGCGTACATACCCCACCCGGCGCGGCCTTGGCGACCCACGGTGCTGGACAGGCCGATCACGACCGGCGCCGCTGCCGCCTCCAGGTAGGACGTGAGCATTTGGTGGAGGAGGTGAACCGAGGTGACATTGATCTCGAACACCGATCGCCATTGGTCCTCGGGGTAATCGGCGAGGGACACCCCGGGAGGACCCAGCAGTCCGGCCGCATGGACGACCACGTCCAGGTCGCCACCCCCGTGGTCGATGGCCGTCGAGATCCGACGCCGTCCGGCCTCTGTCGCCAGGTCGGCGGCGACGACTATGGCCGACCCTCCGGGTAGTTCGGATATCGAAGCTGCGAGCGCTTCTTCATTGCGCCCGGTGGCAAAGACTCTGGCCCCGTTCGCAACGTATGCGGTGCAGAGGCCGCGTCCGATCCCGCTGGAAGCGCCAGTGACAAGGATCGTGCGGCCGGACAGGGGCATTGCGGAGGAGCGTAGTGACCGGTCCCCACTCATCAGACATCGGACATCAAACAAATCGCGCTCATTTCTGAAGTCTGAGATCTGCAATCTGAGGCCTGGAATCTGAGGTCTGTTCCCCATCCCAGTGGCTCTTCTGCCCACAAAGTGGCGTTTGAGGGTTGACAAGTGGGGTCCAGTGGGGCAAAGTGGGGATACGTGGAGAACCCGGAAGGCGGCGGCCTTCCACCCAGAGCGTCTCGCAGAGGCGCCGGATGCGGAGATCGGAGAGACCAGGTCGTGTTCCTGGGCGAGTACCAGCACAGTGTGGATTCGAAGGGCCGATTGGTGCTGCCCTCGAAATTCCGCGCCCGTCTCGAACGGGGCCTTGTCGTGACCAAAGGTCAGGAACGCTGTCTCTATGTTTTTCCCATCGATCGGTGGGAAGAAGAGGTCGAGAAGGTCAACCGGCTGCCGCGGACCGATCGGCGCAGTCGCAACTACGCCCGCTCCTTTTTCGGAGCGGCCAGCGATCAGATGCTTGACGGCCAAGGCCGGGTCCAGGTACCCCAGTCGTTGCGCGACTACGCAGGCTTCGCCAAGGACGTTGTCGTGGTCGGCGTGGCGGATCGGGTCGAGATCTGGGACGCAGCGTCGTGGGCGGCTAACAGCAGCGAAGCCGACGAGCTCTATGCCGGAATCGAAGAAGCGCTCAGTGGGGAAGGGATTTGAGCTGTGCAACTCAACAGCGGATCTCCCGACCCAGCGTCAGCCCTCTGGATGCCATGTGGGAAGCCCCTTACTCCGCCCGCTTCCATTTTGGCGCCAGCGCTCCGGGGGGCTGACGGTGGGTCGGAAGCATCAGGCACCGGACCAAAACGGTTCGGAGTATCACATTCCGGTTCTGGCCGACCGGGTCGAGCATTGGCTGGGATCGCTCGACGGAACGGTTGTCGACGCCACCTTCGGGGGCGGCGGTCACAGCCGGGTGCTGCTCGATGCCAACGCCGAGCTTCGGGTTCTGGCCATCGATCGGGATCCGGAAGCAGGACGCCGCAGCGCCTCGCTCGGATCGCGACTGACGTTTCACCAGGCGGACTTTCGGACACTCGACTCGGTACTACAGGAGGAGCATCTAGATGAGATCGATGGAGCCCTTTTCGACCTTGGTGTCTCATCGCGTCAGCTCGACGTGGGGGAGCGAGGTTTCTCGTATAGACGACGCGGCCCGCTCGACATGCGGATGGGGCCGGATGCGGAGCTCGATGCCGACGTCATCGTCAACCAATGGCCCGCAGCAGATGTCGCTCGGATTCTCAGACGTTATGGCGAAGAGCGCTACTCCGGCAGGATTGCCCAAGCCATCGTCAAGGCGCGTCCCATCACGGACACACTGGAGTTGGCGGGCGTTGTCGCCAACGCCGTGCCAGCTCGGGCGCGGCGCTCCCGTCACCCAGCTCGACGATCTTTTCAGGCCATTCGCATCGCCGTCAACGACGAGCTCGCTGCGCTCACCGATGCACTCGACGTCGCCATGCGGCTGCTGCGACACGGCGGAAGGATCGTGGTGATTTCCTACCACTCGCTGGAGGATCGCATCGTCAAGCGGAAGTTTGCGAGTGAATCGATGACCTGCACATGCCCTCCCGACTTCCCGGTGTGCGTATGCGACACGGTCGCCAACGTGAGACTGCTGGCTCGCGGTGGTGAAACTCCATCGGCTGCCGAGATCGAGGCGAATCCTCGAGCGCGCAGTGCCAGGTTGAGAGCCGCGGAGCGGCTGGCATGACGGCGCGTCTTGCTCCGGTTCACGGGAAGTTGCCGCGGCGTGCGCGCCAGTTCCACGTGGTTCTCGGCCCCGGAACCAGGCGTCGCGGGCGACGCCGCTACTGGGTGCTGTTGGTGGCGGCGTTGACGGCCGCATTCCTCGTCTCGGTTTATGCCCGGATAGCTCTCGACCGTAGCGCCTTCGTCGTCACCGACATCGAGCAGCAGATCGCGGTCGAAGAGGCCCGGTACTGGGATCTCCGGCTCCAGGTGACAGAACTTCAGGCTCCAGAGAGGATCTCCTCGCTGGCCGCCGAGATGGGCATGGTGTACCCCGAGACCGTACGGACGATCGAGGTCCCCGGCTTGGGCGAGTCGGGACCCGGGGTCGAGGAACGTTGGGTCGATCTGAAGGCGCTGCTGGGCGCCCAGCCGTAGGCGGGGTGCCGTCGAGGCACCAAGGGAGTGAGGAGGAGTCCATGGAGCAGGAGCCGCGAAGACGGCTTAACGCTCGTCTGGTGTCGGTGGGGGTGCTGCTCGTATTGGCGTGGACCCTGATCGGATACCGGCTAACGGTGGTACAGGGGGCGCGGGCTGACGAATTCGCAGCTCGTGGACGAGAGCAACGTCTCCAGAGTGAGACGTTGGCAGCCGATCGCGGCACGATCTTCGATCGTGATGGCCGGGAGCTGGCGGTCTCCATCGAAGGCGTCACCGTCTATGCCAATCCGCAGGAGGTTTCAGACCCCGAGAACCTTGCCTCACTGCTTGCTCCGCTGGTGGGGCGCAACCCCACCGACCTCGCCCAAGATCTGGCGAGCGATGCCGCCTTTGTCTATGTGGCTCGCCAACTGGACCGCGAGAGCGCTGAGCCGATCAAGGAAGCCGGGTTCGCTGGGATCTACTTCCTCAGTGAACCGCGACGGGTGTATCCCACCGGTGCACTGGCGGCACATGTCGTCGGATTCGTGAGTGACGGCGACAACACCGGGCTCGAAGGCATCGAACTCTTCTACGACAGCGAGTTGGCCGGGACTCCGGGCGCACTTCTGGTCGAACGTGATCCCCAAGGTCGGGTCATTCCACAAGGTGAGTACTTGGTCGAGCATCCCGAGCAGGGTTCGGATCTGGTGCTCACTATCAAGAGCGAGATTCAGTACTCGGCAACCCAGGCGCTGGCTGCAGCCCTCGAAAGGACCGGCGCCATCTCAGGATCGATCGTGGTCCTCGATCCGGAATCGGGCGAGATCCTGGCGATGGCCAATCTGCCTTCGTTCGATCCCAACGATCGTGAGGGCACGTCGCTGGCGGCGTTGCGAAACCGTGCCGTGACCGATGTGTTCGAGCCCGGCTCTACCCAAAAGCTGGTGACGATCGCGGGTGCGCTCGAGTCTGGCATCGTGGCCCCCAACACGTCGTTCGAGATTCCGGAGCAAATCGAGATACTCGACACGGTCTTTCGGGATGTGACGGTGCATCCCGACCAATTGACGGTCACCGGGATCGTCGCCCACTCTTCCAATCTCGGCACCATCCTGGTCGGTGATCTGATGGGCATCCGATCGCTCTACACCTTCATGTACGCGTTTGGGCAAGGCAGAGCTTCCGGACTCGATTTCCCGGGGGAGGCTGGTGGTGTCTTGCGTCCACCCGAAGATTGGTGTCTCACTACATGCCTTGCAGGAACGTCGATCGGCTATCACGTGTCGGTAACGCCGCTTCAGATGGCGATGGTTTACGCGGTCGTTGCCAACGACGGAATGTGGGTCCAACCGCACCTCGTAAAGGACATCGTGGACGGTGAGGGTGATCAGCAAGCGACGCTCCCGTTGGCACGGCGTGTCATATCGGCTGAGACCGCAGCACAGATGCGAATCATGCTCGAAGCGGTCGTGGTGCGCGGCACCGGCTCCGCAGCTGCAGTGCCCGGATACCGTGTCGGCGGGAAGACCGGAACGACCGAGAAGTACTTGACCGATGTGCAGGAGTACAGCGAAGAGGAAGTGGTGGCCAGCTTTATCGGCATGGCCCCGATCGACGATCCTCAGATCGTGATTGCAGTCGTGTTGGATTCACCCCAGGAATATGCCAGCGGTGGCCGAGGCGCGGCCCCGGTGTTCGCGGAGATCATGCTTGCCGCCCTCCACCAGGTCGGAGTAGGCCCCGGTGACTGATGCAATCAGCCTCGACACGCTGGCACCGTTGGTGGCGGGGAGGGTGCTCGGCGACGGTGCCACCCTGGTGTCGGATGTCACTCACGATTCACGTGATGTCCGGCCGGGCTCGCTGTTCGCCGCGGTGCGTGGATTCGTGACCGATGGCCATCAGTTCGTAGGCGAAGCCGTTGCAGCCGGAGCAGTAGCTCTATGTGTCGAGGACGAGGCCGCAGTACCGTCGGGTCAGGCAGCCATCGTCGTGCCGAACGTTCGGGAAGTTCTGGGCAGCCTCGCGTCGAGGGTCCACGGCGACCCGTCGGCGACGCTTCGAATCGTCGGCATCACCGGGACGAACGGAAAGACCACAGTCGCCCATCTCATCGAGGCGATCGCGGCCGCCGCCGGGATCCAACAAGCGATCATCGGCACCGTCGGGGCTCGCATCAACGGGAGACCGTTCCCGGTGGAGCGTACGACGCCCGAGGCCACGGATTTCCAGCGACTGTTGGCGGCAATGGTCGGCTTCGGAGTGGACATCGCATCGGCCGAGGTGTCGTCTCACGCTCTGGCTCTTGGCCGGGTCGACGGGACTCTCTTTGAGATCGGGGCGTTTACCAACCTCTCGCAGGACCATCTGGACTTTCATGCCGATATGGAGGAGTACCTCGCCGCCAAACGGTCGTTGTTCGATCGGTGTCGCACGGGTGTGATCTGGGTGGACGATGCAGCCGGTCGCAGCATCGCGGCGGAGGCGTCGATTCCAATAGTGCGAGTGGGGACGGGCGATGATGTCGACGTACGCGGTCGGGCGCAGGTGGTGGCCTTGGACGGGTCGACCTTTGATGTCTCAGGCCCGGGCGGCGGCGCCCGGATGCATCTGCAGCTCCCCGGCAGGTTCAACATGTCCAACGCTCTGGTTGCTGCCGCCTGCGCCAACGCGTTGGGCATCTCTTGGGATACGATCGCCGACGGCATCGGGAGAGTCGCTTCGATCCCGGGCCGATTCGAAATCATTCCGACCGAAAGGGAGTTCACCGTGGTGGTCGATTACGCCCACACTCCGGCAGGAGTCGAATCGATGGTGGGCGCCGCCCGAGAGCTGGTCGGAAGCGGTCGGGTCATCGTGGTCGCAGGCGCAGCAGGTGATCGGGATCACGACAAGCGCCCACTGATTGGCGCCGCGGCCGCTACTGCAGACATCGCGGTGATCACCAGCGATAACCCGAGGTCGGAGAACCCGGAGACAATCGTGGCCGAGGTGGCTGCGGGAGCCGGACACGATG
>Ga0255057_10002142_pt1 | contig 10793 bp, 9 predicted proteins | sample Cases_109_6_MG_FD_189022 | JGI IMG/M metagenome (GOLD analysis project Ga0255057, IMG submission 189022) | Seawater microbial communities from Amundsen Gulf, Northwest Territories, Canada - Cases_109_6 | ecosystem: Environmental > Aquatic > Marine > Gulf | place: Canada: Northwest Territories... | reverse complement strand
GTGCTCGTGGTGGCGTCCGTCCTTGATCAGCGACAGCATCGTCGACCCCGCCGCTGACGAAACCGGGTTCGCGTTGAACGTTCCCGGATGCATCACCCGCCGCTCGGCGTTCCACCCTGAATCGCTCCGAAACTCGATCATAGCCAGAATGTCAGACTTCCCAGCAACGACCCCGCCCGGAAAACCTCCCGCCACGATCTTCGCCAACGTCGTCATGTCGGGCGTCACGCCGTATCTCGCTTGCGTTCCACCGGGCGAGATGCGGAAGCCCGTCACCACCTCGTCGAAGATCAAGACCGTCTGATGGCGCCGCGTGATCTCTCGCAACGTTCCCAGGAACTCACTATCTAGAGGCATCGCACCGAAGTGCATTCCAGTCGGCTCCAGGATCACAGACGCCACGTCCCCTTCCGAGAGGCGGCGTTCGACCGCCTCGGCGTCACCCTGCGGCACGCTTATCGTGTTCGCTGAGACCGACGCCGGCACGCCCGGCGAGCTGGGCGACTCCTCCTCTGGCCCCCGCGCCCCGATGACGGCGTCGTGCCAGCCATGGAAGTGATCGTCAAACTTCAAGAGCTTGTCGCGGCCCGTGTACGCCCGCGACAAGCGGATCGCCATTAGCGTCGCTTCCGTCCCTGAACTCGTAAACCGGACGCTCTCCGCGCTCGGGACCATCTCCTCGATCAGCCGCGCCCACTTCAGCTCCAACTCATGATTGGCGCCGTAGTGGGTTCCCTTCCTCACCTGCTCGATAACGGCGTCCGTGATGTCGGGATGCGCGTGCCCCAGGAAAAGCGCCCCGTGACCCATCACGTAGTCGACGTATTCCCGCCCGTCAACGTCCCACTTGCGGCTCCCCTTCGCATGATCCACGAAGATCGGGAACGGCGTCAGAAAGCGGACGTCGTGCGTGACCCCGGACGGGAACGTCCGCAGCGACTCGTCATAGAGACGCGCGGAAGCTGGGTGCAGTCGCTGATAATCGTCCAGGATCGATGAGCGCGTAGATGTCATCGAGATGAAGTCTACACCACCGCGGCGGCGGGACCGTGGCGCTAAATGCCGAGCCCTAGGGCTCTCGTGATCGGGGTTTCGTGAAGTACGGAACTGCCGGCAGATCGCGCATCGTCAGCAAGCCGGCCTCGCGGCTATGCGCTACGTACGGCACGCAGTTCGCGATGATCGATGCCGTTGCCACATCGCCGTGAATCCCACCCGGCATCTGCAACTTCACCGGCGGTGTGCCGTCGATCTCGATCGTGTCTCGCGGGTCTTCCGCGCTCAACGACATCTCTAGGTCAAGGCGAATCACCTCAATGCCGTCAAGCACGCCGCGCACGCTCTGTCGGAGACCCACAACGCTGCCCCGCTCGACGGTAAAGTACTCTGTTCGCAACCGCCGCTTTGCCGTAACCGGTTCCAGCGTCTCGATCACTTCGTCCAGCTTCCGCCAGCCCAGACTGTCCGCGATCATGAACGCTGACTCGCGCAGTCCAGCGTGCCCGATGGCCCCGCCGCGCGCGCCCTCCTCAAACCCCTTCAGGTTGAGCCCGGCGCCCGTCTTCCGCTGGAGCTGGATGCGCCTCAACGACGTGTCCACCACTCGTGTCACGCGGACCGACTTCACCTGCCGGGACGCCGTCGCAACCATCAGCGGCAGCAGGTCCATCACGAACCCCGGGTTGACCCCTGTGCCAAGCACCCGCACGCCCCGCTCTCGAGCACGGCGATCGAGCTTCTCGGAGATCTCGGGATAGCGAACCCACGGGAACGACAACTCCTCGCAGCTCGATACCACGCTCTTCTCCGCCGACACGAGAGACACCAGCTGCGGAAAGACCTCCGTCAACGATGAGCCCGTACAATGCACCACCACGTCTGCGTAGACGTCGTTCAGAACCGCGTCGGCATCATACGCGATCTCGACGCCGAGCGGGTGACCGAGACCGGAGACATCACCAAGGTCCTTACCCGCCTTCGACGGGTGCGGGTCGATCGCGCCCACGATCTCGACACTCGGATCGTTCAGCAGCGCCCGGACCACGCCGGAACCGATGGCTCCCAGTCCATAGTGGATGGTTCGAACCTTCTCTCCCTGCACGTAAGCCTCCAGATTGCGGGGGGTTGGAACGAACGCCGTCTGTTCGCCGTTCTGTTTATCGATACTCGTGGGCTCTTTCATAGCTACTTGACGTAATTATCACCGATCGTAGCCAGCGTTGCTAGTTTCGACCCTACTCAGGAACGCTTTCGAGGAACTCGAGCACGATGCGATTGAACGCCTCCGGCCGTTCGAAGAAGGCGCTGTGATCCGTATCAGGCATCACCACCGACCGTGCATTGGGCAGAAGCGTCTCCGCCACGGACATCAGCGAGACCGGCATCACCTCATCGTGCTCACCACCGATGAACAGCACGGGCATCGTCAGACCGTCCAACTGCTCCTGGCTGGCGCTGGCGTCTGGATCGCGTTCGAGGGCGCGAATGCGCTGGATCTGATCGTCGCTATTCCCGTTATTCGGCCCATTCTCGTTCAAGAGCCTGATCTGCTTGTAGAGAAAAGCCTTATCCTTGTTATTCTGCCGGAACTCCCGTGTCAACACCCGCCGGCTTCCCTCCTCACGCCGCCGCTCCCACACCGATCTCACCCCCGACTGCGTCTCTTCGTCCGAAGCCAGCCACACCTCGCGCCTCATACCCGCGAACGTGTTCGCGAAGACCATCGCCCGGACCCGATCCGGATGATCGATCGCGAAACGGAGGCACGTCATCCCCCCCATCGAATGTCCGAGCAGAAACGCCGACTCGATATCCAATGCGTCTAGAAGCGACAGCAGGTCGTCCGGAAACGCCCGCGGCCCCAGATCGTTGTCGTCCTCAGTAAGCCCCCATCCCCGATGATCGAACGTGATGCAGCGGTATTGGCCGGCGAACGCGGGCACCTGCTGCCACCAGCTCAGGTAGTTCCCGCCGCGGCCATGTGCCAGGACCAGCGGAAACCCCTTGCCGGACTCTTGATAGTGGATCTTTGTTCCGTTTGCTTCGATCATGGTCATTGCTAATCTCAACCATTATCGGCCACCTCACGTTACGGCCGCAGCCGTTTACCCACACTTGTGGACAATTTCTGGGCATCAGCCATAGCAATTGAGCCGTCCGGTCCTTACAATAGCGGTAGATGCCTACCGCTACCACGCGAACGCGCAAGACGCGGGGGACCCGCTCCCGCCGAGCCTCGTCCAAGCCGTCCAAAGATGTCGATAATTCATCGACCAAGCCAGAGTCCGTAGCTACCGAATCCACCAAAGGCACTTCAGGCAGCAGCCATCGAGGCAGTCGACATGCTAGGCCACCCAGCCGCAACGCCGTAAAGGCTACGCCCGAAAAATCCCCCGCCAAACCGTCGTCGACCGCTGCCACGCCAACCAAGAAACAGCGACAGGCCACGCCGTCAAACGGCACCGCGCCAAAGACCACGGCGTCCCCCAAGAAGACGGCGCGATCCGCCAGCGCAAAGCCTGCTAAGCCCCCATCCAGGAGTGCAAAGCCAAAGACTGCCGCCAAGCCCAGAAAACGCAAGCCATCGTCGGCCCTTGCGCCGCGCGTCAAGATCCCCGTCACCGGGGCACCCAGCGACGAAGTTCCCGCGCCCTTCGCGCACAACGCCGAGTACGAGTTCGCACGCATCCTCGACTTCTACGGCATCGATTGGCAGTACGAACCGAAGACGTTCACCCTCAAGCGGGACGGCGACCGCATCGTCGAAGCGTTCACGCCAGACTTCTATCTGCCGGACCGAGACCTCTACGTTGAGCTAACCACCGTCAAGGCCAACCTCACGGCCGAAAAGAACCGGAAGATGCGGCTGATCAAAGAGCTTTATCCAGACGCCAACGTCATGCTCCTCAAGAAGCGCGACTACCTCAGGCTGCTCGCCAACTATGGCTACGGCCCGCTCAAGCCCACTCAGGTGCCCGAGGTCGACAAGGTCCTCATCACCGCTGCCAAGCTGGAGCGGCGAGTTGGCGAGTTGGGAGCGGAGATCAGCCGCGACTACGCCGACCGGCAACCCTTGATGGTCGGTGTCCTGCGCGGCGTAATCTGCTTCATCGCCGATCTCATGCGCCACGTCTCCGTCCCTGTATCGGTGGACCTGATGGCGATCTCATCCTACGAAGGCAACGGCGCGGGCGCCGTACGCATACTCAAAGACCTGGACGAGAACATCAAAGGCCGCGACGTCATACTCGTCGAGGACATCATCGACACCGGCATGACGCTGAACCACATCGTCGAGTACCTGCAGACCAAGCGCCCCGCGTCCATCAAGATCTGCACCCTCCTCGACAAGCCGGCCCGGCGTCTGATCGACATCCCCGTCGACTACGTCGGCTTCGAGATCCCCGACTCCTTCGTCGTCGGCTACGGCCTCGACTTCCGCCAGCAGTTCCGCCACCTCCCCTTCATCGCCACCCTCAAGCACGACCTCCTACCGTAGCCCCGAGCTCCTCATTTCCCACAATCATCTCAAGAATGTGGATAACTGTCTATAAAACCCATTGACAATTCGTATCGACTGTGATACGATTTTTCATGCTTCCGAGTGAGTTGGAAGCGGTTCGAAACGAAGGGACTACGGGTCGAAGGGCAACCTGAGGCACGAAGACCTGGAGACCGGGCCGCGAACAGCAAGTTCGGGAGCGCTTCTTTTTGCCCGTTTACGCCGGCGGCTCAGGCTCGATCACAAGCTTCGACGCCAGCTTCTCATCGATCGCACCCGCTAGTTCGAAATCGCGGTTCGTCAACGCCTTCTCGGTGTGCGTGATCAGCCGCAACGTCACCTTGTTGTAGTTGATCGTGATGTCCGGATGGTGACCCGCGCCCTCGGACAAGTACGCCACGCTATTGACGAACGCCATCGCCCGCAGGAACGTGCGGAACGTGTACTGCTTACGCAGGCGTCCGTCGCGCAGCTCCCATCCGGGTAGCGCCGCAACGCCCTCTCGGATTTCGCTCTCAGTGAAGATCCTCGGTTCCGCCACGCCGTCAGGATAGCATCGCCCGAGAGCTTCGGCCATAATCGATCGCATGAAGCTCTTCGATGTCACTGTCCCCCTGCGCGGCGATCTGCCCACCTACGCCGGCGAGCCCGGCGTCACATTGGACTACCACAAGCGCCTCGACCGCGGCGATCCATACAACGTCAGCGCGATCTCACTCGGCTCCCATACCGGCACGCATATCGACGCCCCGTACCACTTCATCGACGGCGCACCAACCGTCGATGAACTACCGCTGGACGCGCTCGTCGGCCCTTGCCTCGTCGTCGAACACGATGGAGACGCCCACGTAACCGCGGATGACCTCGATCGTGCTGGCCTGCCACCAGGCACGACACGACTACTGATCAAGACGAGCAACAGCAGCCTCTGGGACGACAACCAGTTCCATGAGGACTACATCGCCCTCACCGCCGACGCTGCCAGGTGGATCGTCGATCGCGGCATCGTTCTCGTCGGCATCGACTACATGTCGATCGAGCAGTTCGGCGCCACCACATTCGTTGTCCACGAGACGCTCCTTCAGCGCGACGTCGTCATCGTCGAAGGCGTCGATCTGCGCGGCGTCAGCCCGGGAAGCTACCAGATGGTGTGCGCGCCCCTACTCGTCGTGGGTGCAGAAGGCGCTCCGGCGCGCGTGCTGCTCTGGACCGACGACTAGCCGTCAGCGACCGCGCACGTCAGACGCGGGTCACCTTCAACCCGTCCGAGGCCCGTAGAACTGAGACACTCGCAGGATCGCCGCTGGGAGTTCCGTACCCGCGCTGCACTCGTCGGGCAAGGTGATCGCTCGCATCTGGCTTCGTCAGCGCCACAACGCTCCCCCCGAAGCCCGCCCCCGTGAGGCGCGCGCCCCACGCGCCTTCGGTCTGACGCGTAATTTCGACAAGCGAATCAAGTTCCGGCGTGGAGACCTCGAAGTCGTCCCGCAAGCTAGCGTGTGACTGATACATCCGCTTCCCCACCGTCGCCACGTCCTGCCTCCTCAACGCCTCCGCTGCCTGCACTACACGTGCGTTTTCAGTTACAACGTGTCTCGCACGACTAAAGAGCTCATCCGGCATCCGGCGCTGGCATTCCCGCAGCCATGATTCGCTCACGTCGCGCAACGATTTCACGCCGAGCTGCCGCGTCGCTTCGGCACATTCCTCGCGACGCTCGTTGTACGGCGTCTTCGACAGATCGCGCGAGACTCCCGAATCGATGACGGTCACCGCAAGGTCAGCTTCCTCACCGATCGGCACTTGACTCACCTCCAGGGACCGGCAGTCCACCAGAAGCACGTGCCCGGCACGTCCGTGCACGATGGCAAGCTGGTCCATGATCCCGCACTGAACCCCCACGAACTCGTTCTCCGCTCGCTGTGCTAGCTGAGCAAGGTCTCGATCTTCGACGACCACCTCGCTCACCGCCGTCGCCGCGGCCGCAACGGCCAACTCAACCGCCGCCGATGACGACAAGCCCGACCTCTGCGGTAGATCGCTCTCGATCGCCAAGTCGACTCCCGTCACTGGATGCCCCGACTCTTTCAGCGACCAGAACACTCCGCGCACGTAGTCTCTCCAGCTCCCAGATCGCTTCTGGTCTTCGAGAGGAAATTCGTCCCTCTCTTCGTAGTCCTTCGACCAGACGTGCACCGTGCCATCGTCGCGAGATGCCGCCGCAACGCGCACCGAGCGATCTATCGCCATCGGCAAAACGAAGCCATCGTTATAGTCCGTGTGATCGCCGATGATGTTCACCCTGCCGGGCGCTAGCGCGATCTGAGTCGCCGGCCGGCCGTACTCTCGCTCGAAAGAATCGAGGAGCGGCTGCTGTTGCTCTTCCATCGCGCGAAGTATGGCACGAGAGCAGGGCAGTTTGCATCCGTTCGTGCTCGCTCCTATGATAAGGGGCAATCCGCTATGGCTAACCGCGCACTCGAAGGACTGACGATCGTCGAATGCGGCGCGACCGGCGCCGCGTCGTACGCATCCAAGCTCATGGCCGACCTCGGCGCTGAGGTGATCAAGGTCGAGCCACCGGAGGGCGACCCACAGCGTGCGCTCGGCCCGTTTCCCGGCGGAGACCCCCACCCGGAGAAGAGTGGCGCGTTCCTCTACCGCAACTGCAACAAGCTCGGCGTCACGCTCGACCTGACTTCAAACTCCGGTCAGGCGATCCTCCGAAAGCTCCTGAAGGACGCCGACGCCCTGATCCACGACTTTCCTCCCACCGACGCTGCCGCCCGCGGCCTGACCTACGATGCGATCGGCGGCGACTTCCCGAACCTCGTGATGACCTCGATCACCCCCTTCGGACAGGACGGCCCGTATCGGGACTACAAGGCCTACGACCTCACGACGCTCAGCGCCGGCGGCTGGGCCTGGCTCAACGGTTGGCCCGGTCATCCGGAACTGCCGCCGCTCAGGGCGTTCGGCCGCCAGGCGGAATACCAGTCCGGCGTGAACGGCGCACTGGCCACGATGGGCGCCCTGTTCGGACGCCTCAAGACCGAACGAGGTCAGCACATCGATATCTCAGCCCAGGAGTGCATCACCGCGATCCTCGAGATGACGTTTGCCTTCTGGCCCTACATGGAGACACCCACCGCACGCTGGGGCCAGCGCCCGATACAGCCGGTAGACTTCTTCCAGTGCAAGGATGGCGCCTGGATGTTCGTGCTCTGTGTCGAAGAACACCAGTGGACATCTCTTGTCGAAATGATGGGAACCCCTGAGTGGACGACATGGGAGGTGGCCGCCAACCGCCTCGTGCGCGCCTCGAACTGGGACGCCCTGCGACCCTTCATGGAAGAGTGGGTCGCCGAACAGGACAGCGCCGACCTGTACAGACTCGCGCAGGAGAAACGAATCCCCCTCGCCCCCGCATCGACCATCTCCGACCTCGTGAACTCGGAACACCTCAAGGAACGGGGCTTCTTCCTCGAAGTCACCTACCCTGAAGCCGGTGCGATCAAACAACCCGGCGCACCCTATCAGTTCCAATCGACGCCGTGGGAGATCCGCAGTCCTGCTCCCACGCTCGGCCAGCACAACCAGGCAGTATTGTCCGAACGCTTGGGCGAAGACCTGTCATCACTCAAGGAAGCAGGGGTAATCTAGATGGCTGGACCGCTGGACGGCATCCGCGTCGCCGACTTCACGTGGGTATGGGCGGGACCAACCTCCACGCTTCAGCTCGCCCACATGGGCGCCGAGGTCATCCGCATGGAGTCGATGCGCCGCCCCTGCGTCCTGCGGATGTTGCCACCTTGGCTCGACGGCCAGATCGGCCTCAACCGTTCCGGCTACTTTAACCAGTACAATCAGGGCAAGCGTGGCATCACGCTCAACATCTCCAGCCCCGAAGGCCGTGACATCGCCAAGAAACTGGTCGCGATCAGCGACGTCGCAGCCGAGAACTTCGCCGGCGGGATCAGCGACCGCCTCGGCCTCGGCTACAAGGATCTGTCGAAGGTCAAGTCCGACCTCGTCATGATCAGCATGTCGGGCTACGGGCAGACGGGCCCCGAGTCCGGCTACGTCTCCTACGGCCCCGCGCAGGTGCCGCTGTCTGGCATGTCGCAGCTCACCGGCTACCGCGAACTAGACCAACCAATGCACGTTGGCATGTCTTATGGCGATCCGAACGCCGGCCTGCACGCCGCCTTCGCTGTAATCGCGGCGCTGTTCCATCGCGAAAAGACTGGCGAAGGCCAGTACATCGACATGTCGCAGTGGGAATCGACGATGGCGGTCATGGGCGACGGCTTCATGGAATACGCGATGAACGGCAGCCCGCCGCCGCGTAACGGCAACCGCGTCGACGAAATGTCGCCGCACGGCGTCTTCTTGTGCGAAGGCGATGACCGCTGGGTCAGCATCGCCTGTGGTTCCGAGGAAGAATGGGGCGCGCTCTGCAACGCCATGGAGCGCCCCGAACTAACCACCGACCCCAGGTTCGCCACGCTTGCGGACCGCAAAGCCAACGAGGACGCACTCGAGGCGCTCATCATGGAGTGGACGATCCCTCGCGACCCGTTCGAAATTACGAAGACTCTCCAGGCCGTCGGTGTCGCCGCCTTCCCGCCGCTGGTGAACCGCGAGCTCGCAGACGACCCACAGCTCAACGCGCGGGACTTCTTCGTCGAGAAAGAGCACCTCGAGGTTGGCGTCCGAAAGCACCCCGGCATCCCCTGGAAGATGTCCGACACGCCGTGCGAGGTACAGCGGGCCGCGCCGGTCATGGGACAGGACAACGACTACGTCTTCGGCGAACTGCTGGGGATGAGCAGCAAGCAGATCGCGGACCTCGTCGAGCGCCAGGTCATCTTCTAGCCGCACCATATCCGCTGCCCCGCCTCGTAGCCTCCGCCACCCTCATGACGACGACGTTCCGCACATGATATCCACATTGACCACCGGCGCACACGGGTGCTACCGTGCTGATATCAGCGCACATAACGCTTTCTCGCCATGACCACAGTCGAATCTGCCTCTGACGGCCCTGCCGCCAAGCGAACGCGCAGAGGACCCCACACAAGGAAACAGATCCTCGACGCATCGCTGCGGCTTTTCTCCGAGCGCGGCTTTGCTAGCACCACCGTGCGCGACATCGCCCGCATGGCCGGCATCACAGACGCCGCCATCTACTACCACTTTGCTTCCAAGCGCGAGCTGCTTGAAGCCCTGGTCGAAGAGCGCGGCTTCGTCAGCAGCCTGCAGAACCTTGAGCGGTTCGCGGCGGACGCTCCCATCAGCGGCGCACTCCTCTGGATGGCTCGCGGCGCAATCAACCTCATGGACGAAAACCGTGAGTTCCTTCGTCTCATCATCATGGAAGGGCTCGGCGGCGACGACGCGGCGATCGACCAGTACCGTCGCCTGATCGATATGTGGGAGAGTGCCCTAACCACCGTGCTGCAACGATACGAAGACAAGGGCGAATTCCCCAAGAACTCTCCTCCTCATCTCGCTCGCCACATCGTCTACACTATCCTGATGGCTTTCCAGGACAGTCTCATCGGCCGGCACGTCTCTCCTCATGCGACTCCGGACCAGCGACGCCAGGAGCTCACCGAGTTCGTCGCACCCGCCATTACCCGAATGCTGAACCAGACACCCTGAAGCCGGCCCAGCGAATCGAGTAATAAGCCATGGCCCCTCTCAACGTCGGACTCATCGGCTGCGGCTTGATAGGCCGCTTCCACTCCACCGCGATTCGGGGCCTCAGCCGTCTCGGCCTAGTCGACATCGACTACCGGGTCGTCTGCGATCTCGACAAGAGCCGCGCACAGTCCTTCGCGGACGCGGCGAACGTCCCTCAGGTCACCATGGACCCGCACGAGGTCATCGACGCGAAGGACATCGACGTCGTCTACATCTGCCTACCGACGGCCGCCCACAAGGACCTCGTGCTCCGAGCGGCCGCTAACGGCAAGCACGTCTTCTGCGAGAAGCCCCTCGCCACTACCCTCTCAGACGTCGAAGAGATGGTCGCCGCCGTCGACAGCGCGGGCGTCTTCGCTGGCATCGGTCTCATCCTCCGCCACTCGCCGATCCTCACCGTGCTCAAGTCACTGATGGATGACCCCACGCTGGGACGGTTGATGGCGATCGTCTTTCGAGACGACCAATTCTTCCCGGTCCAGGGTCACTACTCCAGCGATTGGCGTAAAGACAAAGACCAGGCCGGCGCAGGAACCCTACTCGAGCACTCGATCCATGACGTCGACGTCCTCCGCTGGCTCGC
>Ga0255057_10002141_pt1 | contig 10796 bp, 7 predicted proteins | sample Cases_109_6_MG_FD_189022 | JGI IMG/M metagenome (GOLD analysis project Ga0255057, IMG submission 189022) | Seawater microbial communities from Amundsen Gulf, Northwest Territories, Canada - Cases_109_6 | ecosystem: Environmental > Aquatic > Marine > Gulf | place: Canada: Northwest Territories... | reverse complement strand
AGCGCCGCACCAGGAACTCCGCCGCGCTGGAGTCGGCCGGATCGAGCTCCAGGATGCGTTCGAAGTGGGAAGCGGAGCGGTCGGGATCGGCGAGCTCGCCAGAGTACAAGGCGGCGGCGCGCCGGCGCAGGTCGAGTTCCCGATCCGCGTCCGCGGCGTTGTCGAGCTCGCGTTCCAGCACCCGCGCCAGGTCCTCGGAGCGTCCGGCGGCTTCGTAGAGCGGTGCCAATGCGCGCCACGGCTCCGGGCGATCGGGTGCCAGCTGGATCGTCTCTTCAAAGTGTAGGAGGGCAGCGTCGGGGTCGTCGAGGCGATCGCGGCAGAGCTGGGCCAGGCGTTCGAGCAGCGGAGCGCGCTCCTCGCCCTCCACGGTCTCGAGTACCCGCTCCAGGTGTTCGCGCAGGCCGGGCCAGTCCTCGGCGCGCTCCAGCAGCCGCTCGAGGCGGCCCGAGGCGCGCATGCGGTCGTCCACGCGCTGGGCCGTCACGGAGAGGCGGCGGTAGCTCTCGACGGCCGCGTCGGGGGCGTCCAGGATCTCTTCCTGGATCACGGCGCGCTCCAGCGCGAAGCGGTCCCGGGCCTCCGGGTCCGGGTCCCCGTCGATTCGCTCGGCCAGGTACTCAGCGAGGCCGGCGCTATCGCCGGAGGCGCGCAGGCTGCGCTCGAGTCCCGCTCGCGCCGCTTCGCTGTCGGGGTGCTCTTGGAGCGCTTGTCGGTAGGTCTCCGCCGCCTCGTCGAAGCGGCTCAGGTGCTCCAGCAGCACCAGCCCGCGGCGCACCCGCAGCTCGTGGGCTGCGTCGCTCTCCGGTGGCAGCCCGTCCGCACGCAGAGCGAGCCGAGCAGCCAGCTCTTCGTGTCGCGCACTGCGGTCGAGCAACGCGTCGAGTCGATCCTCTGCATCGGCGGGCGCGCCTTCGCAGGCGACGAGCTCGGCCAGAGTGTCGATGGCGGCCGGCAGGTCCCCCAGGCGTTCTTCCAGCAGCCGCGACATGGCGTCGAGGCAGGCCACCCGCTCGGTCCCGGTGACGAGCTCTGCGAGACGGCGTCGGACACCGGCGAGCTCCTCGGGCCGGCCGGCAGTCTCGAGCAGGCCGTCCAGGGCGCGCAGCGACTCCACATCGGTCGGGGCCACGTCGAGGGCCCGCCGGTGGGCAGCGATCGCCTCTTCCTGTCGACCGTGGCGCGTATGCAGCGCGGCGATGCGGCTGCGGTTCTCGGCCTGGGCGTGGCTCTGCAACAGGGGGTCGAGACGCTCCAGAGTGTCTAGCAGCTCGTCGTCCAGGCCCAGCTGTTCCTGCAACCGGCTCGCGAGCCGCAGCGGGCCCGGGTCGTCAGGCGCGACACCGATCCAGCGGCGCGTCCACTCGAGCGCGCGGCTGGCATCCCCGCGTCGCTCGTGGACGCGGGCGATTTCCGGCACCAGCGTTGCCAGCCGCCGCGCGTCCGAGGTGGTGGAGGCTTCCCCCTCGTGGGTCTCGAGGATGCGGTCCTCATCCCCGGAGGCCGTGGCCAGGCGCTGGCGGCCGCGGTGGGCTGCTGCGCACTGGAAGTCGAGTGAGAGCGCGCTGTCGAATGCTCGGCAGGCGGCCTCGGAGTCGTCGAAGCGCTCCATCAGGAGCTCACCCAGGGCGCACAGCTTGCCCGTGCGGAAGTCGTCGCGCCCGCCTCGCGAGACCTGATCCAGCAGCCCGCGCAGCTCGTTCCAGGCCTCGGTCTTGCGGTAGATGCGCTCCAGGGACTCCGCCACGCCGGGCGTCTCGGGATCGGCCATCATGCCGCGCTCGTAGGCCTGGCGAGCCGCCTCGAGATCCCCGAGCTCGCGTTCGTGGAGTGCGCCCAGCTCGGCCAGCGCGGCGGCACACTGGGAAGGGTCGGTCGCCGACAGGGCGGCGCGGCGCTCCAGCGCATCCACGAGCTCGTCGTGATGGCCGAGGCGGGACAGCGTGTCGCAGAGTGCCTCCACCACCAGCCCGTCATCGGGCGCCTGGGTCAAGGCGCGATTCAAGAGGCTCAACGCACCGGCGTCATCGCCGTTGTCGCCGTCGTCGCCGCCATCGGAATAGAGCGTCGCCAGCTCGAGCAAGGCCGAGACGGAGACCCGATCACCGCTGCAGGAGACGAGCTGCTCCAGGACGCTACGCAATGCGGGGTCGTCGCCGCGCTCGCGTTCCAGGTCGGCGAGTGCGCGGTAGAGGGTGGCGTCCGCGACTCCGAGTTCCGCGGCCTGGGTCAGCCACTGCCGCGCCAGCTCGGGGTTGCCGAGCTGATCGAGGTGGAGTCGACCTGTGGCCAGCGCGATGGCTCCGCGAAGCTCGGGCTCAGGGCACAGCTCGAAGCGCCGTTCCTGGAGCTGGGCCAGCTCCTCCCAGCGGTTCCCGGCTTCCGCCAGCGCCGCCAACGCATCTACCGCGTCTCGGTTCTCCGGGTCCTCGCGCGTGGCCTCGGCGTAGAGCTCTGCGGCTCGAGTCGGTGCTCCCAGCACTCCGATCAGCAGCCCTGCCTGAGCGATCAGTGCCCGGGCACGCGCCGAACCCTGGCTGTGGCCAGCACAGCGCTCCCAGAAGCGGGCGGCTTCGCCGGGCCGGCCGAGCTCGTGAGCAGCTCGGGCCGCGCCTTCGAGTGCCTGCGCGTGTGTGGGGTCGGACTCGAGCGCCCGCTGGTAGTGCTCGAGGGCGGACTCGGGCTCGAAGAGGTGGTTGAGCCAGATCTCGCCCAGCTGGCAGAAGAGCTCGGCACTGTCCGCCGGCGGCATCTCCAGCAGCGCCTCGGCCTCGGCGATCTGCAACACCATCACCCATTGAGCTCGCGCTACGTGGATGCGTCGCAGCTCAGAGAGCGGCGGGCGGTAGTTGCCATCGGCAGCCACCGCTTGGCGGTAGTACTTGCTGGCGCGATGGTCATCGCCGAAGCGCTCCGCACACACCTGTCCCAGCCGGAACAGCACGCGGGCCCGCTCGCGCGATGCGGACGCGAGGTCGGGGGCGGCGAGACGCTGCTCGTAGAGCTCGCGCAGCCCCTTCCAGTTGGCCGCGACGAAATAGCCTTCCTCGAGAGCCTCGAAGGCCCTCCGATCGGCGGGGTCCGCGCGGAAACGCGCAAGGTGGCGGTCGAGGATCGATGACAAGTTTGGGCATCCCGGGACACACGGCCAGAAAAGCGCGTCCCCCCGCTCCTCATCGACCCCGGAGCCCGCCAGCTTGAAGGGAATCGCTTGCGGGAAGAAGAGCGTTTGATTAGGGTTTTCGCTGCCTTAGCGGCGTTGCCGCACCCCCAACCCAGAGGCTATCGATGGCTCTCGGCCCGACGTCTTCCAGCCCGGGGCAGCCCGGGGCCGCGAGCTTCGTGGATCCCCCGCCGCCGGCCCGGGTCGAGGCACGGGTGCTGGAGAATCGGGCTGAGGGGGGTGCGAATCGGCGGCTGCTGCTGGCGGTGCCTGGCTGGCAGGGCTTCGCCCCGGGCCAGTTTGCGATGCTGTCCCCCGGCGCCCTGTCCGCAGCCCGCCGCAGCGACCCGCTGCTGCCGCGGCCCATGGCCATCTACCGAGCCCGGCTCGCCCCCGGGGGCGGGTCGCAGGGCGAGGGGCAGGTCGAGGTGCTGTACAAGCGAACCGGCCGTGGCACGGCCCTGCTGGCCGAGACCCTACCCGGCCAGCAGCTCAGCTGGGTGGGTCCCCTGGGCAGGGGCTTCTGTATCCCGGGCCCCGAAGAACGCCCTCTGCTGGTAGCGGGTGGCACCGGCATCGCCTCTGTCTACGAGCTGGCGCGCAAGCTGGCGGAGCACGGACGCTCGCCGTTGCTGCTGCTGGGCGCTCGCTCCGCCGCTGACTTGATGGGTCTCGAGGATTTCGAGGCTCTGGCCGAAGCGGGCCTGGAGCTGCGCCTGGCGACGGAGGACGGGTCCCGCGGTACGCCAGGCCTGGTGACTGAGCTGCTGGAGGCGGCGCTGGCCGAAGGCGGGCCGGCGCGCATCTACACCTGTGGCCCGACGCCGATGATGCGGCGCTGCGCTGAGATCGCCGCGGCGCGGGCTGTCCCCTGCGTGGCATCCCTGGAGAACCACATGGCCTGCGGCTTTGGAGTGTGTCTCGGCTGTGCGGCTCCTCTGGCCGACGGGGGCTTCGCGCTGGTGTGTCGCGACGGACCCATGCTGGATGCCGCCGCGCTGGCCTGGGAGCGCATGCCGTGAGCGGCGTTGGGGATGCTGTCGGTGGCGCTGGCGGGGAGGCAGGCGGCGTCGACACGCGCGTCGACCTGGCCGGCATGCAGCTTCGCAACCCCGTGCTCACCGCCTCCGGCACCTTCGGCTACGGCAGCGAGTTCGCGCCCTTCCTGGACCTGACCCGCATCGGGGGCTTCGTCGCCAAGAGCCTGACCCTGGAGCCGCGGGTCGGGAACCTGCCTCCGCGCATCGCGGAGGCTCCCTCGGGAATGCTCAACGCCATCAGCCTCGAGAACGTGGGTGTGGAGAGCTTCCTTGCGGACAAGCTGCCCGCGATTCCGGCGGGTGTAGTGGTGGTCGCCAGCGTCTTCGAGACGGAGATCGAACGCTATGCGGAAGTCTGCAAGCGCTTGACGGGCGCTCCGAGGGTGGCCGGGATCGAGGTCAATGCCTCCTGCCCGCATGTGAAGAGCGGCGGCATCGAGTTCGGCCAGAAGCCGGCGCTGCTGGCTCAGCTGGTCCGCGCCGTGCGTCGGGCGACCACGCTGCCGCTGCTGGTGAAGCTCTCCCCCAACGTGACGGACGTGGCTGAGATGGCCCGCGTCTGCGAGGGCGAGGGGGCGGGAGGAATCTCCCTCATCAACTCGCTCCAGGCCTTGGAAGTCGACCCGGAGACCCGGCGCCCGGTGCTCGCCAATGGGCTGGGTGGCCTCACGGGACCGGCCATCCGGCCCGTTGCGCTGCGCATGGTGTGGCAGGCCTCGCGGGCGGTCTCCATCCCGGTTTGCGGGATGGGGGGCATCGAGACGGCCGAGGATGCCGTCAAGTTCCTGCTCTGCGGTGCCACCGCCGTGCAGGTGGGGACGGCCAACTACCTCGACCCGACCGTCTCCGGCCGCATCGCCGAGGGCCTCGAGGCCTACGCCCGGCGCCACGCTGTGGCTCGGCTGGCGGACCTGATCGGAGCCCTCGAGTTTCCGGGACGCTGAGGCGCCTACGGGCCGCTGCCGGCCGCCCAGACGCACCCGCAGGCTCGCCTTCGGCCGAATTGCCTTCTCGCGAAAATTCAGATAGTTTACGCCGGCTTAGAGGGGAACCTCGCCGGCTCTGCGCTGCCCCCCAATTGCCTCTTTGAGGGTTGGGGGGAGAGGGCGTCGGGGCGCCGGAGTTCCAGGGTGACGGCCCGTTGGGGTCGTCGCGAGAAAGCGGCGGGTCGTCCGCTTTTTTTGTTTGTAGAGGCCGAGGTGATGTATCGCGACATTCCCGAAGAGCTGCGTGGGGTCGTCGAGCCCGTCGTCGTGGAGGCGGGGCTCGAGCTCGTGGACGTGCAGCTGCGGCAGGGCCCCAGGCCCTGGCTGCTCCGCATCACGGTGGACACACCCGATGGTGACGGCCGCGTGAGTGTGGAGCGCTGCGCAGACGTGTCGAAAGAGCTCGATACACAGCTCGACGCGGCCGACGCCGTGCCCGGGGCCTATCGTCTCGAGGTCTCCTCGCCGGGGCTCGACCGCGTGCTCACCCGCCAGAAGGATTTCAGTGCGGCCTGTGGTTCGCGAGTGCAGCTAGAGACGCGACGTCCGCTGGAGGGGCGCCGACGCTTCCGGGGGATGCTATTGGGATTCGACGGGGAGGTGGCCCGGGTCGCGGTGGAGGGCCACGAGTTTCCGATTCCCTTCGACGAGGTGTCGAAGGCGAAGATCATCTACGAGTTCACGAGCGCCGACTTTGCGCCCGCGGCAGAGTCTCGCTGAGACGGAACGCGAAGAGATGTTCGGACTGAAAAGGGAAATCGACCAGATCGCCAAGGACAAGGGACTCGATCGCGCTGAGATCATCAAGGCGGTCGAGGAGGCGATGAAGCAGGCTGCGCGCCGCGACCGCGGTACGGAGTCCGAGATCGAGGCACGCTTCAACGACGAGCTCGGCGAAATCGAGCTGTTCGAGTTCCGCGAGGTCGTCGAGACGGTCGACGACGCCGAGACCCAAGTGATCCTGAAAGAAGCGCATCGCTTCGACCCGGACGCCGAAGTGGGCGACGAGATCGGCGTCAAGATCGACACCTCCGGCTTCGGGCGCATCCTGGCCCAAACCGCCAAGCAGGTGATCATCCAGCTGATCCGCGAGGCGGAGCGCGAGAACGTCTACGACGAGTACAAGGATCGCGCGGGAGAGATCGTCAACGGCATCGTGCGCCGCTTCGAGAAGGGCGCCATCGTCGTGGATCTTGGGCGCGCCGAGGCGGTGTTGCCTCTGCGCGAGCAGGTGCCGCGGGAGAACTATCGCCCCGGCGATCGCGTGCGCGCCTATGTGGCCGAAGTCAACAAGAACGCCAAGGGGTCGCAGATCGTCCTGTCGCGCGCCTGCATCGAGATGCTGACGAAGCTCTTCGAGCAGGAAGTGCCCGAGATGTACGAGGGCATCGTCTCGATCCAGTCCGCGGCTCGCGAGCCGGGCGGTCGCTCGAAGGTTGCGGTGGCCTCGCGGGATTCGGACGTGGATCCGGTTGGTGCCTGTGTCGGGATGAAGGGCAGCCGGGTGCAGGCGGTGGTGCAGGAGCTGCGCGGTGAGCGCATCGACATCGTGCCCTGGAACCCCGACCCGGCGCGTTACGTGTGCTCCGCGCTGTCGCCGGCCCAGGTCGCCAAGGTGATCATCGACGACGCGGCCAAGTCCATGGATGTGATCGTCCCGGACGACCAGCTCTCCCTGGCCATTGGGCGCAAGGGCCAGAACGTGAGGCTGGCCGTGCAGCTCACGGGCTGGAAGATCGATATCAAGAGCGAGTCCAAGATGCGCGAGCTGGCGCAGTGGCTCTCCGAGGCGGTGTCGGTGGTGGAGGGCTGCGGCGACCCGGACGCCGAGCTGCTGCTGCAGCAGGGCATCACATCCCTAGAAGACCTCGCCGAGTGCCCGCCCGAGCTGCTGACCTCGCTGCCGGGCATCGACGAGGCCGGCGCGCAGAACATCCGCGAGAAGGCAGCGGAGCTGGCCGTTCGCAAGCGCGAGCAGGAAGAGGAGCAGGCGCGGCTCGACGCCGAACGCCTGGAGCAGGAGGCGGCTGCCGAGGCGGCGGCGGCGGCAGCAGCAGCGGAAGCGGCGGCGGCGGCCGCTGAGGCCGAGACGACGAGCGCCGAGACCACCGACGCGGAACCCGCTCCGGAGGCGGCTAGCCCCGACGCGCAGCCGGCTGCCGACGCAGAGGGCGCCGACGGCGAGGGCAAGCCGCCGGCCCGCGAGGATGCCAGCTAGGCAGCGGCCAAAGGAAGCGATGAGCAAGATCAGGGCATACAAGCTGGCTGAAGAGCTGGGGATCGATCGGGCCGAGTTCGTCGAGAAGGCGGCTGCGGCGGGTATCGAACTGCGCAGCGCGATGGCCTCGCTCGACGATGCGGAGGCCGAGAAGCTGCGCAAGAAGCTCGGTGCACCCAAGCTGCGCACGAGCGTTACCGAGCAGCGCGTCGACCGCGGCACCGGCGCCGCGGTGATCCGGCGGCGCAAGAAGCGCGAAGAGACGCCGGCACCGGCGCCCGCTGTCGAGATGCCTACCGCCGCGCCCGTTGCTGCGGCGTCTGCCGCCGACACCCCCAGCCTGACCGAAGAGCCGGCCGTTCCGCTCACGCCCGAGGCGTCTCCCATCGAGGAGGCGGCGCCGCAAGAGGCAGCCCCGATGTCCCCGGGAAGCCGACCTATGGCTCCGGCGGCGGCGGCCCGACCCGCTCCGAGCGAGCCGGCCGGCGGCCCTGCGGGCCCAAAGGCCGCGAAGCAGCAGCGCAAGCGGGTACGCGAGGTGGTGAACCTGCGCGAGCAGGAGCGCCTGGCCCGGCAGGCGACGAGCCGGGCGCCGATGCGGCGCCACGTGACCCTCGAGCCCCGCTCCACGGCGTCGCCACGCCGCCGTCGGCGCGACGCACCGCAGACCGCGCGCCCCGCGGCGAACGTTGCCAAGAAGGACGAGAAGCGGACGCTGCGGATCGAGGGCTCCGTGTCCGTGGGCGAGCTCGCGCGTTTGCTCGGCGAGAAGGCCCCTACGGTGCAGAGCCGGTTGATGGCCCTCGGTACGATGGTCTCAGTCAACCAGGCGGTCGACGTCGAGACCGCCCGCAAGGTGGCTGCGGAGTTCGGCTCCGAAATCCAGGACGTCGGATTCCGCGAGGAGGAGTTCCTGGGGCAGGCCAGTGAGCCCTCGGAAACCGCCGTGCGCTCCTCTCGACCTCCCGTCATCACGGTGATGGGTCACGTCGACCACGGCAAGACGTCGCTGCTCGACGCGCTGCGACGCTCCAACGTGGTGGCCGGCGAGGCCGGCGGTATCACTCAGCACATCGGTGCGTATCAGGTGACGCTGGGCGACAAGAAGCTCTCGTTCATCGACACGCCCGGCCACGCCGCCTTCACCGACATGCGCGCGCGGGGCGCGCAGGTGACCGACATCGTCATCCTCGTGGTCGCGGCCACCGAGGGCATCATGCCCCAGACCGTAGAGGCCATCGATCACGCCAAGGCCGCCGGTGTGCCCATCCTCGTCGCCGTGAACAAGTGCGATCTCCCCGGCGCCAACTCGCAGCAGACGCGCCAGCGGCTGATGGAGCACGGGCTGGTTCCGGAGGACTTCGGCGGCGACGTCATCTGCGTCGACGTCTCGGCGAAGGAGGGCACGGGCCTCGACCAGCTGCTGGAGATGCTGGGCCTCCAGGCCGAGGTGCTGGAGCTCAAGGCCGACGCGGCGATGCGCGCCAGCGGGGTCGTGCTCGAGGCGCGGCTCGACAAGGGTCGCGGCGCGGTGGCGACGGTGCTCGTGCAGGATGGCACCCTGCGCGCGGGCGACACCGTCGTGGTGGGAACGAACATGGGCCGCGTGCGAGCCATGGAGGACGAGAACGGCAAACGGCTGAAGCAGGCTGGCCCTTCGACGCCCGTGGCGCTGATCGGCCTCGACGGGGTCCCCGATGCGGGTGACCCGATGCACGCCGTCGAGAGCGAGCGCGTGGCCAAGGAGATCGTCGAGCACCGCCTGGCCCAGCAGCGGTCCGCCGCCGGCACGTCGAGCGGACCCGCAGCGCGCAGCCTCGAGGACCTCTTTGCGGATGCCGACGGCGGCGGCGTGAAGGAGCTGTTCCTGGTCGTGAAGGCGGATGTCCACGGCTCCATGGAGGCGCTGCGTGACGCCCTGCTCAAGCTCTCCACCGACAGCGTGAAGGTCAACGTGATCCATTCCGGTGTGGGCGCCGTGACCGAGACCGACGTGATGCTGGCCCGCGCGAGCGGGGCCATCGTGATTGGCTTCCACGTGCGGCCCGACCCGACCGCGCGTCGGGCGGCGGAGGGCCAGGGCGTCGACATCCGTTCCTACCAGGTGATCTACGAAGCGACCGAGGAGGTGCAGAAGGCCATGCTGGGCCTGCTGCCGCCCACCACCAGCGAGGCCGTGATCGGCCAGGCTGAGGTGCGGCAGACCTTCACGGTGCCGAAGATGGGCACCATCGCCGGCTGCTACATCACTGAAGGCAACGTCCGGCGCAACGCAAGCTGCCGGCTGATCCGTGACGGCGTGCAACTCTACGACGGCAAGCTCGGCTCTCTGAGGCGCTTCAAGGACGACGTCCGCGAGGTGGCTTCGGGCTTCGAGTGCGGCATCGGCATCGAGAACTACAACGACGTCAAGATCGGCGACCGGATCGAGATCTTCGTCATCGAGGAGAAACCGGCCACCCTCTGATGCTGATGATCGTCGGGGTCGCTGCCGTCGAGATCCACGTTCACGGCTCCGGGTCCCTCAAGGCCAAGCGCGGTGTGGTGCGCTCCATCTCACAGCGGCTTCGCAATCGCTTCAACGTCTCGGTCTCGGAGGTGGGCGGGCAGGGCCGCTGGCAGGCGGCCGTGCTGGGGATCGCCGCCGTGGGCTCCGACGCCGTCGTGCTGCGGCGGGTTCTCGAGCGAGCGGTTGCCTTCACCGAGGACCTTCACCTGGCCGAAGTGATGCATGCAGATTTCGAGCTCATCAGGCTTCCCTACGAAGAGGAACTCGCGGACGGCGAGGGAGGAATCGTCGGTGACGGCGAGGGCGGAATCGCCGGTGACGGCGAGGGCGGAATCGCCGACGGCGAGCCCGAGGGTTGAGACGTGACGCGTCGGAGCGAACGCGTTGGTGAGCTGGTGCGGGAGGAGGTTGCGCGTGTGCTTCGCGAAGACGTGGCCGACCCTCGGCTCTCGCTCGTGACCCTGACCCGCGTCGACGTATCGCCGGAGTTCTCGAACGCGCTGGTGTTCTGGAGCGTGATGCAGACGAAACAGGGGCCGGAGGTGCTGGAGGTCCAGCAGACCCTCGACCGCGCGGCTGCCTTCGTCCGGGGCCGCCTGGCGAAGAGCCTCTCGCTCAGGCGGATTCCACAGCTACGTTTCCGCCACGACCCGTCGCTCGAACTGGGCAGCAAGACCCTGGCCGTCCTGCAGGAGATCGCCGATGAAGAGAAGCCGTAGGCGGCGCCCCCCCGAGAAGCCGGGTCGGGCCGGCTTTCTGGTGGTCGACAAGCCTCCCGGAGTCACCTCCCACGACATGGTGGACGCAGCCCGACGCTGGCTGGGCACGCGGCGAGTCGGTCACCTGGGCACGCTGGATCCGTTGGCCACGGGCGTGCTGC
>Ga0255057_10002140_pt1 | contig 10798 bp, 11 predicted proteins | sample Cases_109_6_MG_FD_189022 | JGI IMG/M metagenome (GOLD analysis project Ga0255057, IMG submission 189022) | Seawater microbial communities from Amundsen Gulf, Northwest Territories, Canada - Cases_109_6 | ecosystem: Environmental > Aquatic > Marine > Gulf | place: Canada: Northwest Territories... | reverse complement strand
CGGGCGGCACTGCCGATGCTGGAACGCCGGGGCGAGCGGTTCAAGCTGCTGCCGATTCTGGGCTGGCACAACCGCGACGTACACGGCTACCTGAAGGCACACGCCCTGCCCTACCACCCGCTCTTCGAGCAGGGCTACGCCACGGTGGGCGACTGGCACTCGAGCCGGGCCGTGGCAGCGGGCGACACCCACGAGCGTGGCACGAGGTTCCGCGGCTTGAAGCAGGAGTGCGGGCTCCACCTGGAGCCGGATCAGGCCGCGAGCTTGGAGTCCAGCCAGCTGTAGAATCCCTACGTGCTCCGTTGGGTGGTCGCGCTGGCGCTGACGGCCTGCCTCCTCGAGGGCGGTGCCCGGCTGGTGCTGCTCTTCATGGGGGAAGCCGCACCGATCGAGGTGGGCTGGGAGCGGGGTGAGGGACGCGCCGCGCGGGTCCGCGATCTGGTCTATGTGCCAGATGCCGAGCTCTTCTTCCGCCTGGCACCGGGTCTGCGGGTGGAAGAGACCGGCAACCCGCGCATCTTCGACCTGCACACGAACTCCCGCGGCCTGCGCGGCGACGAGGTCGAGCTGCCCAAACCCGCCGGCATCTACCGCGTTCTCGCGGTGGGTGACTCCTGCACCTTCGGGTCGGGGGCCGGCCAGGCACAGACCTGGCCCGCCCAGCTCGAGCAGGCGCTGGCGCGCGCGCGTCCAGAGCTGCGCTTCGACGTGATCAATGCGGGAGTCCCGGGCTTCAGCTCTTATCAGGCCCTGCGCTACCTCGAGGTCGAGGGCTTCGCGCTCGAGCCGGACGTGGTGGTCTTCACCACGGCGGTGAACGACGCGTCGCCTGCTACGGCTGGCGGCAAACGACGCTTCGGGTCGGGCATCATGCTGTCGGACCGCGAGTACGCCGAGGCCATCCGCAGCAACCGCCAGCTGGGGATCACGCGTCTGCTCTGGCGAGCCGGCTTCGGCGGCGCCGGCGGCGCGGCTCTGGGGGTGAAGCGGCGCGTCTCGCTGGAGGAGTACCAGAGCAATCTGCGCCGATTCGTCGCCGAGAGCGAGCAGCGCGGCATCCTGCCCGTGATCGTGGCCTGGCCCCTTCGCTCCCAGGCCCAGCTCCCGCCGGCGAATTCGGAGCTCGAGCAGACCCTGGGCCTCTACCAGCAACGTGCGGCGCAGGCCGGAGGGGTGTTCGTGGACTTCCTGGAGGTCCTGCGCGGGCACGAGGCGCTCTACATCGACGCGGTCCACCTGGGGCCCGAAGGCTACGGCCTCGTGGCCGAGCGCATGGCGCTGTTGATCCCCCGATTTTCGGAGCAATTTCAGGCAGGTGCGAATTCTGGCGAATTTTTCGCAGAAACTTCGTCACCTGCGGTCCGCGGGCGGCCACATCCCAGGTACAGACAGCAACATCCCCTTCCCAAACGAAGCGGGCTGCATTCCCAGCGGAGTGCGGCCCGTTCTCGCTTGTGAGCACCGGGGTCCTGATCAACGCCCGGGCCGGTGCGGCCCGGAGCGATCCCGGCTTCGTCGAGCGGGTAACGGCGCTACTGCCGCCGGGCCACGTGCGCGCCACCTGGAGCCACGAGGAGATCGGCCCGGCGCTGGACGCCTTCCGGAAACTGGAGCTCGACGTGTTGGCGCTGGTGGGGGGCGACGGCACCGTGGGCGGCACCCTCACGCAGCTGCTCGAGCGCTGGCCGGCGCAGACGCGACCGGCCGTCGCTCTGGTGCCCGGGGGCACAGTGAACACCATCGCCAAAGCGCTCGGTGGCGGCGCCGAGCCCGAGGCCTACCTGCGGCGCCTGCTTTCGACCGGCGCCCGGGAGGAGTCGCGGCGGCCGCTGGTGCGCGTACGCGGGGAGGACGGCGAGGTGCGCTCGGGCATGATCCTGGCGCTGGGCGCTGCGGTGCGTTGGCTCGAGATGTACTACGGCGACTCGGCCATGGGCGTGCGCGGCGCCGCCTCGGTGGTGGGCCGCGTGCTGGCCTCGATGAGCGTGGGGGGGGAGCTGGCGCGGCGAGTCTTCGCACCAGTTCCAGTGTCGGTCGAGGTGGACGACACTCGACTCGATCTCGAACGCTTCACGCTGCTGGGCGCCTCCTCGGTGCGCGACGTGGGGCTGGGCTTCCGGCCCTTCCACAGCGCCGGAAACCAGCCCGATCGCTTCCACTTCCTGGCCAGCGATGCCGGAGCCGCGCGGCTGGCGCTGGAGCTGCCGGCGTTTCGGCTGGGGCTCGACCCGCCGCGCAGCTGCCTGCAGCACTACTCGGCGAGACGTGTGTCGCTGGGTTTTCCCGAGCCCCAGCCCTGGAGCATCGACGCCGATCTGCACGCGCCCTCCCGCACGCTCGAGGTGGAGGCCAGCGAGCCGCTGCGCTTCGTGCTGCTACCCTGAAGCCATGGCGCTACAGATCATCAACGCCGGCCCCGGTCCCGAGAAGATCGTGCAGCAGATCAGTGAGGCCATCGCCGAGGCGCTGCCGGGTTCGCAGGCAGACGTGCTGTGCGCGAGCCCGGGCCACTTCGAAATCCGCGTTGCGTCTCAGGCCTTCGAGGGCAAGAGCCGGGTGCAACAGCACCAGCTCGTCTATGCCGCCATCACCCCGCTCATGAGCGGCGACGCGCCGCCGGTTCATGCGATCGACCGCCTCGACTGTCGGCTTCCCTGAGGCCTAGCGTCACGGCGTGGCGTAGGCCGCCGCGCCCCGGCCGGCGCTGGGAGACGCTGAAGCCCGCCCGCTGCAGGGACTTGGCGAAGGCCGGATCGGGTTGCTCGGACCACACCGCCAGCACCCCTCCAACGCGCAAGGTGTCGCGCATGCGCTTGAGGGCCGTCTCCCCGTAGTGCGGATCGGCTCGCTGCGGAGAGCGCGGGCCGGAGAAGAGATCGAGGGCGATCGTGTCAAAGTGGTCCGGCGGCGCTTCGGCGACGACCGAAGCCACGTCTCCCAGCTCGATCTCGACGCGCGGGTCGTAGACGGCGCCGCCGGTCAGCGGCGCGAGCGGGCCCTTGCACCACTCGACCACGGCGGAGTGAAGCTCCGCTACCACGACTCGGGCGCGCGACGGCAGGGCGTCCAGCGCCGCGCGCAGCGTGAAGGCCATGCCGAGGCCGCCCAGCAGCACGCGCGGCGAGCGGCGCATGGCGCAGCCCTCCGCGGCCAGCTCGCCCAGGGCCAGCTCCGAGCGGTGTGCCGCGCTGGTCATGATCACCCGCTTGTCCAGGGTGATCAGGAAGTCGCGTTCGCCGCGCTGGCGCAGCTCCAGCTCGCCGTCGGGCGTGGCCTCGCTCGCGAGGGTCTGCCAGGTCTTCAGCGGCCCTTCCAGTTCGGCGGGCGCTTTTCGGCGAAGGCTTTGGGCCCCTCGACGAAGTCCGCGCTCTTGACCATGCTGCGGATGCCCTCGTAGGAGCCGTTCATGGCCTCCTCGAGCCCGCCCGCATCGAGCCCGGCCAGGGCTGCTTCCTTGCTGGCGCGCACCGAGAGCGGCGCGCACTCGAGAATCTGTTCGGCCCAGCGCCGCGCGGCCGCCATCAGCTCGGCGTGCGGCACCACCTCGTTCACGAAGCCCAGCTGCTGGCCCTCCTCGGCGGACACGCGCCGACCAGTCAGGATCATGCCCATGGCCTGCTTCAGCGGGATCTGGCGCGGCAGGCGGTGGACGCCGCCAGCCAGCGCGGCCAGGCCGACGCGTGGCTCGGGCAGTGCGAACACGGCCTTTTCGGAGGCGACGATGAGGTCCGAGGCAAGGGCGATCTCGAAGCCGCCACCCATGGCCACACCGTTGACGGCGGCGATCACGGGCTTCGGGTTGTCGAAGCGCGAGGTCAGGCCGCCGAAGCCCCGCGGCGGGATGTCGAGCTTGCCGCTGCCCTCGGCCTGGTACTTGAGGTCGTTGCCGGCAGAAAAGGCGCGGTCTCCCGCGCCGGTGATGATGGCCACCCAGAGGTCCGGATCGGCCGTGAAGTCGTCGAAGATCTTGCCCAGCTCGGCGTTGGCCGGCGGGTGCAGCGAGTTCATGCGGTCGGGCCGATTGATGGTGACGATCAAGAGACGGCCGTCGCGTTCGACGTTCGAGAACTCGGGCATGGGGGATCCTCCTGCTTCGCCTACCATACCATCGATATGAGCGACGTCGGGATGACGCACGTGGCGCTGCCCGTCACCGATCTCGACGCCAGCATCGTCTTCTACGAGCGCTGGGCGAAGATGCGCGTCGTGCACCGCCGGCCCGACGTGGCCTGGCTGTCGGACGGAACCCGGCCCTTCGTGATCGTGCTGATCCAGGCGCAGGAGGTCCGCAGCCCCCTGCGCCCGGTGGCACACCTGGGCGTGGGCTGCCGCACCCGCGCGGACATCGACGAGATCTGCGCGCGCGCGCGCGAGGAGGACGTCCTGCTGGACGGCCCGCACGACTATGGCCCCCCGGTGGGCTACTGGGCCTTCCTGCGCGACCCGGACGGCCACACCCTGGAGGTCTCCTTCGGCCAGGAGGTAGCGCTGACGGTGAGCAAAGCATGAGCATCGAGGCGGTTCTTTGGGACTACGGCGGCGTTTTCATGGCCTCCCCCTTCGAGGCCATGAGCGGTGTGGCACGGCGCATGGGTGTCGAGCCCCAGCGCTACCTGGCGATCGTCTTCGGCCCCTACGACCGCGATACCGATCATCCCTGGCACCGCCTCGAGCGCGGCGAGCTGAGCCTGGCGGAGGCCCGGGAGCGCATCATCGAGCTGGGGCGCGCCGAGGGCATCGACTCGGACCCGATGCATCTGGTGACGGCGATGGGAGGCGGCGGCATCGCGGTGCGCGCGGAGGTGGTGGAGCTGGCGCGGCAGGCGCGCAGCGACGGCGTGCGCACGGCGCTGGTGACCAACAACATCGCGGAGTTCCGGGACTACTGGCGCAGGTCGATTCCGCTCGACGATTTGTTCGAGCAGGTGGTGGACTCGAGTGAGGTGGGCCTGCGCAAGCCGGACCCGAAGATCTTCGAGCTGGCGCTGCGCCAGCTCGGGGTCGCGGCGGAAACGGCGGTCTTCCTGGACGACTACGAGGGCAACGTCGAGGGCGCGCGGCGCATGGGCATTCGCGCCATCCTGGTGACCGAGGAGTACGGCGCTGCGCTCGACGAGCTGCGGGGGCTGCTCAGAGTCCGTGCTTCTTGAGCTTGGTCCACAGAGTTCGCTCCCCGATGCCGAGCAAGCTGGCGGCCTCCGCCTTGTTGTCGCCGCTGGCAGCCAGAGCGCGCAGGATGGCCCGCCTTTCGGTCTCGGCGACGGCGGCCGCGAGGTCGTGGCTCTCGAAGACGCGAGCGTCGGCGGATGCGGGTAGCAGCGTGCCGACGAGGGCGGCGTCCACCTGGTCTCCGGAGGCCAGCACAGCCGCTCTCTCCATCAGGTTGCGCAGCTCTCTTACGTTGCCCGGCCAGGCGTAGGCACTCAGCGCCTCGGCGGCCGCCGGGCTGAGCCCAAGCGCCCCCTTGCCCAGCTCGCGGCCGAAGTCCGCCAGGAAGGAGGCGGCCAGAAAGGGGACATCTTCGCGGCGCTCACGCAACGGCGGGAGCTCGATGCGGAAGACGTTCAGACGGTAGAAGAGATCCTCGCGGAAACTGGCCTCGCGAATCGCCGCCTCGAGGTCGCGGTTCGTCGAGGAGACGATGCGCACGTCGACGGCGATGCGGCGGTTGCTGCCTACCGGCTCGATCACGCCCTCCTGCAGCGCCCGCAGCAGCTTCGCCTGCAGGCGCGGATCCATGTCCCCGATCTCGTCCAGGAAGAGCGTGCCGCCGTCCGCCGCCCCGATGCGCCCCTCTCTTTCGGTGTTGGCGCCGCTGAAGGCGCCGCGCACGTGGCCGAAGAGCTCGCTCTCGAGCAGCTCGGAGGGGATCGCCGCACAGTTCAGCGGCACGAAGAGCTGGCCACCGCGCGGGCTCAGCCGGTGAATGGCCCGCGCCACCAGCTCCTTGCCGGTTCCCGTCTCGCCCGTGATGAGGACCGCGCTGCGGGTCGGGGCCACCTTCTGGATCAGGTCGAAGATCTCGCGCATCGGCGGCGAGTCGCCCACGATGTCTTCGAAGGCAGGCGCGTGGTCGAGTGCTTCGCGCAGGTAGCGGTTCTCCGCGCGATGGCGCGAAGCCTCCAGGGAGCGGCGGATCAGCAGCTCCAGGGCATCGACGTCGAAGGGCTTGGACACGAAGTCGACGGCGCCGAGCTTCATGGCCTCCACCGCGGCCTCGACGCTGCCGTAGGCGGTCAGCACGATCACCGGAACGCGCTCGTCCAGCTCGCGAAGCCTGCGCATGAACTCGATGCCGTCGATGCCCGGCATCTTGAGGTCGGTGAGAATCAGCGCCGCCGACTCCTCGCCCAGCGAAGCCAGGGCGGCGTCGGCGCTCTCGAAGGCGCTGGAATCCAGGCCCAGCCTCTGGACCAGGATCTGAAGCACCCGGCGCGTGCGCCGGTCGTCATCGACGATGAGGACTCGCTTCACAGGTTCGCCTCCACCACGGGTATGCGGATGCGCACGCAGGTGCCCCGGCCCGTCTCGGACTCCATCGTGACCAGACCCCGGTGGTCGTGCACCACCCGCTTCACGAAAGTCAGGCCCAGTCCGACGCCGCCGTCCCGCGCCGTGACGAAGGGCCGGAAGATCCGTTCGCGGAGCTCGTCGGGAACGCCGGGGCCGTCGTCGCGCACCTCGAAGCCACCCATGCCTTCGCTCTCCTCGAGCACCCGCACCTCGATGCTGCCACCGGGCGCCAAGGCCTGGGTGGCGTTGACCAGCAGATTGATCGCAACCTGGTAGATCAGCTCGGTATCGCAGTGCAGGTTCGGCTCGCGGGGTGCGACCGTGCAGCGGATGCCGACGTCCTTCTCCTGGGCCTGCGCGCCCACGAAGTCGACGGCGCGCTGCAGCAATTCCGAGACCTGCGCCGCTTCGAGCGCGAGCGGGCGCGCTCGGTCCAAGGTCAGCAGATCGTTCACCACGCCTGCCAGGCGGTCGACCTCGGCGCGGATCATCTGAGCCAGCTCGCCGGCTTCTGCCTGGGCGTCGTCAGGCAACGAGCGCTCCAGCATCTGAGTCGAGCTCCGCAGCACACCCAGGGCGGTGCGAATCTCGTGTGCCACGCCCGCCGCCAGCTCTCCCACGAAGGCGAACTTCTCCGCCTCGACGAGCTCGCTCTGCGCGCGCTCGAGCTCGGAAACCATCTCGTTGAAGGCCCGGGCCAGCACGCCAACTTCATCCTCGCTGCGCACGGGCACGTTGGGCGGGCTGGATTCGCCGGGAGCGAGCTCGCGAATGGCGTGGGTCAACTCACTCAAGGGCTGTACCACACGGCGCGCAGCGAGGGCCGCCAGTGCGAGCGCCGCCACCAGGGCCAGGCCCATGCTGAGCACGAGTCGCCGACTCAGCTTGCGCGCCGGGGCCAGCGCCAGGGCCCGAGGCTGCACCACAAGCAGCTCCCAGTTCGGCAGGTCCGGGACCAGGGTGGCGCGGCCGATGATGAGACCGGAGGGATCCTCGAGCTCGCCGACGCGCTGGACGAGGACCTCGGCCTCGATGCCCTGCGAGGCGAGATCCCGTTGCACGGTCGTCGTCACGTCCGTGAGCCGGTTCCAATCGTAGAGCCCGACCAGTGTCCCGAGCTCGCGGCTGATGCGGTCCGGATCGGGAATCGGGGTTCTCATCACGAGACCCGAGCCGTCGCGATCAGCAAGCGGCCGTGGGTCGGGCGTGCCCGCGGCCGCCCACGCGGGTGCCGGCCCGAGCGCGCGCGGGTCGCTCGAGGCGACGACGATGCCGGTCGGGTCGAGCACGAGGTAGGCGAGACGCGCGGGATTGCCCGTGCGCAGCGTCGCCAGCGCAACCGAGACGCGCTTGTCGATGTCGGCCACGCGAACTTCCCGCATCAGGTCCTGATGCGCGAAGTTCTCCAGCGTTTCTCGCTCGCTGCGCAACACCGCAGATAGCCGGTCCGCGGTATGGCCGGCCTCGCGCGACAGCTGCCGCCCGATCACCTGCTCGAGCGCGCCGCGCGCACTCTGCTCCGCGAGCAGCGTGAGCAGGATGCCCGGTGCAACGACCAGCACGGCTGCAAAGAGCAGCAGCTTGCCGCGTAGCGAGAGTCTGGCTGTGGTACGTTGCTCGCCCATGATCGGGCCGTTTCGCACCTGCGTGTCGGTGCTCGCGCTCGTCCTCGCTCTGTGCTCGGGTGCCGCCGCACAGCAGTTTCCCGCCGGCGCCGCTCTCGCAGGAGACGAGCCGCTCTTCTCCGTGGAGAGCCCGATCGGTTCCATCGATTATCTCGCCGGCAGAGGCCTGCGTCTAGGTCGCAGCGGCCTCACCATCGGCGGCTTCAGCACCGTGGAAGTCGAGCTCGAGCAGGGCGAGCACGGCGTCATCGACCTCGACAGCATCAACTTCCTCACTCCCTGGCGCTTCACGGACTCAATTTCCTTCTTCGCCGAGATCGAGATCGGGGGCCTGCTCTCCTACGACACCGGCACCGGCAAGGTCGAGTCGGACGTGGAAGTGGCCCTCGAACGCATCTACGGCGAATACAACTACGACGATCGCCTCAACGCGCGCCTGGGCAAGTTCCTGACGCCCGTCGGGATCTGGAACACGGTCCCGGCCGAGCCCTTCACCTGGACGGCCACGAATCCCGTCTTCCTCGAGACGGCCTTGAGCGAGCACACCACGGGCGCGGCGCTCTTCGGGTCCTTCTACCCGGGGGAAAACACGCTCGACTACTGGCTCTACGGGCAGTTCTTCGACGAGATCTACCCCTCCGAGGATCCCGAGCCCATCAACTCGAGTGTGGGCGGGCGCCTGCGCTACGGCGCGCCCCTGGGAGACTGGGCCGTCGGCAGCTCCTTCATGGCGGCCGAGCTTGCCGGCGACTGGAGCTTCCTGGGCGGCCTGGACGGCTACTGGAAGCTCGGCCCTGTCGAGCTCCAGAGCGAATTCACCATCGTGGGCGGCGCGCTCCCGGACCGGAACCAGTGGGACGTGTACCTGCAGGGCGTCTACGAGCTGGGCAGCCTCACCCACTACCTGCGCGGTCTCTATCTCGTCGGCCGCTACGAACACAACGATCCGTCGGGCAGCATCGAGACCACCAACATCGGCGACGTCGGTCTCACCTGGATCCCAACCCACTTCGTCATCATCAAGGCGGGCTACCGCTTCTCGGACCGCCAGACCGAGGAGGTGCGTCGCGGCTTCTTCTCCTCGATCTCGGTGCTCTTCTGAATGTCGGCGCGCGCTGCGCTGGTCGGCGTAGCTCTGGCGGTAAGCCTGGCGGGCGGGGCCGTCGCGGGCGAGCTGGTGGTGATCGTGCACCCGGACCGGGACGTATCTCTCAGCGAATCCGAAGTCGCGCAGATCTATCTGAAGAAGCGAAGCTTCTGGACGAGTGGGGAGCGCATCGTCCCGGTCAATCGCGATTCCGGAAGCGTGGCTCGCGCAGCCTTCGCGGAAGCCGTCTTTGGCAATGATACGGGTCTCCTTCCGGTCTACTGGAACCGGCAGTACTTCCGCGGCGTGCTGCCCCCCGCCACCCTCGCCTCTGACGAAGCCGTGATGCGCTTCGTCGCCAGCGAGCCCCGGGCGATCGGCTACGTCGACAGCGAGCGGGTCGACGCCACGGTCAGGGTCGTACACCGCCTCCCCGACTAGGGCCCTCGTAAAGCAAGCCGCGTACCGCTGGGACTCGCCCCCAGCAGCTGGGGGACTGCCCCCACCTGCCGGAACCGGCAGTGCCCCTGCCGAAAGCGGCAGAACTCGAGCTAGTCGAGCTCGAAGGCGAACTTCGCCGGCGCTGCGCCCGCGCCTTCGAGCTGCAGCGTGTAGGCACCGGGTGCCAGCCACTCGCGCGGGATGCGCAGCTCGACGCGACGCTCGGTTGGCCCGGCAGCGGAAAGCTCCACGCGTTCGCGCAGCTCGCGACGGCCCTCGGCGTCGCGCAACACCAGCCAGCCCTCCCCGGCGGCCATCGGCGCGGGCACCGGAACGCTCACGCGCAGCACTTCCCCGGCAGCGGGCAGCTGCGCCCGCCCGCTGCGGTAGGCCTCGAGACGCAGCAGGTTCGGCGGCAGCACCGACGCGGCGGTCAACAAGCCGTCGTCGGCGTCGGCGAGCTCGTCTTTCGCTTCCAAGGACTTCGCGGCCTGCTTCGCGCGCGTATCCGCGGGCTCGCGCGGGAGTGCCCGTTTCGCGACGGAGTTGTAGGCCAGCTCGCCCCGGCCCAGCGCGGCCGGCCGCTCCATCGCGTCGAGCTTTGCCCCCATCTGCCTCGGGCTCTCCATCGCGTCACGCTCCGCGTCGGGCGACTCCAACTCCGCGATCAATTGCTGCTCGGCAACGACCGCTGCTTCGGGGGCAAAGATCTGCTCCGCCAGCGGCGCCCGCGCGTCCTGGGAAGACACTCGCATCAGCGTTGGCAGCGCCATCAGCAGCAGCAGCGCGTAGGCAAAGGCGGGGCTCCACAACACGCGACCCAGGCCGGCGAGCCAGCGGCGCGCGGGGGCTTCCACGGGAGCGGCCGGCTGGGCCAGGCGGGCCGGGTCGAAGTCGGCGAGCTGGGCCAGCTCCTCGCGGCAGCTGGGGCAGCTTGCGAGGTGGCGGTCCAGCAGACCGCGCGCGTCGGCCGGGAGGGCGTCGTAGCGCGCGAGCTGCTCGGGATCCGGGTGCTCTGCGGCCAGGGCCTCGTGAAGCTCCGTCCAGGCGCGTAGCTCCGCTGCGCAGTCGGCGCAGCGTGGGTAGTGCTGGCGAAAGTCCGCGAACTCCCCGGCGCGCGGTGCGGCCAGGA
>Ga0255057_10002138_pt1 | contig 10801 bp, 13 predicted proteins | sample Cases_109_6_MG_FD_189022 | JGI IMG/M metagenome (GOLD analysis project Ga0255057, IMG submission 189022) | Seawater microbial communities from Amundsen Gulf, Northwest Territories, Canada - Cases_109_6 | ecosystem: Environmental > Aquatic > Marine > Gulf | place: Canada: Northwest Territories... | reverse complement strand
CCCGGCCCCGACTGGATCCGGCAGGAAACAATCAGCAGTAACACCAAGATCGCAAACAGACGGTGGCAGGAGGCTGTCATACCTCGCCGCGGAGCACCTCGCCAAGCTGATCGGTCAGCTCGCGGACGTCCTCGTCGGTGAGACGGGGGTTGGCGACCTCGATCGGTTCCGATCCCGCCGGTACCCCCCTGGGCAGCATCAGCCATTGCTCGTCCTCGCCTTGCCCCCTTCGTCCGACGTACCTCAGCAGCTTCTTGCGCATCAGGATGAGGCACAGGACGAAGCGATAAGCAAGGCGTTTCCGTCGGTCGTCGCCGGCGAGGGATTCGAAGAGGTCCAGCAGCACTGAATCGTCCACGAGGACACGCTGCTTCCGATTCGGGTCGGGAACCGTCGTCTTCCAGTAGCTGAAGACCCCGTCCGGGCGAGAGGATTCCCAGGCCTCGAGGCAGTAGTCCCTGCGCTCGAACCCGTCGTCATCGGGCACGTCGCAGAGTGTCGCGATACAGGTCATGCCGGGATCGAGGGAACGGCCGGTGGCGGCACAGACGCCCGTGGAGCGCGCAACACGGTATTCGACACCGAATCTGGACACGGCGTGATCCTACGGTGACCGCCGGATCGTGTCACGCAGGCTGAGGGATTGGCCATTAGCTCGGCATCACACTGAGCCGATATACTTGCCGGTAGTGGCCTTGTTTCCGCTGGAGGTAGGCGCCGTCGATGATCCGCACGATCCAGCAGGTTTTTTTCGGAAGTTACGGTTATTTCGACATGCTCGTCGAGATCGCCGTGATCTGGGCGTGCGTGTATCTCGTCTTCAGGTTTCTGAAGGGCACCCGCGGGGCGGGCATCGTGAAGGGTTTCGCGGTGCTGGTGGTGGTGGTCACGCTGCTGATCAAGGTCTTCGGTCAAAACACGGACACGCTGGGTCGGCTCAACTTCATCTACGACCGGTTCCTGGGGCTGATCGCAATCCTGCTGGTCGTCGTGTTCCAACCGGAGTTGCGGCAGTTCATGATTCGCCTCGGGCACGCACGGTTCTTCCGGCAGTCCCGCACCGAGGTGAACCGCGTGGTCGATGCGGTCAGCGAGGCGGTGGAGCTGCTCAGCAAGAGCCAGTTCGGCGCGCTCATCGCCATCGAACGGAGCATCGGTCTAAGCGGACTGTTTGAGGGCGGTGACCGCATGGACGCCGTGATAAGCGGGCGGCTGCTGGGGTCGATCTTCTGGCCCAACAGTCCGCTGCACGACCTTGGCGTGGTGATCCGCGGCCACCGGATACTCGCCGCCAACGTTCAGTTCCCCCTGGCCGAGGAAGGATCGGTACCGCAGCATCACGGATCGCGTCACCGGGCCGCGGTCGGGGTCACCCTCGAGAGTGACTGCATCGCGGTGGTCGTCAGCGAGGAGACGGGATCGATCGCCCTGGTCGAGCAGGGCGTCGTCGAGTCCAACGTGCCGATCGCCAGATTCCGCGAACTGCTCCAGGCACGGCTCGAGGGGTCGCCCGGCGGCGGGTCATCCGGCACGTCGGAGCCGTCGAGGCCTGCGCGACTGGCGCGTCCGAAGTCCCTGTCGAAGAAGCTCACCAGCCGCCCGGCCGCCACGCAGGCAGCACTCGCCGAGGAGGCATAGCCGTGTTCCGCGAGAGGCTCTGGAACTATGCCCTTGTGACCGGCGTCACGTTGCTCATCTGGTTCTGGGCGGCGACAGAGACCCGCGAAGAGGGCACCGCTTCGTTCCGCATCGAGCTGGTCGGTGCCGCCGACCAGGTGGTCACGCCGAGCGAGCTGACGGTGCACGTGAAGATGGAGGGATCGAACCCCGCGCTCGAACGCGCCCTCCAAGCCGCGCAAACACCGGTTTCGCTGACGGTGGGCAACGAACTTCCGTCGCAGACCGGCGTCCAGCGTGTGAAACTCCTCGAGGTACTCGATCGGAACGAGGCGATTACCGGCACCGGTGTGAGCCTTCTCTCGGTCGACCCGATCGATCTCGACATCGAGATTGACAGCTTGGTCACGGCCACGCTGCCCATCGAGCCGGTGCTGCCGGGCGTCGAACTCGACGGCACCGTCACGGTTGATCCCCCCCAGGTACAGATCCGGCTGCCCCGGCGGCTTCGCGACCACGCCGGTGACGATCTGCGGGTCCATGCAACCGTGCTAGGCCAGCGGCTCGACCGGCTCAAACCCGGCGTGCTCAATACCATCACCGCGACGCTCGAGCTTCCGCCGCGTTTCGCCGGGGATCCGACGGTTGTCCTTGACCGCCGTTTCGCGGTGATCAAGTTCACCGTGAAGTCGAGGATCAAGGAGACGACGCTGCCGACGGTACGCGTCCAGATCGCCGGTCCGCCGGAGGATCACGACGAGTATCTCATCGAGATCGAGAACCCGACGCTCGCGAATGTCACGATCAAGGCCGATATCGAGCTGATCAGCCGGATCGAGCGAAACCAGGCGGTTGTCGTCGCGATCGTTCACCTCAGCCAGCGCGAAAAGGAGCGTGGCATCGAGGAGAAACGCGTGACCCGCTTCATGGCGCTGCCGCGTGACGACAACGCGTCATTCCAGGCAGCGATCGTATCGGCCGAGATCGACGGCGCCGTTGGAGCACCGGTCATCCGGTTGAAGATCTCGGATCGTGGGGCGAAGCCGTCGGCGTAAGGGGAAAAGGACCCTGGGTCCTTTTCCTTCACTCCCACTTCGTCGCGTGCCAGTTCTTCCGTCCTCGCCGCAGCAGGATCGTCGCGCCCGGCAGCAGGTCTTCCGTGTGAAGTCGGCGGTCGGGCGGACACTTCTCGCCGTTGACGGCAATCGCCCCACTGTCGAGATACTCGCGGGCCGCGCGCTTCGACGACGCCAGCGAGGTCGCGCAGAGGACGTCCACGAGCAACACGCCGTCGCCGGCCATCTGTGACTTGTCGTGGGTCGAATGCGGCACGTCGGCGAAGACTTCGGCGAGCGTCGCTTCGTCGAGGTCACGCATGTCGCCGGAACCGAACAGCGCACCCGTCGCCCGCTCGACCCTCTTGAGCTCGTCATCACCGTGCACGAGCGATGTCATGTGCCGCGCAAGCTCGGTCTGCGCGATACGCCGGTGCGGCTCGGCCTCGTGACTTCTCGCCAATTCGTCGATCCGCTCCCGGTCCAACAGCGAGAACCACCGCAACCACGGCACGACGTCGACGTCCGGCAGGTTGATCCAGTACTGGTAGAACGCGTACGGGCTGGTGGCGTCATCCGTGTCGCTGGAGAGCCACAGCGCCTGCCCGGACGACTTGCTCATCTTCTTGCCATCCGACCGCTCGACGAGAGGCGCCGTGACACCGAACGCCTCGGGATGGCCGCCCTCGTGGCCGCCGAACTCCCTGCGGATCAGGTCGATGCCCGCCACGATGTTGCCATATTGATCCGAGCCCGCGAGCTGCACGGTGCATTCCATCGTGCGACGCAGGTGCAGGAAGTCATACGCCTGGAGGATCATGTAGCTGAACTCGGTGTAGCTGATTCCCCGCTCGCGGGCGTGCAGGCGATCATGAACCGAGTCCTTCTGGATCATCGTGTTGACCGAGAAGTGTTTGCCGACGTCGCGGAGGACCTCGATGAATCCGAGCCCGTCCAACCAGTCGAGGTTGTTGACGATCGCGGCACCGCGGGGCGAGCCGTCGAAATCAAGAAGCCGCTCGAAGATCCGCCGTTGCGAGGCGATGTTCGCTTCGACCTTGTCGCGTGTGAGCAGTTGTCGCTCCGCATCACGTCCCGACGGATCGCCGATCAGGCCTGTGCCGCCGCCCATGACCACGATCGGCCGGTGCCCCGCGGCCTGCCAGTGCATGAGCAGCTTGATGGGGATCAGGTTGCCGACGTGCAGGCTGTCGGAGGTCGGGTCAAAGCCGGCGTACGCGGTGCGCGGTTCGGCAAGGTGCCGGTCGAGTTCGTCCGTGGCCGTCTGTTGATGAAGCAGGCCGCGCCAATGCAGCTCGTCAAGAAAGGGCATCGTGACGCCGTACCTCAGTGCGTGTGCGACGACGGGTAGTACACGGCGATCGTCTGGATCGTGTCGCGCAGCTCGGCGACCTTCTGCGGATCGACCGTCTGCTTGGTCTTCATGGCGGCGACCATAACCGCGTGGTGCTGCACGAGCCGCATGACGTAGTCGTTCCAGGCCTGCGTGCCCTGGCGTGCCGGCTTGATCCGCTGGTTCAGGAAGTACTGTGAGATCGTGTCCTGGATCCTCGTCGCGTGGATCTCCTTGTTGTTGATCCAGCGTGTGAGCTGGTTCAAGCTCAGGGCGTCGGTCTTGCCCGTGAGCTCCAGGATCTGGGCAACCGCCTTCTGGACCGTCGTGGTGTCCTCGAGCATCTGGTCGATGCGGGCGTGGTCGTCATAGATGCCGCACGGAACCTCGCAGTGCGCCCAGGCGGCTGGCTGGGCGACCGTGAGCAGAACGGACGCCGCGATGCCGGCGGCTACGGCTGTCAGCAGTGTGGATCGTCGCATGATTGGACTCCGGGGGGGGCGAGAGCAGTAGAGCAGTTGAACAGTAGAGCAGTAGAACAGTAGGCGATCCCATTCATATCCAATTCATATCCCATTCATATCATGGCGCGGGACTCGGCTGCCCAGGCGGCCACTTCGTCCTTGACGGCTGCACGGCTGAACCAGATGAGCAGGAACACGGGCCAGAGAAGTGCCCACACCAGCGCGATCGCGACGAAGACCAGCATCACCCCGATGGAGACGGTGAATGGCGGTGTGCCTCCCTGCGAGAGTTGGCTGTTGATCTGATCCACCGTGGCGCTCGCGAACACGATGCCCATGGTCGTCGATATGAACGACAGCAGGATCTTTGCCACGGACCAGCCGACGGTGTGCGACCGGGCCCACGGCCGGCGACGGCTCAGACCGATGCCGGCGATGAGCAGCCATACAGACAGGCCGGCCGCGGCGCACATCTGGAAGATCTGCACGAACAGCTGGATTCCTTGCGGCGTCGGCGGCCGCTGGTCCTCCGGCACCATCCCCACCATCAACGGTGTCGCCATCGTTTGGACGGACAAGCACCCGTAACAGACCAGGCCCAATGATCCGAAGACGATCGAGATCGTGCCGATTGCGCCGGGCCAGCTCGGGGGTTTCCGCGGCACCTCGCCGACCTCCGAGGGCGGCGTCATGGGTGGCGTTGCGGCGGGTGTGTTCTCGTCGATTTCCATGGAGTGCTCCTCTGCGTGCCTTCGTGCCTGCGCGTCTTCCTCAGAACTGCCTCAGGAACCGCGCGTCGTTCTCAAACATCCACCTGATGTCGGCGATGCCGTACTTGCGCATGGCGATGCGATCGATCCCGAGCCCGAACGCGAACCCGGACCACTCCTGGGGGTCGTATCCGACCGCTTCGAAGACGTTCGGGTCGACCATGCCACAGCCGCCGAGCTCGGTCCACTGCCATCGCCCCTTCACCTTCATCTTCATGTCCACCTCCGCAGACGGCTCGGTAAACGGGAAGAAGCTGGGACGCATACGGACCTCGGCCTCCGGCCCGAAGTAGGCCTTCGCGAACTGGAACAACGTCGTCTTGAGATCGACCATCGATACGTTTCGGTCGACGTAGAGGCCCTCGACCTGGTGGAACATGCTGTAGTGGGTTGCGTCGTGCGTGTCCGGCCGGTAGACGCGCCCCACCGCGACGATCTTCAGGGGCGGCTTTGTCTTCGACATCGTCCGGATCTGGATGGTCGAAGTCTGGCTCCGCAGCATGACTCCCCCGGACAGGTAAAAATTATCCCTGGAATCGCGTGCGGGGTGATCGGGTGGAATATTGAGCGCGTCGAAGTTGTGCCACTCGTCCTCGACCTCCGGACCGTGGGCAACCGAGAACCCCATTCGGGCAAAGGTCTCGGTGACTTCGTCGATCGTCCGGCTCAGGACATGCCGGCGGCCGAGCCCCATGGGTATGCCGGGCTCGGTGACGTCGATGGACGGCGTGGCGGTGCTGCCGGCCAGTGACAACTTCTTCTCATCGAAGGACCGTTCGAGCGCCTGCTTGACCTCGTTGAGCCGCTTGCCGACCGCCGGCTTGTCTGCCTTGGCAACGTCCTTCATCCGCGGCAGGACCGCCTTGAGGGCGCCCTTTGTGCCGATGTAGCGGACTCGCCATTGCTCCAGCGCGTCGGCATCACCGACGGCAGCAAGCTCGTCAAGACCGATCACTTCGAGCTGGTCGAGGGCGTCGAGCACGAGGGCGAGTGTATCTTGTTAGAGCGCTCCGTAGCGGCCTCCGGCCGCACACTCGCTTTAGTACGACCCGCCGAATTCATCCGGCGGGTCTGAGCCGACCCGAAATAACGGCCTAGCTCCGTAGCGGCCTCCGGCCGCACACTCGCTCTGGTACGACCCGCCGAATTCATCCGGCGGGTCTGAGCGGATCCGAAATGACGGCCGGGTCCCTGAGCGGACACGGAATCCCTAGCCCTGTTCGGGCTGATCCTCGGACGGCGTATCTTGGGCCGGGGCCGGTTCCTCGGCGTCGGGCTCGGCGACGGCCGTCGCCGTACCGGTCGCCTCGGCCTGGCCGCTCTTGCGAAGCTGCGCCGCAAAAGCCGCCCTGCGATCCGCCTGGCGACGCCGGCCGGAGACGCCGCCGCCAACCTGCGGTCCCTCCTCGAAACCCGTGAGCTGCAGCAGAACCAGGTCCGCGCCGTCACCGAGCCGATGCTCGCCGAGCTTGACGATCCTGGTGTAGCCGCCCTGTCGATCGGCGAACATGGTCGCGATCTTCGTCATGATGTGCTGGACCAGCCGCGGGGCCTTTCGCACCTCACCGTACCGGTTGAACTCGATCTCGCCGGCGTCGGGCAGGTCGAAGTACGGCGTGTCCTTACGCGCATCGGGCACGTTGCCGTCGGCCACCCAGCTGTGGATGCGCCGATCATTGATACGGGCCTCGATCCGGCGGCGTGCCCGGAACGTGCCTTCCTTGGCGATCGTGATGATCTTCTCGACGAAGGGCTGCACGGCCTTCGCCTTCGGCATCGTGGTCTTGATCTCGCCGTGCTCGAACAGACCCGCGGCCAGGTTGCGGAGCATCGCGCGGCGATGATCGCTGTCGCGGTTCAGTTGCTTTCCGTAGATTCGATGACGCATCGTACTTATTCCTCGGTCGGTTCGGCGGCGAGCTCGGGGGCCATCGCGGGGGCCAGCCCGGGCTCTTGGGCTTCCGACACCTGCATTCCAAGGCTCAGCCCCATCTCCTCCAACTTTCGCTTGACCTCTCGCAGCGATGTCTTGCCGAAGCTGCGGACGGCCAGCAGTTCGGGTTCGTCCTTGCCCACCAACTCTCCGACAGTCCGGATGTCGGCGGACTCGAGGCAGTTGCCGGCACGGACGGACAGGTCCAACTCGGTGACCGGCATATCGAGCTTGCGAAGCAGCTCTTCATCGACGCTGGCCGCGGCACATGCCTCGGCGGATACCTGGTCACTGCCGATCTCGAAGTACTGCACGAACGGGTTGAGATGTTTGCGCAGGATCTTGGCCGCCTCGACGAGCGTCTGCTCCGGCGTCATCGTTCCATCCGTCCAGATGTCCATGATCAGCCGGTCGTAGTTGGTCCGGTGTCCGATACGCGTGTCCTCGACCCGGTACCGGACCCGCTGCACGGGCCCGAACATCGCGTCGATTGCAATCTCGCCGATGATCTCTTCCTCGCGGTCGACGTACTGCTCGGACGCGGGCTGGTAACCACGCCCCTTGGCGACCCTGAGCTCCGCCTCAAAATCGATCTCGTCGGTGAGGGTCGCGACGACGTGGTCCGGGTTGTGGATCGTGACGGCCGTGTCCGCCTCGATGAGATCGGCGGTGACCTCGCCGGGACCGGTCGCGGCCAGCCGCATGGTCTTCGGCTCGTCGCTGTCGAGGCTGACGACCAGGCCCTTGATGTTGAGGACGATGTCAACGACGTCCTCAAGGATGCCCGGCACCGTCGAGAACTCGTGGGGGACGCCCTCGATCTTCGCCGACACGACCGCCGCGCCCTCGATCGAGGACAACAGGATCCGCCGGAGGCTGTTCCCAACCGTCGTACCGAAGCCCCGCTCGAACGGTTCCACGACAAAACGACCAAAGGTATCGGTCATCGACCGCTCGTCCAGTTTCACCTGAGCCGGAAGCTCAAGCCCGCGCCATCGAACATGCATTGTGTGTGCTCCAACCGCTCAGCAGTCCAACGTGGTCGTCATCACCGAGGTCACGGATCAACGAGAGCCCTGCTGGTTAACTCGCGCAACCCTTCTGTCCCGGTTGTGACTGTCTATTCCTAATGCCTAGCTAATGGCTGTTCTCTTACACCCGACGACGTTTGCGGGGTCGGCACCCGTTGTGCGGAATCTGCGTGTGGTCCTCGACCGCGCTGATCCGCAGCCCGTTGTTCTGCAGGGCCGTGATCGCCGACTCCCGGCCGGCACCCGGTCCCCGTACGTGAACCTCGACCTCCCGCATGCCCATGCGCTTGACCTTCACGGCCACCTTCTCCGCCGCCCGCGAGGCCGCGAAGGGCGTGGCCTTGCGTGCACCCTTGAACCCGACCGTCCCGGCCGAATCCCATGCCAGCGTCTCACCGTTAATGTCGGTGATCGTAATCATCGTGTTATTGAACGACGCCCTGATGTGGGCGATGCCCTTGATGACGTTCTTGCGAATCTTCTTCTTCTTCTTGGCCATACTGATTCTTCTACTGCCTACCAACTCTTCCTACTGGCTCTGCCTACTGCCTACTGGCTGTTCCTAATGCCCCTTCACGCCCTTCTTCCCTGCCACGGTCTTCTTCCGGCCCTTGCGGGTGCGGGCGTTGCAGCGGGTTCGCTGTCCACGGACGGGCAGGCCCTTGCGATGCCGCTCCCCGCGATAGCTGCGGATGTCCTTGAGACGCTGAATGTGCTGCTGCACCTGCCGCCGAAGCGTTCCCTCGATGATGAACCCTGCCTCGATGATCGACGCGATCTGGCCGAGGTCCTGGTCCGACAGTTCACCGGACCGCACGTCACCGTCGATGCCCGCCTCGGACAGGATCTTGTCGGCCGACTGCGGACCGATGCCATGGATGTACCGCAGCGAGTAGCGGATCTTCTTCTTGTCCGGAATGTCGACACCGGCGATTCGTGGCACTTTCGAGCCTCCGTACGGGGCGATCAGCCCTGCCGTTGCTTGAGACGGGGGTTCTTCTTGTTGATGACGTACCGCTTGCCCTTGCGAATGACGATCTGGCAATCCTTTGTGCGTCGTTTGATGCTGCTGTGAACTTTCATCGGTCCGTCTCTTTGCCTGTCAATGCCGGTAGGTGATCCGGCCCTTTGTCATGTCGTACGCGCTCATCTCGACCGTAACCTTGTCTCCGGGAAGGATCCGGATGAAGAACTTCCGCATCTTCCCGCTCACGTAGGCCAGGATCTGAAGGTCGTTCTCCAGCTTGACCCTGAAACGAGCGTCCGGCAACGCCTCGGTGACCTCACCGTCGAGCGTGATCTTTTCCTCTTTGGGCATCGGTGTGCTCAGCTCACCCTTTGGGAACGGTCGCCCTCACGGCAGACCACAGGCGGTTGGGCTTTCGCCCGAGGCTCCGGGGCAAGTCCTGCAGGGAGAGGCAAGTCGGGAAGTATACCGGGCAGTCGCCGGTTCTCAAGGCCGCTCATGCCCGCCGCGGCCCCCTCAACCGCTGTGACCGCCCGCCGGAGCGGCTTTCGCCCCTCGACAGGAACCCGGAATAGTTCCGCATCAGCAGGTTCGCCTCGATCCGCTGCATGAGGTCCAGACCAACGCTGACCACGATCAGGAGACCGGTCCCGCCCAGGAAGCTGGCCACGAAGAAGGGGATCGCCATCTCCTTGGCCACAATGGAGGGGATGACCGCGATGATCGCCAGGAACCCCGCCCCGACGTACGTCACCCGCTCCATGACCGTTTCCAGGTACTCGGCCGTTCGCGGGCCCGGTCGCAGGCCCGGTATGAAGCTGCCGTGGTCGCGGAGTTGCTTGGACATCTCGTCCGGGCTGAACACCACTGTCGTCCAGAAGTAGCTGAAAAAGTAGATCAGCACGATCGAACAGATGACGTAGGGGTACTCGCCGATCTGGAAGCTCGTCGAGAGAAACCCGGTGACGGTCGGCCACCAGCTGTACCAGACATCCGACGGCGTCAACGCGGCCTGCGTGTTCATCCAGCCGAAGATCGCCGAGGGAAAGATCATCAGCGAGCTGGCAAAGATAATCGGCATCACGCCCGCGTGGTTGATTCGCAGCGGCAGGTAGTGCCGCTGGCCGCCGTAGACCTTGCGGCCGCGGGTGTGCTTGGCCTGCTGGATGGGGATCCGGCGCTGGGCAACGGTGATCAGGATCGCCCCGGCCACGACGAAAACGAACGCCGCGACGAGGAAGATGAGGCCCATCACGCCCAGGGTCTTCGTCTCCGACTGCTGGCTCGGATCGAAGTTGCTCCTGATCCACATCACGGCGTTGGGCATACGCGAGATGATTCCGGCCGTCAGGATCAGCGACACGCCGTTGCCGATGCCGTATTTGTCAATCTGCTCGCCAAGCCACATGAGGAACATGCTGCCGGCTGCCAGCGCCGTGATCCCGGCGAAGTAGAACAGCAGCTTGTTGGGCGGCTGCGAGAACTGGACCTGGACGATCCCGCGTGCCTCCATGTACTTCAGCCACATCAGGCCCTGGATCACGCACAGGCCGATAGTCGCGTAACGGGTCCACTCCGTGATCTTCTGCTGGCCGCTGGCGCCTTCCTTC
>Ga0255057_10002137_pt1 | contig 10807 bp, 13 predicted proteins | sample Cases_109_6_MG_FD_189022 | JGI IMG/M metagenome (GOLD analysis project Ga0255057, IMG submission 189022) | Seawater microbial communities from Amundsen Gulf, Northwest Territories, Canada - Cases_109_6 | ecosystem: Environmental > Aquatic > Marine > Gulf | place: Canada: Northwest Territories... | reverse complement strand
TTTCGTTGGCGAGGCGATTGGCCATAGAGCGAAGCTAGTGGACCTCGCAGAGATAGACACTGCGCTATTTCCACGACAAACCACTCGGGTTTACGGGCCGCCAGAGGGACACCAGCGCGAGGTGCAGAAAAGCCGCCGACGGCCGAAAAGAAAGGTGGAGGACAGTCCGCGAATGTTGGATTTATGGAGATGGAAAGAAATAAGGCATATTGGGGGGTTCTCAAACCGGCTTTTCTGTGTCATATTGATGCGCCGAGGCACTATCGGTGTTTCCCGGGAGCACTGTTTTGAGGAGGAACGCCATTTATGGCAGCAACTGCCGCTAAGCCGCGCGTCCGCGAGCGCAACAAACTGACCGACGATCGTGGGCGACTGACGACAGACCTCGTCAGTCAGTACCTGACGGCGATAGGCGAGTACGACCTATTGACAGCCGAAATGGAAGTCGAGTTCGCTCAAAAGATCGAAACCGGCGAAGAAGCCGCCGTGCGCGTCGAAGCCAAGGACTTCAAGGACAAGCGAGAGGAGACCGAGCTCAAGCGGCTCGCCCGCCTCGGCCGCAACGCCAAGGATGACTTTCTCACTGCCAACCTGCGGCTCGTCGTCGCCAATGCCCGGCGTTACGCCAACACATCCGGTATCGACTTTCTCGATCTCATCCAGGAGGGCAATCTCGGCCTGATCCGCGCCGTCGAGAAATTCGACTGGCGCAAGGGCTTCAAGTTTTCGACTTACGCCACGTGGTGGATCCGCCAGGCCATCACCCGGGCCATCGCCGACAAGTCGCGCACCGTCCGCATCCCGGTGCATTTGCACGACACGCTGGCAGCGGTTCGAGCGGCTCAGGCCAGCCTCAAGGCCGAATTGGGACGTGACCCCAGGCCGGACGAGATTGCCCAGGAAGCCGGTGTCACCGTCGACAAGGTCGAGCTCGCCCTCGGGGTGGCAGACACTGTTTCCCTCGAGCAGCCGGTGGGCGAGGACGGTGCCCAGCTCGGAGACTTCATCGAGGATGAGGAAGCTGTGGATCCGGTGCGGGTCACCGAAGAGATGGACATTGCCAATAGCTTGCGCTTGTCCATTGAGCGCCTACCAGATCGGGAAGGCCGCATCCTCGGGCTCCGTTACGGCTTCCTCGACGGAGTCCCCCGCACTCTCGAGGAGATCGGTGAGGAGTTCAATCTCACGCGGGAGCGCATCCGTCAGCTCGAAAAGTTGGCCCTTTGCCGGCTGCGCCACCCCTCATTCGGCATCCGCGAGCAGGACCTGGTTTAAGAGGCTGGTCGGTAATGCCGTTGCGTAGATCGGCGGTCGGGCGCGCCAGTCGCAAGAACGAGGTTTCGTCACTCCTCGGGTGGAATGGCGAGGCCGAGGACGCTGCGAGTGGTGATGACCGGCCGTCGAGATATATGACATGTATTACCGACCGGCCTCCTAGAACCCGCCCCGCGCATTGCTGTCGGACGGGGGTGTAGCCTGACGTCGAGGAGGTGGCAACGTGAAGCTCGAAGCACTCGTCGGAGGCGGCGCCGAAGTAGTCGGCCCTGAAGCGAGTTTGCGGGAGCTGGCGCAGTCAATGACTAAGACAGGCGTCGGCAGTGTCGGGGTTGTCGACGGTCATGCCCTGGTGGGGATTCTCACCGAGCGCGACGTCATGCGGGCGGTGAGCGAGGATGCCGACCTGTCGCTCGAGAAGGCACGTGACTGGATGACCGAGCCAGACGTTTTCGCACCGGATGTCGATGTAGAGGAAGCCGCCACGTGGCTCCTAGAGACCGGCTACCGGCATTTGCCCGTCATGGACGGCAACGAACTGCTGGGAATCGCCAGTATCCGGGACCTCCTATGGGCGATCGTAGAGGGCAACGAGTAGCTTCCTCCGGTGCGAGCCCGGCGCCCCGCTTTGACGCGAAAGGTCCTCCCATGATCGACTTACGCTCCGATACGGTCACAACGCCGACCGAGGCGATGCGCAAAGTGATCGCCGACGCCGAGGTGGGCGATGACGTCTACCACGATGACCCGGCCGTCCTCGCTCTCGAAGAGCATGTGGCGGGCCTCCTCGGCAAGGACGACGCCATGTACGTCCCCACCGGCACGATGTCGAACCAGGCTGCCATACGCGTCCACACCGAACCGGGTGATGCCGTTATCGCCGCCGAGGGATCACACATATTCAGGTCTGAGCTCGGCGCCCCGGCGGTCCTGTCCGGCGTAGGGATCAATCAGCTCAGCTCGTCCGACGGCACGTTCACGCCCGAACAGGTGCTGGCAGCACTTCCCGCGCCGACTGCCATGGAGCCGGCCTCCGCCTTCCAACCCTCCACCCTCGTGGCGGCCGAGAACACCCATAATGGAGCCGGGGGAAAGGTCTGGCCGCTCGAATTGCTGCTTTCGATAGCCACTGCGGCCCATCAGGCAGGGTTGGCTGCCCATCTAGACGGAGCCCGGCTTTGGAACGCATCGATCGCCGACGGGGTCCCGGAACGGGAATACGCATCGGAGTTCGACACCGTTTCGGTTTGTTTTTCGAAGGGGCTGGGAGCCCCTATGGGGTCGGCCCTCGTCGGCAGTCGAGACCTGGTCACACGGGCCCGCCGCTTCAAACAAATGTTCGGTGGCGGCTTCCGTCAGGCCGGCATGATGGCCGCCGGGGCATTGTATGCGATGCAAAATCACCGGGATCGGCTGGCAGAGGATCACGAGACCGCCGCCAGGCTGGCGGCCGGTTTGAGCGAGATTCCAGAAGTTGAGATCGACCCGGCCGGGGTGGAGACCAACATGGTCTACTTCTCAGTGGACGATGCCGAACGGGTCTGTGTTCGGCTCGTAGAGCGCGGTGTTCTCATGCTCCCCGCGGCGGCCGGCCGGATCCGTGCTGTAACCCACCTGGGGATCGAAACCGGGGATATCGACAAGGCGCTGAAGGCCATCAGCCAGGTTGTGGGGCGTGCTTCCTGACCCAAACGAGGGCAATGTCGTCAATCGAGATGTCCGTCTTCTCGAGGCCGACTTCGAGTGTCTCGATCTCAGCAGCGATGTCTTCCCATTTGTCGTCGATGTCGGCAACCTCATCGACGATGTCCTGCTCGATCTCGGCTAGGCATCCACTTTGTCCTGCACTTTGGCCTGAGCCGTTCGCAACCTCTGCCTGGTGCACTGTTTGGCTCCGGCGCCGTGAGGCACCGGACAGGGATCGACTTCGCCGGCCGCCGAGGAGCATGCCGAGCACGTCGCTTGCCGCCGAAACCAGCTCGTCCCGCTTGCGGGTGTCGATGTCGATGTCCAGCTCTTCCATCCGCCGATGTGCCGTGGCGAGCTGCTCATCAGCCCGGTCGAGCCTGGTCTCGAGCCGTTTGCGCACTTTGACGATCTCGGCGTTCGCGGCATCCTCGGCTGCCCGGTCGCACCGCTTCTCGAAGTCCTCTTCGCTCTCACCCACTCGGGAGTAGAGCTTGAGCCCGGGGTTGGCGAAGACCTCCACCGTCGCATTGCGATACAGGTAGTCCTTGAGCTCCCTGCCGACCGACGTCCAGAAGCTCGCTTTATCGATGGGCGCTTCCACCAGCGCATAGTTGCCAGGCCGGGAGCGTTCTGAGCGGAAGTCGGTGCGGCCAGCGAGCCGATCACGTTGATCGGAATCCCGGCCTGAGAGCCCGGCGTGTAGATCATGAAGTCCACCTTGTCTTTGAGCTTGCGGATGACCTCCAGGCCAGGGTCCCAACCCGAGATGCCCTTCTTCCACATCTCCGCGGTCCTGGTGCCCAGCTCAGCGGTGCTCATACCTTCCCGACGGGCTTCGTCGGGGCTTACCCACGGCTCAAAGTCACTTCCGGCGAACTCAGGAAACAGGAGGTGGAGGTTGCCCATGTCGCCCTTGGGGTCGATGATCAACGTCGGAAGGCCTTTCGACAACGCCTCTTCGAGCAGGATTACCCCGAGTCCCGTTTTGCCAGACCCTGTCATGCCGACGATGACCCCATGGGTGGTCAGGTCGGATGGGTCATAAGCGACATCGTCGCCGGTATTGTCTCCACTCCCGGGGTCGATGATATGTCCGAGGAGTAATCCGCTCATGATCGGTCGGGAGATCAGAGGGGAACCCGGCGCTTTATCTCGGCGACGGCCTCCGGCACGGTATCGACGCATGTTACGAGCTCAATGTCCGTCTCGAATTCCCCCGACAACTGGGAGACGAGTCGGCGCCAGGCGGGCCCGACGGCAATGACGGGATGCGGAAGGGTGTCACTGAACTGGGCGACGAAGGCCAGGTTCCAGGCCACCATCAACTCGGTGAAGGTCCCAATGCTTCCCGGCAGTGCCACCGACACGTCGGCGATGTCCACCAGCTCGTGGATGCGCTCGGTCAAGCTGGCGGCCCGGATATGCTCCTTGACGAACCGGTTGGCCGTCTCCCGTTGGGGAAAAACTTTGGGGGCGGTGACACCGATGACCTGACCGTCGGCTTCATGGGCTCCGGCGGACACGGCCACCATCGTGCCGTCGTACCCGCCGGTGGCGACGGCGTAGCCGGCTTCGGCCAGCAGGCGGCCGAGCTCCACGCCGTCGTCATAGCCGGGTTGGCCTGGTTCGCCGACTGAGGATCCGAATACGGTGACGGTCGGTTGTCCCATGTGCTTCAAGCTTAGGTGACGCGGCGGAAAGGGTCAGGGCCGGGACTTGCGCAAAACCTGGACCACTCGCGATTGGACGGGCCGCGAAACGGGCCCGGCCTGGGGACGGGCTGGTCGGCGACGCAGCACGCAGCGCAGGCCGCCTCCGTCAGTCGACTCAAAGGGCCAGATATTCCTGTTGTCTGCAGAAGTCATCCCAGCAAGGTAACGGTGTGGAGGTGGGAACCGGCGTATTTTCCGATAGAGTCGCTCCGATGTTTGCGATCTCCCGATCAGCGGTGGAAGGCGCTCTGGCGGCCGGGGCCGCCTATGCCGACGCCCGGGTAGTGCTCAGCAAACACCAGAGTCTCGCGTGTCTCAACGGCAACCTCGAGGCACTCGATTACGACGAGAGGGCCGGTGTGGGGGTGCGAGCCCTCATCGGATCGTCGTGGGGTTTCTTCGCCACGCCCGAGTTGACAGAACAGGCCGCCCTGGCAGCAGGAGCCGAGGCTGCTGCCATCGCCACCGCCTCAGCGATGGCACCGGGGCCGGTTCTTCACCTGACGGACGTGCCCGTGGTGGAGGCGCACTATGAGACGCCCCACGAGGAGGATCCGTGGGGCGTTTCCCTTTCTGAGAAGGCCGATCTCCTGGTTGGCGTCACCGAGACCATGCAGGGCGTAGCGGGAGTGACGCTGGCGCAGGCTTCGATGAACTTTTGGGATACGGAGAAGTTCTTCGTGTCGAGTCAGGGTCACAAGATCTCACAGCATCTGGTGGAAGCCGGTGGCGATTTGGCTGCGACGGCTGTGGGCGAGAGCGAGACCCAGCGTCGTTCCTACCCGCAGTCTTTCGGACAGTTCGAGAGTGGCGGCTACGAGGTGATCCGACGGTTCGACCTGCCCGGCAATGCCGGGCGGGTTGCCGAGGAGGCGGTGGCTTTACTGTCGGCAGATGAGTGCCCGGGCGGCACCACCGATGTGATTCTCGAGTCCAGCCAGCTGGCGCTGCAGATTCACGAATCAGTCGGCCACGCCACTGAGCTCGACCGAATCCTGGGCTGGGAGGCTGCGTTTGCCGGGACCTCCTGGTTGGATCTGGCCCAGCTCGGCACGTTGCAGTTTGGCTCGCGCCTCATGAACATCACTGCCGACGCCACGCTGCCGGGATCCCTGGCTACTTTCGGTTTCGACGATGAGGGGACGCCGGCCCAGTGTGTGGATCTGGTCAAAGACGGCGTATGGGTTGGTGTGTTGTCGGGGCGCGATTCGGCCGCCATCGCCGGCCTGGCCCCGGGAGGCATGGTGCGGGGTGACGGCTACAACCGGATGCCGATGGTGCGAATGACGAACGTCGGTTTGCTTCCCGGAGAGTCCTCAGTGGAGGAGATCATCTCGGAGACCCGGGACGGCATCTACATGGCGACGAACCGTTCCTGGTCCATCGACGACAAACGGCTCAACTTCCAGTTTGGCTGCGAGGTGGGCTGGGAGGTCAAGAATGGACGCCTGGGCCGGATGTTGCGCAACCCCACCTACACGGGCATCAGCCCGCAGTTCTGGGCCTCGCTCGACATGTTGTCCTCCGAGCAGGTCTACTGGGGGCTCCCCAATTGCGGCAAAGGTCAGCCAATGCAGATCGGTCATACCGGCCATCCCGCCAGCGCGGGGCGCTTCCGCGATGTGAGGGTGGGCGTGAAGGGATGAAAGTTGCTCCGCTTGCCGAGATGGTGGTCGGGATGGTCGGTGATCGGGCCGAGGCTCAGGTAACAGTCGACGGCACCCACCAGGGCTTGACCCGCTTCGCCAACTCTTTCATCCATCAGAACGTGGCCGAGAGCGGCCGTACCGTTCAGCTGAAAGTGGCGGTAGAGGGCAAGGTGGCGGCTGCCACGACTACCAGGGGCGATGAAGAGAGGCTGCGCACTCTGGTTGAAGAGACGATTTATGCCGCCCATCTGAGACCTACCGACGCCGACTGGCCGGGGTTGGCCCCGCCCGCAAAGGCTATGGGAGCGGGCCATTTTGATGTCGGTACCGCCCGGGCCACGCCGGTAGAGCGAGCGACAAGAGCCCGAGACTTCATCACGGCGGGCCAGGGCTCGCTGGCTGCCGGTTATTGCGACACCGATGGCGGCCCGGTGGCTTTTGCCAACTCGGCAGGCCAATCCCTCGAGACCAGCATCTCGCGAGCCACACTGGACGGGATTCACCAGATTGGAACTGCGGCGGGAGCCGGCCATGCCACTGCGGCGGCGTTGAGCGAGATCGAGGGCGCCCCGGTCGGGGCGATGGCCGCCAAGACTGCCCGGGCGGCGGCGGATCCCGGTGAGCTCGAGCCGGCGGCCTATGAGGTGGTCCTCTCGCCCGAATGCGTGGCCACGATGATGTACTTTCTTGCTTTCTACGGATGGAACGCCAAACAGCACGATGAGGGCCAGAGCTTTGTGGCCCTGGGGGAGGACCAGTTCGACTCCCGGGTGACAATTGTTGACGATTTCCTCGATCCATTGTCAGTGGGACCATCCTTTGATGCCGACGGGACTCCCAAACGGGCGCTGACGCTGGTTGAGGCGGGAGTTTCCAGGTCTCTAGCTCATGACCGCCGAACCTCGGTAAAGGCAGGAGCCGCCTCGACCGGCCATGCCATTCATGGTGGTGACCTCTATGGACCGGTTCCCACCAACCTCCATTTTCGTCCCGGATCTCAGAGTCAGGAGGAGCTGATCGCTTCGGTCGACAGGGGACTGTTTGTCAGCGCGTTCAACTACTGCCGGATTCTCGATCCCCGGACCCAGGTAATCACCGGCCTCACCCGCAACGGGACATTCCTCATCGAGGGTGGAGAGATTGCCGGGGCCGTGTCCAATCTCCGATTCACCCAGTCAATCGTTGGCGCCCTGGCGTCGGGAAAGCTGGTGGGGGTTGGATCAGACGCCCGATTAGCCGACAGCGAGGTGGGTCCCGGGCTGGTTTCGGCTCCCAGCCTTCATCTCGCCGAGTGGCATTTCACGGGTGGAGCCCAGGGTTGAGTTTCGCCGGAGGCTCATAGATGGCACACTTTGGGTGGAACACAGACAGGGAGTAACAGACATGGGTCTCATGGATACCATCAAAGGTTGGTTTGGCACGGCGAAGGACGCCACAGGCGGTGTCGGCGGGAAGGTCGGCGACGTCGCCGGGAAGGTCGGCGACAAGGCCGGAGAGGCGTTTGACGCTGTCAAGGACAAGGCCGGAGACGTCGTGGAGAGCGTGAAGGACAAGTTCAACGGCGATGACGATACCAAAGGCAAAGGCTAGAAACCACCAATAATCATGCGAGGAGAGGGCCTAACCGGGCCCTCTCTTTGAGTTGCGGGGCTTAGCCACCAGTCTCGCGCAAACCCATCACGCGGGCTCGGCGAAGACAATGCATAGGTATCCTGCCGGGCGTGCGCCCCTACTTCTCCGACTCGCCTCCTTTGGCGATAGCCCACCGCGGCAGCCGCCTGCTTTGGCCCGAGAACACCCTCGTGGCCTTTCAGGGAGCAATAGACCTCGGTTTTCGCTACATGGAAACCGACCTTCATATGACTTCCGATGGAGTTCTGGTCGCATTCCACGACGACACTCTGGACCGCATCACCGACGGCTCCGGCTCTATCAGCTCTGTTACCTGGGATGAACTGAGCCGGCTTGATGCCGCCTACAACTTCGCTCCCCATGAAGGGTTCCCGCGCCGGGGGTCGGGGATCACCGTGCCCCGCCTCGACGAGCTGATGGAGACGTTTCCGGGTGTCAGGCTCACTCTCGATCTCAAGCAGGAGGGACTGGAAGATGCGCTGACCGACTTTCTTTCTAAGGGAGGCTTGGAGGACCAGGTGATCGTTGGGTCCTTCTCGGGGCGCCGGCTGGCGCGCTTTCGCCGGGCCAGCTCCGGGAGGGTGGCGACTTCCGCGGGTCCGGCCGAGACATTGGCGTTATGGACTGCGGCCCGCGTCGGCCGCAGCTTGCGGACCAGGGCCGACGCCCTGCAAATCCCCGAGGAGTTCGCCTTCGTGAAACTGCCGGATGGCAAGCTGCTGGAGGCGGCCGAGGCGGCCGGTCTTCAGGTACATGTTTGGACGGTCAACGATCCCGTCCAGATGAGTCGGTTGCTGGATAGCGGCGTGCACGCCATCATCACCGACCGTCCCGACATCCTCAAACAGTTGCTGCAAGAGCGAGATCAATGGTCCTGAGACCACGACTGACCACCAGTGGTCGGATCGCTATGAACAACTTTCTTGAGGTTCCCGGCGTGGTCGCCGCCGGAGCCTGGTTTTTGTTCTTCCCTACCTAAGGATCAGCGCCCATTTGGCCGATGAATTCTTGGTTCTCCAAGGGATTCACTGATGCAGGTTCAGACATTGCAGTACGACCGTCACGCCTGTTCGGTGGCGCTTCCCGAACTCGATTCTCCCCAGGCTCTGGTCTCGATATTCGGTGCGAAGCTCTCGCCCGACACGGACGGGAATTACGACCTCCCGGACCAGACCATGACTCTCACGGCGATCGGAGAGCGCTCATGAACCCGGTCCTCCGACGGCAACTCCGCCGGCTGGGGATCGACGTCGTGAGTCCGCCGGGTGATCCCGAAGTGTGGGCCTCCTTTCTTGAACAGGTGGAGCAGGCCTATGAGAACAGCGATCAAACCCGTTCCCGGCTCGAGCGCTCGTTGGACATGACGTTCCAGGAGATACAGCAGCTCCACGCTGAACTAGAGACCAGAGCGCGGAGTGTGGAACGGACGGAGAACCACTATCGCAACTTGTTTGTCAACTCTCCGATTGCGATGTGGGAGGAGGATTTCACGGAAGTGGCGGCCTTCTTGGGAGCGCTCAAAGAGAACGGAGTGCGTGATCTCCACCATCACATGAGCCGCAATCCTGAAGACCTCGGTCATGCGATCTCGCTAATAACGGTGCAGGATGTCAACCACGCGGCGTCCGAGCTTTTCGAGGCGGGGGGCCGGAAGAGTCTCATCGGCAACCTCGATCCCGAGGACATCAGCAATACGGACGCCTTCATGGAGCAGTTTCTGGCTGTTTGGAGGGGCGACTCCAAGCTCGATATCGAAATAGAGATGGTCACATTCGAGGGGAAGGCGCTGGACGGCATTCTCAGCTGGCGAGTGCCGACTATGGGCTCGCAACGTGACCTAACCCGGGTACTGGTGGCGATCGCCGACATCACGGAGCGTAAGGCGGCCGAAACCCGCATGGCTGAATTGGCGCGCTCAAAGGATGAGTTCCTGGCCGCGATCAGCCATGAGCTGCGGACGCCTCTAACCACCGTGTACGGCGTTGCCGAGAGCCTTCAGGAGCAGTATTTCGACATGAGCGAAGAAGAGCGCCGGGAGCTGCTTCACCTTCTCGCCGTCGAAAGCCGCGATCTGGCCCACCTCATTGAGGATTTGCTGGTGGCCTCCCGGGCCGACATCGGGAAGGTCGTAGTGCGAAGGATGCCGGTGGATTTGCAGGCCGAAGTGGCGACCGTGCTTGAACCGATTGAGTTGGAGCAGGGCATAGTTCTCGAGGCTGCCACCGAGGGCTGGGCCACAGCCGATCCACTGCGGTTCAGGCAGATTCTTCGGAACCTCATCACTAATGCCATCCGCTATGGCGGCGAGATTATCCGGGTCGAATCCAAGACCAACCTCCAGGGGTCGTTCATCTACGTCTGGGACAACGGTTCAGGAATTCCCGACGAGAGCCGGGAAGCCATATTCGAGCCATACCAACGAGCGCATGATCGAGTCGGCCTCCCATCATCGGTGGGGCTGGGGCTGACCATCTCCCGCCAGCTCGCCCGCCTCATGGGTGGCGACCTCACCTATGACTACATCAGCGATTGGAGCGTCTTCACCCTGCGCCTTCCGCTGCACGTCGACATCGGCGAAGTCGCCTAAAGGCAGTCCGCAGTCGGCAGTCGGCACCACCTGTTCCCCTCCTGCGGAGCGGAGTCTTCGGAGCGGAGTGGGAGGGGTTAGGGGTGGGTGGTGCCCACCAACGGCAGGAGTGCCGGAAGCTTGCCTTCACCATAGTTGTTGCTCCCACGTGACCTTTCACAAGGCGGTGCCCAACAGTCAACTGTTGGTCCGGTGCGTGTCCGACCGGCTCGTGATTCAACCCTCAAGCCTCACCCACGCTCTGCTCAGGGTGCAGTTGTTGG
>Ga0255057_10002136_pt1 | contig 10810 bp, 10 predicted proteins | sample Cases_109_6_MG_FD_189022 | JGI IMG/M metagenome (GOLD analysis project Ga0255057, IMG submission 189022) | Seawater microbial communities from Amundsen Gulf, Northwest Territories, Canada - Cases_109_6 | ecosystem: Environmental > Aquatic > Marine > Gulf | place: Canada: Northwest Territories... | reverse complement strand
AGATCCTCTCCCTGGTGGGAGCCAGCCGCGGCTTCGTCAGCACTCCCTTTCTGCTGGAGGGCGTGGTCGAGGGCGCCTGTGGCGGAGCGCTGGCACTGGTGCTGCTCTTCGGGCTCTTCCGCCTGGTGATGCCCGGTTTCGAATTCGGTCTCGAGCTGGTGTTGGGGGCGGCGTCGCCGCGCTTCTTTACCGGTGTTGAGGCCCTGTGGATCATCGCCGGCGGGGCCAGCGTGGGACTCGTGGGCTCCGGGGCCGCGCTGGCCGGCGGCCTGCGAGAGTGAGTGTGGAGCCTCCGCGGGGAGGCTGGCTGGCGCTGATCCTCGGCTCGCTGCTGCTGTGCAGCGCCCTGCCGGCGCAGGCGGACCGCCGCGCGGATCTCGAGGCTCTGCGAGAGGCGATCGAAGAGGGTCGCACGCGCGTGGCGGACTACGAGCAGCGCGAGCGCGGCCTGCTGGAGGCCGTGGAGGCACTGGATCGCTCCTCCCTGCTGCTCGGCCGCGATGTGAAGCGGGCGCGGCGCGAGGCCCTGCAGGCTGCGCGGGAACTCGCCGAGGTGCGCGTGGAAACGGCTGGCCTCGAGCAGCGCCTGGCCGCCACCCAGCGGGCGATGCAGGCACGGGCGGTGGCGCTCTACCGCACCGGAGAGCTCGGGGCCGTGCGGGTGCTGTTCGCGGCCGATGGCCTGCCGGAGTTTCTAGCCCGAGTGTCGGCCCTGAGGCGGCTGCTCGACCACGATGCGGCACTGGTGGAGCGCCACCGCGAGCAGGCGGCGGCGCTGGCCGCGGCCGAAGCGCGCGCCGTCGCCTCGACGCAGCGCGTTGCCAGCGCCGAGGCCGAGCTGGCAACGCGATCCTCCGAGCTCGAGGGCGAGCGAGCGCGCAAGCGAAAGCTGCTGGCGCGGCTGCACTCGAGCCGCACGCGCGAGCGGGAGGCCCTGGTCGAGCTGGAAAAGGCGGCTCGCGCTCTGGAGGAGGTGCTTGCCAATCTGGGAGCGGCGCCAACGGGAGAGGAGGCCACGCCGGGCCCGCCCTTCATCAGCCTGCGGCGCCGACTTCCCGCCCCGGTCAAGGCGCCCATCGTGCGTCGCTTCGGCCGTGAGGTAGACGCCCTGCACCAGACGGAGACCTTCCACTCCGGGGTCGTCTTCGAGGCAGCGCGGGGGCGGCCCGTGCTGGCGGTGGCCGGTGCCAGTGTGCGTTTCGCGGGATGGTTTCGCGGCTACGGGCGCATGGCGATCCTCGATCATGGCGGCGGCTACTTCAGCGTCTCGGGCCACCTGGAGGAGCTTCACGTAGAGGTGGGCGACCGCGTAGCCGGGGGCGACGCCATCGGGACGGTGGGGGAGACGGGTTCTCTGGCCGGCCCGCGCCTGTACTTCGAAATCCGCCGCGGCGCAGAGCCGCTGGACCCCGCCGACTGGCTCGCCCGGCCCGCCGCGGGTTAGACTTGGGGAAGCGCTTCAAGTGAGTCCGCAGAGCTGCCGAAAGCTCTGGAGATCCGGAGGTTTGGGCGCGAAACCCGGTGCGAGAGAGAGGCCCAGCCCATGCGGCGTCCGAAAAATCGAGTTCTGCTCCCCTTCGTTGCCGGGGTGGTTTCCGCCACGCTCGTGACCGGCATCGTGGGTGTCGTGGGCAGCGTCTCGGCCTCGACCCGGTACGAAGACCTGAGCCTTTTCACCAGCGTCCTGAACCTGGTCCGGCGCAACTATGTCGACCCGGTGGAGGAGCACGATCTGGTGGCGGGTGCCGTGCGCGGCATGCTGGATGAGCTGGACCCGCACTCCTCGTTCCTCGACATCGAGGCCTACCAGGAGATGCAGGTCGATACGAAGGGCGAGTTCCACGGACTTGGCATCGAGATCACCAAGCGCAAGGACGGATACATCGAAGTGGTGGCGCCCATCGAGGGCACGCCCGCCGACCGTGCCGGCATCAAGGCGCGCGACCAGATCACGGCCATCTGTCCGACGGAGGTTCCCGAGGACTGGACCGAGGACTGCGGCCCCACCAAGAACATGTCGCTCTTCGAAGCCGTGAAGCTGATGCGCGGCAAGAAGGGTACGGAGATCACCGTCGAGATCTACCGCGAGGGCTTCGAAGAGCCCGAGCCGGTGACGATCAAGCGCGACGTGGTGAAAGTTGTGTCCGTGTCGGCTCGCATGCTCGAGCCGGGCTACGCCTATGTCCGCCTGCGTGCCTTCCAGGAACGCAGCGACCACGACCTGGAAGAGGCGCTCGCCAAGCTGCACCAGGAGTCCGAGACCTTCGACGGGCTGGTGCTCGACATGCGCGACAACCCCGGAGGGCTGCTCGACCAGGCCGTGAAGATCGCCGACATCTGGCTCTCCGAGGGGCTGGTCGTCTACACCAAGGGGCGCGTCGACAGTCAGCTCCAGGAGTTCCGCGCCCATGCCGCCGGCACCGAGCCCGGCTACCCGATCGTCGTGCTGGTGAACGAGGGCACGGCGAGCGCTTCTGAGATCGTTGCGGGCGCCCTCCAGGACCATCACCGGGCCCTGGTGATCGGGCGCCAGACCTTCGGCAAGGGCTCCGTGCAGACCGTCTACCCGCTGGAGGGAGGCTCGGGGCTGCGCCTCACCACCGCGCTCTACTACACGCCAGGCGGCCGCTCGATCCAGGAGGTCGGCATCCAGCCGGACATCCCCGTCGAAGTGATTGAGGTCGCGGCTGCGCCGTCTCGGCCGCGTCTGCGCGAGCAGGACCTGGAGGGCCACTTCACCCACCAGGAGGCGGACCCGGCCTCCGGCGAAGAGCTCGCCGGCTCGGACTCTCCCACCGACGTGCAGCTGGCCCGCGGACTGGAAGTGCTGAAGAGCTGGACCTACTTCGAGCGCCTGCGCGAGTCCCCGCCTGAAGGCACCTCGCTCCAGGCCCTGGCCACCGATCCCGAGAATTGATCCGTCCGTGACCCGAGAACCGATCCGACCGTGACCGGGCCGGCGCGAGCCGACGTCCCGATCTATTCCGTCGGAGATCTGGTGGGCGGGCTGCGCGCTCTGGTCGAGGAGCGCGTGGGCCGGATCTGGGTGGTTGGCGAGGTGAGCAACCTGCGCAGGCCCGGCTCGGGCCACATCTACTTCACCCTGAAAGACGCAGAGGGTCAGATTCGCGCGGCCCTGTTCCGGGGTACAGCGCGGCGCCTGGCCTTCGAGCCCGAAGACGGACTCGAGGTGCTCGTCTACGCCGACGTCAGCATCTACGAAGCACGCGGCGAGCTCCAGCTCGTGGTGCGCCAGCTCGAGCCGCGCGGTGAGGGTGCGCTGCGGCTGGCCTTCGAGCAGCTGCGGCGGCGACTGGAGGCCGAGGGCCTCTTCGACGCGGAGCGCAAGCGCAGGCTACCCGCCATGCCGCGGCGCCTGGGCGTGGTGGCGTCGCCGACCAGTGCGGCCCTGCGCGACGTCCTCGAGGTGACCGGTCGGCGCTGCCCCGGGCTGCCGATCCTGATCTCACCCGCACCCGTGCAGGGAGCCGGCGCGGAGCGCGAGATCGCCGCGGCGCTTGCGCGGGTGGCCGGCGAGCCCGACGTGGACGTGGTGCTGCTGGTGCGGGGCGGTGGCTCCCTCGAGGATCTCCAGAGCTTCAACACCGAGCTGGTGGCGCGCGCCATCGCGGCATCGCCCGTGCCCGTGGTCGCGGGGATCGGCCACGAGGTCGACGTCAGCATCGCGGATCTCGCCGCGGACCTGCGCGCCCCGACACCATCGGCAGCCGCAGAGCTGGTGGCACCAGATCGCGGTCACCTGCGCCGCTCCCTCGAGAAGGACTGGGCGCGCCTGCGCGCCGCCATGCAGTCGAGGCTCGCGCGCGGGGCGGATCGGTTTGGCCGGACCGGCGACGCGCTGGGGCTGCTGGCTCCCGCTCTGCGCATCGCTGCCTGGCGTACACGGCTCGACGGCCTCGTACGCACTCTGCTGCTGGCCGGCGCGGCGCCGTTGGCGCGCCGCGAGTCCCTCGAAGCGCTGGGCCGCGAGCTCGCCAGTGCCACGCGGGCGAGGTTGCTAGAGGCAGGCGCAGCTCTGGCCAAGGCAGCGGCGCGACTGGAGGCGCTCTCGCCGCTGGCCGTGCTCTCTCGGGGTTACGCACTGGTGCGTCGAGAGCGGGACGGCGAGATCGTCAGGACGGCGGCACAGCTCTCCGCCGGCGAGCGCGTCGACGTGCGCGTGGCCGAGGCGGAGATCGCCGCCGTCGTCTCGGCCGTACGTCCGCTGAAGAGCTGAAACTTCCTTTGAAATCGAGGGTTTCGGGGCGGGCCTCGATTGACCCTGGGGCGCCCCACCGTTAGCTTCTGCCCATGCCTGCGCGCCGCGCGAGCTCCCGCACCCCGAAAGCCTCGGCAGACGCCGCTGCGGCAGAGCCGGGCGTCACGGGCGAGGCGCTGTCTTTCGAGCAGGCCCTCGAGAAGCTCGAGACCCTGGTCGAACGCCTGGAAGGCGGGGACCTGCCGCTCGAGGAGGCGCTGTCCACCTTCGAGGAGGGCGTGGCGCTCACGCGCCGCTGCGCGGGCCAGCTGGATCAAGCCGAGCGTCGCATCGAGGTGTTGACGCGCGAGGCCGACGGGGTGGTGTCCCGGCCCTTCGAAGCTCGCGACGAGCCCGACGAGGCGGACTAGGTGGACGTACGAGCCTACCTGCTCGAGCGCACGCCGCTGGTGGAGCAGGCCCTCGAGCGCGCCTTGCCCCCCGCCGACGCGGCACCGGCGAAGCTCCACGCCGCCATGCGACACCTGGTCTTTCCCGCCGGCAAACGGCTGCGCCCGGTGCTCTCCCTGGCTGCCGCTGAGGCCGTGGCCGCGCCGCCCGAGCAGGCACTGCCTTTCGCCACGGCCGTCGAGCTGGTGCACACCTACTCCCTGGTGCACGACGACCTGCCCTGCATGGACGACGACGCCGAACGGCGCGGTCGACCTTCCGTGCACGTGGCGTACGGCGAGGCCACTGCGGTACTGGCCGGCGACGCGCTGCTGGCCCTGGCTTTCGAGGTTCTGGCGAGTGCTCCGGGCCCGGCGGGTGCTTCGACGCAGCCGCGCCTGGCGGCGATGGCGGAGCTCGCCCGGGCCGCGGGCTCACTCGAGCTGGTCGGCGGCCAGAGCGACGACCTCTCGCTCGATCCCGGCCGCGTCGATGCGGCGCAGATCGAGTCGATCCACCTGCGCAAGACGGCGGCCCTGATCTGCGCTGCCATCGTGGGGGGCGCGCTGCTCGGTGGCGGCGCCCAGGCACAGGTGGCCGCGCTGCGCCGCTTCGGCCTTGCCGTCGGCGTGGCCTTCCAGATCGCCGACGACGTGCTCGATGCCGACGAGGAGGAGAGCTCGTCGTTGGTGGCGCTGCTGGGCGTCGAGGGGGCGCGGCAGCGCGGCGAGAAGCTGCTGGAGGAAGCCCTCGCCTGCGTCGAGGATTTCGGCGAGCGCGCCGAGCCGCTGCGCGCGCTGGCCCTCTTCGCGCTCCGGAGGCAGGAATGAGCCAGCAGCTGCTGCACGGCATTGGCTCCCCCGCGGACCTGCGAGCCTTGCCGCGCGACTCGCTCGAACAGGTGGCGGCGGAGCTGCGGCGAGAGATCATCGAGCGGGTCTCGCGCACCGGAGGGCACCTCGCTTCGAGCCTCGGGGCCGTCGAGCTGATCACGGCCATCCACTACGTCTTCGAAACTCCGCGAGACCGGCTGGTGCTCGACGTCGGCCACCAGGGCTATTCGCACAAGATGCTCACCGGCCGCCGCGAGGACTTCGATCGCATCGGCAAGCAGGACGGCATCGCCAAGTTCCTGCGCCGCTCCGAGTCCTCCTACGATCATTTCGGCGCAGGGCATGCGGGCACCTCGGTGTCGGCCGCGTTGGGGATGGCCCGGGCCATGGAGCATGCGGGGCGTGACGGCTGCGCCATTGCGCTGATCGGCGACGGCGGCATGACGGCGGGTATGGCCTTCGAGGCGCTCAACCACGCCGGGCACCTGGGCCAGAGCAACCTCGTGGTGGTGCTCAACGACAACGAGATGTCGATCTCGCCGAACGTCGGCGCCCTCAGCTCCTTCCTCTCGCGCAAGATGTCGAACCCGTTGGTGCGTCGCATGAAGGGCTGGGCAAAAGAGCTGCTGGGAACCCTGCCCGGGGACGTCCCGCATTGGGCGCACAAGGCCGAGGAGTCGCTCAAGGTCTTCTTCTCCCCCGGGCTGCTGTTCGAGGCCCTGAACTTTCGCTACGTCGGACCGATCCTGGGGCACGACGTGCTGGGGCTCGTCGAGACCTTCGAGAACGTCAAGAAGATGCTGGAGAGAGGGGAGGGACCTGTGCTGGTCCACACCCTCACCGACAAGGGGCACGGCTACGAGCCGGCGCAGCAGGATCCTTTCAAGTACCACGGCGTCGGCAGCTTCGACGTGGCCTCGGGCGCCTTTCCTCCGTCGAAGCCCGGGCCGCCCAAGTACCAGGATGTCTTCGCCGATACGCTGATCCGCCTGGCCCGGGAAGACCAGCGCATCGTGGCGATCACCGCGGCCATGGCCGACGGCACCGGCCTGGACCGCTTCGAGCGCGTCTTCCCCGAGCGCTTCTATGACGTCGGCATCGCCGAGCAGCACGCGGTGACCTTCGCCGCCGGCCTGGCCGCCGAGGGCATGAAGCCGGTACCCGCGATCTACTCGACCTTCCTCCAGCGCGCCTTCGATCAGGTGGTGCACGACGTGTGTCTCCAGAATCTGGACGTGACGCTGGCCCTGGATCGGGCGGGCCTCGTCGGTGCCGATGGCGCCACACACCAGGGCTTCTACGACCTGGCCTATCTACGCGCGTTGCCCAACATCGTGGTGATGGCGCCGAAGGACGAGAACGAGCTGCAGCACATGCTGCGCACCGCCGTCGAACACCCGGGGCCCGCGGCCCTGCGCTTCCCGCGAGGCGCCGGGCTGGGCGTGCCGCTGGATCCCGAGATCAAGACCATCCCGTTGGGCGAGGCGGAGCTGATGCGGGATGGCGAGGACGCCGTCGTGGTGGCCCTGGGCAACACGGTTCACCCGGCCTACGAGGCCGCCTGTGAGCTGGCCTCGGACGGACTCTCGGTCGCCGTGTTGAACGCGCGCTTCGTGAAGCCCCTCGACACGCAGCGCATCGGGCAACTGGCGCGCCGCTGCGGGGTGGTGGTGACGGTGGAGGAGCACGCCGGCTCGGGAGGCTTCGGCGCCGCCGTGCTGGAAGCGCTGGCGGCTCTGGGCCTCTCCCCGGCCGCGCGCTGCCTCGCGGTGCCCGACACCGTGATCGAACACGGCGACCCGGCTGCGATTCGTGCGCGCCTGGGTCTGGACGCCGAGGGCATCGCCCGCAGCGTGCGCTCGCTGATTGCCCGGGAGCGCTCCGGCACCACCCGCGAGCGGTGAAGCCGCAGGCGGGCGCGGGCAAGCAGCGGCTCGACCAGCGGCTCGTAGCCGAGGGGCTCGCCGAGTCCCGGAGCCGCGCCGAAGCCCTGATCCGCGCCGGTCGCGTGCTGGTGGACGACGCGCCGGTGGACAAGCCCGGGACGCGCGTCTCTCTGGACGCCGGGATCCGGCTGCGCGGCGCCCAGCGGCGCTTCGTGTCGCGTGGTGGGGAGAAGCTGGCCGGGGCCCTCGAAGATCTGGCAGTCGATCCGGCGGGCCGCTGCTGCCTGGACCTGGGGGCTTCCACGGGTGGCTTCACGGATTGTCTGCTCCAGGCCGGGGCGCGCCGGGTCGTGGCGGTCGATGTGGGCTACGGACAGCTCGCACAGGCGCTGCGCGAGGACCCTCGGGTCCACGTGCTCGAGCGCACCAACGCGCGCCTGCTCGACTCCGCGGGGCTTCCGGAGCCCGCGGATCTGGTCAGCATCGATGTGTCGTTCATCTCGGTGCGGCTGCTGCTGCCACGACTGCCCGAGCTTTGCCCCGGGGCGGAGCTGCTGGTGCTGGTCAAGCCGCAGTTCGAAGTGGGCCGGGGCCAGGTGGGCAAGGGCGGCGTGGTCCGCGACGAGAGCCTGCGCAGGCAGGCGGTGGCCTCGGTTCGCAGCGCCGCGGAGGAGCTGGGCTATGAGGCGGTGGGAGAGGCCGAGAGCCGGCTTCCCGGCCCCAAGGGGAACCGGGAGGTCTTCCTGCATCTTCGGCCAGGGCCTCGATCCGAGGCCCCGGAGCGCCGATAGAGGGCTGGAGCCGGCCCGCGTTGACGCGGCGAGCGGCGGACTTATCTTCTGATTTCAGACGTTTGCGCGCCCAGGGAGATCTGATGGCCATCGTCGATGTGACTCCGGCCGCCCGGGACCGGATCCGGGACCTGCTCGACAAGGACGGCAAGCTCGACAGCCACGCCCTCCGCCTGAAGGTGGTGGGAGGGGGCTGCTCCGGGCTGCGCTACGAGCTGTCCTTCGACGACCAGCTTGGCGACGCCGACATGGCCGTGGACGCCGGGGCCGTGCGCGTGGTGGTCGATGACAAGAGCGCCCTGTACCTGATGGGTACCACGCTCGACTTCGTGGACACGCTGCAGGAGTCCGGGTTCAAGATGCGGAACCCCAACGCCAAGGACACCTGCGGCTGCGGCGAGTCCTTCGGCGCTTGACCCGGGGCCCACCCATGGCCCTCGAACTCCCCGTCTATCTGGACCACCACGCGACCACGCCGCTGGACCCTCGCGTCCTGGACGCGATGCTGCCGTACTACGGCCCGCACTTCGGCAACTCGGCGAGCAGCACGCACCGCTACGGCTGGACGGCGGAAGCCGCGGTGGAAGACGCGCGCGAGCGCCTGGCGGCCGCCATCGGCGCGCGCGAGCCGCGCGAGATCGTCTTCACGAGCGGCACCACCGAGAGCGACAACCTCGCCCTGCAGGGCGTGATGCGTGCCAACCGCGAAAGAGGCAATCACCTCGTCACCAGCGCCATCGAGCACCCCGCCGTGCTCGACACGGCGCGTGCCCTCGAGGCCGAGGGCTTCGCGACGACCGAGCTGCCGGTCGACGCGGACGGCCTCGTCGACCCGGACGCCGTTGCCGCGGCCCTCGGCGAAGCTACGCAGCTCGTCTCCATCATGGCGGCCAACAGTGAGATCGGCGTGCTCCAGCCCATCGCCGAGATCGGCCGTGTGTGCCGGGAGCGCGGCGTGGCCTTTCACAGCGACGCGGCGCAGGCCGTCGGCAAAGTGCGCGTGGACGTCGAGGAGCAGGGTGTCGATCTGCTCTCCTTCTGTGCCCACAAGCTCTATGGGCCCAAGGGAATCGGTGCGCTCTACGTGCGGGAAGGGCGCCCTCGGCTGCGGCTCGCGCCCCTGCTGCACGGCGGCGGCCACGAGCGTGGTCTGCGCTCCGGCACATTGCCGGTAGCGTTGATCGTGGGCTTCGCCCGGGCCGTGGAGCTGTGTCTAGAGGATCTGGAGGCCGAGGCCGCGCGGCTGGCTGGCCTGCGGGATCGGCTCTTCGGGCGGCTGCAGGAGCTGGGGGAGGTCCGGCGCAACGGTCACCCCAGCCGGCGCCTGCCGGGCAACCTCAATGTGAGCTTTGCCGGCGTCGAGGCGGATGCTCTGCTCGTGGCGCTCAAGGACCTGGCCCTGTCGTCGGGATCGGCCTGCGCCTCGGCGACCGGGGAGCCCAGCCACGTGCTGCTGGCACTCGGGCTCTCGGAGGAGCTGGCTCGCGGGGCGCTGCGCTTCGGACTCGGCCGCGGCACCAGCGAGGAGCAGGTGGAGCGAGCTGCTGCGCGGGTCTGCGAGGAGGTGCGGGCCCAGAGAGCTCATGGCCCCAGCGCCTGGGGCGCCCGGAGGCCCGACGCGCGGCCCTGAGGCCTAACGGCGGGTCTCGGAGCGCCTTCCGGGGCGGGCCGCCTGCTACCTTAAGCGGACGAAGTGGCACCAACAAAGTGGCATCAACCAGGAGGTCGAGAAGCGCAGCGTGGCGGAGAAAAAGAGCACGAACATCACTTGGCAGGAGCGGGAAGTCGGGCGGCGCGACCGCGAGGGCTTGCTCAAGCAACGCGGCGCCACCATCTGGCTCACGGGCCTCTCGGGCTCCGGCAAGTCGACCATCGCCGTGGCCACCGAGAGCCTGCTCCACGAGCGGGGGCATCTGGCGTATGTCCTCGACGGCGACAATGTGCGCCACGGCCTCAACCAGAACCTGGGCTTCAGTCCCGAAGACCGCACCGAGAACATCCGCCGGGTGGGAGAGGTTGCGAAGCTCTTCACCGACGCCGGAGTGGTGACGCTGACGGCTTTCATCTCGCCCTACCGGGGCGACCGGGACGCCGTGCGGGAGATCATGGGCGGGGGCGACTTCATCGAGGTGTACGTGGAGGCCTCGCTGGAGACCTGCGAGTCGCGCGACGTCAAGGGCCTGTACGCCAAGGCTCGCGCTGGCGAGATCCCGGAATTCACCGGCATCTCGGCGCCCTATGAGGCGCCGGAGACACCTGAATTGGTGCTGGATACGAACCGGCAAACGGTCGAAGAGAGCGTGGAGCGACTGGTCGGCTACCTGGAGGAGAAGGGGTACCTGGGCCCGAGATGATCGCGAGGCAGGTCAGTGCACTGGCTCTCGTGGGGGCGCTGGCCCTGTCGGGCTGCGCGACGGGGAGTGGAGCGTTCGCTTCCGCGGGTGGAGCGTTCGCTTCCGCGGGTGGAGCGCTTGCTTCCGCGGGTGGAGCGCTCGATTCCGCGAAGGGGCTGTTCGGGCGCGGATCGGCCAAGGCGACGAAGCCGGAGCGGATCATCCGGCCCGAGGCGCCGCCGGAGTACGACGTCCTGGCAGCGCAGCACCTGACCCTCGAGGGCCGCAGCGCGGAGGCCGTGGAGGCCTACCTGCGGGC
>Ga0255057_10002135_pt1 | contig 10813 bp, 10 predicted proteins | sample Cases_109_6_MG_FD_189022 | JGI IMG/M metagenome (GOLD analysis project Ga0255057, IMG submission 189022) | Seawater microbial communities from Amundsen Gulf, Northwest Territories, Canada - Cases_109_6 | ecosystem: Environmental > Aquatic > Marine > Gulf | place: Canada: Northwest Territories... | reverse complement strand
CAAGGTCGACTTCGAGTCCGAGCAGCGGCTGATGGCGTTCGTGGACAAGAACTCGGCAGACGAGAAGCCGTTCTTCATCTCCTACTGGCCGAACGCGTTGGGCTTCGTCCCCACTCAGGAGCCCAAGACGACGCTGAACGCCGGGGGCCTCGCCGAAGCGCTGAAGCGGCTCGACGGCTTCATCGGGCAGCTGATGGACAAGCTGATCGAGCTCGGCATCGCCGAGAACACGCTCATCGTATGCATGGCCGACAACGGGCCGATGATCCACAACCCACCGAGCCTGCTCGGCATGATCGACACCATCTTCCGGGGCGGCAAAGGCGACTTCCTCGAGGGTGGCGTCCGGGTGCCGGGCTTCGCCTGGTGGCCGGGCACGATTGCTCCCGGTCAGTTGGTCAACGACATCGTCCACGAGGTCGACCTGTTCACCACCTTCGCCAGGATCGGCGGCGGCACCGGGAATATCCCGACCGACCGGGTCATCGATGGTGTGGACCAAACATCCATGCTTCTCAACGGTGACGGGTACAGCAGGCGAGACTACGTGTTCATCTACTCGGGCGATCAGCTCGGCGCCACGGTCAAGGGTCGCTACAAGCGGCACTGGATCACCGAGGGTCAAGATACGGGCACGTCGGCGGTGTTCTTCGACCTGATCACCGATCCCCGCGAAAGCATGGCGCAGCTGGTGCCGCTGATCTGGTCGAGCGGCCAGTTCGATCGGATGCTGGCCAGGCATCTGCTGTGGAAGGAGCGGTACCCCGACCACGAGAAGGGGCGGGGAATCCCATTCACCGGGATCGAGAACGCCAGACCGGAAACCCTCGCCATCGGTGACACGCTCGAGCAGCTCCGCAAGGAGCTCCCGTTCGACCCGCTCGAGTTCATCGGTTTCACCATGCCGAAGGAGCTCCGGGCAACCCTCCGAACCGATGGGGTGGACTGACATCGAACTCGGATGGCAAGCGTGACTCGACCGGGAGCTGCCGCGGGACGGGCTCAACCCGGATAGGGGTGACGAGGCAATAACGGAAACGAGCCGCAGCGGCATCGCTCGATGCGTGTCCACGGCGCTTGGCAAGAAAGGGAAGAGAGATGTCGCTAGGTGATTGGCTGCTGGTGGTTTTTTGGTTTTTCTTGTTGGTGATCTGGGTCTACCTGCTGATCACGATCGTCGGCGACATGTTCCGCAGCGACATGTCCGGATGGGCGAAGGCGGCGTGGGTGCTGTTCGTGATTGTCATACCGTGGCTGGGTTTGTTGGTCTATCTGATCGTGCACGGCGAGGACATGCAGAAGCGAGCGATCAACCACGCAGCCAAGCAAGAGAAGGCGCAGCGGGCGTATATCGCGGAAGCGGCCGACTCGGGAACCACAGCTGATGAGCTGGAGAAGCTGAAGCGGCTCCACGATCAGGGCGTGCTCACCGACGAAGAGTTCGCCGTCCAGAAACAGAAGGTGCTCGCCGCCTAGTGGCGATCGCCAACCGGATAAGGGGAGAACCATGACCATTGGACCATTGCAACTGCTGGTTGTCGGCTTTGTCGACCCCAAGCTCGATGGAAGCGTCCTGGGAGCACTCGCCGACGCCTCGGATGCAGGCATGATCAGAGTCGTGGACCTACTCGGGGTGTACAAGGGCGAGGACGGCACGGTGCTCGCTGCCGAGGCCACCGACCTTACCGAGGATGAGGCGATCACCTACGGCGCCTGGGTCGGAGCCCTCATCGGGCTCGGCGCCGGCGGCGTCGAGGGCGCCGAGGCCGGCGCCATCGCGGGAGCGATTCACGCCATGGACGAGTACGAGTACGGAATCGACGCCGACGGCCTGGCAACGATCGCAGACGACATCCCCGCTGGTGGGGCCGGCATGCTCCTCGTTATCGAGCACACCTGGGCGATTCCGCTGCGGGATGCGATCCGGGCGTCGGGCGGCATCATGATCGCCCAGGACTTCCTAAGCCCCGAAGCGCTCGTTGCCATCGGCGCCGCCTCGAGCTGAAAGGAACAGGATGCCACGAGCAGCACGAAGAGCAGTACGTCGCACATCCCGTCGGACCGCCCGCCGGACTACGAAGAAGGCGAGACGGAGGAAGGCAGTATGAATCGGATGCGGCTCCACAGGCTTTCCATGCCTGGCAGCGTCGGACGGGGGCCTGCCCTCGCGGCGATCGGTGTGATCATGGTCGCGGTGTTCTTGGCGGGGTGCTCCGAGGACGGTGAGGGTCCGACCATCCCAGAAGATGGGACAACACCGACGGCTCCCGAGACACAGCCGCCCGACACGACACAGCCGCCCGACACGACACAGCCGCCCGCCACGACACAGCCGCCCGCCACGACACAGCCGCCCGCCACGACGCAGCCGTCCGACGATGAGTCGGACGGCATCCCGACTGAGGTCTGGATCGTGCTTGGCCTTGTCCTTCTCGTGGTTCTCCTCGCTGGGGTGCTCATCGGTCGGAGCCGGTCCTCGTCCAGCGGCAATGACGAAGCGGTCAGCGACGAAGATGTCGGCGGCGCCGAGTAGGAGGAGCGGGGTGGACTTCGCAGAACTGCCAACCCATGGTCGACGGCGACGACGACTGCTGGCCGCGGTCGTCGTCGCTGCACTAATTGGCGTATTCATGCTCGTCACCGGGGCCGATGGAGCGCAGCTGGGGCTGATCCCAACACTGATTGCGATTTCGGCGAAGAAGTTCTTTGGCGACAAGAAAGACGACCCGGACGCGCTCGGCGATCACCGCGCGGTGGCGTACATCTTCAAGGCACTGACGACCGGCGAGATGGACGAGGTCGACGATATGGTTGCCACCGACTTCCACGCTTACGCCAACGGTTACGAAGTGGTCGACCCGGATGGCGGGGACGGCGCGGCACAGTTCAAACAGAACATCGAGTACTGGCGCTCAACGGTCCCCAATCTGTCGGTCGACCTCTATGACGAGGTGTCCCAGAAGGACCCGGACAAGACCGACAGCATCGCGGTCCGATACGTCATCTCCGGGAGCCTTCAGGCCGAAGGCACGGCGATACCTTTCGTGATTGAGGCTGCGGCCTTCGTGAAGGTTGTCGATCACAAGATCGCCGAGTGGCGTGTCGTGGTGGACGAGACCTTCTTCGAGGAGCTACGCGCTGAGATGGGTCTTGCCGGCGAATAGCCACAGCCAAGCGAACCGTCCGGTTGAAGACGAAGGGCGATGCGGTAGATTGACGCCGCACATGAGGATGGCAAGGGAGGCTGTCGCATGCCGAGAGCACGCAGAGCTGTAGGGAGAACACGGAGGCGGAGACGGCGAGTGCGTCGGCGCCGGGTCCTTTTGGTCGGAGGGTTGGTCGGCTTCGGCGCCTACAAGATGAGCACCCGCGATGCCGACCGGGTCCAAGAACACACGGGGACGGACCCGGAAGAGCTTACCGACGAGGAGCTCGCACAAGCGATGGACCAGCTTGGCATCGAGAAGCAAGCCATCACCGCTGCCGATCAAGAAGTAGGCGGTGAGGCGTCGCCGACAGCGGGAGCGGTGTCCTCGACGGGGGGCGATCTCGATCAGCTGGAGAAGCTGGCGGAGCTCCACGAGCAGGGGATCCTCACCGATGAGGAATTCGCGGCGAAGAAGGCCCAAATCCTCGGGTTGTGACCGTCGACCCCCATGTACGGGCTGGGCAGGCTCGTATCGAGTCACACACCCGTTGAAGACTTCGGTTGGTGGGGTCGGCGTGGTGGGCTGACGCTCAGCTCGATGGTGAGTCCCCGCTTCTACGAGCTCAACCCTCGATCGGTCCCCTATTGGAGCTTGGATTGCCAGTCGATGGCTGCGTCGGCCCACCAGGTGGGGCTAGGGAGCGGCTCAACGAGAGTCCGCTCGGTATCGGAAGGTCCGATGACTGCTTGCTGCACGGGGTCGACGACAGCTTGACGGGCGATCACGGCACCGGGGGTGACGTTGAAGACCGTCAGGTCCTGGCACAGGGTTGCTGGCCCCGAATAGGCGACTCGCACACCGTCGAACACGGGGTCGATGTAGCCGTCGATGACATGGCAGTGCCACATCGCCGCCATCTTCGGCTGCACCATGTCGAACACCAACCCGGCGGCATTGGCGGGGGTGTGCGCTTCGTTGACGACCATGCGCGCCTGTTCGATCGGAAAGCTCATCAGTTCTGCGAAGGTCTCGGCGGGAAGGAACGTCTCGTGGATGAGCAGGTCGCAGTCCTGCGCCGCTTCCACCAGGGTCATCGTCGGCTTGGTGTCGCCGGAGAACACCACAGATTGCCCGCCGTAGTCGACCCGGAAGCCGACCGCTCCGTTGAGGGCATGGATCACCGGGAACGAAGTGATGCTCACCCCATTGCGTTCATAGATCACCTCGGTGCTGTCGTACGACACCTCGTGGGCCGTGGCCCCAGCACCGGTGATCGGCACGTACCCGGCCATCGAGGCGTGATCCCATGCCAAGGCCTGCTGGATGACTTCCACGAACGTTGCAACACCTCGTGCCGGGTCGTCGGATGCTCCACCCCATACCTCGACCGGATCGAGGCGACCGGCCTTGACGTAGCTACCCATCAGGGTGAGGTAGTCGGCGACGTGGTCGGCGTGCAGGTGGCTGAGGAACACATTTTTCAGGCTCGTCACCGGCACCTTCAGCCCACTGAAGTTGGCCAGGGACCCGGCCCCCAGATCAAAGACGAGCACATCCCGCTGCGGGTTCCCCACTTCGATCAGCACCGATCCTGCGGCTTGGCTCTTGGTCACCCACGGCAGCCCACTGCCGAGGATCGACACCCGGATCTCACCCTCGGTGAGCTCCTCGGACCCAGGGACGTAGACGTCGGATCGCTCCACTTCGGATGCACCCACGAGAGCATCGGTGGTAAGCGCCGAGGTTCCCCCCAGATACGCAGGCAAGAACTCAGACATAACCGGCCTCCTGACGACGACAGCACTTCGATTGCGACCGCAGCAGCGTACACAGTCCGTTGGTTTCCCCGGCCAAACGCTGCAGACGCTCGGTGCGACGAGCCAGAACCGCGCACGCCAAATCCGCCGACTCTTGGCCTCGAGGTCGCGCTACGCCACGGTGACACGAATGCGATGTACCGAGTTGTTGCCGTAGCCGCGGCGATTCCAGACCGGCGCCAGCGGCTGGGCCTGGCCGGCCTCGTCAGTGGCCCGAGCTGCGATCACGTGTGTTCCTGGCGTCAGCGACGCATCAACCGACCACGGAGTGGGGGCAAAACGCCCTCCACTCGGTCCTAGCTCAGCCTGAAACCACTCGCCATCGTCGATCTGAACGGCAACGGAGAGGATCCTGCCGTGCCCCGACCATGCCACCCCTTCCACCTCCACCCCTTCACCTGAGTTCGTTCCGTCCTCGGGCCTCGTAATCAGCGATCGCACCCGTACCGGTCCGACCGGCGACTCATCGGCTTCGGAGGAGTCTTCGAAATATCGGTATTTCAAGCGAAAGTGCCCGGTGAACGGTTCGTCGACGGCGGTGATAGTGGTGAGCCACTTCACCGAGCTCATCCCGTAAGTGCCCGGAACGAGCAGACGGAGCGGGGCACCATGCTCAGAAACGAGTGGCCGGCCGTTCATCCCCCACACCAGCAGGGGGCCTACCGTCAGCGCCCTTTCCGCTTCGAGGCTGAATGCATAGTTGATCTTCCCCTCGGGCTCTACCACGCCCTGATCAGCGCCGGTGAACACGAACTCGGTGGCGGCCGCGTCAGATCGGACCTCTTCGAGCACGCGACTCAGCGGCACCCCGGTGAACTCGCCCACGCTCACGGCTCCAAGGTGCCACGGCGTGCCCTCAGGGACCGGTTCCATCAGCGTTCGGCCATTTCCTGCGCACTCCAGGGTCACCACCAAGGTGGACTCTCCGAGCCCTCGAAGATCGTCGAGGGAGAAAACCTTGGGAGCATTGACAAGTCCTCCGACCGTGAGCTGCCAGGAATCCATATTCACCTGGGGCACACCGAAGTTCGACCTCGTGTAGAACACCTGAACCGACATCGGTTCGACCTGCAAAGCCTTCAGCGGCGACGCCGCGTTCCATGCATCGATTGGAATCAGTTGAGGAATCGGTGGCTCCTTCTTGACCCGACCTGGTTCGGTCGCGTCTGCGTCCCGAGTATCGCACCTTGGTACCGCGAGTTCGCTGGAATGATCGGTGCGATGGGCACGCCGAGGGCGTGAGGGTGACGGTGAGACGTCAGCGATCTCGATGCTCGTTCAGCCATCTCCTCCGGCGTAGCGGACGTAGCGATCAGCAGAGGCGGCCACCGCCGCAGCCGCACCTGCAGAGACGTTGCGGCCCCACCAGCCTCCATAGATGCGGTCGTACTCATATGGCGCCAGTCGCCCCTCAATGTCCCGAATGGTGGCCGGGTCGAGCGGGATCAGGTTCGGATAACTCCGCATAAAGCTGACCGACCGTCGGTCCATGACGACCTGGATCGTATCTCCGGATAGGAGTGCACCCCGACCTCCGGCGCCGCGCCCCCAGTGCAGAACCGCACTGCCGTCGAAGTGCCCGCCGCACCGAATCAGCGTCAGACCCTGCAGCGGGCTGGCCTCGTCGTCGTAGAACCGATACTCACCGTCGGTTCGCTGTACCCAAGCCCGGTCCGCTGAGGGGAGGTGGATGGGTGCGTCATCAAACGCATGGCTCCATTCCACCACGATGCCGTAGAAGTGAGGGTGCGAAGCGCTGATCGCCTGCACTCCCCCGAGCTCACGCACCCGGGCGACCGTCTCGTCATCCAGGTAGCTCATCGGGTCCCAGAGCAAGTTTCCGTGGTCCGTCTCGACGAGCAAGCTCCGCTGGCCGATGGCGAACGTCGGCTCGGTGCCGATGCCCCAGAGGTCGGGATCGACTTCCTCGAAACGGTTGCGGTATCCAGCGGAACGCATCTCGGAGAGCGTGGTCCAGGACTGGCCTCCCCATCCGACATACTGCCGCTCGTCGGCGCAAATCGCGCACACATCTGTGACCTCTTCGCGCTGCACACCACACGTCACGCAGATCGGTTGTTCCACACTCGCTCCACAGGTTGGGCGGCCCCGCGGCCATGATCGCAGGTCAAGGGCGAGCGCCGGCACACGATCCTCTCGACCCCGCCGAGCTCATGGGAATGGTGGCGATGGTGCAGTTCCCAGCGCAGAAGACTCGAACACCCACTTCTCGAGCTCTGGGCGAACTTTTCGGTACTAGCTATTCGATAACTCGAAGGTGCGGACGATGGCGTCGCACTCCTCAAGATCAGGTGCGCTTGTTGACGCATCCGCTTCCACCCGGCCGCAGGTCACCACCCACCCGACGGGACCGTCTGCTGTGGCCCCTTGAATCATCCAGAATCGACCATCGAGACTGGGATCCAGGTCCGACAATTCGTAGGACCCGTGCACGAGGACCGAATCTCTACCTCCGACAACCACCTTGACCTGCTTGGTGGACACGTAGCTGGGAAGGGCCAGCTTGAGCGCTCGCTTGGTCACTTCAACAAACTCGTCGACGCTTGCGGTGTCCGGTATTGGCTCGGCGGCGATGCCGACATTCGGGTTGAAGCCGCCGCCCGGCAGCGGCAGTCCAGCTTGGAACGGCACAGCGACACTGTTCAGTCCCGGAAGCGCATCCTCGATCCCGCCAAGCAGGTCAGCGACGACAGCTTCGTCGACCGCAAAGACTTCCCAGTCGTTGGGGTATGAGATCGAGAAGCCCGATGCCTCATCGGAATATGCGATCCAATCGGATGGAGCCTCCTCCGTCACGGTTACGGCAAGCTCGGTTGTGGAAGTGTCCTCGCCAGCCCCCGAGCATGCCACCAGCAGGAGAACGGTCGCTGAGACTTGCGCAATACCGACTACCAGGCGCATGTGATTCCTCTGCAGGCGTGACTCCAACACTACGAGAAAGGCGCACGGTTTACCAAGACATCAAACCAGTGGTGTTCCCCTCGGGCGTTCACCATCCGCGGCGACTCGTTGCTTGAGCTACGTTGGCAACCGACGTGCCTTCGATGGAGAACTACTGGCCCGAACCGTACCCCGCTCCTGACAGGGCTGGCGGGGAGAAGCCAGGCATGCTCGGGACCTTCGCCGGCGTGTTCACCCCGTCCATCCTCACCATCCTCGGCATCATCCTCTTTCTGCGCACCGGGTTCGTCGTGGGGAACGCCGGTCTGGCCAAGGCCCTCATCATCATCGGCATCGCCACCGCGGTATCGGTGCTCACCAGCATTTCGCTGGCCGCCATCGCCACCAACATGGAGGTGAAGGGTGGTGGTGACTACTACCTGATCTCAAGAACGCTGGGACTCGAGTTCGGCGGGGCGATCGGCGTCGTGCTGTTCCTTGCCCAGTCGGTGTCGGTCGGTTTCTATGCGATCGGCTTTGGCGAGGCGACCGCCTCCCTCGCCGGGTGGGAATCGAGTGTTGGGGTGCAGGCGATCGCCGTCGTTGCGGTGCTGGCGCTGTTCATTGTGGCCTGGGCCGGCGCCGACGTCGCAACCCGATTCCAGTTCGCGATTATGGCGGTGCTGATTGCCGCCCTCCTGTCCTTCTATGTCGGTGCCATCGCCTCGTTCGATTCGTCGATGTTCTCCCGCAGCTGGACGTCTCCGGCCGGGGCGATCGGGTTCTGGGCAATCTTTGCCATCTTTTTCCCGGCGGTGACCGGCTTTACCCAGGGCGTCAGCATGTCCGGTGACCTGCGTGATCCAGGGCGTAGCCTTCCTCGTGGCACGTTTGCCGCGGTGGGTTTGTCGACGATCGTCTACCTGACGGTGATCGTCCTCATCGCCGGCACGGTCCCTCTGATCCTCCTCGTCGACGATATGGGGGAGGCCATGCGCGAGGTGGCGATAATCGCTGCGATCGTCGCCGTTGGCGTGATCGCGGCCACGCTGTCCTCGTCTATGGCCTCGCTGTTGGGCGCTCCGAGGATCCTCCAGTCTCTGGCGTCGGATCGCGTCTTTCCCGCACTTGGAATCTTCGCCAAGGGCTATGGGCCTACCAGCAACCCGCGGCCGGCGATCATTGTCACGCTGGTGATTGCCCTTGCCACGGTCGGCCTCGGCAGCCTCAACGTCATCGCTCCCGTGGTTTCGATGTTCTTCCTGATCTCGTACGGGTTGCTCAACTACGCCACCTACTACGAGGCCCGGGCCGCCAGTCCCTCATTCCGGCCGCGATTCCGATGGTTCGACCAGCGCCTGAGCCTGGCCGGGGCGTTGCTTTGTGTCGGAGCCATGCTCGCCATCAACGCGCTGGCGAGTTTCGTGGCCGTGATTCTCGTGTTTGCGATCTATCAGTACCTCGGCAAGCGGGAGATCCCTGCTCGATGGTCCGATGCCAGCCATTCTCACTACTTCTCCCGGGCGGTGGAGAACATCAAGGCTCTCCACCGACAGGTCGAGCACGCCAGACACTGGAGGCCCCAACTCATCCTGTTCTCAGCGGATCCAGGCCGCAGGGCGCGCATGCTGCAATTCGCCAGCTGGCTCGAGGGAGGCAGCGGCTTCACCGTCGTCTTCCACATCGTCGAGGGTGAGGGTCCGCTGATGCGGAGGGAGGCGGCGCAGCGCCAACAGGCGTTGCAGCGAGAGATCGATGACCTCGGATTGGATATTCCCGCCCGCGCCGTGCTGGCCCCGGACGGCATGGAAGCGCTGCCGGTGATTGTCCAGTCGTTCGGTCTCGGTCCGCTGCGCGCCAATACCGTTCTCTTCGGTTGGCCCGAGTCACCGGGGAGGGTTCGTCGTGCGATGTACGTGCGTGCGGTGCGAGACGTCGCTCGCCTGGGGGTGAATGTTGTAAGCGTCAACACGGACGAGTCGGATTGGGCCAAGCTGCAGCAAGTACCGATGAAGAAACGTCGTGTCGACGTTTGGTGGCAGGGCGACGCCTCATCCCGGCTCGCCGTCCTCACCGCCTACCTTGCCACCAGGACTCCAGAGTGGAGCCGCGCAACCATCCGTCTCGTCGTGCCGATAGACGCCGATGAGGATGCCGTGGCGGTGCGCGCCGGGGTCGAGACCATGCTCGACGAAGCACGCTTGACCGCCGAGGTGTTCACCCTGCCGCAACCGAGCCGGCGCCGCTTGGTGGAGGCATGCGGCGATGCCACGCTCGTGCTGATGTCGATGCGGGTGCGGGGGGAGCAGATCCTCGACCCCTTCGATGGGGATATGACCGAGCTGGTATCTCACCTCCCGATGACCGGCGGAATACTGGCGGGCGCGGACATCGATCTCGTCGCAGCACCAGATTCCGGCGAGGGGGCTGTCCTGGCGGCGGCCGAAGAGGCGGCAGACGGGGCCGAGGACCGCCTGCGTGTCCTTGAGGAGCAGTTGGAGAAGGCCGAGCTCGAGCTGGCACGGCTCAGGGAAAGCGACGAGGAGGGAGCGAGCGATGCCGTCCTCGAGGCCGAGGAACATCTGGAGCGCACCCAACGCCGAACGCTGTCGGCTCGCGCCCGAGACGAGATGGCGCGCAGCGTCGTGGATGGGCTGATGGAGAGCCAGGGCTAACTGGTGATGCGCCGCAAAAGCTCCGAGGGCGTTGCCGCTCCGTCGACCTGCCATGGCAAGGCGGTCGCTACCTGGAGGCCCGCTGACTTTCCGCGGAGTCTTGGGCACAGCGGTGCTTTCAGATCGACCCCGCAAGACGAAGGGATCCCTCCGGGTCGGGCTGGCCGGATTCGAACCGGCGACCTCTTGACCCCCAGATATCGCAGGATCCCCGAGACCCCTTATGGCACAAGGGTTCTAGACCCCCGTTTGTGTTACACAGCAAGGAGGG
>Ga0255057_10002134_pt1 | contig 10819 bp, 10 predicted proteins | sample Cases_109_6_MG_FD_189022 | JGI IMG/M metagenome (GOLD analysis project Ga0255057, IMG submission 189022) | Seawater microbial communities from Amundsen Gulf, Northwest Territories, Canada - Cases_109_6 | ecosystem: Environmental > Aquatic > Marine > Gulf | place: Canada: Northwest Territories... | reverse complement strand
GGGGTGGTTCATCTCGACGCTTGACCAGGAATAAATCCGCGCCCAGCTCATGAATGGGCGCGCCAAGACAAGTCCCACCGCTGAACTACTACTACCCCTTTGCGGGTGCCCGTGGCGCCACTCCCCACGATCGTCCACCGCTACGCCGCCACGAAGGAACCCGGTCGCTCGCCTGGGCGCCACCAGCGAGCAATAGGACACTCTCTAGATACACAAGAAGGGTGATATGCATACTGATACACACGACGTCCCGCAGGGAACGCTGGACGGCCTAGGGCGAAACTGGAAAGCCGACGCGCTGTCCGGTTTTTTGGTGTTTCTCATCGCACTTCCACTGTGTCTCGCCATCTCACTGGCGTGCGGCTACCCCGCAATCGCAGGCGTTTTCACGGCGATCGTTGGTGGAATATTGTCCGCCTTCATCAGCAACTCGGAGCTGACGATCAAAGGACCGGCCGCTGGGCTCATCGTGATCGCACTCGGCTGTGTTACCGAGTTCGGGTTCACCGGCGGCGTGGATGTGGCTGCCGACATGCACGCCTATCGACTCGCGCTAGGCGTCGGAGTAGCCGCGGGCGTAATTCAGATTCTTCTTGGGGTCTTCCGGTCGGGAATTCTTGGTGAATTCTTTCCGGCCTCAGCGGTCCACGGTTTGCTCGCATCAATCGGTGTACTCGTCATCGCGACTCAAGTTCCGATAATGCTTGGCGTTCAGGGCGAGGGGGCTCCGCTAGAACGGCTCGCAGCGATACCTCGCTATTTCATGGAAATGAATCCAGTCATTGCCCTTATTGGTGGCATCAGTCTCTTTATCATGTTCGGCTTCACGTTCATCAAGAATCCGAAGCTCAAGATCATTCCTGCTCCTATGCTTGTTCTCCTGATTGCGGTTCCGCTCGGGATGTATTTCGATATCGGCCGCGAGCACGTCATTTCGTTCGGTGGGCAGGACCATGCGCTCGGGCCGCGCTTCCTCGTAGACGTTCCGAACGATATGTTCAGTGCGCTGACGTTCCCAGATTTCTCCGGCATATTCACGATGGTCGGCATCAAATACATCGTGATGTTTTCGCTTATAGGAAGTCTTGAATCGCTCTTAAGCGCAAAGGCCGTCGATCAGATCGATCCGTGGCGCCGAAAAACGAACATGGACAGAGATCTCCTCGCCGTGGGTATCGGCAACACTGTCGCCGCGTTTATCGGTGGTCTACCGATGATTTCCGAGATCGTACGAAGCAAAGCGAACATTGATAACGGCGCGCGCACACGGTTCGCAAACATGTTCCACGGCATCTTTCTGCTCGCCTTCGTTGCACTCGTCCCGTCCCTCATCGATCGGATTCCGCTCGCGGCACTTGCGGCGATGCTCGTGTTTACGGGCTTTCGGCTGGCATCACCCCAGGAGTTCCTACACATGTACCGCGTGGGGCGAGAGCAGCTAATCGTTTTCGTGTCCACAATTCTCGGCGTCCTCGCGACCGATCTGCTTGTCGGCATCGGGATTGGCATTCTGGTGAAGGCCATAATTCATGTCTTGAACGGCACGCCAATAGGCTCGCTGTTCAAGTCCAACCTGGAAGTCACGGACGGTGAGAGCGACGCGGCGACGGTCACGGTCAATAGATCGGCTGTTTTTAGTACTTGGATCTCCCTCAAGCGTTGTATTGAGCGCCAGGCTGCCAAGAAAGTTGTCGTCGATCTGTCCGGCACGAAGTTCGTTGATCACACGGTCATGGCGAATTTGGACGTGCTCAAACGAGAGTTTGAGGAAAGCGACCGCGAGCTCTCGCTTATCGGTATCGACGGGCATCAGCCGCTATCCAGTCATCCTCTGGCTGCCTTGAAAGCATCGGGCTGACGATGACCGAGATGAGCGCGCTCCACCACCAGATCGAAGAGGCCGTTGAACCGGTCTCTCAGTTCTGGCCAATGAAATCGTTCGTGCATCACAACCCGATCCACGGTCTAGAGCATCTTCCTTTCGACGAGGCGATTCGGGAGGCCAAGCATCTCTTCGGCGCCGAAGGGTACTTGCCGAATGAGGAGTACCGCGGGTTTTACAAGGCGGGACGTATTCAGGATCGCGGTGTAGATCGAGCGCTCTCACTCGTCGGGCCAAAGACAGACGCGGCGGTTTCGCTTGCATCTCGTACCATTGCGGCGGCCGAGGTGCAGCGAATTCACTTTCTGCACGGGATCGATGCACTCGAGCCGGCGCTGTTCGATTGGCAATTCGCGAGCGAGCGCGTCCTGTCCGAGTCCCGTACGGGCGCGGCGTCGGAAGTTGCCGTCGACGAGCTTTGGCGGCTCGCGCTAACAGTGCTTCAGCTCATCGATCCCCGGGCTGAGGATCACAAAGGGGATGCCGCTAAGGGCAATCGTGTAAAACCCGAGCTTCCGTATAGACGTGCGCTTAGCGACTGGCTCGACGAGCTGACCGGCTCGTCTATCGTGGCAACCATAGACGAGCACATGATCAAATGGGTCTCGTCGTTCGTCGACGAAGGCATGGCCGGCTGGAAAATGCCCGGAAAGCAGTCAGGGTTTTACGCCGCGTGGCGCGAGCTCGCCGCCTACGATGCGAGCGGTGCGTTTCTCGGCATCGATCGTTTTGCCGAGAAAGTTGCCGCACTACCAGCCGATCCGGAGGCTGCGATTAGCAGGTCACTCGAAGCGCTCCAGATTCCCGAGGCCCGCCGGACGGACTACCTGACGCGTGTGCTCGCTCAGCTTTCGGGTTGGACCGGTTTCATACGCTGGCGCGGGTTTAACCCCAACGATCTGACTCAAAAGGAGTGCCCAATCGACGTTGTGCATTACCTCGGTGTCCGGCTGTTCTACGAAGCGGAGCTCGCGGACGTCGAAGCGCGCCGTCGGTGGGGCATCGACGGTACTCTGCCTGCGATTACGATTTACCTCGACAACCACGGCGCTGCACCCAGCTCTTCAGTGAGTGCCAATAAACTCGCAGTGTGTCGAGACGCGTGGCGCGTGTTTCACCTCATGCAATTCTTGGCGCTCTCGGCTGACGCGGTTCGCGCGATGACAAAAGAGAACGCGACGACGCTCCTCAGCTGGCTCGACGTATTTCCGGCAGATCGGCACGGTCCGGTATGGCTCGAAGCCTACGAAGATTGCTACCGGGACGACATCTTGTCGAAGCTCGCCGCTCACAACGGCACCGTACCGGTGACGGCTGAACGCCCACTGGCCCAGGTGGCGTTCTGCATTGACGTGCGCTCCGAGCCCTTTCGTCGCCATTTCGAAGAAGCCGGGTCTTTCGAGACCATCGGATACGCCGGTTTTTTCGGTATTCCGATCAGCCATCGCGTGTTCGACACGGCTGAGTCGCCCGCGCTCTGTCCGGTCCTCCTGGCACCGTCGACGGCCGTATTCGAGCTACCACGCCAGGGACAACAAGAGGCGCTCTCGCGTTACGCTTCCGGCTCGCGCTGGAAACAGTTCGGGGAGCTGCTCTTTCACGACTTGAAGCACAATCCCGTGGCGTCATTTCTGCTCGTGGACGTGCTCGGCCTCTTTTTCAGCGCCGGGCTTATCGGAAAGACGATGATCCGACAGCCCTACGAAACGTTGGTTCGGGCAGTTCACCGGTGGTTCGTGCGGCCTGTAGCCACCGAGATTGAGGTTGGACTCGATACGGGTGCCCCCCCCAGGGTGGCGGGGCAACCGACGGAGCTGATCCGCGGTTTCACCCTCGAGGAGCAGGCTACGTTCGTTGAGAACGGATTGCGCACGGTGGGCCTCACGGAGAACCTGGGCCGCTTCGTCGTGTTATGCGGCCATGGCGGCAACTCGGACAATAACCCCTACTATGCGGCGCTTGATTGCGGAGCGTGCGGCGGCCGGCCTGGCGACCCGAACGCTCGCGTGTTCGCCGCAATGGGAAACAACCCCGACGTCCGCGCCGAGCTCACTAAGCGCGGCTTGGATATTCCGGCCGACACTTGGTTTCTTCCGGGCAAGCACGACACAAACACGGATCGCGTTGATCTCTACGACCTCGAAGACGTCCCCAAAAGCCACCACGACAATCTGAAAGCGCTTCGCCAAGGATTCGAAGAAGCTGGAGCGCAGCAGGCGCTTGATCGCTGCGGCCGCATTCCGGGTACTCCGCGCAGCATGACGGCGAAACAAGCTTACGCGCACGTCGACGCAAGGAGCTTCGACTGGGCCAATCCGCGACCGGAGTGGGGCCTGTCTGGAAACGCTGCATTCATTATCGGCCGAAGAATTTTGACCAAAGGATTAGATCTTGGAGGACGGAGCTTTTTGCATTCCTACGACTGCACGTCCGACCCCGAAGGCGCGATCTTGGAAAAGATCATGACGGCACCTCTAGTCGTTGGTGAATGGATCAATATGGAGCATTACTTCTCCGCTACCGATCCGTGGAACTATGGAAGCGGCAGTAAAGTGATTCATAACGTCGTCTCGGGTATCGGTGTTATGTGCGGCGCACAAAGCGATCTGGCGACCGGACTCCCGCTCCAGACGGTCAACGACGGAGAGATTCACAAACACGAGCCGATGCGCCTTCTCACCATCATCGAAGCCGATCTGGGAGTCATTGGCTCTATCATCAGTCGGCACCAAGTTCTTCAGCAGTTCTTTCACAACGAGTGGGTCAATCTCGTGGCGCTGGATCCGCAAACCTTCGAGTTTCACCGCTACTACAAAGACGCTACATGGGCGCCGATCCATCTATGAGAATTTTGGGCGCCCTATTGTTGTTCGCCTTCTGGCTCCTCTTGTCGGCGTCGTATGACGTCGTCCACGTCGCGGCGGGTGCGGTTATCGCGGGTGTGGTGATGTGGCTGAAGCCGGCGGGCGCAGGTTCGACCCGTAAGGTGTCGTGGCCGGCGGCACTCCGCTACGTGCTGTGGCTCATCGGCCGAATATCGAAGAGCGGTCTTCACGTCAGCCGGCTCATCCTCGACCCGGCCCTTCCGATTTCGCCGAGGTTAATCCGTCACAAGACCAAGCTCACGAGCGACGGAGAGCTAGTAGTCCTCGGGAATTCGATCACGTTGACTCCCGGTACGATTACAGTGGAAGTCGCGCCGGGTGAGCTAGTGGTGCATGCCATCGACGAAGCATCATGCGCGGACCTCACCAACGGCGTGCTCGACGCCAAGGTTGGTCGTGTGTTCTCCGCGAAGGACGGTCAGCGGTGAGCTCATTTTTTCTTTTTGTCCTCGTCACCTTGACCGTATTGATGGTCGTCTATTTGTATCGTGTGGTCCGCGGGCCCAGCGTCTTCGATCGAGTGCTCGGACTAAACGGCATCTCGACGAAGGCGATTGTGCTGCTAGTCGTGATCGGCACTGTGTTTGAACGGGTCGAAATGTTTGTCGACATCGCCACTGGATACGCACTCTTGAACCTCGTGAGTGCATTGGCCGTTGCGAAGTTTCTCGAGGAACGAGGAGCGCCGCAAGAATGATCGTGCTCGCGATTGCTCTCATTGTCTTTGGATTGTTTTTTCTCGTCGTGGGCTCGATCGGAATGCTGCGGTTGCCGGACGTTTTTGCCCGTTCCCACGCCCTTTCGCTGACTGATTCACTAGGAGCGGTTCTTGTTCTGGCTGGCCTCGCTGTTTACCAAGGACTCAGCATGAATTTTCTTAAGATCATGGTCGTGCTGGGGCTCGTTTACATGCTGAACCCGGTCATCGCGCACGCGACGATTCGGGCCGCATACCGAGCCGGCGTTCGACCTTCGGAGGGGGAATCGAAGTGATACTCGAGCTTCCCCTTCTTGTCTTCCTGGTCATGACCGCGGCCGGCGCGATCCTGGCAAAAGATCTCATCTCGGCCGTATTCATTCTCGGTACCTACAGCTTTACGTTAGCGCTGGTCTGGGCGTTACTCGGAGCGGTCGACGTGGCATTTGTCGAAGCGGTGGTCGGCGCGGGGCTGGCGACTGTGTTCTTCCTGCTGACACTCTCTAATGTATTGGAAAAGGACACGCAGATTCGCCGATCTGCGATGCCGTGGACAGCGCTCATTGGCTTGCCGATTGTCGCGATACTGCTTCTCTACGGAGCGGCTGATCTTCCCGCATTCGGCGATCCGGGTTCACCAGCGAGTACGCACATCTCGCCCATCTACCTCGAGAGGAGCGTCGAGCAAACGCGAACCCCGAATGTTGTGACAGCAATTCTGATGGACTACCGCTCGTTAGACACGCTCATCGAGACCATTGTAATTTTCACGGCGGGCATTTCTTGCGCCCTTATTCACAGAAAGGGCGACGCGTGATTCGGGCTCACGACAGCGTCATCGTTCGCACGCTCGGGCGGATCGTGATCCCGGTTGCGCAGCTTTTCGGAATTTATGTGCTCGTGTTCGGTCAGCACGGGCCAGGCGGTGGCTTTGTGGGCGGGGTGATTCTGGCAGCCAGCATGATTCTGGCTGTTCTGATTTTCGGGCGCGATGCGCCCGACAGTTGGCTCGTTACGAAAGTCTTACACGGCGACGGGCTCGGTCTTCTACTCTTTGCCGGCGTCGGCGGTCTCTGTCTGATCGGCGGCGGTCAGTTCTTGAACTACACGCATCTTCAGATCCCCGGCCTGGACGATCCATCGCGACATTACGTGGGGATCTTGCTGACTCAAATAGGGGTCGCGGCGGACGTCGCAGTCACGGGCGTGTCGATTGCTATCAGCCTGTCGGCTGAAGACGAAGATGTCTCCCATGGCTGAGCTCTTACAGGCACTACTCCAGCGACCCAATTTTGTCGTCTTCGTGATTCTGTTCCTGTGGGGTATCTACATCATGGCGGCGCACCCCAACTACGTAAAGAAACTAATCGGTCTCTATATCGTTCAAACGAGCGTCATTTTCTTTCTCGTCGCGTTCAGCGCGAAGGACGGCGCCACTGTTCCGATCGTGTCCGCAGAAATGGCCTCGCTCGAGGCATGGGCCTATGCGAATCCGCTCCCACATGCCCTTACGGTCACGGCCATCGTCGTTCAAATAGCGACTCTCGGAGTCTCGCTTGCGCTCGTTTCGGCGATCTATCGGAAATACGGAAGCCTCGATGAGGACGAAGTGTTGAAGAAGGTCGAATGAGTTCTCAGCTGCCCATTTTTCTCTTTCTCGTCCCGTTCGTCACGGCCGTGGCGATGCCCATTCTGTGTGCGAAGCGGCGGTCGTGGTGTCAGCGTCTGACAACGGGTGCGGTCTCGGTCATGGTGGTCCTGTCGGTCATTAATCTGCGAGTCGTTTTGAGCGAAGGCTCGATTGAGTACGCCTTTGGCGGATGGACCGCGCCGGTGGGTATCGCGTGGTTGGTCGATCCACTCGCAGCAATCGTAATTTTGACTATGAGCGTCGTTGCACTGCTGTCGCTCATCTATGGGCGCCTTGTCGTGACGTCGAAGCTCGACAAGAGCGTGCAGTATTACACGCTGATTCTATTGTTCATAGCGGCTCTCGTTGGTGTCGTCTTTGCGGCGGATCTCTTCAACGTATTTGTGTTTCTGGAGATGGCCGCGCTGGCTGGCTATGCACTCGTCAGCGCCGGCGGCGGTAAGGCGCTCGTCTACGCGTTCCGCTACCTGCTTCTGGGATCGTTCGGGGCGACGCTCTATCTGCTCGGCGTGAGTTACCTCTACGCCGCGACCGGCACGCTTAACATGGCGGACCTCGGGACTCGACTCCCCGAGCTCATGACGTCGACGGCTGTGGTGAGCGGACTTGTATTTGTCTTCCTCGGCTTGTCCATCAAGATGGCGCTCGTTCCGCTTCACGGGTGGCTGCCAGGCGCGTACGCCAACGCTCCGGAAGCGGTCGCCCCATTGCTGGCATCCACGATCACTAAGGTCGCGCTAGTTGCATGGGTGCGAATCGAGTATTCGCTCATCGCTCCCGGCGTCGAGGTAAGCCACGTTCCGGTGCTGGTGTTGCTCGAGTACATAGGCGTTTTGGCGGCCGTCATCGGCGCGGCGCTTGCGCTGGTACAAACCGAGATAAAGCGCATGTTCGCCTACGGTGGGATAAGTCACATCGGTTTGATCCTCGTCGGAGTAAGCCTTGGAAACTCCACGGCTCTGGCGGGGGGATTATTCTATCTGGTCAACGACGCGGTAATGCAGGCGGCGCTATTCATGATTGCCGGAGCGGTCCTCCACTACCATGGAGCGCGCACGCTTGATGACCTCAAAGGCGTGGCCAATCGCTCGCCATGGTTGACAGGAGCGCTGGTGGTCGTCGCGATCTCGATGGTGGGTCTGCCTCCAACCGGGGGCTTTTTCGGCAAGTGGAATATCGTCCTCGGTGCTCTCGAGGCGCAGCATTACCTCGCAGTGTTCGCCGTGCTCGCGTCAACGCTCTTAACGCTCGGGTATTTCCTCCGGCTTTTCGCCTGTTGGTTTCATCAGCCGGTCACAATCGAATCAGAGCGGCTCGAGGTTGCTGCGTGCTTGCGCGTCAGCCTTGGTGCTGCGTCGGTCGCGACGATAGTGCTCGGTCTCCTTAGCGATTCGGTCGTCCGAGTCTTGCTTGAGTCTCTGGCCAGCTGAGGGATCTGAAGAAACCATGTTGATTTATACGCTGATCCCTCTACTTCCGCTCGGGGCGGCACTCACGCTTGCGCTCTTCGGGCGGCGCCTGCAAGGAGCTGGGCATCGGATCGTCATCCCTGCCGTCGCGGGCTCCTTTTTGGTTTCGATCGCGGCGTTCATGGACGTATTGGCGCACGGTACGATCGAGGTGCCGCTGTATCGTTTGCTGGAGGTCGGCAGGCTCGTCGTCGATTTGGGATTCTTCATCGATCCGCTGACAGTGTTGCTGCTGCTCCTGGTGACGGGGGTGAGCACGGTCGTTCAGGTTTACTCCTCCCGCTACATGATCGGCGACGCTCGCCACAGCCGGTTTTTCGCGGTGAGCGCACTCTTTACCGCCGCGATGACGATACTCGTCATGAGCAGCAACTTGCTCTTGACGTTCATCTTCTGGGAAGTCATGGGGTTTTGTTCCTACCTTCTCATCTCGCACTATGCGGAGCGGCGCTCCGCCTATCGCGCCGCCACGAAGGTTTTTCTCGTCAACTCGATTGCGGACGTCGGGCTCTTGCTGGGGGTTATTCTCACATTTCACGCGTTTGGGACACTCGATATCCCGGAAATTCTCTCGCAGGCGCAAGCGGGCAGCAATATCCCCACGCACGTCGTCACAGCATTAACGCTCTGCCTCTTCGCCGGCGCGATCGGGAAATCCGCGCAGGTGCCCGCGCACGTATGGCTGCCGCTAGCGATGGAGGCGCCAACCCCTGTCTCAGCTTTGATACATGCTGCGACGATGGTGATTGCCGGACCTTTTCTGCTGGTGCGATTGAGCCCGGTCATCGTGCTGTCCGAAACGGCGATGGCTGTCATTGCGACAGTGGGTGCCGTTACCGCATTGTTTGCCGCAATCGTTTCGCTCACCCAGACGGACGTGAAACGAACGCTCGCTTACTCGACGATTAGCCAGCTAGGATTCATGACGCTTCTCTGCGGCGTGGGCGCCTTCGTCGCGGCGATCTTCCATTTGCTCGCCCACGGCATTTTTAAGGCATTTTTGTTCTTGTCGACAGGGAACGTTCTTTCTGCGACCCATCGCCACGTCGAAACACCCAACGAGGAGCCACCTAGCTTGAGAGGAGCGACTTTTGCCGGAGCGCTGGTTATGTCCGTGCTGCCGCCTCTCGTGATTTTCTCGGGTCCCTATCAACAGCTGTGGCTTTCGCAGAACTTCTCAGCAGCGAGCATCGCGCTTTGGATCATCGGTCTTGGAACCGTTTTCTTTACTGCGATGACTATCTCTAAATGTGTCATGTCTGTCTTCAGTCAAGGGCCTCCGGGCGCCAAGGATGGTGCGCCCCGCGTCATGCCAACCCTGTTCTCCGTGAAACACATTTTCGGCGTGATCGTCGCCTCGGCCTTCGTGATTACCGTGTTGCTTATAGTGTGGCGTTGGCTTGCGGCGTTCTTGTCCTCCTCCGTGGGTGACGCGGGGAAAATCATCGCGGAACCTTCGCCAGGGTTCTCTGTCTGGATTCTTGTTCCGATTGCTGTCGCCGTCGCAGGCTGGGCTGTCGTCTACGCTCGACGCGGTCGTTCTCGTTCCCATGAGACGACAGCGTGGCAGAAACGGTTGTACGTCTTCTTCTTGAACAAAGGCTACTTCGACGAGATCTATGACGTCTATATAGTCCGTCCGACGATCGGTATTGCTGGCTGGCTGTGGCGAGTGATCGATCGAGGCCTAATTGACCGATTTATTGTCTCGCTTGGTCCCCTTACCATCGGCGTCTCACGGTGGCTCTGGCGAGTGATCGATCGAGGCCTAATTGACCGATTTATTGTCTCGCTTGGTCCCCTTACCATCGGCGTCTCACGGTGGCTCTGGCGAGTAATCGACCTAGGTATTGTCGATCGCCTCGTCGTCTCTGTTGGTAGCCGGAGCGTCAGCATCGCTCGGCGGATCGAGCTCGTCGACCGGGAGGGCACGACGAGAAACGTCGACCGGTTGGGTCGTGGTGTAGACGCTTCCGGACACGCGCTCCAAGGGTTCCAGCCGCGGACGCTGCGGCACGATTTGATGGTTGTTGTCTTCTGGTTGGCAGCAGCCTTGGGCTTCTTTTACTGGGCGGCATAGAGTAGGCAACGACATGAGTTCAGTCTTCGCAGACCATTTGTTGAGTTGGATGATCGCCGTTCCGTTTATCGGCATTGGGGCCCTTGCGGTAGTGCGTGGGCGTTCGTGGGTTCTCGTGACGGCACTGGTAACCACGCTCGTGGAGGCCTGTTTCG
>Ga0255057_10002132_pt1 | contig 10826 bp, 7 predicted proteins | sample Cases_109_6_MG_FD_189022 | JGI IMG/M metagenome (GOLD analysis project Ga0255057, IMG submission 189022) | Seawater microbial communities from Amundsen Gulf, Northwest Territories, Canada - Cases_109_6 | ecosystem: Environmental > Aquatic > Marine > Gulf | place: Canada: Northwest Territories... | reverse complement strand
TAATTAGCCTGGAAATCGACCGTGTCGCGCTCGATGTCCTCGAGCAGGGCGTCGCTCGCCGCGCGGGTGAGGCGCACCTCGGTGTAGCGCATGGCCGCCGGCGGGTCGCCGTCCATCGAGCCGAAGTTGCCCTGACCGTCCACCAGCATGAGGCGCAGGGCGAAGTCCTGCGCCATGCGGACCATGGCGTCGTAGATCGCCTGATCGCCGTGCGGGTGGTAAGTGCCCATCACATCGCCGACGATGCGCGCCGACTTGCGGTAGGTCCGGTTCCAGTCGTATCCGCCCTCCTTCATGGCGTAGAGGATGCGCCGGTGGACCGGCTTCAGGCCGTCGCGCACATCGGGCAAGGCGCGCGCCACGATCACGCTCATGGCGTAATCGAGATAGGAGCGCTTCATCTCCTCCTCGATGGTCACCGGCGTGATGTTGGAGGGGCTCGGCGGGACGGTGGTTTCGCTCAAGTGATGCCCTTTGGAAGAGGCTCCCGGCCGGATGGCCGAGAAGCCAATTTCTCACAAAATTTCAATGTCTTCTGCGGTGGTCTTTAGAAACGGCCTCGATAAGCGAATCGACTGTCTTTCACACCCAAAATCTAGCCGATGCGGACCACTCGAACAAGGTCATCGGCGGGCGTCGGGACTGGCAGCGTTGGCGCCCGGCATCGCCCAAACGCGAGCTATTCCAGGAGGGCCTGCGCAACTCTGCCCCGCGTGACTCAGAGTCTTAGAACGGGATCTCGTCGTCCAGGTCGCCGGCCGGCTCGCTGCCGCCCGACGGCGGGCCACCACCACCGCCGCCACCGCTGCCGCCGCCGCCACCGCCGCCAAAGTCGTCGCCACCGCCGCCGCCGCCGTACTCACCGCCGCCGCGCGGGTCGAGCATGGTCATCTCGCCGCGATAGCGTTGCAGAACCACCTCGGTGGTATAGCGGTCCTGGCCCGACTGGTCGGTCCACTTGCGGGTCTGCAGAGCCCCTTCGAGATAGATCTTGGAGCCCTTGCGCAGATACTTCTCGGCGACCTCGCCCAGCTTGTCGTTGAAGATGACGACCCGGTGCCATTCGGTGCGCTCGCGCCGCTCGCCGCTGGTGCGGTCGCGCCAAGTGTCGGTGGTGGCGACCGAAAGATGGGTGATTTTGGTGCCATCCTGCGTGCTGCGAATCTCCGGGTCGCGGCCCAGATTGCCGATGAGAATGACCTTGTTGACCGTGCCTGCCATATCGCCTGCCCCAAAAAAATCTTCGGTTATGTCCTCCCGAGCGTGAGGCGCACTCTAGCGCCCCCCTAAGGCGACCGCCAGATGGGATTTCGTGAACCCGAATTTGTCAGGAGCTCGAGCCGGCGGGCCTCGCTTTTCCGGGCCGCCTACCCCATATTCAAGGGCGTTGACCGGGCTTCCCCTCAAAGCGCTTGAAGGCATGAAATCCAAGACCAGCGACGCGCAGCCCGAGGTCCAGGAGATCCGGGTCCGCGGCGCGCGCGAGCATAACCTGAAGGGCATCGACGTCGCCTTGCCCCGCGACCGGCTTGTGGTGATCACCGGCCTGTCCGGTTCGGGCAAGTCCTCGCTCGCCTTCGACACCATCTATGCCGAGGGCCAGCGCCGCTATGTGGAAAGCCTCTCGGCCTATGCGCGGCAGTTCCTGGAGCTGATGCAGAAACCCGACGTGGATTCGATCGAGGGCCTCTCGCCCGCGATCTCCATCGAGCAGAAGACGACGTCCAAGAACCCCCGCTCGACCGTCGGCACGGTCACCGAAATCTACGATTATCTGCGCCTGCTGTTCGCCCGGGTCGGCATCCCCTACTCGCCGGCGACCGGCCTGCCGATCGAAAGCCAGACGATCAGCCAGATGGTCGACCGGGTGGTGGCGATGGCGGACGGCACGCGTCTCTATCTGCTGGCGCCCATCGTGCGCGGCCGCAAGGGCGAGTACCGCAAGGAGCTGGCCGACTTGCAGAAGCGCGGCTTCCAACGGGTCAAGATCGACGGCGAACTGCACGAGATCGACCAGGCCCCGGCCCTCAATAAGAAGAAGAAGCACGACATCGAGGTCGTAGTGGACCGCCTGGTGCTGCGCGAGGGCCTGGAATCGCGCCTCGCCGACAGCTTCGAAACGGCGCTGGAACTGGCCGATGGCCTGGCCTTCACCGAGAATGCCGACAATGGCGAGCGGCACACCTTCTCGGCCCGCTTCGCCTGCCCGGTCTCCGGCTTCACCATCGACGAGATCGAGCCGCGCCTGTTCTCCTTCAACAATCCCTTCGGCGCCTGCCCGTCCTGTGACGGCCTCGGCTCCACGCTCTATGTCGATCCGGGCATGGTGGTGCCGCATCCCGAGCGAACCTTGCGCGAGGGCGCGATCGGGCCCTGGGCCTCCTCGACCTCCCAGTACTACGCCCAGACCCTGGACAGCCTGGCCCGGCACTTCGGCATTTCGACCACCGAGCCCTGGAACGAGCTCGGCGAGGCCGTGCGCAACGCGATCCTCTACGGCAGCGGCGACGAGCCGGTCACCATGCGCTACGACGATGGCCTGCGCAGCTACGAGACGACGAAGCCCTTCGAGGGCATCATCCCGAACATGGAGCGGCGCTGGCGCGAGACCGAGAGCGACTGGGTGCGCGAAGAGATCGGCAAGTACCAGGCCAGCCAACCCTGCGAGGCCTGCGGCGGCCACCGTCTCAAGCCCCAGGCGCTGGTCGTCAAGCTGGCCGGCCTGCACATCGGCGAGGTGGCCGAGATGTCGGTCTTCGAGGCCGCCGACTGGTTCACGGGCCTCGACCCCCAATTGAGCGACAAGCAGCGCGAGATCGCCCATCGCATTCTGAAGGAGATCAACGAGCGGCTGCGCTTCCTGGTCGATGTCGGCCTCGAATACCTGACCCTGTCGCGCGCCTCGGCGACCCTGTCGGGCGGCGAGAGCCAGCGCATCCGACTCGCCTCCCAGATCGGCTCCGGGCTGACCGGTGTGCTCTACGTGCTGGACGAGCCCTCCATCGGCCTGCATCAGCGCGACAACGCGCGCCTGCTGGAGACCCTGAAGCGCCTGCGCGACCTGGGCAACACCGTCATTGTTGTGGAGCACGACGAGGAAGCCATCCGCAGCGCCGATCACGTCGTCGACATGGGGCCGGGCGCCGGCATCCACGGCGGCCAGGTCATCGCGGAAGGGACAATCGACAGGATCCTGCAATCGCCCGAGAGCCTGACCGGCCAGTACCTGACCGGCCTGCGCCAGATTCCGGTGCCGCGGAAGCGGCGGACGGGACAGCGCGACCAGAGCTTGCGCATCCTCGGCGCCCGGGGCCACAACCTGCAGTCCGTGACCGCCGAAGTGCCGCTCGGCACCTTCACCTGCGTCACCGGGGTCTCCGGTTCGGGCAAGTCGACGCTGATCGTCGAGACCCTTTACAAGGCAATCGCCCGCCGCCTCCATCGTAGCCGCCTGCAGCCGGCCGATTTCGAGCGCATCGAGGGCCTGGAGCACCTCGACAAGGTGATCGACATCGACCAATCGCCGATCGGCCGCACGCCGCGGTCCAACCCGGCCACCTACACCGGCGCCTTCACGCCGATGCGCGACTGGTTTGCCGGCCTGCCGGAAGCGGGCGCCCGCGGCTACAAGCCCGGCCGCTTCTCCTTCAACGTCAAGGGCGGTCGCTGCGAGGCCTGCCAGGGCGACGGCGTCATCAAGATCGAAATGCACTTCCTGCCGGACGTTTATGTCCGCTGTGACATTTGCAAGGGCCGGCGCTACAACCGCGAAACCCTGGAGATCAAGTTCAAGGGCAAGTCGATCGCCGACGTCCTCGACATGACCGTCGAGGAAGGCGCCGGTTTCTTCAAGGCCGTGCCGGCGATCCGCAACAAGCTGGAGACCCTGGAGCGGGTCGGACTCGGGTATATTCAGGTGGGCCAGCCGGCCACCACCCTCTCCGGCGGCGAGGCGCAGCGGGTGAAGCTCGCCAAGGAGCTGTCGCGGCGGGCCACGGGGCGAACCCTCTACATCCTTGACGAACCGACCACCGGCCTCCATTTCGAAGATGTGAGGAAGCTGCTCGAAGTGCTGCACGCCCTGGTCGAGCAAGGCAACACGGTGGTGGTGATCGAGCACAACCTCGAGGTCATCAAGACCGCCGACTGGATCATCGACCTGGGCCCCGAAGGCGGCAACAAGGGCGGGCGCGTGCTGGTGGCCGGCACGCCGGAAGAAGTCGCCGCCGCGCCTGACAGCTTCACCGGGCAATACCTGGCGCCCTACGTCGGGCGAGCCCTAGAAAAGCCGAAGAAGCGGGCGTGAGACAGAACGAGCAGAGATGAGCGACGTCCTGGAAAAATCACTCGACGAAGAAGCCCAGAAGCGGGTGCAGCCGATCGTCACCTGGCTGCTCGAGGAGCGCCTCAACATCGGCCGCGCCTCGAACCTCTTGACATACTATTGCCAACGGCTGCGGGAGGTCGGACTGCCGCTCGACCGGGCGACCATCCACTTGCCGCAGCTCCATCCGCAAATCGTGGCCCGGTCGCTCCTGTGGCTGCGCGAGACCGGCGGCTCGGTAGAGACCGGCCATCGCCACGGCGACCGGTCCCAAGATTTCTATCTGCGGAGCCCGGTGCGAATCATTTACGAGGGCGGCGCCAAGGTTCACAGCCGGGTCGCAAGTCTCGAGGATCGGCAGGAATTTCCCATCATCGAAGATTTGCACCGGGACGGTTACGCCGAATACCTCATGCTCCCCATCGCCTTCGCAACCGGCCGGATCAACGCCATCAGCTTCGCCACCAAGGAAGATAAGGGCTTCGATGCGCTCGATCAGGCTAGCTTGGCGGCCACCCTGCCCGCCTTCGGCGCGGTGCTGGAGTTGAACCAGGCGCAGAGCACGGCCCGCAGCTTGCTCGACACCTATGTCGGGCGCGGCAGCGGCGAGCGCATTCTGAACGGCGCCGTGCGCCGGGGCCAAGGCGAGGAAATTCACGCCGTGGTCTGGTACTGCGACCTGCGCGGCTTCACCAAGCTATCCCAGTGCGAGGAACTGGCACCGGTGATCGCCCTGCTCAACGACTACTTCGATTGTATGGCGGCGCCGGTCGACGCCCACGGCGGCGAGATCTTGAAGTTCATGGGCGACGCCATGCTGGCGATCTTCTCTTGCGAATCCACCAGGGAGGCCAAATGCGAGGCGTCGGATAAGGCGATCCTCGCCGCCGAAGAGGCGCTGGCCGGGATCGACGAGATGAACCGGCAGCGTCAGGAACAAGGCGCCATACCCGTGCGCGTCGGCATCGCGATCGGCGTCGGCAAGGTGATGTACGGCAACATCGGGACCGCCGACCGGCTCGACTTCACGGTGATCGGACCGGTGGTCAACCTGGTTTCCCGCCTGGAAGGGCTCAGCCTCGATCTCGATCCCCCCATCGTCGTTTCCGAATCCCTGGCCCGGTCCTCTCGGCGCAGCTTCCGCGAACTCGGGCGCTTCGCCCTTAAGGGCATCCCGGGCGAGCAGGTGGCCCTGACCCCGGAGCCGGCCTCCTCCTCCGAGGCCTCCTGAATTCAGTCTTCGATGATCGAGCCGGCCAGCCGGTGGCCGGTCGCCACCAGTTCCGGCACGACGGTGTCCGCGCCGGCGCGCGCCAGTTCCCGCGCGTGGTTGTCGTCGTGGGCGCGGGCGTAGATTTTCAGCTCCGGAAAGATGTAGCGCACCATGGCGACGGTGCGCAGCGCGACCTGCGGGTTGTCCACCGCCACCACCATGGCACGCGCCCGCTCCACGTGGACCGCTTCCAGGATCTCCGGGCGGGTGGCATCGCCGAAGTAGACCGGCAGGCCGGCGGCGCGGGCCTCGATGATGTTGTGCGGGTCGAGGTCGACGGCAATGAAGTCCGAACCCGCGTCCTTCAACTGCGTCGCCACCGCTCGTCCGACCCGGCCGAAACCGGCGATCACCACGTGATTAGTCAGTTCCTCTGTCTCTTCGGCCCGGGTTTCCAGATCCACCACCGTGCGGCGCTCCACCTCCCGTTCCAGCAGCCGGCCCAGCATGGCCAGGAAGGGTGTCGCCATCATGGTGAGGGCAACGACCACGACCAGAAGATGGGCGATGTCGCCCGACACCACCCCCGCGCCGAGCGCGGCCCCCATCAGCACGAAGGCGAACTCGCCGCCCTGGGACAGCAGGATACCCAGGTTGATCGATTGGGCCGGGCGCATCCCCGAGATCAAGGCGAGCCCAGACAGGATCGCCGCCTTGAGCACGATCAGTCCGGCCGCGAGACCGATCACCAGGCCCGCCTTGGACGCCGTCAGGCCGAAGTCCACGCTCATGCCGACCGACATGAAAAAGAGGCCGAGCAGGAGCCCGCGGAACGGCTGAATGTCCGCGGCGACCTGATGGCGGTAATGGGTCTCGGCCAGCAGCATCCCGGCGAGGAAGGCACCGAAGGCCATGGACAGGCCCGCCATCTTGGTCATGAGCCCGCTGGCCAGTACCACGACCAGCGACAGCGCGATGAAGACGTCGGGATCGCGCACGGCCGCCACCTGCTGGAAGACGTAGCGCAGCACGACGCGCCCGATGCCGAGGATCGCCATCACCGCCACGACGGCCTTGAGCATGGCCTCTCCCACCGCCAGGCCGAGCATCTCGCCGTCCCCACCGAGGGCCAGCGCGAGCACCAGGAACGGCCCCACCATCATGTCCTGGACCAGCAGGACTGCGAAGCAAGACCGCCCGAACCGGCTGGTCAGCTCGCCGCGGTCGACCAGCATTCGCAACACGATGGCGGTCGAGGAGAGCGCCAGGGCGCCGCCGATCACCACGCCGGTTCTCGGCGGTACGCCGATGAGGACGGCGACGCCGGTCACCGCCAGCGCGGTGACGAAGACCTGAGCGGCGCCGAGGGCGAAGACGCGGGCCTGCATCACCCGGATCCGTTCGAACGGCAGTTCCAGCCCGACCGTGAACAGCAGGAAGACGACCCCCAGCTCGCCCAGGGCCTGGATCGTGTCGACATCGGCCACCAGGGCGAAGCCGCTCGGCCCGATCACCGCGCCGGCCACCAGGTATCCCAGCACCGCGCCGAGGCCGAAGCGCTGGAACAGGAAAACGGAGACCACCGCCGCAGCCAGTACGACGATGACTTCGAGCAGATAGCCGCCGGCTTCCGGCATTTCAGGCATTTTCGGCTTGGCCCCCCAAAAGCGGCGCGATGTTTGTTTTATTGGCCGCGCCGCATGCCCGCTTCCCTTGTACCGCGCCCGTGCGCTCGCTTCCAGTGCCCTCCTGGTATTGAGCCGGAATCCGCGCCGAAGTCGCCGTTCCTCCTGTGCCACGGATGGCCGACGCACTAGAATGGAGCGAGACAGAGGAGGCACCACCATGGCCGACCAGCCCGAACGGCGCACCACTGGTGGCTGCATGTGCGGCGCGGTCCGCTTCGAGGCCGTGGGTGAGCCGATCATCGTCACCCACTGCCACTGCAATTCCTGCCGCCGCCACACCGGCGCGCCGCTGGTGACCCTGGCGTCGTTCGAGGCGGGCCAAGTCCGCTTCACCGAGGGCGAGCGCAAGGTCTACACCTCCTCGCCGGGCGTGAAGCGCGCCTTCTGCGCCGACTGCGGGACCACCCTCACCTGGGAGAGCGATCCGCGCGGTCAATCCTTGATCGAGTTCCACATCGGCACCCTCGACGACCCGAACGCGCTGCCGGCCTCGGTCCACGTGTTCCACGGCGAACGGCTTCCATGGTTCGACACCGCCGACCATTTGCCGCGCTACGAGACCAACCGGCACGGTAAGGAGCCCTACCGCCACACGCCGGCTGACGACCTAAGCGCCGGCTGAGCCATGACGGCTGACCCCGACAAGACCATCCATGTGGTGGGCGGCGGTCTCGCCGGCAGCGAAGCGGCCTGGCAGATCGCTTGGGCCGGACTGCCCGTTATCCTGCACGAGATGCGGCCCCTCAGGGCGACCGACGCGCACCAGACCGGCGGACTGGCCGAGCTGGTCTGCTCCAACTCCTTCCGCTCAGATGACGCCGAGCACAACGCGGTCGGCCTGCTGCACGAGGAGATGCGGCGCCTCGGCTCCCTCGTCCTATGGGCCGGCGACCGGCACGCCGTGCCGGCCGGCAGCGCCCTGGCGGTCGACCGGGACGGCTTCTCCACGGCGGTCACGGAACGCCTCGAAGCCGAACCCTTGATCGAGATCCGCCGCGAGGAGGTCGCCGGCCTGCCGCCGCAGGATTGGCAGAGCGTGATTCTGGCGACCGGCCCCCTCACCTCGCCGGCCTTGAGTGCGGATATTCTCGCGTTCACCGGCGAGAGCCAGCTTGCCTTCTTCGACGCCATCGCCCCCATCGTCTACAAGGAGTCCATCGACTTCGGCGTCGCCTGGTTCCAGTCGCGCTACGATAAGGGTGCAAGTGATGGTAGCGCCGACTACATCAACTGCCCCCTCGACCGGGCGCAATACGAAGGCTTCCTTGCCGCCCTCCACGCCGCCGAGAAGACCGAGTTCAAGGATTGGGAAAAGGACACGCCCTATTTCGAGGGCTGCCTGCCGATCGAGGTGATGGCCGAGCGGGGGCCCGAAACCCTGCGCTACGGCCCGATGAAGCCGGTCGGCCTCACCGACCCGCGGACCGGCCGCTCGCCCCACGCGGTCGTCCAGCTTCGCCAGGACAACGCGCTGGGCACCCTCTACAACATGGTCGGTTTCCAGACCAAGCTGAAGTACGGCGCGCAAGGCCAGGTGTTCCGCAGGATCCCAGGCTTGGAGCGGGCCGAGTTCGCGCGCCTGGGCGGCATCCACCGCAACACCTTCCTCAACGCGCCCAAGCTGCTCGACGGCCAACTGCGCCTCAAGGCCGAGCCCCGCCTGCGCTTCGCCGGCCAGGTCACCGGCGTCGAGGGCTACATCGAAAGCGCCGCCATCGGCTTGCTGGCCGGACGTTTCGCCGCCGCCGAGCGGACCGGCGGGATGCTCAGCCCCCCGCCCGCCACCACGGCCCACGGGGCCTTGCTCGCTCACATCACCGGCGGCGCCGCGGCCGAGACGTTCCAGCCGATGAACGTGAACTTCGGCCTGTTTCCCCCGATTGGCCTCGGCCCGAACGGCAAGCGCCTCAAGAAACGCGAGCGCAAGCCGGCCCTCTCCGCCCGCGCCCTCGCCGATCTGGCGGCCTGGATCGACGGTTCAAAGAGCGTCGCGGCGGCTTGAGTCTTAAGTGCCCCGCAGCCAGGCCGCCCAGGCGAGGCGCCAGACGGCGCCCGGCCGCTCGGCCTGGACCAGGGGATCGAAGGGGTTGAAGCCGGCGCGGCGCAGTCGGCTGAGATGATCCGCCGCCAGCGGGGCGAACAGCAGCAGCGATGCCGCCGGGCGCGGCACGTCCCTACGTAGCCTGCGAGCGGCCTGCACGCGGTCGTTTGCACACGCGGCGATCGCCTCGATCACCCGGGCCAGCGCCGGCGAGCTTCGCAGCTCGAACAGCTCGGCCATGTCCAAGCCGGCCTCGCGCGTCAGCTTCGACGGCAGATAGCTCCGCTTCTGGCGCGCATGGAAAGGCACGGCGCGGGCGAGCCCGGTGAGCGCCCAGGCTATCCCGAGATGATGCGCCGCCTCGCCTGCCGGCCCCCGGTCGGCCGGGCTGCCCAGCACGCCCAGGGCCAGCGCGAAGAGGCTCGCGGCGGTGCCCTCGGCGTAGGCCTCCAGGGCCGCGAAGTCGGCCGGCGGCTCGCCGTCCAGATCGGCCTCGCGGGCATCGATGAGCCGGTCGAAGAGCGCCCGAGGGAGATCGTGCCGCTCCACGGTTTGCGCCAAGGACTCGACGACCGCATGGGCCCGCGGCCGACCGTCATAGATTTCCTCGACCGCCTCGCGCCACCACTGCAGGCGAATTCTCCCCACCATGGCCTCGCTCACGACCTCCGCCGTCTTGGCGACCTCGAGGTTGAAGGCGTAGAGGGCGAAGAGATCCTCGCGGCGCTCCGCCGGCGCGAACAAGGCGGTCAGATAGCGGTCCCGGTCCTGGCGGCGAACCTGATCGGCGCAGATGCTGAGGCGGGTCGAGGCCATGTCGGCTTTCGAAGTCGGGTCCCGGAAGTCCCCGACTATAGGGCGGGACGCCGGCTCAGGAAATGCAGGCAAGCGCTTGGCAAAACAACGCTTTGGCCCTATGGTCAGCGGGCCGAACAAAGGCCGGTGTCCCGGCCGAAAAATGAGGTCAAGGCCAGCCGCCACAAGGACCCGGAGGCAAGCAACCGAAAAGCTGCGGCTCCGGTGGTGTGCTGGTGACGCCACTGCGTTCCAAAAAGGGGGACCATCATGCCTGCATTCCTCGCTGCAATCCTAACCGACTTGGGACGGACGGTGATTGCCGGCTTTGTGCTGGCGGTGATTCTGTTCCTGCTCTACTGGATCACCCAGGGCTATAGCGGTGCCGATTTCGGTCCCTTCTTCTTCCGCTGGCTGCACGTCTTGAGCGGCGTCATGTGGATCGGGCTGCTGTGGTACTTCAACTTCGTTCAGATCCCCAGCATGCCGAAGATCCCAGACGAGCATAAGCCGGCCATCGGCAAGGTGATCGCCCCGGCCGCCCTGTTCTGGTTCCGCTGGGCCGCCATGGCCACCATCGTGACCGGCCTGATCCTGGCCATGATGAACGGCTACCTGCTGGAGGCCCTCCTGCTCGGCATCAGCGACAGCGCGCCGAAGCACATGGCGATCGGCATCGGCATGTGGCTGGGCATTATCATGTGGTTCAACGTCTGGTTCATCATCTGGCCGAACCAGAAGCGCGCGCTGGGCATCGTCGAGGCG
>Ga0255057_10002131_pt1 | contig 10827 bp, 6 predicted proteins | sample Cases_109_6_MG_FD_189022 | JGI IMG/M metagenome (GOLD analysis project Ga0255057, IMG submission 189022) | Seawater microbial communities from Amundsen Gulf, Northwest Territories, Canada - Cases_109_6 | ecosystem: Environmental > Aquatic > Marine > Gulf | place: Canada: Northwest Territories... | reverse complement strand
TCCCCGCCGATCCCGAGACCGGCACGCTTTGGATCGGATACGCGCTTCAGCGGTCGGGGCTGGCGGTCTCGACCTCGGAGGCGCGTCGCCTGATAGCTCAAGGCGCCGTGCGTCTGGACGATAATGTATTGACGGATAACGACTTACAGCTTTCCCCGGGCGAGTACTTGCTGCAGAAGGGCAAGCGCTCGTTCATACGTTTGGAGGTGACTCAGCCCGAATAGAAACAGAGGCGCGCGGAAAGCGGAGCTCGAGTCTCCGTCTTTCTTGCTGCGCGGCCCGTAACGAGCTTAAATTCAGTGCTTGCTCCGTAGTTAGTTTAGAATTCGCACTTGCGAGGAGTGTCACCAGCACCCCGCAAGGACATAGCCCTCTTCCCCTAATGCCACAGGAGGGAGCTTCCATGAAGCCTACGTCGTTTACGCGCAGAACACCTGCGTCCCTGACAGGCTTCTTCGCCGTCGTCCTCTCGGTCGTCGCGCTGCTCGGGACCCCCGAAGCAGCCGTAGCCCAGGACGGCGCAATCACGGGTCACGTCACCGCGATCGCAGGCGAAGACCTAGTGGGCGTCCAGGTGTTCATCCCCGGAACCTCTTTCGGGACACTCACAGACGAGGCGGGCCGCTACCGGATTACCGGGGTGCCCGCGGGCGATTACACGCTTCGCGCCAGCATCATCGGTTACCAGGGCTCCGAGCAGCCCGTCACGGTGACGGCCGGTGAGGTCGCCACAGTGGACATGTCGCTCGACATCTCCGCCGTGGCCCTCGACGAGGTGGTCGCCACGATCACCGGCGAGCGCCGGCGGCGCGAGCTCGCCACCGACATCTCGACGATCGATGCCGACCTGGTGACGGACAACACGCGATCAGCGCGCCTCGACAACGTCCTGAAAGGCCAGTCGACCGGCGTGTTCGTCAGACAGTCCTCCGGTACGGTGGGTACGGGCTCGCTCGTCAAGATCCGCGGCACGGGCTCGATCAGCCTCAGCAACACCCCGCTGTACGTGGTCGATGGAACGATCATCGAATCGACCAACGAGGAGGCTAGCCCGTTCTACACGGGCGCCAATGGAGGTCAGACCTGGTCGCGTACCAACGACCTGAATCCGGACGAGATCCAGTCGATCGAGATCATCAAGGGTCCGGCGGCTTCGGCGCTCTGGGGGGCTCGCGCGAACGCCGGCGTGATCGTGATCACGACGAAGAAGGGAAGTGGCACCACGCAGTGGAACGTGCGGGCAGACCTGGGCTCCAACCGGGACCAGGGCGTCTACCCGCCCAGCGTGTACAACCCCTTGTTTGACGGGGATTCTAGTCTCGACACGCTGTACACCTGGAATCCCCTTGAGCCGGACGGGGAACACGGGGTTGACGACATCGCGGTGCCCTTCCGGAACGGGATGATCCAGAACTACAACGGCAACGTGGCGGGCGGAGCGGGCATTTGGAACTACTTCGGCTCGGTCGCTTACCAAAACGAAAAAGGCGTGCTGCCGAACAACGACCAGCAGAGGTTCAACTTCCGGGCGAACTTCGACGTCAGCCCGTCCGACAAGTTCGACCTCTCCTTCTCGAACGGGTACGTGAGCAGCGAGACCAATCTGCCCGACAACGACAATAACGGGTTTGGATACCTCGGGAACGCCCTTCTGGGCTCAGTGGGCAATCTCGTGCAAAATCTCACCGACCCGGTGACGGGCGAGCAGAGGGAGACCTGCCCGCGAGCCATCGAGAGGGCGAGGTCCTCGGGTACGCCGTCGAGCAATTTCGATAGCGTGTGCGGGGCCGTCCTGTTCGGAACGGGAGTCCTGAGCTTCGACCCAATCACGCAGCTCATCAATAGTCAGAAGACAGAGCGGTACACGGGGAGCGGAAACGCCACCTGGACCCCGACCCCGCGGTGGATCAACCGGTTCACGCTCGGCTACGACATGTTCTCCGCCCGGATTGCGTTCCAGACTCCCGTGGATGCCGATCTGCCCTTTGGCACGGGGTCGCGAGGCAACATCAACAAGCCCACGTGGACGAGCCGAAACCTGACCATGCAGGGCACGACCACCTACCTGCAGCCCATCACGCAGGACCTGGGCTTCGAGTTCGTGGGTGGGGTGCAGTGGTTCCGGAACACGGAGGAGGCCTCCAGAATCCAGGGCCAGACGCACCCGGCGGCCGGCGCCTCCGTCGGCAACTCCGTCATCCAGACGGCTGACGACTCGTTTACCGAGCTCAAAGCGCTCGGCTTCTTCGTGCAGGGGCAGTTCGACTGGAACGACAAACTGTTCGTGAACGGAGCGGTCCGCTGGGACAACAACAGCGCGGCGGGCACGAACCTGGGCGTGCAGACCTACCCGAAGTTCGGTGCCTCGTACGTCGCGCTCGAGGGCGCCGGCTTCGTCAACATGTTGAGGTTCCGGGGCGGATGGGGGCAGTCCGGGAAGCTGCCGGGCACCAACGACGCCAAAGCCCTGCTGGCGGTCACTCAGGTGGCCTTCGAGGGTACCGATGAGCTCGGCGTCACTCCGTTCCGTCCGGGCAATCCCAACCTCTCTCCGGAAACCGGCCAGGAGTGGGAAGCCGGCTTCGACATGGCGATGTGGCGGGACCGGCTCGGCCTGACGTTCACGTACTACGACCAGAAGACGAAGAACACGGTCGTCAACAAGAACCTGCCAGCTTCCGGAGGCTTCGCCCAGCCCGTGTTTACGAACATCGGGCAGATCGACAACAAAGGGTTCGAGGTCGACCTGGGCGTCCTGGCCGTGGACGCGGAGAACGTCAACTGGGACTTCAACTTTATCGTATCGCGCAACTCCAACGTGATCTCCCAGCTCGTGGACCCGATCTTCGTCGGCTTTACCGGCCGACACCAGCAAGGCCTGCCGTTCGCGTCCCAGTACAGCGAGACGGTCGTGATCGGGGACGATGGCTTGCCCCGGATCCTCCCTTGCTCCGAGACGCCGGGCACCTGGGGCCCCGACGACCCGTCGGCAGCGTTCGAGGACTTCTGCGACCCGTCGGACGACCACCGTTACCAGGGGAAAACCAACCCCTCCTATGAGGGTTCGGTCCAGACGACCCTCGGCCTCTTCAAGTACGTGCAGCTGTACGCGCTGCTCGACTTCCAGGATGGCCTGGTCCAGGCCAACAACACCGAGGAGTTCCAGGTCGCCTTCACCGAGAACTGCTTGTGCATGTTCGAGGAGAACCCGGACGGCACGCTCACCGACGAAGCCTTGAAGAAGCGGGCGTTCGCCTTCCGCGCCGAGGATCCCTTCATCTACAACGCTGATTGGGCGAAGCTCAGGGTCGTGCAGTTGCGGTTCGACCTGCCGCCGAGCTGGACGCGGGTCCTCAGCCTGAACAACCTCAGCCTCCAGTTCCTGGCCGAGAACCTCGTCACGTGGACGAGCTACCCCGGCTTCGATCCGGAGACGTCCTGGAGCGGCCAGGACGAGACGAGCCGTGAGGACTTTTTGACGCAACCGTTAGCCAGGCGCTACATCGCCTCGATCAACATCAACTTCTGAGGCGAAACCTCGCAGCCGGTGGTGGCGCAGGCTCCCGTGTCACGGGAACCTGCGTCCCGCCGGCCGCTCAGCGCGCGGCGCGATTTACGAATTCATAAAAAGCGAGCACTAAAATGACAAAACTTCGTTGGCTCAGACGGTCCCCGTGGACCCTGGCCGCAGTCGGAGTCGGGGCCCTGGCGGTTGGGCTTTCGGCCTGCAACCTGGACGTCACTGACCCCGACATCGTCACGCCGGAGGATGCGGCGGACCCGGCCTCGATCCCGGCCGTGATCGCGGGCATGGTCGGTGACTTCCAGCTGGCGTTCGACGACTGGGCCCGGGACGGGGCTCTGTTCACGGACGAGTTTCTCCTGGCCGGCACCTTTCCCACCCGGCAGGAGATGAACCAGCGGCAGATACTCGTGCAGAACGTCACTGTCAACACCGATCTGTGGGAGAAGATTCACGTCAACCGTTTCTCGGCCGATATCGCCGTCGATATCCTGTCGGGCGTGCTCGGCGATCCCGAGCTCGACCAGGAAGTCATTCAGAGGGGCATCGCGTTCGGCCAGTACTACGGCGGCTACGCCCGTGTCATGCTGGCCGAGATGTTCTGCCAGAGCATCCTGGGCGGCGGCGAACCCGAGGCGGTCAACTACGAGTCGGCGCCGATCGGGCCGGACGCGCGCATGGGGCAGGCGCTGACGCTGTTTCAGCAAGCGGAGGCTTCGGCCACCGCGGCGGGCGAAGCGGACCTTGCGGAGGCCGCGAGCCTGGGCCAGGCCCACGCCAACATGTGGCTGGGCAACTACTCGGCCGCGGCCTCGGCCGCGGCTGCGGTGTCGCCGAGCTTCCTCTTCGACTCGGAGTACTCCAGCAACACGCCCGCCCAGTACAACGAGATATACACCCTGACGTACGGCGACACGGAGGTCATTCGCTATTCGGTGGGGGACGGGTTGCTAAATTCGCGCAACAACGAGCGATTCCCGTTCTACGACGAGTGGGTGGCCGTCGGCCTGGTGAATCCCGATCCGGGAGGCTCCTTCCTCTCGTTCGATCGCTCGGTCCCAGTCCGGCTCCAGACCATCTACGGGGGAGGGAATGCTCCGCCAACCGCGGTAGGACAGGCCGCGGGGATGATCATCGCCTCGGGCTTCGAGGCCGACATCATCCAGGCGGAGAACATGTACCGAAGCGGCGATTTGGCCGGTGCGGCAGCGCTGATCAACTCGCGGATCACGAATCCGGCGCTGAACCCGCATGGCAAAACGTTCAGTCCGGTGGCGTTCACCGGGACCTTCGCGACCGACATCGTGGAGATCGGGCGCGCCTACCTGGCCGGCCTGTGGCTGGCCGGCAACCGACTGCACTTCGTGCGGCGCGTGCTTCGGAACGACGGCGTGGATCTGTTCCCGCCGCTCACGGATGGATCGGACACCGCGTTTCCGGTCCCGCAGCAGGAGCTGGACAACAACGACGACATGAGCCAGTCCTGCCCGTCCGGTCCGCCGTGGAGCTGAGGCGGAGGGGTCTGGTTTAAGAGAAAGCCCTACGAGCAAGCGTCGAGCCGCGTCCACCGCGTGTGGGCGCGGCTTCGTCGTATCTGCCGTCTCGCGGGGATCGCGATCCGGCACGAATCCCTGGCGCCCGCGGCTCCCGTTCTTTCTTTTGGCGCCATGCTCTGTATGTTTCGCATGTTTCGTGCACGAGAGTCGAAACGATGATGGCTCTCGTGGCGATCGGTCTCGGCTCCAACCTCGGCGACCGGCTCCACCAGATGGCGGCCGGTCTGCAAGGGCTCGCCGCCGACGTAGGTGGCCTCCGATGCTCTTCCGTATACGAGTCCACTCCGATGTACGTCGCGAAGCAGCCGGCCTTTCTGAACGCCTGCTGCACGGGGACGACCAGGCTGAGGCCCGATGAGCTGCTGGCTCGCCTGAAGGTGATCGAGCGCGAGGCGGGCAGACGAGAGAGCGCTGCGCGCTTCGGGCCGCGCGAGCTCGACCTCGATCTTCTCCTCTACGGGGATCGGGTGATCGCGGAGCCGGATCTTCACGTCCCCCATCCCCGGATGCTGGAGCGGCCGTTCGTCCTGTGGCCCCTCGCCGAGGTGGCCGGCGCGTGGATACATCCGCAGACCGGGAGGACCATCAACGCGTCGGCAGCCCGGATCTCGCGTGGCGGGCTTCGCCTCTATGCCCCACCGGCCGCCCTGGAGGATGCGGCCGCCGCGCCCCCGAGCGTCCCTCGGGTCGCCAAGGTTCCAGATTCCATCAGCGGGGAAGGTGACGGATGATCACCCCATTCCTTCGAGGCACTCCGCGGCTTCGAAGGGCTCCAATCAGCCGCTGCGCGACCTTCCTGTGGTTGCTCATCCCGCTGGCCTGCGCGGCCTGCGCGAGTGGCTCGGACCGGGACGCAGAAGAGGCGGCCTCTGCGGTTGCCGAGGCCGATGCCGGCAGCGCACCGGGTGAGGACGGGATCGCCTCCACGCCGCGTTCCGCCGACACGGCTCTGGCCAGGCTCGCGGGCGAGCTGCTGCCGGAGGTCGAGCGGCACAGCCGCATCCGAGCCGTGAGGCCGCCGGCGCTCGCGTCGAGCTCGCGAGAGGAGCTGGAGCGGTTCCTCTCGCGAGCCTTCACGGAGCGGATGCCGGCCGAGAAGGCCGACGCGGTGGCCGCGGTCTACTCGCGGCTGGGAATGCTTCCAGACACGCTCCAATTGGTCCCTCTCCTGCGGTCGCTCCTTCTTGAGCAGGTGGTCGGCTACTACGATCCGCGCTCCGATACCCTCTACGTGGTGGAAGGAGCTGCGCCCGAGCAGCTCGAGATGGTCCTGGTCCACGAGTTGGCACATGCCCTCCAGGGCCAGCTCGTCGACCTCGACTCGCTCACTCGAGCGGTGCAGAGCGACAACGATCGGGCAGCGGCGGCCCAGGCGGCGCTCGAGGGCCACGCCACCTACGTTATGATGGAATGGCTCCTATCGCGTCAGATCGGCGCCCCCATCGACCTGGCCGCGATGCCCGATCTAGGAGCCCAGCTCGGCGGCCTCGACCCGGCGGTGCTGGCAGGCACGCCCTTGCTCCGTGACGCTCCGCCGGTCATCCGGGAGTCGCTCATCTTCCCGTACATGAGCGGCCTGGTCTTTCTGCAGCGTTTCTGGGCCGCCGACCCCGACCGGCCGCTTCCGTTCGGAGACCATCTTCCCGAGTCCAGCGAGCAGGTGCTGCACGTGGATCGCTTCCTCGGCCAGCGGGACCGGCCGGCCGAGATCATCTTTCAGGAAGAGCCGCCCTCTGGCTGGAGCGAGGTGCACGCCGACGGGCTTGGCGAGCTCGAGACGCGCGTGTTTCTGGAGGCGCATCTCGGTGATGACGAGGCGGCTTCCTCCGCCGCCCGGGGGTGGGACGGAGACCGGTACCGACTGGTTCGCGGCCCGCCCGGCGAGGTGCTGGTCTGGGTGACCATTTGGGATTCGGAGGAGGACGCCGCCGAGTTCGAAGCCGCCGCCCGGCGCGCCTTCGAGCGCCGCTACGAGACGGATTCCCGAGGCGGTGGGGTAGGTGGCGGATCCGAGCGCCGGAAGAGCCGCTCGCTGCGGGTGGAGGGCCGCGTCGTGGAGGGACGGCGGGCGGTGCTGGTCGTGGACGCTCCCGGGGACATGTCGGCCGATTCCATCGCGGCGGCCCTTCGCTTCCAGGTGCGCGGCGGCTGATAACCCATCACGGCGTGACCGAAGAAGTGACTGAGCAGCGAAGGACATCGCGCCGCGTCGGCGTACCCGGACGGGAGCCGACAGCTTACGAGATACGGGTGCGGCGCGGCGCATTCGAGGAGATCGGCGAGCTCTGCCAGCGCGATGCACCGGCGCACCGCTACGCGATCATCGCCGATAACCGCGTCGCCGCGCTGTACGGCGAGCGGGCGCTGGCCGCCTTCGAGCGCCAGGGCGCGGCGGCGGAGCTGTTCGGCTTCCCCGCGGGCGAGTGGAACAAGACACGGGATGAGTGGGCCCGCCTGTCTGACGAAATGCTGGCAGCCGGCTTCGGCCGGGACGCGGCGGTGGTCGCGCTCGGAGGGGGCGTGACGGGCGATCTGGCCGGCTTTGTCGCGGCGACGTTCATGCGTGGGTTACCGCTGGTCCAGGTGCCGACGACGCTGACGGCGATGCTCGACAGCTCGGTTGGAGGGAAGACCGGGCTGGACACGCTGGCGGCCAAGAACCCGATCGGCGCGTTCCACCATCCTCGGCTCGTGCTCATCGATCCCGACTTGATCGCCTCGCTCCCCGCATTTCAGCTGGCGTCGGGCCTCGCCGAAGCCGTCAAGACGGCGGCGATCGCCGACGAGGCTCTCTTCGCCTGGCTCGAGGCCAAGGTAGGCCCCTTGTGCGAGCCTGACTTCGAGCTCCTCACCGAGCTGATCGAGCGGGTCGTGGCGATCAAGGCGGAAGTCGTCCAGGAGGACCCTCGAGAAGAAGGACGGAGGGAGATCCTGAACTTCGGGCACACGATCGGCCACGCGCTGGAGGCACTCGCTGGGTACGCCGTTCTACACGGCGAGGCGGTCGCGTCGGGCATGCGTATCGAAGGTCGGATCGGCGAGCTCATGGGGGTCACGGATATCGGTACGGCGGATCGTCTCACGGCCCTGCTGGCCGCCTGTGGTCTCGACCGTCCGATCGAGGAGGAGTTCACAGCGGAGCAGCTGATCGAGGCGGCGCGTTCCGACAAGAAAGCTCGTATGGGCGCCATCAGGTGCGTCCTGCTGAGGCGAATCGGCGAGATTGCCGGCGGAGACGGTGAGCCGTTCTCGCACGAGCTTTCGTCCGAGGCCGCTCGGGATCTGCTAACGGCCGCAGCGCACCCTCCGGGCGACGAGCATGAGCTGGATGACGACGGCGTGATGTGACCAGTTCTCGGGCGAGGCCACCGTCCACGAGCGAGGACGAGACGAGCCGGCCAAGGATGCTCGACCGACCGGTGTGGAGCGCCGCGCTGGTTTTTGCCATCGCGCTCGCCGTCCGGCTGGTGCACGTTTGGCAGATCAGCGCGGGGCCGTTCTTCGATCTCCCGATGGGCGATGCTGCGGACTTCCATGCATGGGCCTTGAGGCTGGCCCAGGGAGACTGGCTGGGAGAGGGCGTCTTCTACCATGCTCCCCTCTATCCCTATTTCCTGGGTGCGGTGTACGCCGTGCTCGGAAGCGATCCGCTGGTCATCCGAGTCGTACAGGCGCTGACCGGGGCCGTGTCGTGCGCGTTTCTTGCCCTGGCCGGGCATCGCCTCTTCGGAGCGCGGGCTGGCCTCATCGCCGGGCTGATCCTCGCCTTCTACGCCCCCGCCATCTTCTTCGACGGCATCATTCAGGACTCGGCCCTGGACCTGATTTTTGCCACGCTGCTCGTGTGGCTGCTGGCCGAGATCGTCCACCGCCCTTCCATGCTCCTCTGGTTCCTGGCGGGAGCGACTCTCGCTGCCGGGGTGCTCACGCGCCAGAACGTGGTAGTATTGGCCGTTCCGATCCTTCTGTGGCTCCTTCTTCAACGACAGCTGCCGGCGCGCCGGCGGGTTGGGATCGCAGCCCTGTTCGCCCTGGGAGGAGCGGCTGTGCTGGCTCCCGTAGCGGTTCGCAACACGGTCGTGGGCGGCGAGCTCCACCTGACGACGTTCAATCTCGGCGCCAACCTGTTCATTGGTAACAATCCGCAGGCGGACGGCTACTACCGTCCCCTCCGGGTAGATCGGGGCAACTTTCGGTTCGAGAGAATCGATGCCGTCCAGATCGCCGAGAGAGAACGGGGCCGAAAGCTGTTGCCGTCCGAGGTTTCCTCATACTGGACCGGCCGCGCGCTCGACTACATGGTGTCGCAACCGATCGATTGGATGAGGCTGCTCGCCAGGAAGACCTTTCTGGTGTGGAACGCCACTGAGGTCGCCGACACGGAGGATCAGTACACGTATGCCGAGTGGTCCTGGCCGTTGCGCTTGAGCGGCTACGCGCTCCACTTCGGCGTGATCGGGCCGTTGGCGCTATTGGGCGTGTGGATCACGTGGCCAGAGCGCCGCCGCTTGTGGCTGTTTTACGTCATGCCCGCCCTTTATCTCGGGAGCGTGGTGCTGTTCTTCGTGTTCGCGCGTTATCGATATCCCGCGGTTCCCGGACTGGTGCTGCTTGCCGCGGCCGGCCTCGCGGGGCTGCCGGCTTTTCTCCGCGGTGCGAGACGTGGGAGAAAGGTGACTTTTCTGGCCGCGTTTGTCGCCGCGGCCGTGATGGCCAACTGGCCGACGATTCCCACTCGCCGCCTGCGGGCGGGCACTCACGCCAACATCGGAGCCGCTCTGGACAACGTGGGCGCGCAGGAGCAGGCTCTCCAGTACCTGGAAAGGAGCGTCCGGCTCGATCCGGAGAGCGCCAAGGCGCGATACTTCCTGGGCACCGCGTATCAGAGACGGACGCGGCCCGACGAGGCGATCCGGCAACTTCAGGAGGCGCTCCGCCTGGCACCGAACAACCCGCAGGTCTACAACAACTACGGGGTCACGCTGGCCTCCGTCGGACGTCTGGAGGAAGCTGCGGTCCACTTCCAGACGGCGATCGCCCTGGATCCGCTGTTTGCCGAAGCCTACGTCAACCTCGGCAACGTCCACCGTCTGCGAGGGGATCTTGACCAGGCTATCGACCTGTTCGTGCGGGGCGTCGAAGCGGATCCCGAACTGCCGGGAGCTCGCATTAGACTCGCCAACGCCCTCCTCCTGGCCGGCCAGACCGAGCAAGCGTTCCTCCACTACGAGGTGGCGGCCCGACAGCAAGCGATCGGTCCGGCTATGGAGCCGGTGCTCCAGTTTGCCTGGTCCCTCGCGACGAACCCCGACCCCGCCGAACGGGATGGGCAACGCGCATCGGAGATTGTTCGCCGACTCTCGACCCTCGTGGAGGCGAGCGCACTCGTCCTCCGGACGGAGGCCGCGGCTTACGCCGCCGCTGATCGATTCGAGGAGGCGGTAGCGACCGCGGAGCGGGCGCTGACGACTCTGGCGGCTGAAGGTGATGCCGGCGACGCCGAGGGGCGTGGAGAAGAACAGCTGGCCGTCCAGATCCGACGCGAACTGGAGCTCTACCGCATCGGCCGCCCCTCCATCAACCCAGAGGATCGCTGAGCTTTGATGGACCTCTCGGTTGTTATCCCGACGCTCGACGAGCGCGAGAACCTTCGGAGGCTGCTGGAGCGCCTCGTGCCCACGCTCGAGGCGTCTGGGATCGGAGCCGAAGTCATCGTGGTCGACGACGATTCCGCGGACCGCACCTGGG
>Ga0255057_10002130_pt1 | contig 10835 bp, 12 predicted proteins | sample Cases_109_6_MG_FD_189022 | JGI IMG/M metagenome (GOLD analysis project Ga0255057, IMG submission 189022) | Seawater microbial communities from Amundsen Gulf, Northwest Territories, Canada - Cases_109_6 | ecosystem: Environmental > Aquatic > Marine > Gulf | place: Canada: Northwest Territories... | reverse complement strand
CGCGTCGGCCTATTGGTTCACGGCCTCAACCTCCTTTGCCAATCCGGCCGTGACGATCGCCCGTGCGCTTACCAATACGTTCTCAGGAATTCGGCCGCTGGACGTGGGGCCATTTCTGCTGGCGGAGATCATTGGCGCGGTGCTGGCGCTCTACGTCGCCCGGCTGTTATTGGCCCGAAGTACGCCCAGCAGCGAAGAATCCGGAAGCTAGGCATCTGCCGCTTCCATTCCTGGTCGCGCGCTCTTAACTCTAGGGTCTAAGAAACCGGGAGTTGACCCATGCTCGATCTGACGACCACTAACGGGCGCATCGTTGCAGCAGCGCTGCGGCTTGCCGGCGAGCGCCCGTGGGACGGCATCACGCTTGTCGATATTGGTGATGCTGCCAGTGTAAGCCTTGTCGACTTGCGCAAGGCGTTCAATTCCAAGGGCGAAATTCTGGCGGCCTTCACGCGCGCCATTGATGATGAGGTGGTCGCGCGCGCGCCAAAGCGTGCGCAAGACCAATCCTCGCGTGATGCCATCTTTGAAGTCGTGATGAGCCGCTTTGACAGCCTTGCGCCTTACAAGTCTGCATTGAAGTCCATCGCAGCTGCCTGGCCGGCTGATCCGGCGCTGCTCAGTGCGGTTCTGTCATCGCAGGCATGGATGCTGCGCACGGCCGGTATCAGCCCAGATGGCCTCGATGGGCAGCTGCGTGTTGGCGGACTTGCTGCGCTTTACGTCTCGGTTTTTCGCACCTGGCTTGAGGATGACGACCCTGGCTTGGCAAGGACCATGGCGGTGCTTGACCGTAGGCTGCGGCGCGGTGAGCGCACGTTGAAGTCCATCGATGGTGCGCTAAGCACGCTGCGTGGCCTTGTCTGCGCCGTTGCGAGGCGCTCAAGGAAGGCGCAGTCGCGAAAAGAAACGCCGCACGCATCCCAGCCGCCTCCTGAGGCATCCGTTTAGTAGGGAGCCAACAACAGGTGGGCGTCTTAGAGCGGGACGGAGATGACCGCCCGCAAACCGCCCATGGAGCTTTCGCCGAGGGTTATGTCGCCGCCATGGCTTTTGGCGATGTCGCGCGCGATCGCAAGCCCGAGACCGGTATTGCCTTCGTCCTGATTGCGCGCGTGGTCGAGCCGATAGAAGGCCTTAAAAACGTTCGCGCGTTCCGAAGCCGGGATGCCGGGGCCGTTGTCGTCGACTTCGATACGTAGCCACCGTCCTTCGGTTGCCGCGCGGATCACGATTTGGTCGCCAAATCGGGCGGCGTTGGACACGAGATTGGTAATGGCGCGCTTGATGGCTTGGCGTTTGAGCGGCAGCACCAGATCCTTGCTGCGTCTTCTTAATTTGACCGTGATCGGCGTGCCGTAGACCTGCGCCTCGTCCTTAATCTCATCGAGCAATTCGCGTAGTTTGGTAGGGGCGGCTTCCTCACCGCCGTCGCCCTTGGCGAAGTCGAGGTAGTCCTCGAGCATATCCTGCATTTCGTGGACGTCGCCCTGCAGCGAGTGCGCAGCCGGCGTATTGCCCAAGAGCGCTAGTTCGAGCTTAAAGCGGGTCAGGATCGTGCGCAGGTCGTGGCTGACACCCGCCAGCATTGTCGTGCGCTGATCGACGTGCGTGGTGATGCGATCGCTCATTTCCAAGAAGGCCTGCGCGGCCTGGCGCACCTCGCGCGCTCCGCGCGGTCGGAAGCCTTCGGGCACTCTGCGCCCCTTGCCAAACGCGTCTGCTGCCTCGGCGAGACGCAAAATCGGGCGAATCTGATTGCGCAAGAAAAGGATCGCGACGGTGAGAAGGATGACAGAGGAACCGATCATCCACAAAAGGAAGATGTGTGAGTTGGAGGCATACGTCTGAGAGCGTCTGGCGACGAAGCGCAAAATCGCATCGTCGTGCTTAACGCGAATCTCCACGTGTCGGGACTCGCCGACAGTATCGATCCAGAATGGGCGGTTTACCTGGCGGCGGATCTCTTCGGACAATGCGCGGTCGAGCAGAGCAAAAAACGGTTTCGGCCGAGGTGCTGGCAGATCGTCGCCCGGCAGTATTTGCATGGACAGTTTGAGGCGATCGCGCGCCATCTCGATGAGCTGGCTGTGCTCGGAACTCTTGGGTTGCTCCTCGTAGATATCGATGAGGGCCGCGATGTCACGCGCGGTCGCTTCTGAAAGCCGCCGCGTTACCGCTTCCCAGTGCCGTTCCATAAAGACGAACGCGACGACGCCCTCCAGCACGACGATTGGGGCGATGATGATGATCAGCGCGCGCGCATAGAGGCCTTTGGGCAGCAATTCGGCGAACAAATTGCCGAGCCGGGTCATGTTCGCGGCATGAGTCTTGCGGAACCATGTGAGCGCCGCGTTGGCCCAGTGTGGAAGATTGATGGTGGGCAAGCGCGAGCGGACCAGTTCGCTCGCCGTCTTCAAGTCTGAACGCGATGGAAGGCGGGCGATGGCGGCGCGCAACCATTGGGGCGCGTGCGGCCATCGCTGGGGCGATGCTTCCGTAGCTTCGTCGCCTCTTGCGAGCATCTGAGCGAATCCCGAAGAGAGCCGGACCTCGTCGGCTCATTCAATCTGAATAGAGAATGTATCCTTTGCCGCGTACGGTCTGGAGATACACCGGATTAGAGGGATCTGTCTCAATCTTGCGTCGCAAACGGTTGATCTGGACGTCGATGGCGCGATCGTTGCCTGTAGAGTCCTCGCTGCATAGCTCGTGCCGCTGGATCGGCGTGCCTAGGCGCTGGGCGAACAGCCTCAGAAGATCGCGCTCACGCTCCGTAAGCCTGACCGTCTCTTCCTCGCATTTCAACTCACCGCGCGTCACATGGAAAACGTAGTCGCCCATGCGGATTTCTTCGTGAGGGCCTGATGGGCCTTGCCCCCGCTTCAAGATGTTGCGCAGGCGCAGCAGTAACTCGCGTGGCTCAAAGGGCTTGGGCAAGTAGTCGTCGACGCCAGCCTCTAGGCCCTCGATACGGTGCTCGGGCTCAGCGCGCGCGGTCAGCATGCAGATGGGCACGGAGCGCGTGGATTTCAGTTCGCGGGCAAGATCGAGGCCGCTTTCGCCAGGCATCATCACGTCGAGCAGAATGACGTCGAATTCAAGCCCGCGCATTCCCGACCGCGCGCTCTGCGCGTCTGCCGCCGTCGTCACGCGAAACCCATGCTCAACCAAATAGCGCGCGAGCAGATCCCGAATTTTCTGATCGTCGTCGACGACCAGAACGTGCGGAGCGTTATCGGGTAATGGTTCGGAGGATGTGATCCTTACGGCATTCATTTTCCGCCCTCGCTCCAATCATCGCTGTTAGTGCCCGGCGGCAGCTTAATCAGCGTCTCGACGCGGTCCCGATCGGACTGGGTAATCATGGCAAAAAGGAAGCGGCGTGTGAATTGCCGCGCGCCAGGACCTGCCGTAGCGAGCGCTTCCTCGATGCGCTTTACCTGCAGGGAGGTCAACTTCTCTATCAGCCGGCCGCCCTTTGCGGTCACGAATAGTCGCCTTTCGCGGCGGTCTGCGTTGCCAGCTTTCTGCAGGACAAATCCCTTGTCTATTAGTTGCTTCAGCACGCGTGCGAGGCTCTGCTTAGTGATCTTCAAGATGTCGAGCAGATTGGCGACGCGCAAGCCCGGATGGCGGTGAACGAAGTGAAGAACGCGGTGGTGCGCACGGCCGAAGCCATATTGTTCTAGCGCCGCGTCCGGGTCTGAGGTGAAGTCGCGATAGGCAAAAAAGAGAAGCTCGGCATAAGCGACGAGTTCCTCTCGATGACAGGGATCGGGGGCGTCTTGACGCGCACCATTGTTGCTTGGACCAGACCCGTTGGAACGCAAATTGCGGCGATCGGATACGCCTTGGGACGAAATGTCAGTCATGTTGACATATTTGACCTCGATTGATACTCGTGGCAAGTAAATTTGCGCTAACAGCTGAGCAAGTTCACGCGAGCACCAGGCCCCGTGCAATTTGCGCGGTCCAGCTGTTCGGCGGTTTTTTTATCTGTGCTCGCTGCCTCAAATTTGAGCGTTTCAAGCGGTGTATCCTACGCGCGATACTCCATGGAGAATATGTATGGATGCGCCCGCTCCATTTCACGACCGTGACGGTTTCATCTGGATTGATGGAGGACTTGTGCCTTGGCGCGAGGCCAACATTCACATACTCAGCCATGCACTACATTATGGCAGTGCGGTCTTTGAGGGTTTGCGGGCTTATGGTGGAGAAATCTTTAAGCTTACCGAGCACTCCCTGCGTTTGATGGAGAGCGCGCGCGCTTTGGATTACGAGATTCCCTATACCGTCGAAAAAATTGATCAAATCTGCCGCGACGTGGTCAAGGCCAACAACCTGTCCGATTGCTATATCCGCCCTGTTGCATGGCGCGGCAGCGAGCAAATTGGCGTATCGGCGCAGGCCACGAAGATACACTTGTCGGTCGCTGCGTGGGAGTGGGGGTCCTACTTTCCGCTCGAGCAACGCCTTAAGGGCATTCGCCTCACGACGGCAAAGTATCGCCGGCCCGATCCAAAAACGGCGCCAAGCAAGAGCAAAGCCGCAGGCCTTTATATGATATGCACCATCGAAAAGCACCGTGCGGAAGCGGCAGGCTATGCCGACGCGTTGATGCTCGACTGGCGCGGGCATGTCGCGGAGTGCACGGGCGCCAACATCTTCTTCGTCAAGGATGGCGTGATACATACGCCTGATGCCAGTTGCTTCCTCGACGGCATCACCCGCCGCACCGTAATCGAGCTTGCCAAGAAGCGCGGCTATGAGATCGTGGAGCGCACGATCATGCCAGAGGAACTGGCGGACTTCTCGGAGGCCTTCCTAACCGGCACCGCAGCCGAAGTGACGCCGGTATCGGAGATCGACGAGCACCGCTACACGCCTGGCAAAATCAGCGAAAATCTACTCAACGATTATATGGCTTACGTGCAGCCGGCCCGGAAGGCGGCAGAATAAGCCCACAGCTTCTGCCTTGTGGACATGACCACAACGGCACACACGAGCGCAGCTCGTGCACCATGTCATTGCCGGCCGCTTGCCATCCCCTCTCACCTCATCGACATTGGTGCCAGGTTCTAAGAACAACCGGGCGATGAGCCATGCGGCGCTTGGCACTGCTCTCGATGACGCTTGTTTCGTTGCTTGCGGCGACGGCGTTTGCCACGCCGGCGATAGCGCAGGCAGGCCCTGGCGGCCTCATTAACCCTCAGCGCGACTGCCAGACCATTCGCACCTGCAATTTTGGGCGAGGCGGCTCGTATCGTGGCTGCCTGTCGAGCTATAGCTGCCGCGTCTGCCGCTTCGTCCCGACGTCGTGCAGGGGTATGGGCCGCAGGAGAACGTGCCGCAAACTGCGCTGTACCTGGGGCGGTGTGGGCTAGATTTCAAAAAAAGGCGCAAGGCTGATCTCATTCGCGCCTGCGTGCGGTGCACGCAGGCTGAGGCCTGCATTGCCAAATTGGGCAAAAATCGGCGACAAGCCTCGCATGACAGAATCGAGGATCGTCGACGTCGCCATTATCGGCGGGGGCCACAATGGTCTGACCTGCGCAGCTTATCTTGCGGCTGCGGGGCTCGATGTGCTCGTGCTTGAGAAGAACGAGGTTGTAGGCGGGGCCGCGCTGACAGAGGAATTCCACCCTGGCTATCGCAACTCTGTTGCGGCCTACACGGTGAGCCTGCTCAATCCAAAGGTTATCGCCGATCTGAATCTTGCTGACCACGGGCTGCGTATTGTGGAGCGCCCGGTGGCCAACTTCTGGCCGGTCGATGAGAGCCGCTTTCTCTTGTTGCGTGGAGAGATGCCCTCCCGCCAAGCAGCGATCGCGAAATTCTCCCAAAACGATGCAGAGCGTCTTCCCGCCTACGAGGCGACGCTGACACGCGCAGGCGACGTGTTGCGCGATCTTGTGCTGCGCACGCCGCCAAATGCCGGTGGCGGTGTGCTGGACATCCTGAAGGGCGCAGGCGTTGGGCGCCGCATCTTCGGGCTCAACCTCGATGACAAGCGCGTACTCCTGGATCTGTTCACCAAGAGCGCTGCCGATTTTCTCGATGCTTGGTTTGAGAGTGATGTGGTCAAAGGCGCATTTGCTTTCGATGGTATCGTGGGCAACTACGCAGCGCCATCCACTCCGGGAACGGCCTACGTGCTGCTGCATCATTGTTTCGGTGAGGTGAACGGTAAGCGCGGGGCATGGGGACATGCCATTGGCGGCATGGGGGCGATTACGCGCGCGATGGCGATGTCAGCGAAAGCGCGCGGGGCGCGCATTCGTACGGGGGCCTCCGTGGCGCGGCTGTTGACCAAAGGCGGCACTGCATGCGGTGTCGTGCTCGACACGGGAGAGGAGATCGCCGCGCGCGCGGTCGCCGCCAATATTCCGCCGAAGCTTTTGTTCCGCGACCTCGTGCCTGAAGGAGCGGTCGCACCCCAATTGCGCGATCGTTTCACGAACATCACGTCTGGGTCGGGCACATTCCGCATGAACGTTGCGCTCTCAGAGCTGCCCGACTTCATATGCCGCCCCGGCAGAGATCAGCAGGATCACCACGGTGCCGGTATCATCTTTGGTCCTACGCTAGAGTATCTGGAACGCGCCTATCTCGATGCGCGCCTTGAAGGCTGGTCGCGCGCCCCCGTTATCGAGATGCTGATCCCGTCCACGCTCGATTCCACCTTGGCGCCTAAGGGCCGGCATGTGGCGAGCCTGTTTGTGCAACACGTCGCTCCGCATCTTCCCGGACGCCGCACATGGGAGGACTCGCGCGAGGCGGAGACCTTCGCCGATCTGGTCATTGAGACCGTCAATCGGCACGCGCCCAACTTTAAACAGGCTGTTATCGCCCGGCAGGTGCTCTCGCCTCGCGATCTGGAACGACGCTTTGGCATGATCGATGGTGACATCTTCCACGGCGCGCTATCACTCAATCAGCTTTTTTCTGCCCGTCCCCAGCTTGGGTTTGCCGATTACCGTATGCCGGTTGGCGGGCTCTACCTGTGCGGTTCCGGTGCGCACCCAGGCGGCGGTGTCACCGGCGCACCTGGGCACAACGCGGCGCGGGAGATCATTCGCGATCTTAAAGGCTGGTGGAGACGATGAAGGAAGCAACCACGCAGTTCGGTCCCACCATTCCGATACTTAGGATGTGCGACGAAGCCAAGGCCCGCGAATTCTATCTGGGCTTCCTCGGCTTCGCCGTCGATTGGGAGCACAGGTTCGAGCGCGGCTTTCCGCTCTATATGCAAGTCTCGCGCGGTGACTGCCCGCTGCACCTCTCCGAACACCACGGTGATTGCTCGCCGGGCGCGGCTGTGCGCATCTATGTCGGTGATCTCGACGCGTTTCGGGGGGAGATTATTGGCCGGCAATACGCCTACGCGCGCCCAGGCATTGAAGACACGCCCTGGGGCACACGTGAGATGATGGTCACTGACCCCTTTTCCAATCGTCTGATATTCGTCGATGCAAAGGCGCGGGCGAGAGAATAGCACCTTGTCCGCGCGGGCTGCATCGAGGCCAAGAACGGCGATGATCCAAATCACCAACGACATTGCGATCGATGAGCGCGAACTGGAGGAGCGGTTCATTCGCGCCTCCGGTCCCGGTGGGCAGAACGTCAACAAGGTCTCGACCGCCGTCGAATTGCGTTTCGATGTGCGACGGTGTGCAGCCCTGCCGCCGAGTGTGGCCGCGCGATTGGCGCGGCTAGCCGGACGGCGTCTCACCGACGAGGGTGTGCTCGTCATTCGCGCTGAGCGATTCCGTACACAAGAGCGCAACCGCGAAGACGCGCGCGAACGTCTTGTCAAACTTGTCCGCCAGGCGGCCATCGTGCCGAAGCGGCGCGTGGCAACCAAGCCGCCGCGGGCATCCAAAGAAAAGCGTCGCGAGGACAAGACAAAACGCTCGCGGGTCAAGAAACTGCGCCGCTCAAAACTTGATCTCGACTGAAAATTTTATGGGGCGGCGCCAGGCTCAATGTAGGGTGCGTCCTCGCCAAGCGCCTGTAGATCCGGGTCCATCTTGTCGAACGCCATCATCGGGCCGAATACTTTGAACAGCGGGCTGATCAGCGGGTTGCGGTGCTTGAAGTAGATCCAACTCCGCTTCAACTTGCACCCCAGCCGCGCCTTCTGGCGGTAAGACGTCTGCCCGATCTGCATCCAAGGAATACCGCGTTCGATGCAGTGGCGGACCATTGCCATCCAATTGAGGAAATAGAGATTGTGCTCGCGCGCGGCGGGGTAGCGCATGCCGATATATTTGGCGAGCAGCCGGTTGGGATCAGCCAGCGAGATATTGAAGCTGACGATCTCGCCGTTGACGCGGGCCAGCATCACCTCCGCCGTGCCATCGCAGTTGCGCATTACCTCGCGGAAATACGTGGCGGGAACTTCATCGAAAGAGCCGTAATCGACCTTGCTGTTGGCGCGCGTCTCATCGAACAGGGCGGCGATCTCGTCCTCGATGTCGGCAATCGAGTCGCGAAACTCGAACTTCACCTTGCTCGCGCGCCGCATCTTCTTTCGAAGATCGCTGCGCATCGACGACGACAGGCTGGCAAGGTATTCGTCTTCGCTTTTAAAAGGTAGATGCAGAGTGGCAAGCGGCAGCGTGGCGACTCCGGTGAAGCCTTGCCTTTTTAGCGGCTGGGCTGCCCACGTTGTGTCGCGATCCCTTAGGTCTTTGAGAGCGAGGAGCGGGATCTTGTTCTCCGCGGCGTGGTCATTCATGCCGCGCAGCAGCGCCTCGAACGCCGCGATGCGGTCGTGTTCTTTCAGGCCTGGCTGAAATCCGATCGGGCATTCCTCGGTAAGGGGCGAGCCCATTCCAAGTACAGGCACGGCGATAAGCTTGGGAGCGTTGCGATGGATCCATTCAACGGCGGGCTTCAGCGGCCCCTCCAGCGACAGGTCGAGCCGGTAGTCGGTACGAAACAGAGGCACGGCGGCAACCAATGCAGCCCCCGCATAGGCGGCCATGGCCGAGGCCTCAAAGCCTTCCGGAGCGGCCTGCTCGCACGCGCGAAAATAATCCCAGCCCTCAGCGCGCCCCGGAAACAGGTGATCCCAATCCTCGCGGGGAAGCCCCGTGATGCTGGTGAGATGGCGTACGGCGATGGGCTGCCCGTCGATCATGTCACACGTGCCGTCTTGGTTCGTTGGTCGGCCGGGCGCGCGGGCCCTTTGGGGATGTTGATGAACAAAACCGATTCATAACGCGCTTCCAGCACCCATCGCTTCTGTCTCCTCAACCGCAAATTGTCGTCTGCCGGCTCCAACGCTGCCTGCTTCGCGTTTGCTCAACTGTTCCGCAGGGAACAGCCCCCGCGGCCGGCTTCGATAAGCTTCGCGGCCACGCGGATGATGCGTCCTTGACACGACTATAGCCAAAGAACACCTGAACAGGAGAACCACATGATCAGAGTTGTCCCCCGCTTCTTGCAGGCCGCCATCCTGGCCGGCGTGACGGTTGCTGCCGCGCCTGCGTTGGCCGGCACAAGCCCAACCGGCATTTGGATCGATCATACCGGCCGCGGCGCAGTGGAGATCAAACAGTGCGGCAAGAACTTATGCGGCAACGTCGTCTGGTTGGAGGATGGCGCCAATGCCGAGGCCTGCGGGCTTCAAATACTGGGTAACGTCAAGCCCGTTGCGCGTAACAGATGGGATAAGGGTTGGATCTACGATCCCGACGAGGATGCGAAATATGACGTTGAGATCACGGTACTGCGTAGCGGCAAGCTAAAGATTTTGGGCTACGCCGGTACAAAGTGGTTCAGCGAGACGATGTTTTGGACTCGCGCGCCAGCCAACCTGCAGCTCTGCAAAGCCTAGCGAGGCACTCGTGCACAGGGGCTAGAGCAAGATCGTTCTTGATGGAATCACTCACCAAGCCCGGGCGGCAGATAAGTGAATCTTGCTCTAGGGTCTAGACCCTAGGGTCATAGACCCTAAATCAAAAGTGTAGAGACTGATTTACGTTTCACTTGGACGCGACCCAAGCGTTTCCAAGTGAAACGATCAGGCTCTAGGGCGGGTGTCCGACCAAAACACAACAGGACGCCCACCACGCTTTGCGATAAGGATGGTGCCAAAAGGGGGCAAGCAATGTCTTATCTCTACCTGGCAATTGCCATCGTGAGCGAAGTTATCGGCACTGCGGCGCTAAAGGCGTCTGAGGAATTCACGCAACTCATTCCCTCGCTCGTCGTCATAGTCGGCTACGCGTCAGCGTTTTACTTCCTGACGCTGACCCTGCGTACTATCCCCGTGGGCATCGCATATGCTGTGTGGGCCGGATGCGGAATTATCCTCATCTGCTTCGTGTCGTGGATCCTTTACAAGCAAGCCTTAGATGCACCGGCGTTAATCGGCATCGGTCTGATTGTGGTCGGCGTCGTTCTTATCAACGGGTTCTCCAATAGCATTCAGCATTAGCTGCCAAATAAGGATCACGCTGGCGGCGGGTTCGCGCCGGTGACGATTGGGTGCCCCTCGGCTTTGAGCCGTGTGATCTCGGCCAAGCCCCAGCGATAGGTATCGACCACAAGTTCTGCGTGCCGGTGCCAGTCGAGGATGCCCATCTTGGCCGGGATGGGGGGCACCATAAGCAGGTCACCCGGTTTCATCTGGCGATTGAAGTCATGGCGGTTGGCCATCAAGCTGCGCATGAGCACGGTCGTTAAGCTGGGTGCAGGCGGCAGCTTTTTGCGCCCCATAGGCGTCAGACTCATCCGGACCAGCTCCGCGCGCGAAGGCAGGCTCTCATAGTCGACATCGAAGCGCTCTAGCTCGGGCATGTGGAAACTGACGACGACGT
>Ga0255057_10002129_pt1 | contig 10837 bp, 9 predicted proteins | sample Cases_109_6_MG_FD_189022 | JGI IMG/M metagenome (GOLD analysis project Ga0255057, IMG submission 189022) | Seawater microbial communities from Amundsen Gulf, Northwest Territories, Canada - Cases_109_6 | ecosystem: Environmental > Aquatic > Marine > Gulf | place: Canada: Northwest Territories... | reverse complement strand
CCCTCGGTCAGATGGGGGTACCAGAGGGGGCTGGCCATCACCAGCCCTCGGAAGGCGAAGAACGGTGCCGCCACTTCCAGCAGCTCTCGATCTCCGCTCTTTTCCAGGTACCGCTCCCAGAAGCGGCGGAACAGAGTCTCCAGGGGACCCTCGAGCCGCTCGCTCCGCTGCAGCGAGAAGAAAAGGTAATTCATGGTCAGGCAGGCCACATCACCCGCCGGGTCTCCCCACTCCCCCCGCGCCCGGTCCAGCACCCCGAAGTCTGTCCCCTCGCGGAACAGGATGTTCCACGGATGAAAATCCCCGTGCACCTGTTTGAGTCGGTGGGTGCGTCTCCTGAGACGCCATCGCCACGCCACGCAGCGGTGCTCGATACCTTCGAGCAGATCCGAGGTAATGAATCCATGCCGGGGTGGATAGCTATCCGTCAGGCCCATGATACATTCGCCGTGACCGACCAGCTCGCGTATGCGCCGGACATACAGAACAGGGTCGGGCCCGGGTACCCGGTGGATATCGATCAGATAATCGCAGAGGGCGTCGGCCCGGGCCAGATCCAGGTCCGTGAGTTCGCCGTCGTCCCGTAGCCGGGTCAGATCCTGGAAATATCCCTGCCCCTCCACGTATTCCATGAGGAGAAAGAGCTCTTCCGCCTTTCCCAGGGAGAGGATGCGCCCATCTTTTTGGAAGGCCGCCACGTCCAGGGACCGGGCGTGGCGAGGAAGGCGGTTGAAGGTCCAGTGGTCCCACAGCAGTGCTTGGGCCCGATCTGCCATGTGCTGGTGTCCGAAGTGGCCTGGGTGTATGGTCTCCACCACAGCCCGGTGACGTTTGCCGGAGACCTCGTACTCCACCTGGATCGGCACACCGTACCCGTAGCCTTTGATGGCTCCGGCCTGAAGAGGCTCGCCCAACGGACTCAGCCCAATGACGTGAACGGGCTGCCCCACGAGGGACTCCAGGTAAGCCGCAAGGGTCTCGGGGCTCAGCTCGCGCATGGACGTTGCTCACACGCTAGAAAGTTGGAAGGCTTGAACGCTTTCGCCTTTTCAGCGCCTTCACATTCTAGCATTCTAGCGTTCTAGCTTTCCAGCATGTGTCTCAAAGACCGAAGCGGCCGGGACTGAAGGCATCAAGAGAAAACGAGGGGGACTCGCCCAGCATCATCTCAGCCACGAGCCGACCCGTGAGAGGGCCAAGAAGAATGCCATTGCGGAAGTGGCCGGTGGCGATATACAGGCCGGCTAGGTCTTGCAGGGGACCGATGATGGGGAGCCCATCTTTGGAGTGGGGGCGAAACCCGGCCCAAGCACGCGTGAAGGGCTGGCCAGCAAGGCCGGGGAGAAGCGCCAGTGCGAGAGAGCTAAATAAGTTGATCCCGCCGAGGGTCACGGTTTTTTCAAACCCGACATACTCGACATTACTCCCCACGACCAGGCCGCCGTTTAGCCGGGGAACCAGATAGCCTCCTTTTCCCCAAACCGGATGTCGCAAGGGCGGCTCCGCCAGCTCGGCGTAGATAATTTGCCCCCGGGCAGGTTCCACAGGGATCCGGCGTCCGAGGAGGGCCCCGATCTGCCCTGACCAGGCCCCGGTGCACAGGACGACCTGGCCGGCGGTATAGATTTCCTGGGGAGTCCGGACGCCGGCAACTCTGTCCCCTTCGTACAGGAATCCGGTGACGGGGCTGCCCTCCACGATGTCGACCCCGAGGGCCCGGGCCGCCTGGGCCAGCGCCCGAGTGAGCTCGGTGTTGTTCACGTGATGATCACCGGGGAAGAAGAGGGCCCCCGCGATCTCTTTCGTCAGCCCTGGCTCCAGTTTACCGACCTCTTCAGGCGTCAGCCGTTCCACGGCCAGCCCAAGCTCTTTCTGCCAGCGATATCGCCCCTCTGCTGCCTCGTCCCCCTCCTCGTCGAGGAGGTAAAGAATACCCCAGCTGAGATACTCAATATCGACATGGGCGAAGTCCTTCAGCATCGGTGCCAGGCGCTCGTAGTACTGGCGCGCCGCAAGGCAGAAGTCGAGAAAGGGGCCGGGGCCGGCCGCCTCACATTGCGGAGCCAGCATCCCAGCCGCCGCCCCTGAAGCCTCGCCGCCGATCTCGCCTCGATCGAGGACAACAACCCGCTTCACCCCCTTCTGGGCCAGGTGGAAGGCGATTGAGCACCCCACCACCCCTGCGCCAACGATGATTACATCTGTCGTCTCGGCCACTTCAATGCCCCCTTCAGGGGTGTCGCATCCTTAATCTCACGAGCTTATTTCGTCGATTGGCTCCCGAGCGTTCTCTGAATAAGCCCCAAGAGGGAGCCAGCACGGAAGGGCTTTGTGACAAAGTCTACGGCCCCCAGCTCCGTGGCCTTGGCATACGTGGCCCGGTCCCCGAAGGCCGAGAGAAAGACCACCGGGAGATTCTGGTCTTTCTGCCGGATCTTCTTCAAGAGCTCCAGGCCATTCATGCCAGGCATCACCAAGTCGGTGAGGACCAGGTGACACGGCTGCGCGCGGAGCATGGTAATGGCCTGCGGTCCGTCCTCGGCCAGGGAGACTTCGTATCCGGCGCCGAGGAGGATGCGCCGGAGATTCTCGCGCATATCCTCATCATCCTCGACTACCAGGATCCGACGCCGCAGACTTTCTTCAACTTTCATCTGACATACCCCAGGCACCCAATCCTTGGCACGTGCACACACACTTGACTCAATGAACGGCCAACGAGACGAATTCACCCCTTCCTACATCCACCAGGCCCCGGTCGGTCAGGCGGATCTCCGGGATCACTGGCAAGGCCAGAAACGACAGGGCCGCAAACGGGTTGGGAGCAGTACACCCGATATCCCGGGCGTTGAGTAGGAGGTGCTCCATGGCGGCGGCCACCTGGCCTGGTTTCTCCTCGGTCATAAGCCCGGCGACGGGCAGGGCGAGAGATGCCCGGACCGCTCCGCCGGAAACGACCGTGAGGCCGCCTCCGATTGCCGCCACATGTTCGAGCGCGGTCAGGAGGTCCTGGTCCTCGACACCCACGGCGATGAGGTTATGGGAATCGTGGGACACCGAGGAGGCCAGTGCTCCTTTTCGGAGGCCGAATCCCTGAACAAGGCCCAGACCGATATTTCCGTTCCTGCCATGCCGCTCGACCACCACGAGCTTGAGAATGTCGCGTGCGGGATCGGCATGCACTTCCCCGTTCCCGATCGTAGCCTCGAGCACCAAGCGGCGAGTGACAATCTGTCCCTGCACGAGGCCGATGACCCGCACGAGCCTGGCGCGACCGGCGGGAATACGCAGGTTCTCGGTCGAGAGCCGCGGAATCCTGACCGTGTCGAGGACTCCGGGTTCTCGCATCCGGGGTATCTCCCGGATGAGTTTCCCCTCTTCCGCAACGAGTCTTCCTCCCTTGAAAACTAAGAGAGGGGTAAACTCTCGAAGGCTGTCTACGACGACCAAGTCTGCAAGATATCCCGGCGCCACCGCTCCTCGCTCCCTGAGACCGAATGCTTCGGCAACATTCAGCGTCACCATCTGAACGGCGAGGTGCGGCGACAGTCCCAGGGAGACTGCCCGCCGGAGAAGCGAGTCGAGGTGACCGTCGGCCACGAGCTCGTGGGGCTCCTTATCATCGCTGACAAGAAGACAGCGTCGGCCCGTCACCGGAGTAACCAGGGGCAGCAGCGCGGCGAGATTCCGCGCCTGGGAGCCCTCCCGAATCATGAGTCGCATGCCCAGGCGGAGCTTTTCCTGCGCTTCCTCGAGGGTGATCGACTCGTGGTCCGACCCGATTCCAGCATCGAGATACGCCATCAATCCCTCTCCCGTAAGGCCCGGCGCGTGCCCGTTGACGAGCTTACCCTGTGACCGTGCCAGGATGATCTTTTCCAGGATTTCTCGCTTCCCCTGAATCACCCCGGAATAATCCATCACCTCCGCCAAACCGAGGACACGCTCGTCCTCCAACAGTGCTGCGATGGCCGCCCGGCCCAAGGAGGCCCCGGCGGTCTCGAGCCCCGTTGCGGGGACGCACGAGGAGGCCATGAAATAGCAGTCCAGAGGGAGATCCCGGCTGGCCCGGAGCATGTACCGCACCCCTTCGAGGCCGAGGACATTCGCGATCTCGTGTGGGTCCGCAACCACCGCCGTGGTCCCTCGCGGGACGACCGCCTCCGCAAAGCCCTCGGGCGTCAACAATGAACTTTCGATGTGGATGTGGCCCTCGATCAACCCCGGGAGGAGGTATCTGCCGGAGAGGTCAAAGACCTCCTGCGCGCGTCGATATTGCGACCCGATCCCGACGATCCGCCCTCCGCCGAGGGCGACGTTGGTGGTCGTCACCTCTCCGGTAAAGAGATTGAGGATTTTCACCCCTGCCAGGAGGGTATCCGCCTCGCGCCGCAGCTGTGCCATTTCAATGGCCTGAAGCCGCGCCTCCAGCTCATCCCTCATCATGGCCTCCCACTCCCTCTAACCGATAGATATCCGGCAGATAGCGGTATTGCTCGGCATAGTCGATGCCGTACCCCACGATGAAACCTCTGGGGACGTTAAAGCCCACGTACTCCACCTGCACATCGGCGAGACGCCGCTCTCGCTTGTCGATGAGGGTGCAGACCTTGATTGACCGGGGCCCTTGATCCTCGAGCACATTCCAGATCGCCTGAAGCGTGATCCCGGTATCCTCGATGTCCTCCACCAACAGCACATCTCGCCCCGTGATAGGAAGCTGAAGGCCCTTGGTGATGGTCACCTCCCCTGACGTCTCTGCGCGCGAGCCGTAACTGGCCGCACCGATGAAGTCGACGACTACCGGAATGGTCAGGTGCCTGATCAGATCGGCGAGAAAGACAAAGACTCCGCGAAGGATGCCGACAAGGACGAGATCCTTACCGGCATAGTCGGCACTGATCGCCGCAGCCAACTCGCGGACCCGTCGCGCGATTTCATCCCGCGAGTACAGGAGAACGAGCTGCTCCGTCATGGCTGCAGTGCCCAATCCGCATCCTCCTGCTCATCCGAGCCACGTCGCAGGACCCGACCGGCTTCTCCCTTCCACTCCACTGCTTCGGTACCGAGCCCCAGGCCAAAGGCTGAAGATTCCCTCCGAGTACGAAGCAACGAAGATGCCACGAGGGAAGATTTCTGGAGAGATCGTAACTTATTGAATTTGAAGGGGGAAACCAGATCCCCTCTCCCTGGGACGCTAGGAGGAAACTCGGGTTTGGGACCCTGGCGCCCCACAGAAGAGCCTTTGAGCTGGGCAACTGCCTATCTTTTAAGGGAATATTGCTGGGGCGCGGATGTCCCAAGAAAGAGGGGCTGCCCCCACGACCTTCTCTTTGGCCCAACCCGCCGCTGCCGTGCCCTCCCACATTTTTCTTGTGTCCCGCACGCGGGACGGGCCAACCCATCCGCTACAGGCCAAGACCGGTAATGCTTTTCTTCACGGCTTCGGCGGAGCGTTTCACGGCCGCCCGCTCTTCGTCCGTCAATTCGACCTCGATGATGCCCTCAATCCCTCCTTCCCCTAGCTTCACGGGGACGCCGAAGCAGATGTCGCGGAGGCCATACTCCCCCTCGAGATAGGCAGAACAGGGCAGGATCCGTTTCTTATCCTTGAGGACCGCCTCCACCATCTGCACCGCCGCCGCCCCCGTGGAGTAAAAAGCGCTCCCTGTTTTGAGCAGGGCAACAATCTCGCCGCCCGCCTTCCGGGTCCGTTCCACGATCTTGTCGATCTGCTCCTTGCGCAGAAGTTGGGTGATCGGGATACCAGAGACAGTACAGTAGTGAGGCAGCGGCACCATTTCATCCCCATGCCCCCCCAGGACAATGGCCTGGGTGTCTTCCACGGAGACCTGAAGCGCCTCTGCCACGAAGGCCCGGAAGCGGGAGCTGTCGAGCACGCCGGCCTGTCCCACCACGCGGTTTCTCGGAAAGCCGCTCATGTGCTTCGTCAGGTAGGTCATCGTGTCCAACGGGTTGCTCACCACGATGAGGAAAGTGTTTGGTGAGCGCTTCACCACCTCGCCGACAACCGATCCGATGATGGCCTTGTTGGTGGCCAGGAGGTCCTCCCGGCTCATGCCCGGCTTCCTGGCAATGCCCGCCGTGATGACGACCACATCCGAATCGACCGTCTCCTCGTAGCCGTTCGTCCCCACAATCCGGCTATCAAAGCCCTCGACGGGACCTGCCTCCCAAAGGTCCAAGGCCTTGCCCTGGGGCAGTCCCTCGATGATGTCCACGAGCACGATGTCTCCCAGCTCCTTGGCCACCGCCCAGTGTGCCGTGGTCGCACCCACGGCCCCTGCGCCAATGATGCTGATCTTTGGCCTACCCATGATTTCCTCCCGCTCTGCGGTGTTCGATGACCGATGACCGACGACCGTTGACAGACACTCAGCTCTCAGCACTTAACACTTAACACCCAGGGTTCACGGCTTACAGTTCATGGAAAATCGAAATTCAAATTTCGACCTAGCCAGGGTCATCTGTTCTCCGTTATCGATCGTCCGTCATCGGTTATCGGACGTCGGTCATCGGTTAACGTGAACGGCAGCCAGTTCGAAGCCCGCGGTCAGTGCCTTGACGTTTTGCTCTTCAGTCCCTTTGGGGACCCGGGCCAACACCGCTCTTTCGATGGCCTCCCGAGAGACGACTCCTGAAACAGCAGTGACCGTGCCCAAGGCAACGATGTTGGCCACGACTTCCCTCCCCACCTTTTCCCGGGCTGTTTCAAGGATGGGAAGGCGATAGGTCGCGAAGCCTCCTGAGGGAACAGCGACAACCTCTGCGGAGTCCACAATCAATGTGCCAGTGTTTTTGAGATCCTCCCAGTACTTGTCGCAGGCCTCTTGGGTCAGGGCGAGGAGGAGGTCGATTCGCCCGGCCTTGGGATAGTCGATTTCTTCATCGCTGATGATGACTTCTGCCTTGGTTGCCCCTCCTCGGGATTCGGGCCCGTAGACTTGGGTCTGGACCACGTTCCTCCCATCTTGGATCACCGACTCGGCGAGGATGATCCCGGCCAGGATGATGCCTTGTCCGCCCTCTCCACTCAGTCGAATTTCATATCGCATATCGCTTACACCGTCCAATGGCCGATGACCGACGACCGAAGTCCGAGGTCCGATGACCAACGACCAACTTGGTTTATGGTTCATAGTTCAAGGTTCAGGGTAAAAACATTGTCCTTGCGGTCCTACCTCTGAACTCTCAACTCTGAACCCTGAACCACTCGCTGACCGCTCACCCTCGCCCCTGGGCCCTGGCGATGATCCCCTCGCAGACTTCGGTGTATTCCGGTGCCGAGGTCTTGCGGAGCACGCCCGTAGGCAAGGTCGTCTTGGCCAGGGCTTGCAGCATCTCTGCCGGTGTCCCCAGTTTGTTCCTCCGACCGTGGATCTCGGGACAGGTGCTCAGAATCTCGATAAATGAGAATCCCTTATGCTGGATCCCCTCGGCGATCAGTTTCTCCAGGGGGATGGTCCTGAACGCTGTCCCCCTGGCCACAAACGTCCCACCCGCGCCTTCAACGAGGCGGCAGGGATCGAAGTGAGCTTCGATGTTTCCGTAAGGACTCGTGGTGGAAAAGAGTTCCTCCGGCGTGGTCGGGGAGACTTGCCCGCCGGTCATCCCGTATATCTGGTTGTTGAACAGGAGGCAGGTGAGGTCGATGTTCCTCCGCGCCGCGTGAATCAGATGGTTCCCGCCGATGGCGAGGCCGTCCCCATCCCCTGTAATCACGATGACGGTCACCTCGGGCCGGGCGAGTTTCAAGCCGGTGGCAAAGGCTAACGCCCTACCATGCGTCGTATGGAGGGTGTTGCAATCCACATAGCCCGTCAGCCGACTGGAACACCCGATCCCCGAAACCATCGCGATCTGATCTTTCGAAAGGTCCAGACGGTGGATCGCGCGGAGAAGTGCCTTCAGGATGACCCCGTTCCCACACCCCTTGCACCAGATGTGGGGCATCATCTCCCTTCGAAAATACTGTTCGTAATCGAACATCAGCGGTGCTCCCGTACGGCGGTAAGGATCTCCTCGGGATGAACTGGCTCCCCGCTCGCCTTCTGATACGCAACAATTCTCGTCTGACCGTGCACCACCCGGTCCACCTCGTAGATCAGTTGACCGAGATTCATCTCGGCGACGACGATGGCTTTCACCTGCCCGGCCAGCTTCTCGAGCTCCAGATCGGGGAAAGGCCACAGGGAGATCGGCCTGAACAGGCCGACCCGGATACCTTCTTTCCTCGCCGTCCTGATGGCGGCTCGCGCAGAGCGCGCCGTTACGCCGTACGCAAAGATGGCGATCTCCGCATCGTCGAGGAGGAAGGCCTCATGGGCCACGATCTCTTCCCGACGCTGTTCAACCTTCCGATGGAGCCGCCGCTGCTTCGCCTCGACCACTCGAGGATTCTGGGTGGGGAACCCTCGTTCGTCATGGGCCAATCCCGTGATGTGATATCGATACCCCTCCCCGAAGCGGACGAAAGCTGGGACGTCGTCCTCGTCGCTCTTGTACGGCAGATACGCGTCAGGTGAGGAGGTTGACTGCTTCCGGTCGATGATCTTGAACTGCGAAGGGTCGGGCACTTCTGTTTTCTCCCGCATGTGTCCGATGACCTCGTCGTAGAGGAGAATCACCGGGGTGCGGCAGAGTTCCGAGAGGTTGAACGCCTGGATGGTCAGATCGTAGATCTCTCTGACCGAGGCAGGAGCGAGGACGACCATCGGGTGATCGCCGTGGGTCCCCCACCGAGCCTGCATGACATCCCCCTGGGCGGGCGATGTGGGGAGGCCGGTGCTGGGCCCCCCCCGCATGACATTCACGACGACGCAGGGAATCTCTGTATAGACCGCAAACCCCAAGTTCTCCTGCTTTAATGAAAAGCCTGGGCCGCTCGTCGCGGTCAGGACTTTGTGGCCTCCGATGGAGGCGCCGATGCATGCGGCCATGGCGGCAATCTCGTCCTCCATCTGGATGAACTTTCCCCCCATTCGCGGGAGAAGTCTCGCCAACTCTTCAGCGATCTCGGAGGAAGGGGTGATGGGGTAGCCTGCGAAGAAGGTACATCCCGCAGCGATGGCTGCATGAGCGCATGCCTGATTCCCTTGCATCAGACGCACGGTTCCTTGCATGTCTTTCCCTCGACGTTATTCGACGCAAATGGCGAAATCGGGACAGAGGAGATCGCATAAGAGACACTTGTTGCAGGCTTCCAGGTCCACGACCTCCACAATCCCCAGGGCGTTCATGGCCAAGCAGTTTTTCGTGCACACCTCGACACAGATCTCGCAGCCTTTACACCAGTCCTCCAGGACCGTGATCGCCACCTTGTCGGAAGCGTAGACCTTGGACAGCCCGAGCGCGTGCCTCCCCACAATTTCACCCCGTACTTCTCTGTCAGATGACCCACGACCGATGACCGACCACCAAAAATGACTGGTGGTTAGTGGCAGGTGACTTTCACCAATCACCAACCACGATCCAACGTGCTACGAACTACGTGCAAATGAGCTAACGTCGGTCCTGCAGCGGCACATAGTCACGCTGATCGGCCCCGGTATAGACCTGCCGCGGCCGGGCGATCTTCTGCTCCGGATCCAGCAGCATCTCCTGCCACTGGGCGAGCCAGCCGGGGGTCCGGCCAATCGCAAACAGCACCGGATAAATGTCCACGGGGAACCCCATCGCCTGGTAGATGATCCCCGAATAGTAATCGACGTTCGGGTAGAGGCGGCGCTTGACAAAGAAATCATCCTCCAGGGCGATCCGCTCCAGCTCCAGTGCGATGTCCAAGAGGGGGTTTCGCCCGGTGACCTCGAAGACCCTCTCGGCAATCTCCCTGATGATCTTGGCCCGGGGATCGTAATTCTTGTACACCCGGTGTCCAAACCCCATGAGCAGCGCCTCCCGCGCCTTGACCTTCTTGACAAACTCGGGAACATTTTCCTTCGAGCCGATCTCCCGCAGCATCCGCAGGACCGCCTCGTTGGCCCCCCCGTGCAGTGGCCCGTACAGCGCTGCACAGGCCGCCGCCACCGCGGAGTAAGGATCCACGTGGGAGCTGCCGACGCTGCGCATCGCGTTGGCGCTACAGTTCTGCTCGTGGTCCACGTGGAGGATGAAGAGCACATCCAGCGCCCGCTCGAGAATGGGATCTGGCTTATATTTCTGCTCAGTCATCTTGAAGAGCATGCTAAGGAAGTTGCCACTGTAGGAGAGGTCGTTGTCCGGATACGCGTAGGGCATCCCCAGGCTGTGCCGGTACGCGAAGGCCGCCAGGGTGGGCATCTTGGCGATCAGGCGGAAAATCTGCTTCTGCCGGCTGGCCGGGTCCAAGATACCCTTGGCGTTCGGGTAGAAAGTGGAGAGGGCCCCCACCGTCCCCACCAGAATCCCCATGGGGTGGGCGTCGTAGAGAAACCCGTCTATGAACTTCTTGATGTTCTCGTGGATCATGGTGTGGTGGGTAATGTTGTAGACCCACTCCTCCAGCTGCTTGCCCGTGGGCAGCTCACCATGGAGGGCCAGATAGGCGGTCTCGAGGAACGTGCTCTGCTCGGCCAACTGATCGATGGGGTACCCGCGGTACCGCAGAATCCCCCGCTCCCCATCGATGAAGGTAACCCCGCTTTTGCACGAGGCCGTATTCATGAAGGCGGGATCGTAGCTCAGGAGCCCAAAGTCCTCCTCGGACACCCGGATCTGCCGGAGATCACCCGCCCGAATGGACGCCCCGTACGTCGGATACAGGCCGTACTGGATGGGGACCTCGTAGGTCTTGCCAGTGCGGTTGTCGGTAATCGTCAACGTGTCCTTTCCCATGATC
>Ga0255057_10002126_pt1 | contig 10851 bp, 8 predicted proteins | sample Cases_109_6_MG_FD_189022 | JGI IMG/M metagenome (GOLD analysis project Ga0255057, IMG submission 189022) | Seawater microbial communities from Amundsen Gulf, Northwest Territories, Canada - Cases_109_6 | ecosystem: Environmental > Aquatic > Marine > Gulf | place: Canada: Northwest Territories... | reverse complement strand
AACAGTCGCCGGGCTGGCACCGGGAATCGGTGGGCACGGGTGTCACCATCGGTCGTGGCCGACACCGGCAACGGAATATCGGATCAAATCGGCACCGAGCCCGGTATTGGGGTTGAGGTCGAGGGCGTCGACCAACCGGATCGCCACAGAGGAAGAAAGTAGCGGCCGGGACATGGAGAAACTCGACGTCGGTGGACGGCTGCTACTGGGCCCGCCTATCAGGATTCGGCGGGTCGGACATCATCGAAAACGAGTTCACCTTCGATCCATCCATCGTCACCATCTCGGCATCCGACACAGGCTTCGAAACTGAAGGCTGCGGGACCTGGACCTACGTCGGCCCATAATGCGACAGCGGTGGTCCCTCGACGACGTCCAGTCGGGTAGCCTATATCGGCACATATGCGCTCCCGGTCAGCAGGTGTTTGGCTGTGACGGGCTTGGATGAAGGAGAGGGATGATGCGTTTGGGCATTCGTAGATGGCTGGGACCGATCACCGCGGTGCTGTTGGCGGTGGTTTTAGCAGTTCCTGTGGCAGCGTCTGGGCCGGGTATCGGTGAGGCGCAGACTGTTGTCGACGTCGAGTTCCTTGGTGAGGTCGTCGTGCCAACCGGCAGTGTTTTCGACGGCACCGAGATCGGCGGACTGTCCAGTATCACCCACGATCGAGGTCGGAACGTCTACTACGTGCTGTCGGATGATCAGGGCAACCGACCGACAGGAGATCCGGTCAGGTATTACACCGTCGCTATCGACTTGAGCGACGGCGCTCTCGATGACGGCGATGTGGCGTTTCAGTCCGTCACTCAACTCTTCGAAACCAAGGAGACCCCGTTCGCTCCTGGCGGCCTCGACCCCGAGGGCTTCACACTCGGTCGCGAGGGATTCAACTTCATGTCTTCAGAAGGGAATACGCTCGCCGATCCGATCATCGACCCGTTCATCAAGCGCTACAACCACAATGGCCGGGTCACCGCCACCTTGCCGATCCCGGAAAAGTACATCCCCAACGGCGTCGATCACGGCGTTCGGTTCAACCTGGCGTTTGAGAGCTTGAACGTCACCCCCGACGGTCGGAGCTTGGTCACCGCCGGTGAAGGTGCGTTGTTCCAGGACGGACCGGCATCCACGTTTACGAACGGCAGCCTCGCCCGAGTCCTCCTCTATGACCTGCGCAAACGATCGCCGATCGCCGAGTATGTGTATGAAGTTGCTCCGTGGGCAGAGCCCTCTGCGATCTTCGGGGTGAACGGGATCGTCGAGGTGTTACCTATTGACGATGTCGGCACCATGCTGGTGATGGAGCGGTCGTTCTCGGTGGGGGGAGTCCTTGGCGGTGGAACCGGAAACGTGGTCGTCATCAACGAGATCTCAACAGATGGCGCAACCGACGTGTTGGCCATCGATGCGCTCTACGACGGTAGTGGCCCGATCACCCACACACCGGTGTCGCAGCGCCAAGTGTTCGCCTTCGACGATCTCGGCATCCCCATCGACAATATCGAGGGAATGACGTTCGGTCCCCCGCTTCCCGATGGGCGCCAAACGCTCGTCATCGTCAGTGACAACAACTTCAATCCCGGACAGTTCACCCAGTTCATCGTGCTGGCCCTCGACATCCAACCAGCCGGTTGAAGCACCAGCCCAGAGTCTGAACGCTGCCATTCCCACGATGCACAGCTAGCGCATATCGGCACCCACGCGCTACCTGCGCTCGGTAGACAGGCCGCCCATCTGCCGGGCAACGGCATATTCAGCAGGCCAAGCGGGCAGCTTCTGACGACGCCTTCACTGCATTTGCGACCGACGTTGGGTCACGTCTGCGTATTGCCCTATCTGCTCGCTTCGGACCTGAACTCGGTGCCGAGGCAACTGCGGATGCGTTGTTGTATGCCTGGCAGCATTGGGAACGTGTCCGGGGTTTGAAGAACCCCGCGGGATACTTGTACCGGGTGGGGTCACGAGGAGCTGAGTCGTGAGCTTGCATCTTCGTCATTTCCCTGCGTATTCGTATAGCGGCTAGGTCGCCGGTCGCTTCGACCCATTCGCGCTCGGAGACTCGTTGCGTAGCGGTCATTACGGCACCCCGAGCGAAACACCTGCAACAGGCGCAACATCCCTTGTGGCGCTTGACGATTCGGCGTCTTCGACTTCCGCAACCAGGGGCAACACAGACGCAACATCGCCGGGTGTTGCGTTTGTGTTACGGACTGTTGCGGCGCCGGCCTCCGGCGAATCCCGGTGCGGTGTATCAGTTGTTGCGTCAGTTGCGCTTGTTGCGGGTAGGTAGCGCATATGTGCCGATATGGGCGGGTGCGAGCCCGGCGCCTAGTTTGTGCCGATCACGAGCGCACGCCGATCGGAGCGATATCGTGCAGATCTGATGATCTGAGTATCTCCTTGGGCACCTCAGGGGACACCGAGAGACAGGGTCTGCTGGCAAGTGCACGAAGCCAGCGGCGTCGAACTAACGCGGAGAACGGCCGACGAAGAGCCGGCGTGGGTGAGCTATTTCACGGTTTTCGACTCGACCCCAGGGCCGACGTTGGGCCGTTCTCGCTACTGTCGGAGAATGGATCTGAGGCCTCAACTGAGCCGCATTTGGGACTGGTTGCTCCACTTCGGTGCCTATCCGGAGGAGACCCTCGAACAGCGCGCCAAGCGTCGGCTCTTCTTGGCGGTCATGTGGATCGCCACTGTCCTGACGATCCCTTCGTTGCTCGGAGCGCTCGGTTCCGGGTTCCACTGGGTGGCCGGTATACGCGCGTTCACGGTTGTCCTCTTCATCCCACTGCTCGTGGCGCTGCAATGGAAGCCACGTCGCTTCTCACTGTGGGTCCAGTTGATTCTCGGGATGATCCTTCTGACCAGCATCCCGCTAGCGGCCCTGTTGGGCGGGCCGGTGGCCTCGGCAATCGACCCCATCTTCGGCGTGGCCATCGTGGTCCTGATCCTGATCCTCTTCGGCGTCAGAGTGGCGGTCTGGTGGTTTGTGGCGTTCGTGGCGACAGTCGCGATCGCCCTGGCAGTACCGAACTTGGTCGATCCGCTCTACGTCGTTGAGACCCCGGAAGCTGAGATCGCGCTCAATATCGTTCTTCTCGGGTTTGTAATGCTCCTTGCCATGATCTACTTCGTGCGGCAGCGTGACCGGTTCCAGCAGGAATCCGACGACTTGTTGCACAACATCCTTCCCGACGAGATCGCAACGCGGCTCAAGTCGGATGACGCGTTGATCGCGGACGATTACGAGTCGGCGTCGGTCTTGTTTGCCGACATGGTCGGCTTCACTCCGATGTCGGCCACAATGACTCCTCCCCAACTCATCAAGTTGCTCAACGACGTGTTCGCCACCTTCGACGGTTTTGTCCAAGACTTGGGCCTGGAGAAGATCAGAACCGTGGGCGATGAATACATGGTTGCTGCAGGGGTTCCCCAGGCACGGCCTGATCATGCACACGCCATTGCCGAGTTGGCGCTGCGTATCCGCGATCACACCGAAACCACCCGGTTCGACGGCCATGACATCAAGTTTCGGATTGGGATCAACTCGGGACCGCTCGTCGCTGGGGTTGTCGGGACGCACAAGTTCTCCTACGACCTGTGGGGAGATGTCGTCAATGTCGCCAGCCGCATGGAATCCGAAGGCATTCCAGGATCGATCCAGGTGACCGAGATGACCTACGAGCTGATCCGGGACCGGTTCGTGTGCGAGCACCGCGGCGTCATCTCGGTGAAAGGGAAGGGGGACATGAACACCTACCTCCTCGTCTCCAGACGATGAAACCACGCCCTTACTCCCCAGACGGGTTTCCAACAGATCGATTGACCCCGAGCTAGTCGATCCCAGAAGGCGTCACAGTCATCCAGATCGGCAGTAGCTGAGCCACCAGCAGGCAATCACCAGGCATGAATGATCCGACATTTCTGTTCGAGTTCGCCGAGCGATTCGCAGCAGACAGGTAGCGCATATCCGGCAATATGGGTGGTTCTCCTCGGCTCCTCAGGTAGCGCATGTGTGCCGATATGCGCTACCCCGGTATCCTGCGCCCGGCGTGTTCGCTGGGCACCCTCCGTGCTGATCGTGTAGGTTCGGCTTGTAGTGATTGGGCGTCTACGAAAGATGGAAACGATGCGAAAGATGGCGATCCTGGCGGCGGCAGTGGCTCTCTTGTTGGTGGTCGTGGCGCCGACAGGCGCGGCCTCCGGCCCGACGATCGTCGAACTGGAGACCGTCGCCTCAGGGCTGACGGCACCGGTGGGGCTGACTCATGCCGGCGATGGCTCCGGCCGCTTGTTCATTGTGGAGCAGACGGGTCAAATCCGCGTTGTCGAAGACGGGACGCTTTTGGCGGCTCCGTTCCTCGACATCTCTGGCCTGTTGCCGACGTTGAATGCGTTTTTCGATGAGCGCGGACTGCTTGGCGTGGCGTTCCATCCCGCTTACGAAGGGAACGGACGTTTCTATGTGCGGTACAGCGTCCCTCGCTCTGGCGACCCGGGGGAGCCGTGCTTCGGCACGTCGCGGGGTTGCCATAGCGAGGTCCTTGCCGAGTACCGGGTGTCGGCCGGAGATCCCAACGTTGCCGATCCGAGTTCGGGGCTCGTCCTGTTCGCCGTCGACGAGCCGCAGTTCAACCACGATGCTGGCGACGTCGCGTTCGGTCCTGACGGGTTCCTGTACTTCACGCTGGGTGACGGTGGTGGTGCTAATGACGGGCTCGCCGACAGTCCACCGTCGCACGGACCGATCGGCAACGGGCAGAACATAGAAACCACCCTCGGGTCGATCCTGCGCATCGATGTTGATCACCGCGCCGTCTGTCACCGTGGGAGGACGCTCCAGGTGGGAACGGCCGCCACTGACGCGCATCTCCGCCATGGCGACACACCCGGTGCCTGCGCCGGCGACACGTCAACGGCGCTCTATCGGATCCCGTCGGACAATCCTTTCGCCGACACGACTGGAGCCGACGAGATCTATGCCTATGGGTTGCGTAACCCTTACAAGTTCTCCTTCGATGACGGCCCGGGAGGAAACGGAGCCCTCTATCTGGCCGACGTGGGACAGAACCTGTTCGAGGAGGTCAACATCATCGAGCGGGGTGGCAACTACGGATGGGTGATTCGGGAAGGGTTCCACTGCTTCGACCCGTTCAACCCGACAACCCCGCCCGCAACGTGCAGCGACACGGGTCCCAGCGGCGAGCCGCTCATCGACCCGATCGTGGAGTACTCCCATCCCGGATCGGGATTCAGCCCCGAGATCGGTATCACCGTCATCGGAGGGTTCGTCTACCGCGGCTCCGAATCACCGGGCTTGGTCGGCAGCTACCTTTTCGGCGACTTCGCGAAGGCGTTCTTCGCCCCTTCCGGGACGCTCTTGTTCATCAACGATCCGACAGGACCCAGTCCCACGATCGAACAATTCCAGATCGGATTGGACGACCGCGACTACGGCCTGTTCCTGAAGGGTTTCGGAGAGGACGAGGACGGCGAGGTCTACGCATGTGGCAGCATCGCGCTGGCACCCACCGGCACCACCGGTGTTTGTCAACGTATCGTCGCTGAGAACTAGCCCAGCAACAGCACCTCGCGGAGCGACACCGACCCAGAGTCCTCCGAGCCGGACCGCGTCTACACCCCGCACCGACGAGTCAGCTAGCCCATAACCGGCATTATGGGCGGGGAACACGTGTTCGATTACACTGCGTGTCCATGAGTTGCTCGACGCTTGGCTCGGTCTTTCCAGATGTTGATCGAGCAGTTATGTCGCGACGTATGGTCGCTGTTTGGGATGTCGTGACACGATGAGCTCGCGGTGTTCGTGGTGTACGTCGCCGTACCGACAGGTAGCCGACGAGGCGATCGCCTCGGGTACGGCGGTCCAAGAGGTGGCCCGTACCTACGGCCTGTCCCGGAACCAGTGGCGGCACCATAAGGATCATGGCTCGTTGACTTCGGCGGAGGTGGTGTCGTTGTCAACTGTGCGGTTGGAAGTGTTGGAGGGTGGGGGTGGCCCGTACACGGTGATCCCTCGCTTGGAGCAGTTGGTGATGGAGGTGCAGGCAGCGAAACACAAGTGGGTGGATAAGCCGCAGGTGGTGTTGGGCTTTATGCGCCTGGAGCGTGACGTGTTGGGTGACATTGCCAAACTTCGCGGCGAGTTTCCGGAGCGACGGTCGGTGTCGGTAGGAGAGTTGGATGAGTGGCGGATCGTCCTTGACGCGTTACACGACTATCCGCGGGCGTTGCGGGCGGTGTCATCGGCGTTGAGTGACGGGGAGGCGTCGTGAACCGGCGTCAGTTGGCGGCGACTGCCGACCCTGGCGTCTTCGCCGTCTATGTGGGCGGATGGGATTCGGCGGCGCATCTGGAACACATATTGGATTATCTCCGTCGGGTTGCGTCGGGGGACTTGTCGAGGGTGCTGGTGTTCGCCCCGCCCCGGCACGGCAAGAGCGAACTGTTGAAACGGTTCGTCGCCTGGTACTTAGGCCGCTATCCGGATAAGACCGTCATCGTCGCTTCCTACAACGACGATTTGGCGGCGGATTTCGGTCGGGCGGTGCGGCGCCTGTTGAACAGCCATGGCAAGGAGCTGTTCGGCGTCGAGTTGGCTTCGGATTCCGCAGCGGTGGGGAGGTTCGGTATCGAAGGCCACGCCGGCGGGTTGTACGCGGTCGGTATCGGCGGCAGCCTGACCGGCCGCGGCGCTGACCTGCTCATCGTCGACGACGTCGTCAAATCCGACGTGGAAGCGTTGTCGGAGACGACCCAACGCCGGCACCTCAACTGGTGGAAAAGCACCGCACTGACCCGCCTCGAACCCGACGCGGCGATTGTCGGGATCGGGACAAGATGGTCGGTCGACGATCTACTGGGCCGCCTCGCCGACTCCGACAGTTTCGAGGTGGTCCGGTTACCCGCGGTAGCGGAAGACGGCGACGTGTTGGGTCGGAAGCCGGGGGAAGCGCTGTGGCCGGAGCGTTACCCGACAGAGGTGTTGGCGAAGATCCGTGCCGAACAGGGCGGCTTCTGGTGGGCAGCTCAATATCAGGGCACCCCGGAGCCGGTGTCGGGGAACCTGTTCGCCCGTGACTACTTCCGCGAATACACGACAGTCGACGGCGGCTACGCCTTAGACGGCAAGCTGATCCCGACCGAAGACTGCATCAGGTTCGCTGTCGCCGACACCGCCCTGTCCGATAAGAGAACCGCCGATTACACGGTGGTTGGAATGTTCGCCACCACTCCCGACAGGGACTTGTTGCTGTTGGAACGGTGGCGAGGAAGGTACTCCGGACCAGAGCAGGTCAAGTTGCTGCAACGGGTCTATGAGGAATGGTCACCGGCCTACATCGGGATCGAAGGCGGCACCGCCGGGTTACACACCATCCAGGAACTCCAGACCGACTTACCGATCAAAGAGCTCCGGGCCGACGGCAGCAAAGTGGCACGGGCAACCACCGCAGCCACCCTGCTCGAGCAAGGCCGCATCTGGTTCCCAAAGAAACCATGGCGGGACGAATGGGACGCCGAACTCGTCATGTTCCCCCACGGCCGCAACGACGACCAAACCGACGTGTTGTCTTACGCCGCGTTGCAACTCACCAGCCGACGCAAACGCAAATCCCTCGCCAACGCAGACCTCAGCAGCCTGTACCAACCCGGCATCGGCAGGTTCCCGTGATCGACTCGGCCTATGGAGCGGGCGGCCACAGCGAACAGCGCGACTTGGTTCAGTTGTCGTAACAGCCGAGCGACCGCAACCGTTCGTCGGCGACGTCCATGTAGACCTGGGACCGCCGATGGGATTCCGTCAGCGGCTCGCCACGATTGTCGTAGGGCGACGATTTGCCCGATTCGTACATCTACCAAGTCTCTGAACACATTGTGATTCTCTACCATGTGATCTCCATCGGGCCAATATGTGTGCTCGGCCTTGTAGCGGTTCTCGACAACCGCCGGGTAGCGCGCTGAAGAGGACACCAGCAACATGGCACAAAGATGGCACACCCGTTTTACGACCAACTCAGACGAACTCGGACCAACAAGGGAACAACAGTCAAGTGACCTAAGGGGAAACGGCCAATATCAGATTGAAGCCGTTGCACCGCTTGGGGTCTGTTTCTGACATGATTTGGTCTGAAAAACCAGAGGTCGGCAGTTCAATTCTGCCCCTGACCACCGGTAGAATCCCCTACGGGGTATGGGTTCCCGGGGTTCCACGACGCCATGGGCGCTACCGATCCGACCTATTCGGGGGCAAGAGCCCGAGCAGCGCCCGCAGCTCGTCGTCGTGGCCGCATCCGCAGCCGATCGGGGCGAGCTGATTGACGAGATCGGTTGGCTCCTTCTCTGGCCGGACTCAGCCAGATGGTGAAGCCAGCTAGCGCATATGTGGCTGCGATATGGGCGGGTGGTTGAATGCAGTGGTGTTCATCATCATCTGGAGATACTCCGTGGCGCCCAACCGCGATGGCGACTTCCTGAGTGCGTACGGGCCTAACGGGGAATGGAGACGCCTGTTCTCTAGTGCCAGCGGCTACCTCGGCACTGAGTTGGTTGAGCGCGAAGAGCCGGGTGGGTACATGACGATCGATCGCTGGCACGATGAAGCGGCCTTCGATGGGTTCATGGCCGAGAACAAGGAGTATGAGGAGCTCGACTTACGCCTTGCCGCCCTCACCACTTTGGAAGAGCTCATCGGACGAGGCTCAGCCGTGGGGTGAGTGGTCAGCGGGTCGCTCACTCGGTGCCAGCCCGCGTTGAACTCCGGGCGCACTCAGCGGGCAATACCCGTCGCCCATATGTGCCCAAATCCGTGGGCTGCCGCGTTGCAAGGGAACGCGGCACGCTGGTCTATTGGGCCACCCTCGCTAAGCCAGCGCCTCGTCACTCCAGCACTCGCCACCGGGTGGAGCGAGCCAGCCCGGCAGCGCATATGTGCCGATATGGGCGGGGTACCTGGGTTGGTTCCGCCGGGATCGGCGTGGTGCGGCTCGGCGGCCTCATTGTTGTCCGGACGCGGGTATCGCCGCCTAACCCGTCTCGATGTTGGCGCAACCGAACGCGGCTCGTACAGTCAGGCCCTGCTACCTGTGTAGGTCGAACGACGGCCATTCTCAACCCCGGATGACCTACTCGGGTAGGTCGACTTCTTCCGCTTCGAGCTGGTTGATCCATGCATCCAGCACCCCGATCGGGGGGATGACGTCCCATTCGATGAGGGCCGGTGCTTTGTAGCCGGTCCGGTCCAGAATGTCGCGGACGGCGCCGAGCTGCACCGCGGCTGGCGTGGAGTCGTCTTCGACCAAATGCTTGAGCCGTATCAATGCCGGGGCCGACGAGTTCCTCGAGCACAACGCGGTGCGCCTTTTCCTTAACCTGCGGAGCGGCGCCTCCGTGTATCCGGCACACCATCGCCCAGTGAGCGACGGCGCTTTGCACGGGTTCCCGGCCCGGGTAAATCCAGCGTGCCGGAACCCACCAGTTTGGGCGGTTCAACGCTCCGGCGTTGCACAACCCGTCGCTACCGTGGGGCGTGATGCGTAGATTGGTTTGTTTCGTAGAGGCAGGAGGCAGCGAATAGCATGTACCCGGTCATCGGCGATGGTTCGTCCAGACCAGGCAGAGAGCCTGCGTAAGGCATGACCAGCCCTCGCGATCCCGCGTTGGAGGATGTCGGACACCGCCGTGAACGCCGGATTGTCGGCATTACGGTCACTGGGCGGCGGCGGCGTCCTTCTGGTCAGAAGCCTGCGCTGCCGCGACAACTCGGCGCTAGCGGACGGATCTGGCTTGTCGTGGCCGTAGCCATCCTCGCGCTCTGGATCTCGCTGTTCGCATTTCCGCGGACCACCGAATGGTGGACGAGGATCGACCACCAGATTCTGAACTGGTTCGTCGACCTCCGCAACAACACACTGGACACCATCATGTCGGCTCTGCACGCCCTTGGCTCTGCGTTTTTCGTCCGTCCCATCCGCTGGATCGCCATCGCCGTACTGGTCGGGTTCCGTAAATGGCGGATACTGATCGGTGTCCTGGTTGCCTTCGTGATCGTCGACACCGTCACTCGCGGGCTCGCAGTTGCGATTGCCCGACCTCGCCCGCTCGTGGAGATCATCGGAGACTGGGTCGGGTACTCGCACCCGTCCCGCCCGATGGCGCTGCTTGCCGTGACCTTCGTTGTGATCGGCTTGGCACTCATACCCAAGAGCCGGTGGCGCACCTACTGGTTCATCGCAACGTCGGTGCTGGTAGCGCTGGTTGGCATTTCCCGGATGTATCTCGGTGTCGACCACCCAACCGATGTCTGGATCGGATGGATAGTAGGACCGGCCGTCGGGTTTGTGGTGTTCCGATTGATCGCTCCCGAATCGGTTTTCCCCATCTCCTACGGGCGGGGCCGGAGCGCTCATCTGGATGTGACCGGCCGGCGCGGCGAGGCGATTCGACATGCCTTGCAGGATCAGCTTGGCTTCGAGGTGGTGTCGTTGGAACCATTCGGCCTGGAGGGCTCGGGCGGTTCGACACCGCTCCGTATCGAGTGCGCGGGAGACCCTCCCACCTACGTCTTCGGCAAGCTGTACGCCCAGACCCATGTCCGAGCGGATCGCTGGTACAAGGTGGCTCGCACCGTGCTGTACGGCTCGCTCGAGGACGAGGTCCGCTTCGCCACGGTACGGCGTCTCGTCGAGTACGAGGATTACATCCTGCTCAAGCTCAAGGATGCCGGGCTGCCGTCGCCCGAGCCCTATGGGTTCGTCGAGCTGACGCCGGAGCGCGAGTACCTCATCGTCACCGAGTTCCTGGAGAACGCCCAGGAGATGGGCGACGTCGAC